>Ga0310121_10004915_pt1 | contig 11629 bp, 7 predicted proteins | sample CB27_Tmax_986_MG_FD_203504 | JGI IMG/M metagenome (GOLD analysis project Ga0310121, IMG submission 203504) | Marine microbial communities from Western Arctic Ocean, Canada - CB27_Tmax_986 | ecosystem: Environmental > Aquatic > Marine > Oceanic | place: Canada: Western Arctic Ocean | collected...
AGCAGTGCGCCCTGGTCAACGCCAGTAGCAGGTTGCTTGTTTTGTTTTGACGACGACTTCTTCCGTGAAGACATTTGGCCAGACTCCTTTCAGGCTGAACGTTCAGTTTGTTCTTGGGGGAGTCTGGCCTTTTCTCATATACTCCTATTCAAATACACCCCATTTTTCCCGTGTGAATATCCGCTACGGCGTTGCTCAGAGGGAGGGTAAAATCAGTTCTAGTACTTGTGTAGATACCAATGCCTCTGGAGAGAGGGTAGCGTGAGGGGACAATTAATCTGCCAGTTATTGATGCGCCAGTCCTTAGTCCTTAGCCGCTCCACTGGTCATTGCCGAATGGTTTTCGATGGTTAAGATCCATCCAAGGGGAATTCGATATACAAAAGCGTGGTCAAACAGGGAAGACACCCGCGAAACATGAATACAAGTTCGCCACGAACCTGTTTAGTTACCGGCGGCGCGGGCAATTTGTCGCGCCAACTCAAGCCGCATCTCTTAGCGGCAGGGTATCGGCTGGTTCTCTGGGACATCGCGGAGCCCCCGACTTCCGGCCTGCTCCAGGACTGCACCTACGTCCAAGGCGACATGACGGAACGCGGACATGTGAGTTCAGTGATGGCGCAGTATCGTCCAGATACGGTTCTTCATTTCGCGACCATGCTGTCTGGTGCCTCTGAAGCCGACCGCGGGCATGCCTGGCACGTGAATATGGACGCGTCCTTTTATCTACTCGAAGAGGCGATCGCCCATCAGACCAATCGGTTACTATTCCTCAGTTCTCTGGCCGCCTATGGGGCTCCGCTCCCCAATCCAGTTCCGGAGGATTATCCCCAATGGCCCGTGGGCCTGTACGGCGTCACGAAGGCAGCCATTGAGAGACTGGGGAACTACTACCATCACCGTCATGGTCTCGACTTCCGGGTTTTGCGGCTGCCGGTGATTGTATCGCGGCACGCTCCACTGGGGGCATCGAGCGCTTACCCGTCACGCGCGTACATCGAGGCGGCCGAGAATGGTCATTATCGATTCCGTGTGCACCCGTTGGTCCGGCCGATTCTACTCTACTCCAAGGACGTCCCGCGCGCCATCGTACAACTCTTGAGCGCCCCGACCGACAGGTTATCACGTCGCGTCTACAACATTCAGGGAATTTCGCCGACTGCCCAACAACTGGCGGATGCCATTGAACAACGCTTGCCTTTGACGACGTTTGAGTTCGATCCCGATCCTGCCGTATCCGACTTGATCGACAGTTGGCCGCAAGCGTTTGTCGACGAGAGTGCGCGGCGTGATTGGGGATGGGAGCCGGAGTATGATTTGGATTCCATGTCAGACGACTTTATTGGCGAGTTGACTGGAAACGCCGGAAACCAATAACGCAAACCATTCAGATGAGCGTGATCTACCGCAAGGAGAAAACATGGCAAGTCCAAATTCCTTGATTGTCGTTTTATGTAGCCTCTTATGTGGCCTTTCGCTCATGCCCTTGGCAACCGTGGCAGAGTCGACGAACGACCCGCCCGCGGGCTCCGGTCGGGACTACTATGACTTAGGTGGGTTTCACCGGCGGGTAACCGCGAATTCGGAGTTCGCGCAAACCTGGTTCGATCGCGGATTGGCGATGTGCCACGCTTTCAATCATGAAGAGGCCGTACGTTGCTTTGAACTGGCCTACGCCGCGGACCCGGGGATGCCCATGGCGCTCTGGGGCATGGCGTATGCCTGGGGCCCAAACATCAACAATATGCAAGTTTCCAGCGAGCGGATGGCTCGGGCGTACACAGCCATTCAACTGGCACAGTTGCAGGCATCGCGGGCTACGCAACTGGAACGAGATCTCATCGGCGCGTTAGGCCGGCGATACGCGGTACCGGTACCCGAAGACCGTGATTCGCTCAACAAGGCCTATGCCGACGCCATGCGAGAGGTCCAGGGCAAGTATCCAGACGAGCCGCTGGTGGCCGCCACGTTTGCCGAGTCGTTAATGAACTTGCGTCCTTGGGGGTATTGGAGCAAGGAGGGCGAAGCCGCGTCAGAGACGGCGGAGATCGTCGAGACGCTGGAGAGCGGTCTGAGTCGATGGCCAACCGATCCAGCGCTTTGCCACTTTTACATTCACGCGATCGAAGCGTCACCCCACCCAGAAAAAGCTCTGCCGGCGGCCAATCGATTACGTGACGCCATGCCAGGTGCCGGCCATCTGGTACACATGCCTTCCCACATCGATGTTTTGGTAGGAGATTACCAGAACGTGATCCGAGCCAACCAGCTCGCGATCAAGGCGGACACGGTGACTGCCGAACGCGAGGGCGTGGACAATTTCTACACCTACTATCGAATTCACAATTATCATTTCTTAGCCTATGGGGCGATGTTTGATGGACAACGCGAACTGGCCCTGAAAGCCGCTCGTGAATTGGTGGACGAGATTCCCCAGACGATGCTCCGTGAGCAAGCCGATTTCTTGGACGCCTTTGTGCCGACCCCGCTCCATGTATTGGTCCGCTTCGGCGATTGGGAGCAGATTCTTGCGGAGCCGGAGCCGCCGGAGTATCTCCCAGTGGCCCGCTCCATTCGCCATTACGCCCGCGCGATCGCGCTGGCCGCATTGGGGCGAGTTGACGACGCCGAAGCGGAACAGGATGCGTTTGAGGAGGCCAGTGAAGCCGTGCCGGAGACCAGCTTCCTTTTTAACAACAGCTGTCTCGACATTCTTGGCGTCGCCGAAAAAATGGTGGCTGGTGAGATTGCCTACCGCCGTGATGAGATCGACGAGGCGTTCGCATTCCTGCGTGAGGCAGTCCAGCGCGACGACGAGCTGCACTATGACGAGCCATGGGGCTGGATGCAGCCAGCCCGTCATGCGCTGGGAGCGTTATTACTTGAACAAAACCAGTTTGCGGCGGCGGAAGCCGTCTATCGGGCGGATCTCCAGCGGCACCCCAACAATCCTTGGGCGCTCCATGGTCTTGCCGAATGCCTTGATAGGCAGTCTCGTGCGGAAGAGGCCGCATTGGTTCAACGCGAATTCGAGTCCGCGACAGCGCGTGCGGACGTGCGGATTGATCGCTCTTGTTTTTGCCGATTAGGAGATGGATAGGCTGATCGGCGATGGATGAAATCATTTCTGACACAATCCATCGATCGATAACCCATCCGTCTTACGTGCGGCTAAAAAGGGGTCTTGCTCATTCGGGACGCGTATTGGGAAGTCGGGCGAAGGACATCCCGAGGTGACGTGTACACGGGCCAATCCATCCTGACTCACATGAATAGGACCACACGGTTGAACCGACTATCCTTCAAAGGCCTCCGACGTGATCTTCCGCTCAATCTGCCAATGGGCTTGCCAGGCCAAGTCGAGGCTGTCCAGCCACTGGAGCTGCGTGCGAAAATAGGTGCGCTGCGCCGTAAGCAGTTCAACGTATGCAATCTGGCCCGCCGCATATCCTTCGCGAATCAGCTCGAGCGTCTCACTGGCCACGGGGATGACCCGTTCGCGATACCTGGTCGATGCCTGGGCGGCAGCCTGGTATTGTTGGAATAGTGTGGCCAGCTCCGAGGTGGCTTGCAAACGGAACAATTCCAATTCGTGGCCAGCCGCCGCCAACTCGGCGCACGCGCGGCGAATGGCTCCTTGGTTCCAATCGTGAACCAATAGCGATCGTCCCACGGAGAGGCTGGCCACTGTATCGTTTGTGGCATCGTCATACAGCACGGAAGTTTGTAACTGCACGTCAGGTACTTGTCCTGCGCGCGCTCGGGCCACGGCACACTTTGACCGCTCGATCTTGGTTCGCTGGGCCGCCAACACCGGGCTGACGGCCAGCATACGTCCCACGACATCGTCCCAATCAAGCGTCGGCACCGCCTCCAATTGGTCGCCCTGGACGGCGGCAATCCGCATGTCAGGCATCCCCATCGCGGCCGCCAATTTCCGCAGTGACGCCTGGGTGAATATATCGACCGTGATCGATTGTGTCCGAATTGTTTCCAACTCGGCCTGCGCCTGCAACAGGTTCGTCCTGGGCGCTTCATCGGCGGCCAAGAGGCGTTCGGCGACGTCAACATTCTCACTCGCTGCCTGGATCAACCGCCTTGTTAACACACGTTTTCGCTGGGCGACCAAGGCTTGATAGAAATTCAAACGAACGTTGTTCACCAATCGCCGTGCCGCCGCTGCCACTTCCACGTTCGCTCGGGCCACGTCGTGCGAGGCGACGGCCCGGTTCAGTCCCAATTTGTTCCCACGGACGATCTTCTGTTGAATGTAGAAGCCTTGTAGTCCCGCGCTGTCTTCATTGCCGATCTCCTCGCCACGGTATCCGAATATCGGATTGGGTTTCAATCCGGATTGCAGCCAAGTCCCTTGGGCCGCCTGGACGCGCGCTCGCGCCAAACGGACGACTGGATGGTGCCGCATCGCCAACGCAACGGCATCATCGAGTGATAGACAATCGTCTTGACCAGGTTTGGCGCCGGGCAATGGTAGCCGCTCTGGCCCACCCGCGTTGCCCTTCGTCTGGGCTGCTGCCTCACGTTCCTCCGGTTTGTCCGCATACGCGAGTGCCGCATCCCGCTGGGACGGGTCAAGTGCCCCGCTAACTAACCGCAGCTTTTGCTTCGACGGTTTTACGTTCTTGGATGGCGTGCCAGTGGGCTCGCAAGTGGATTCAGGATCGGAGTCTAATTCCAACCGCGTCGCCTGGATCAGTTTGGCAAAGAGGCTAAAAGCAGCTTCATCCCGCGATTCCGGGGGACTCCGTGCGTACAAGCCATTCGGCGACGAAACGCCGGCGAGGAGACAAATCAGGATCAGCTTCGTAAGACGAAACATCACGAGTCCGAGTGAAAGAGAAGAGCCATTTGCGGATGAGGAGCAATAGGTATTCTCTCATTTCGACCCAATTGGACTGGGATATCCTCAGAGTTTCGTGTAAACCTCAGAGTCATGGTATCCTATGTGTACCGCCCCATCTTTGTATATACTGAGGTTGGTGCCTACAATGCAAACGGGGTGATAGCAATGGTGGCCTCCGACCCATATTTACTTTGGGCATTTGCATTCCGATGAAGCCAGGCTTCGCAACACAACTCGTTAACGCAGTGATCATTCTAGAGATCACACTGTGTCCGGTCAGCGACTATGCGTTGGCTTGCCAGGATTGTGACGACGGATTTGTGACGGTCAGCGAAGGCGCGTCTGGCTGTTGCCACCAGGATGCTGGCCATGACAGCTGTCACTTCGGCAAGCCGCACGATGGTCCGCCACCACTTCACGATCATTCTTCACCGGGCCATCCTTCATCGGGGTCGCACCAGGACTGCGCTTGTGATGGAGCGGTCGTTGTTTGCATCAGCGAGGCATCCACGATCGACCAGGATCCGCCACTCGAGTCGGTCGAAAACGATGGTACGGCCACCTCGCAAATCCGTTCCGCGAGGAATGGCGCCTATGGTTCGTTGGCAACCGCGTCGGAACTACCTCTCTTTCAGCTCAACTGCTCTTTGCTATTGTAGCTAGCTATTCTATCGCGCGAACACGCTCGAGTCATTTCGATCGAGCATCAGCGCGTTGCGCTCGGCCGTCAGGTTGAATGAAGTCGGGCCGTCTATTTAGAGACACCCCGGAATGTGTGACGGCGGTCATGTGACGGCGGTAATGTGACGGCGGTAATGTGACGGCGGTAATGTGACGGCGGTAATGTGACGGCGGTAATGTGACGGCGGCAATTCCGAGGAAACGGAATTTCAATTTGTAATCAGCAACGACCAAATGGGGATCTCCCCAGGACATATCGAGTGGTCCGAACCCAATCAAGATGTGAGCCAAAATGAAACTACCCACCCCAACCAACCATTCCGCTACCACGCACGAACCGTTGGAAAACGGTCCGCAGACGCAAATCGCGGTCGTGTCGAAACAACCCATCGGAATCGTCGGGCGCATCTTCTCCTGGGCGCCATCCTTCGCGGTTTACACGTTGTTGATCCTGCTCGGTGTCTGGGGACACCGCACGGGCTGGAACATTCCAAGGTTCGGATCGATGACAAACGCCGCGGATCCGGTTGACGAGCTATGGTGTACGGCGCATAGCGTCGCCGAATCGGTCTGTGTGGAGTGCGATGATACCGTCCTACCGGGCGACAACGATTTCGGCTGGTGCCAGAGCCACGGTCTCCATCAATGCCCGCTTTGTCATCCGGAAATCGCGCAGTTATCAGAACCGCCAGAGGTATCATCCGTACGGATGCAGCGAGTTTCGCTCGCCTTGTCGCTGAGAGACCGCACGCAGAACAATGTTCGCTGCCCTCTTTACCGTCGACGCATCCAATTCGCCAATGCGGGGGCCGTGAATAAGGCCGGTGTCGACGTGGAACCAGTGCAGACGTCCGCGATTGTCGAGGCGATCACCGCCAATGGCGAGATCACCTATGACGAGACGCAGTTGGCCCGGATCACTCCACGGGCGGCCGGGACCGTGCAAGTGATGCTGAAAAACGTCGGCGACGCCATTACGGTTGGAGATCTGATTGCGCTGGTCGACTCGTCAGACGTGGGTCGGATCAAGAGCGAGCTACTCGATGCGCTGAGCCAACAAGATTTACACCAGGACCACTATGAGCGCATTGCTCCGCTGGAGCGGAAGAAGATCGTCTCTGGTAAAGAGTTGGTCACGGTAGAGAAAGCGTGGGAAAAGTCAAAGATCGACGTCGCTCAATCGATCCAGGCGTTGGCTAACCTTGGGTTTGATTGCACCGGACTCGATCGAATGTTCGATCTTGACCCTTCGAGTCGGGCCGCCTTCGTCTTGCAGCTGGGAGTGCCGAAGAGCATGCGCGCGAACAACCGGTCGAATAATCTACTTCCAGTGGCAGCGACCTTGTCAGGTGTGGTCACGAAACGCGAGGTTGTGTCTGGCCAAGTGATCGAAACTTCAGATCTGATCGTGGAGGTTGCCAACATCGACCAAATGTGGCTGACGTTTCAAGTGCCAGTTGAAGAGGTCAGCGACGTTGAGTTGGGCCAGCCGGTTCGATTCTTACCCGACGGCGGGGCTGAGGCCGTGGCCAGCGAAGTGGATTGGATCAGCACGGACGTGGATCCAAAGACGCGAACGGTCGCGGTCCGTGCCATCGTGGACAATGTCGATGGCAAACTTCGTAGCGAGTCTTTTGGCACTGGGCAGATCATTCTCCGGGAAGAAACCGAAGCGGTCGTTGTACCTACCGAGGCGGTGCAGTGGGACGGCAACTGCCTCGTCGCATTCGTCCGTGACAAGGATTATTTCCTAGACGACCTACACAAACTTTTCCATGTCCGATCCGTCCGCGTCGGCGTCCGCGAGAACGGCACTGTCGAAGTGATCGCCGGACTTCTACCGGGAGAAGTCATTGCCACGACCGGTAGCGGTGTGTTGCGTTCTCAGTTGTTGCGGAACAACCTCGGCGCTGGATGCACCTGTGGGCATTGAGGGTTCGTGTCGTGTTGAGTCAAGTCATTGAAATCGCTCTGAAACATCGTTTGGCCGTGATCGCGGCCGCGGTCGTCTGGGCAGGTGCTGGCTTGCTGGCCTTGAGTGGGTTGGACATCGATGCGTTTCCGGACACGACGCCCGCCCAAGTGCAGATCAATACAGTGGCGCCCGCGCTTGTGCCGGAGGAGATGGAACGGCAAATCACTTTTCCGATTGAGCAGTCCATTAGTGGGCTGCCGGGATTGACCGATGTCCGCTCGGTCTCGAAATTTGGCTTTTCGCAAGTGACGATTGTGTTCGAAGATGGCACGAATATCTACTTTGCCCGCCAGTTGATCAACGAGCGACTGGCAACCGTTCAGTTGCCGATCGGGGTGGAACGGCCGCGGCTGGGGCCAGTCGCAACGGGTTTGGGCGAGGTTTTCCACTACATCGTGACTTACGACGGCTATGACTTTTCTAAATTGGAAGAATCGGAAAGAATTGCTCGGCTGACGGAGCTACGGACGATTCATGATTGGGTGGTAAAACCGCGGCTGCGTACCGTGCCGGGTACCGCCGAGATCAATAGCTGGGGCGGTTATGAAAAACAGTACCAGGTTCGGATTGATTCAGCCCGTTTGATTCGGCACGGGTTGACCTACGACGATGTTACGGCGGCGCTACGGACGAACAATCGGAATGTGGGCGGGGGCAATATCATCCGCGGCAGTGAGATGCTGTTGGTCCACGGCGTCGGCCGTACAACTTCACCTGACGAGATCGCCAACATCGTCGTCAAGACGGAACATGGAACACCCATTCGGATCCGAGATGTTTCCGAAGTGCGACTGGGACATGAGGTGCGTCGCGGTGCGGTGAGTGCTGACGGAAATGGCGAAGCCGTGATGGGGCTGGGCTTCATGTTGATGGGCGAGAATTCACACATCGTGACTCGCCAGCTCAAATCGGCAATTGAAGACATTCGCGTCGCATTACCACCTGGTGTCGCCATCATTACGATGTATGACCGCACCGAGTTAGTCGATCACGTGCTTGAGACAGTGCGCAAGAATCTTTTCGAAGGCGGACTGTTGGTGATTGCCGTGCTATTCGCGTTTCTGGGCAGCCTCCGCGCGGGTCTGATCGTCGCGCTGGCGATTCCACTCGCCATGCTCTCCGCGTTTTCGGGAATGTATCGATTCGGGATCTCGGCCAGCCTGCTGAGCCTGGGCGCGATCGATTTTGGGTTGGTCGTCGATAGCTCGGTGGTGATGGTGGAGAATTGTGTGCGGCGTCTGAGCTTGCCTGGCAGCCAACACCAATCCAGACTGGACGTGATCCGTGATGCCGCGGTCGAGATCCGCAAACCGACGCTGTTTGGCGAGCTGATCATCATGATCGTCTACTTGCCGATCCTGGCCTTGGAAGGAGTCGAAGGAAAGCTGTTTCGCCCAATGGCCCTCACGGTCATTTTTGCATTGATCGGTTCCATGTTGTTGTCGGTGACGTTGATGCCGGTTTTGGCCAGTTTCGCGCTGCCTCGCCGGATAGACCATGGCGATCCGTGGTTGGTCCGAGTTGCGAAACGAATTTACCAGCCCATCTTGCGATTCACGATGAATCAAAAGATGGCCGTCATTGGACTGGCTCTTTGCGTTTTGGTGTTCGCCTTCGGCTTGATCGCCCCGAACCTGGGGACGGAATTTGTCCCACAGTTGTCGGAAGGGGCCATTGCCATCAACGTTGTGCGGTTGGCGGGGACCAGTCTCGAAGAGTCGATTCGTTACAACACACGGATGGAGCGCGTGATCCTGGAGGCGTTTCCAGACGAGGTGGCGCATGTTTGGAGCCGCATCGGCACCGCGGAGATCGCCACCGACCCGATGGGCACCGAACTGACCGACCTCTTCATCACGTTGCGTCCGCGTGACCAGTGGCGGAATTCGGCAACCCAGTTGCAACTGACGGAGCGGATCGAGGAGGCATTGCGTGAGCTACCGGGCCAGCGGCTTGCGTTTACCCAGCCGATCAAACTGCGCATGGACGAAATCGCCACGGGGGTGCGTGCGGATATTGCAGTGAAGATTTACGGCGATGACCTCGACGAAATGACCGCCATCTCCAGAAATGTCGAGCGGGTGCTGGGTTCCGTGGCGGGAACGGTGGACGTCAACACGACGCAAGTTACCGGTCAACCCGTGCTACGCATCCGGGTTAAACAGGACGAGTTGGCCAGGTACGGGATTCCCGCCAACGATGTATTGGAGATTGTGGAGGCGATCGGTGGCACCAAAGTCGGGGACATATACGAAGGGGCCATGCGTTTCCCGTTGGTGGTGAGATTGCCGGAGAAGGACCGCGTCAGTCCCGCAGCGCTTGGAAAGCTGCTTATCTCGACACCGCGCGGTGAGCAAATCCCTCTTTCTCGATTGGCGGAGATCACTACTGAAGAAGGTCCCTCGCAGATAACGCGTGAATCGGTCCAGCGCCGTTTGAATGTGTCCGCGAACATCCGCGGACGTGACGTCGGCAGCGTGGTGGCGGAAGCCCAGGCGAAGGTAGCGGAACAGGTTCGCCTGCCCACGGGGCGCTACCACATCGAATGGGGTGGTCAATTCGAGCACATGCTGCGAGCGCGGCAACGGTTGATGATTGTAGTCCCAGTGGCATTGCTATTGATCTTTTCCTTACTCTATTTGACCTACCAGAACGTCGTGGACACCGTGCGTGTCTTCACCGGTGTCCCGTTCGCCTGGACCGGCGGTGTGATCGCGCTATGGCTGCGGGACATGCCGTTTTCCATTTCAGCGGCGATTGGTTTCGTCGCACTCTCGGGTGTCGCCGTCCTGGACGATATGTTACTGGTCTCGTCCATCCGTCAGCTGCGCGCCCTGGGTCGCGGGTTGGACGAGGCCGTCGAGGAGGCGGCACTGATGCGGCTGCGTCCGGTGTTGATGACATCGCTGGTCGCCGCTTTGGGCTTCCTGCCGATGGCCATGAGCACGGGAGTCGGCGCCGAAGTACAACGACCGTTGGCCACCGTCGTCATTGGCGGAGTGATCAGTGCCACGGTGATGTCCCTCTTAGTCTTGCGAGTCCTTTATATGGTTGTCGCACGTCGCGATCGGACGGAACAAGCGGTTTGCGAGCAAAACTCGCGTGACGAAACAGCGACGGCAAAATTGTAACCCTTGAGTGCAGAGGGAGATGGTGATCTCACATTCCTGTTAAACCTTGTTTTTTTGAACGATGGAGAACCACAAATGCTGCGTATTTGGAGAGTCTTTGAAAGACCTTTCACATCATTGGCCGGAAGTCCGTGGGTGATGGCGGTATGCCTGGGATGTGGCCAACAGGTGGCGACTCAGGATCAGGTCGCTCGCGATGATCACGTTGGACATGACCACGCGGAAGGCGTCGCTGCCGATCACGACGAGGATTCAGAAAACCTCGTCGCGACCGCTGGTCACGACCACACGGGTTGGTGGTGTCCCGAGCATGGTGTTCCCGAGGAGGAGTGCGCGTTGTGTGACTATAGCTTGGTCGACGATTTCAAAGCCAACGGCGACTGGTGCGACGAACATCAGCGACCCAAGTCACACTGTTTCACGTGCACGCCCGAGAATCAGGAAAAATACGCCGCTCGATACCGGGCCAAATACGGTGAGGAACCGCCACCGCTGACCGAGTGATTCGGACGATTCGAAAGGACCGCCGGCATTTGGAAGGCGGTGAAGGATTCTGAGACGACGATACCCACGGCCCAATTGAAGTCGTGAACGTCGCCAGAGCCGCGGTTTCCTGGAAGTGGCCAGGCGGCTGGAAGTGGCCAGGCGGCTGGAAGTGGCCAGGCGGCTGGAAGTGGCCAGGCGGCTGGAAGTGGCCAGGCGGCTGGCCACTTCTGGTTAATATTCGCCGAAGGCGTGGTAGCTGTGGATTCCATCCAACAATGTTCGGCACGAAAAATGCCCAGGCGAACGGGGGCCGTTAGGCCAATGCCATCTACTTTGGATATTTTTAGGATTTCAACGCGTTTCGGTATGAATTTTGCGCGACCGTTTTGGCACGAGATTTGCTAGCTATATTTGGCTTTTTAGGGACTGCCAAAAAGGAGCACGGATCGCATGGTCGTATCAGCGAATTCATCGAAGAACTATAGTAGACGTTCG
>Ga0310121_10004916_pt1 | contig 11628 bp, 9 predicted proteins | sample CB27_Tmax_986_MG_FD_203504 | JGI IMG/M metagenome (GOLD analysis project Ga0310121, IMG submission 203504) | Marine microbial communities from Western Arctic Ocean, Canada - CB27_Tmax_986 | ecosystem: Environmental > Aquatic > Marine > Oceanic | place: Canada: Western Arctic Ocean | collected...
CAACGCTTCCCTGCGAGGCTCAAAACGTCGATCCATCGTAATACTCCTTCTATCGAGTCCATTCGACAGAAGGTGTAACTACATAAATACTTAAACCTCGTCAACCAATCTTGGACAGTAGAACTAAGAAGGTAGCAACGAAAAAAACCGCCAAAAAGAAGGCTGCTCCTAAAAAGTCAGCAAATAAGAAAGTAGCAACGAAGAAAACCGCGAAAAAGAAAGCTACTCCTTCGAGAAAGAAAAAGGCAGCCTCCAAAAAAGCTGCTTCGCCACAGGCCGAAGAAAGCCAGCCAGAGTAAATAGCGGCTACGGCAACGTCGTGTGGAGCATTCACACGACGTTGGGCAATGGAACGGATCGAATCAGAACTGCGCTCTTGCTCGCAGCCGGAACGGGCAGCCGCCTCCAATCACGGACTGATGATTCGACCAAGTGCCTAACCGAGGTCAACGAAACAACGATCCTCGAACGTCTGATTCGCGGCCTGCGCGCGTGGGAATTCGAACGTCTCTGGTTGCTGTCGTGGCACATCTAGACGGTTGCGTGCGTGACTTTCCGGACAGTTCAGCGAAGGTATATGGTTGCATTGGTCCGTCGCCCACGCGGATGATGAATTCCCGCGGAGTCGGTTCAGTCCCAGGATTCCGATGGATTCAAGGTGAGCATGACGGGTACATTTCTCAAAAAGAACAAGTCCTTCAAACATACAACTTTACCCACGTTCCCTGAGTCCCCTATTGGCCCCTTTGAGCCGCAGTCGCATAATCCAGAATCCAAAATCCCGAAGCGAAACGCCAGCGAGGGAGTGAACGAGACGGCCTGCAGGTTCGCTCGCTGGTGTTTCGCGTTCGTGTGCAACCTCATAAGCCGAATTTCAACTCGGCACAAGGTGTTCCATGGCAGATCATAGGGACGCCAACCGGACGATGATCGAGGCTGTGGGCCTCAGCAAATTCTATGGCGAGTTCGCGGCGACGCGCGACGTCACTTTTCCCGTGCCGCGAGGGCAGGTTTGTGCGTTCCTTGGTCCGAACGGAGCGGGGAAGTCGACGACGATGAAGATGCTGACGGGCTACCTTGCTCCGAGTGACGGCGAAGCCCGCATCGGTGGCTTTGACCTGTCGGCCGATCGGCTCAAGGCCGCAGAGATTCTCGGCTATCTGCCGGAGAGCGGGCCCCTCTATCGGGAGATGACTCCGGAGTCGTTTCTTAAGTACGCCGGCCAAACTCGGTTGATGCGGCCTTCTCAACTAGCCGAGCGACTGGACTACGTAACCGACCAGTGTGGACTCGGCGAAGTGTGGGGCAAGGCGATCGGCAAACTATCGCATGGCTACCGGCAGCGAGTTGGCATGGCGCAAGCCTTGTTGCACGATCCGGACGTGTTGATTCTGGATGAACCCACGAGCGGGCTTGATCCAAACCAAGTGCACGGCGTCCGCGAGTTGATTCGCAAGCTCGGCGAAACCAAGACCGTGTTGTTGTCGACACATATTCTGCAAGAGGTCCATGCCGTGTGCAGCCGCGTAATTCTGATTAGCGAAGGGCGGCTCGTGTTCGATGGCCCCCGCGAAGAACTCGGGGCCGAGGGTACGGCCATGGAGAAAAAGTTTCGAGAACTCACGGTCGCATGAACGTTTAGCCCGTAGCCGAAGGCGAGGTCACTGGCAAACAGCCTGGTCTGCGGCCGCAGGATAAAATGAGAAAAGGTAATCCACCATGATCCCTCGACCGAAAGTCATTTGGCCGATCTTCCGGCGCAACTTTGCCAGCTACTTTGCCGGTGTTTTGGGCTATCTGTTCATTGTCGTGTTCGTTGTCGCTGGCGGTGCGATGACGTTTAACGCCAGGTTCTTCACAGCCAACGAACCGAGCCTCGATCAGCTCACGCAGTTGTTTCCGCTGCTGCTATTGTTCTTCGTACCGGCGATCACGACAAGCGTCTGGGCGGACGAGAGGAAAACCGGCACCGATGAATTGCTGTTTACAATGCCGGCCACCGACGTCGAAATCCTGCTGGGAAAACACTTCTCGGTGCTGACCGTCTATTCGGTAGCATTGCTGTTTTCGATGACACACGTGCTCGTGTTGATGTTTCTGGGAACGCCGGACTGGGGGCTGATCAGCACAACTTACTTCGGCTATTGGATCGCCGGGGCCGCGCTGCTCAGCGCGGGCATGTTGGCGTCGATCCTCACGAGCAGCATGACGGTCGCATTCGTGATTGGCATTGTCATCTGCGGCATCCCGGTGTTCCTTGGCGACGTGGGTGGATTCCTCGGCTTTCGCGACTTCTTTGAAAGCTTCAGCCTACGAGAACAATTTCGCGATTTTGGCATGGGAGTGATCCCAGTGTCCGGGCTGTTGTATTTTCTTGGCTTCACTATCTTCATGCTTTATTTCAACCTGGTGTTGATGACGCGGCGGCGCACAAGTGAACGTTGGCGATGACCTCTTGCTGGGATACGAAGGCGGCCACGCTTCGGTCACCATTGAGCAAAATGCTACCGTGGCTGTCACCAGTCGGACGGTCGTGGGAGGACGCAATGGCGGAGTGAGCACGCTCAACATCAGCAGTGGGAACATTTTGACCAGTGAAACCTTTGCGATCGCCAATGAAAACACCAAAGGACACGTTGATCTGACCGGCGCCGGGACACAGTTGAACATAGGCCGGACGAGCGGGGTTGGCGACCTCGTCGTCGGCAGCAGTGGACTAGCGACTCTGTCAGTAAGCGACGGTGCCAACGTCGACGGTGCCAACGTCGACGTTGCTGACGCCGTAAAGGTCGGTGTCTATGACGGCTGCAATGGTGCGGTGACGATCGATGGCGGGACGGTTTCTGCGAATTCCGCGATCGTGGGTGATGCATACGGCGCCACGGGGGCGGTAACCGTCACCGGCGCAGGCTCGCGATTCGACGTGGCGGGCTCTGCGGATGTCGGTCACCGCGGCAACGGCACACTCAACATCGCAAGCAGCGGCCAGGTCGACGTGGGCGGCTTACGGCTAGGCGCGAACAGCCCCGGTAGCGGGCAGTTGGACATCTCCAGTGGTCAGCTCGATATCTCGGCATCAAGTTGCAAGTCGGCTCCGCAGGCACCGGCCAGCTTGATCAATCGGACGGTACAATCAACGTCGGCGGTCGAATGCTCGTCGGAAACTTGCTCGGCTCATCCCAAGGAACCGTCACCAAAACGGGTGGAACTCTTGCCACCGGCACAAACGCAGACGCCAGCGATCCTGATTTGGAGATCGGGGTCTTCGGGACCGGTGTGATTACCCAAACGGCCGGGACTATCAATGCGGGTGACGACCTTGTACTTGGGCACGAAGCCGGTAGCAATGGGACCTGCAATGTCGAAGGCGACTCCGTCAACGTCGACAACGGCGTATTTGTCGGTGTTCGAGGCTCTGGCACGCTGTCAGTATCAGGAGGAGGTCAGCTGGATGTCGCGGGACATCTGTTTGTGGGTGACGACCTTAATTCAAACGGCTCAGTAAACGTCAACCGGGCGTTCGCTTCGGTCGATATCACCGACAGCCTCGTCGGCGGCGGTAGGGACATTTCGCAAAGCGGCCAGGGAAGCCTGACCATTAGCGATGGAGCGGTCAACGTTGGGTCATCGCTGAAGATTTGGTCCACGGGCACCGTCAATCTTTCAGGTGGCACACTCAGAGCACAATCCATCGATCACACTCAGGGCGGCACGTTCAACTTCACCGGCGGCGAGCTACATGTCGAAATGTTTGACGGCGACCTCACACAGAACGGCGGCATATTGGCGGCTGGCGCCTCCGTTGGCACGACCACCATCACGGGCGACTACACGATGGCCAACTTGTCAGACACCACGGTGGAAATCGAGCTGGTCGGTGCCGCGACCGGGCAGTTCGATCAAGTCGTCGTGACGGGCACGGCCACGCTGGGTGGCACGCTCGATGTGCTGTTGGTCAATGGCTACACGCCGCAAGCCGGCGATAGGAGGGCCATCCTCGTTGCCGGTCGCCGCGCCGGCAGGTTCGAACACGTAAACCTGCCACCGCTTTCGTCCAGCTTGGCCTGGGACATCGAGTACTTGGCAACCGGCGTCGAACTGCGCGTCGTAACCGGCGCCACCGACAGCGGCAAGTGACATAATCCTGATCCCGTTTCGGGATCTGATCGACCGAAACGGTTGCTGCAGGACGAAAAACACTCGCGGGCGAAAGGACGAAGTCCCTGACTGACGTGGTGCGCACGACGTCGCCGAAGTCTTTTCGTTTTACCACGTTGAAGTACATTCGATCTTCATGCTCTTTGATGAGATGCCTGCCGTTTCGTTTTCCACACGTGACGGCGAGTGTAGCGTCGAAGGCATGATCGAGGACGCACACGCCGGGGTTGTTTTTCAGACACATCCTCACGAGGACGAAAGTCCATCATTCACGGTCAAAGATGGGAAATGGAGTCAGTACGATGATTAACGCAGTCGGCTACATCCGCAAGTCGTCGGATAAACAAGAGGCCAGTCCGAAACAGCAGCGCGAGGAAATCATTGCCCTGGCCGGGCGCGAGGGCTACAAACTCATCCGCTGGTATATGGACGAGGGCATCAGCGGGGACGCAACGGAAAAACGGCTCGACTTCCAGCGCATGATCCGCGACTCCGCGCGCGGTGACTTTCAGGCCGTTGTGTGTTGGGATCAGGACCGATTCGGCAGATTCGACTCCATCGAAGCTGGCCACTGGATTCATCTCGCTGCGCGAGAACGGAGTACATCTGGTTACCGTCGCCCAAGGAAAGATCGACTGGAAGGACTTTGCAGGGCGGATGCTGTATGGGATCCAACAGGAAGGCAAGCACGCCTATCTCCGAGATTTGAGCCGCAACGTGTGCCGTGGGCTTCGTGAGCGAGCTAAGCTAGGCAAGTGGCCTGCGGGTTCGCCGCCGTTTGGATTCATCGTTGGCCCCGACGGTAAGCTTGCCCTGGGAAATCGGCGCCACATTCGTGTGGTACAGCGGATCTTTCGCGAGTATTTGGAAGGAAACTCCATGCGGACGATTGTGGAGTGCTTGCGTGCAGCTGGCCGACCGGCTCCGGGAGAGGAATGGACCCGTGATGCGTTGAGAACGGTACTGGCAAATGAGCATTACACGGGTGACTTTAGCTATGGCAAGAACAAGTCAGGGAAGTACAACCATGCTACCGAGGAACCGATCTTCATCCCCGACAACCATGCGGTCATTATCGACCGAGCGACGTTCGATGCAGTGCAGAAGCGTCGAGAGAGGGAACGCGGCGGTAAGACGCCAAAGCGCAACGGCGGAAACTTCGTGCTATCCGGACTAATCAGGTGCAGTAGCTGCGGCGATCCGATACATGGTCACTGCGTGAAGGATCACAACTACCTGGTATGTGGCGGTTACACACGTAAAGGCCATGCCTTTTGTGACCGCAATAGTGTTCGCGAGGACGAAGTGCTGGAGCGGATCATTGAAGCTATTGAGCGCGTCTATCTCAGTCCAGATCTGATTCACCGCGTGCGAGAGGAGCTACGTCGACAGGTTCAGGATGGCTGCCAAGGTGCCGACGTTGCCGACCTCAAGAAAGAACTGGCAAAGAACGAGAAAAACATTGACACGGCCCGCAGCAACATGGTGTTGGCCGACCCAGAGTTGCTATCTGAATACGAGAAAGTATTCCGCGAATTGCGTTCCCGACAGACACAGCTCAACTCACAGATCAAGGCTGGCCAGGGGCAACAGGAGCGGCAGGCCGATGAAACCGTAGACCGGGCTGTTGCACTCCTATCCCCACTACGGAAGACGTGCCGCAGGGCCAATCGTGCCCAATTGCGAGAGTTCCTGAAGACGGCGATCGATAAGGTGGTCATTCGGGTCAAAAAGACCCGTCCTGGCCGGATCCATCGCTACCATTTGCTGGGCGGGCATTTGCTGGGCGGGGACATCCACATGCAAGTTTATAACTTGGGACTGCACAACCAGTTGGATTAGCCGTGGACGGCCTATGAGCGTGCCGTGACATTTCTCGCGAAAGGGCCGGGCTCACCTTCGGCTCGACATCTGAGCCAGCGGCTCACTTGCTAGATTTTCAAGAATTTTTGATGGAATCGACGACTTCCACATTACAATGAAAACTGGTTCGAGACGGCCATTCGGAAAGCTCGAGCCAGCCGCTATTTTAAGTTGCGGAAATCGCAGATCAGAGACAGAGAACGAAGAGGTTTAGGCATGCGCTTTTGTGCATTCTGCGCGTTGTCGTTGTGCGCAATGATCCAAACGAATGTATCGGCCCAAACGGTACGATTTTCGACCAACGTCGGCAGCTTCGACATGGTCCTCAATCCCAACAACGACGCAAATTTACAACCGTTGGTGGACAATATCGTCGCGTATGTCGGTTTGGGACGTTACCATTTCAGTGCCCTTAATCGAGCTGCCGACAGCAACAACACGGACCCATCGGACGACTTCGTCTTGCAGATGGGTGGATTTCTCGGATTTCCCGGGACGCCGGATTTGTTCGCGGACTTTACGCTGCCGGTCAAGGCTCTTGAGCCAGTGGTCATCGATGCGGACGGCGATGGGCAAGTCGATTTTAGCAGCGAGACGAATGATCGTGGTTCCGTTTCACTGGCTTTGACCGCCGGGAATTTGAATAGCGGCACCAATAGTTTCTTCGTCAACCTGGGAGATAACTCGTTTCTGGACGGGCAGGGTTTTGTACCCTTCGCCAATATCGAGAATATGGATACGATCGATCGCATCATGGCTCTGACGCAAAACGACATCAGCAGCGACGTCGGAGAACCTGGAAATCTGGCGTTTGTTGACGTGCCTGTGACGGACGACGGACGAATGGTGGTCGTCACCGATGTCGAGGTAGTCAATCGCGACGCCAATTTTTCCTTTGTCGGCCCGATTGCAACCGCTTTGGATTTGGCGATTCGCAACCGTTCCGACGATTCGGCGGCGGGCACGGGCGCAGCCGCTAGTTCGATTCGGGCTGCCATGTCCGCCGGCGGCACCATCTCAGCGGTTCCTGAGCCTGGCGGGGCAGTGCTTGGGTGCTTCGGAATGTGGATCCTCAGCTGCCTCGGCCGCCGCAAGATCGCCAAGAACGGACGGATGGTCCGTAACTGAAGGCGTATGTATTCGCCGAGCCCATGTCGTTTAGCGCAAAACAACGTGTGGCGAATGCATCGCAAGTCGCCACACGTCGAAGCCCCTTGGCCAGTTTGCACATCCATGCGCTAGGGCGGAAGTGGAATGTTTCCAGGATCGTCGCCGATAACGCCGGTATTGTTGAATTGGCCCGTGTTGAGACTGTCCACCGGTAGGCTGAAATTCTCGACCGTATAGGTGCCGTTGTTCTGAATGAGAAAGTAGTCATCCCCGCCATTACCGGCCGTCGCGGTGTTGCCTTCAATTTTCAGACGTACATTGGCAGCCGCGTTATTAGCGGACATCTCCATCGGCCGGCCTGTTGCCGCGTCGCCATTGGTAAACGTGTTGTTCTCCAATGTTGCATTCAAGTTGATCGCGCCATTGGCTTGAAAGTCCGCGGCCACGGCCGTCGGATCCACGTTGGCGAATAGATTGCCGTCGGCAAGTAAGTTGATCGTCTTCGCAGTGCCGCCAAATCCAGCCAGGATGAGAGCCTCGTCGTCGGTGTTTACGAAGTTGTTGGTGTTGAAAGTTAGATTCGCGACCGTCGTATCGTCATTGATGTTAACCGAGACGCTCTGGTCGCCTGTGTTGTCAACACCGTTATTATCCATGGTCAGGCTCAAACCTCCGGTTCCGGACGCATTCAGATCCACTCCCAACGCCGAAGTGTTGCGAATCGTACTACCGCTGATCGTCACGTTGAAGTCATTAGCGCCCGTGTGATTGAGGCTGATCCCGTCACTTCCAGTGGTGTCGACGCTGAGGTTGTTCAAAGAGGCATTGGTAACATTCATGAGGATAATGCCAGCGCCCGTCGTATTCTGAATCACGCCACCGTCCCCGGCGTTGGTCCCTCCGCTACCGACGGTGAAGGCCCCTCCGGTGACATTGTTTAGAAAAATGCCATTGGCGGCACCATCCGCGGAAATGCTAGCGAACGTCGCGCCGGGGTTACCGATTTCGACGTTGTTCCAATTCACGGCCACGCCCGTCGTCGACGTAATCGTATTCGAATTACCCACGACTTCCACCGTATCGGAATTGATCGCCAGGAAACCGGTGCCGCTGGTGGTCGCCGCCTGCAAATCAGAGAAGGAGACGACATTGTTGGTGTTACCGGTTACGGTGACCGCCGTGTTGGCGCCCGTGTTTAGGTCGACTTGTGCCGTAAAGCGAATCGTCCCATCGGAGTTGTTCTCCACCGACACACCCTCGGCGGTGTCGGTCACGTTTCCGTTGACGGTGATGACGCCGATGGTGTTGTTCTCCAGCACGACGGCTCTTCCCGCGTTGTTCGTGATTGTGCCGTTAAAGGTCGCGGTGGGACTGCTACTATCAACATGCAAAGCCGTACCGGAAGGATTCGTGATCGTCGTATTGATAAACGTAAACGTTCCGGCGGAGCCGTTAAGGATGTCGATTCCCGCGTCACCACCGTCGAGGACCACCGCGTGATTAAACGAGTAGTCGCCATCCGCGTTGTCGAACTGAAGTCCAGTTCCGTTGGTCGCGTTGATAATGCCGGCCCCAATGGCCGCTTCGGTCATAATCAGTGTGCCCTCGTGTCCTCCGCTGACCGCCACAGCCGCCGCATTGTTGGTTTGGGAAATGCTTCCAGTATAGGTAATCACCGAATTGATCGAGCCACCCTCTACATTGAGCGCCACTCCCGTGGGATTGTTGATCGTCGTGTCCGCAAAGGCGAACGTTCCGTCGCTGTTATTGAGAATATCAATTCCTGCGTCGCCGCCATCCAGGTCAACTTCTTGATTAAACGTGTAGGCACCGTCGGCGTTGTCAAACTGAAGTCCGGTGCCATCGGTGACTCGAACAAAACTGTCATTGGCTGCCGATTGTTCGAAAACAAGCGGCCCAGCGTGCCCGCCGGTGACGGAAACCGCGGGGGCATTGTTGGACTGTGTGATTTGGCCTGTAAGGAACATACCGGCCGAGCCACCGTCGAAGGAAACAGCGCTGCCCGTTGGATCGGTGATCTCGATGTCCGCGAACGTAACCACACCGTCGGATCCATTGGATACGTCGATCCCGGCCGTGCCGTTGGTCAACACGACGCGGTCGGGGAAGCTGTAAATTCCGTCCGCATTGTTGAATTGCAAGCCTTGGCCGTCGGTCGCTTCGAGTACTCCAGTCCCTACAGTCGACTCGTTAAACGAGAGCGTACCGGTGTGCCCGTCTTCCACGATCAGGGCTCGGACGTTATTGGTTTGAGAAATCCGACCCGTGAAGGTGACATCGGCGTCTCCACCATCGACGGTCATATTGGCGCCACCGGTATTCGTAATCGTTGTGCTGTTAACCGTGTGGTTGCCGTTACTGCTAACAAACGCCAAGCCTCCGCCCGACCCGTTTTGAATGTCCGTTTGACTGATGGTAATATCGCCTTGGGCGCCGGTCACGAGAATTCCCGCCTGGCCCGTCGCACCGCCGTCGTAACTATATTGGCTGATGCTGGCGGCACTTTGATTGTTGACAAGATGGATGCCCGCGCCATTGGCATTGGAGCTTGTCACCTCCGATATGGCGATCGCCTCCACGACTGGCGTGCCCGCCGGCTCACCCGTGGTGGTGTCGAGCTCAAGATCATTGCCTCCAACATTGTCAAACGACACCTGTGCAATCGTGGGATTGAATCGGACCTGTGTGTTGCCATCGGCGCGTACCTCGACAAGCGGGTCCAACTCGATACCATTTCCGATCGTGTTGGCAACCGAAACTCGATTGACATTCACCGCTCCCACACCGTTGGTCGCGGCGATACCACGCACCCCACCGTCAATGGCCACGTTCGAAATCTCGAAAGGACTGAAGTCTTCGACATCGTTGGTACCGGCGACCAGCTCGATGGCATCTCCGGGCGCGTTTCCAAAAACGGGGATGTTACCCATACGCGCACCCATCGAGCTCTCTGGTAGCACGATTCCTATCGGTCCCAATTGCACATTGTTGGGAAGGAAGCCGGCGACCGTATGTGTCTCGCCACCTCCTTCACCGAGCAGGCGCTGTTCATCGCGTAATCGCAGCGACTCACCGGAGTGCATGCTTTCGGCGTGCACATAAACAATGTTACCCTGTTGCGACGCCGCGAATACATCGTCGAGGCTGGTCAGAGGATTCTCGAAGGTACCATCGCCTGGCGCGGTCGCGTTGCTGCTCACATGCACGATTCCGACGGAGTTTCCATTGACATCCGTAATCACCTCCGTCCCGCTGGCTACGGACTGTGTCGCCGCGATGTAATTGTTCCGGTAAACTGGCTCACGCAGCCGGTCCACGATGTCATGCTGCCATGACGATGCCTGGGAAGATGTGCGACCTGGAAAAAGAATCACTGCGGCGTTGAACGTCGTACCAAACTGACTGTCATCGGAAGCGCCAAAATCCAGCAACAGATCATTCACTAGATACCCGCGCACGCCAGCCTTGTAGCCGACCTCGCTTACATTCGTACCGTCCATTTGATAGGCGCCGCCGTAGGTCCACGAATTCGTTTGGAAATTGCGCACGGCGATCTCCGCGTCGACGACACGCAGGGCACGTTCCACGGGGGTTAAGGTGAGCACGCTCATGGTGTTCCCGGCGAACACGACACTATCGGTGACACGAAGCGCGCCAAATTGGTCATCATCCAAAGGGAAATTCGCATTGACTCGAAAATCAACGCACTCCCCAAGGCACTCCAAACTCAAGCCAAACTGGTTGAAATAATTGTCGTTCCGCGTCACCTCGCCGTCGTACCACGCACTGACGCCGTATAGTCGAGACGACCGCCCTTGGCCGCGGTCCACGATCCTGCGAAGTCCGAGCCCTACGTCAAAGCTCGCGGCTTCCGAACTGTTGATGCGATATTGACCGTCGATGAAGAATGCGCCGTCGTCAATCGGCGCCGCTCCCCGCAGCCCAATCCCCACTTGGCCATCTTCTTGTCCAAAACCTGGACCTTGCAACCAAATCCGCAGTGGTGACGTGCCAAGAAACCCAGCCACCGTTCGTTGGTTACCCGCGGCAGGCAAGCCGTCAATCGTTTGGGCAACACTTTTTGCTGCCATTGCTTGCACCGCTAAGAGAACGACGGTCACGCAAAGCAAGCATCTGGTTAACCGCGAGAAACAACGTAGCACGTTACGCTCCTTTAGTGCGAGCTCCACCGTCATCCTGACGACGCGTAGACTACCGGGCCATTGGAATCGACAAAATCGCTACAGCCCGCAAAGTCCACGTAGCTTCCATGCGTTTGTATCGGTTGCTTCGGCCGGCGGCAGCATGCGTGATCGTCCGAATTCATTGCGATTTTGTCCGGCCGGTTGCCGGGTGCAGGAACGGGGTTCTTAGGCGGCGGTTGTGATTGCTGGCGTTGCTTTCACGTTTGGGTGGAAGGGATTTCCTGGTCGGTTGCGTAAATGTTGCTCCAAGCGATCGTCGTCGCAGAGGGCG
>Ga0310121_10004917_pt1 | contig 11627 bp, 12 predicted proteins | sample CB27_Tmax_986_MG_FD_203504 | JGI IMG/M metagenome (GOLD analysis project Ga0310121, IMG submission 203504) | Marine microbial communities from Western Arctic Ocean, Canada - CB27_Tmax_986 | ecosystem: Environmental > Aquatic > Marine > Oceanic | place: Canada: Western Arctic Ocean | collected...
GAAGTGCGACGTAGCCGTTAGCTGCTGTGGGTTGAGTCCGTCGAGATGCGCTGGAACCTGCGGATCAGGCATCAGCGGCCGGCAATCGGATCTGGAACGTGGTGCCCTCGAATCCTTCGAGCAGCTCGATGCGTCCCCGGTGCACGCCCTCGACGATGCGACGGGAGAGCGCAAGCCCGACACCCCATCCACCCGACTTCGTCGTCACGCCCGGCTCGAAGAGCTTGTCCCGAATCTCGGGATCGACGCCCGGACCGGTGTCCCGGATGCGCAGCGAGATCCACTTGCCACCGATTTCGCGGGCATAGATGGTGATCTTGCCACCCCGACCAGCGAGCGCATCGAGGGCGTTCTTCACCACGTTCTCCAGCGCCCAGATCAGCAACACGTGATTACCCTGCACTCTCGGCATACCCGGGGCTACGTCTACGACCAGGTCTACACCCCTGCGGCTCAGCCTTGGGATCCGGGCCGCAAGGTAGTGCTCCAGATCGCTCACCACCTGGAGGACCGAGACAGATTCCAGCACGGGCTCCCGCCCGATGAGCTCGAAGCGGTGACTTATCCGCTCGAGCCGCTCCAGGTCTTCGCCGATCGAGCCGGCGATCTCGCCGTCGCGTAGTCCGCCAGGGCGTTCGCCGACTGGAAGACTGAGTACTTCGAGCCATCCCGCCAACGAAGAGAGCGGCGTGCCCAACTGGTGTGCGAGCTCACGGGCCATCGATGTCCAGGCTTTCTCACTCTCGGCTCGACGTTGGTAGCGGATCGCGACGAACCCGATAATCGCTGTCAGGAGGAGGCCTCCGGCTTCCAGCCACGGGATCCATCTGAGCCCCTGTCCTTCCGGCGTATTGCCGAAGTGGAGGTTCTGGAGGTCGGCACCTCCCACCGGCACATGCTCGACATCGAGCCTACGAAGATATGCCTGGACGGACGCCTGTCCTTCGCGTGTATCGAGATCCGCCTCGAACCCGAGGTTCTCGGCGGCTAACACGGTATCTCCAGGACCAGTCAAAACGAGCGGGACACCGAACTCGAGAATGATGCCCTGAAGGTTGAACAGTGCCTCCACGGTCGCTGACTGGTCCATCGTGGTGATGCCCGATTGGACTTCGTGGTAGATCTGGCTCAAGCGCTCCGTGTTCTCCTCCAGCGTCCTCGCAATGAACTGCGTATACAGCAGGAACACACCGAGCTGCACGAGGAAAACCGTGGCCAGAGCGACGGGCCACTTGATCTTCATCACCGGACCAGGAATCCCATGCCAGACGCTAGAAGGGTGACCGTGTGAGCCGGTCCGAGCCCACGTAGGGGTGCAGTACCTCTGGCAGCGTCACGCTCCCATCCGCCTGCTGGTACGTCTCGAGCAGCGCAGCCATCACGCGAGGAAGCGCTAGCGCTGAGCCGTTCAGGGTGTGCACGAACTCGGGCTTCTCTGCCTGTGTACGCCGGAAGCGGATGTTCGCCCGGCGTGCCTGATAGTCGGTGAACGTCGTGCAGCTCGAGACCTCGAGCCACTTGTCCACTCCCGGAGCCCACACCTCGAGGTCGTAGGTGAGTGCGCCGCTCTGCCCCAAGTCACCCGAGGCGAGCAATACACGCCGGTAGTGCAGCCCGAGTCGCTCGAGCAACACCTCGGCTTCCCTCGTCAGTTCCTCTAGCGCGTCTCGACTCCGCTCGGGCAGCTCGTAGCGGACGAGCTCGACTTTGTCGAATTGGTGCACTCGGAGCAGGCCGCGTGTGTCCATGCCGGCAGCCCCCGCTTCGCGCCTGAAGCAGGGTGAGTACGCCGTATACCGGAGCGGAAGATCATCGGCCGTGAGCAGCTCGTCCCGATGCAGGTTCGTGACCGGCACCTCAGCGGTCGGGACGAGCCAGAGTTCATCCCGCTCGGTCTGATATGACTCCTCGACGAACTTGGGGAGCTGGCCTGTGCCTGTCATCGCGTCGCTAGTCACCAGATACGGTACCCGTACCTCGGTGTACGCGTGCTCATCGGTATGCACGTCGAGGAAGAAGTTGATCAACCCACGCTGCAACCGCGCACCACCTGCCAGCAGGACGGGGAAGCCAGAACCGCTGACCTTCGCACCGCGCGCGAGATCGAGTATCCCTAGCGCCTCACCCACGTCCCAGTGTGGGCGTGGCTCGAAGTCGAACGTCGTCGGTGAACCATAACAGGCCTGGACAACGTTGTGGTCCTCATCGCCTTCGGGGACTTCGTCGCATGGGGCATTCGGGATGCCCAAGAGCAGCGCATGGATTTTCTTGTCAGCCGACGCGATGCAGGCGTCCAACTCGCTGATCCGGTCCCCTACCTCGCGCATCTCGAGGATGAGCGCCTCGGCATCTCCTCCCTCGCGCTTGAGCTCGCCAATGCGCTTCGAGGCCTCGTTGCGCCGCGCCTTCAAGTCGTTGACGACACCGAGCGCTTCGCGGCGTTTCACGTCGAGCTCGAGAACACGGTCCACCAGGTCCGGGAGGCTCGCGTCCCGCTTTGCGAGCGCGCCTTTCACGGCCTCTGTCTCATGGCGGAGGCGGCGGATGTCGAGCATCAGTCCGGCGGAATGAGCCGGAGGCTGTTGCAGACCGGGCTCGTCTCGAACATCAACCTCAGCGTCCCACCCTCCACGTCGATCACGAGTGGCTCGATCTTAGCGTAGTACGAGCAGTTCATGCCAAAATTACCGGGTCTCTGTGACGTCTTCACGACGTACACCGTCCCTAGTTCCACCGGCACCGGCGCCAACTTCGAGTAGACGGCGGTATCCTTCGGAGCGTCATGCAGATCATCGAACGAGAATCCTGGCAGCGCCGCCACGCCAGCCTTGGAGATGATGCCGAGCGCCCCGGGTGGCAGGAAGACGAGCTGACCCCCTCGCGTATCGACCGCGACGTCCCAGTTGCCCGTGGCCGTTGCGGCCTCCACCCTCACCTTCACACGATCATGGAAGTTGAACGCCGCAGCGAGGTTCGGCTCAGGGCGCGCCAAGGAGTAGAGCAAGACGGTGTCCGGAGCAGACTCCCATGGGAAAGAGAATGGGTCGTCCCCGCAAGCGGCGAGTCCCACGGAGAGCGCAACGAGTGCAGCAAGAGGCGCGGGCCCGAGGCCAGGGAGATGCACACTTCTAACGAGGCGGAGCGTTGTCACGAGGGTGAGTCCTTGTTCACACGGCGGCCGAGGCCGAAGAGAGAGCGAAAGGTGCCGCAATCGAGAAGGTGGTGTCAACCCTGAAAAGCCCTGCAATTCCTTGACTTTACCCCATGTGCCGGGTAGGTTCCCCGCCCGTCGTATCCAGCCTCCCAGCCCTTTCCGCGGGCCGGCAGCCGCCGGCCCTGCGATCGAGGAGAAACTGTGCCCGACCAGCAAGCCCATCACAAAGGTGGGTGCATCCTCGTGGTCGACGATGAGCCTCATATTCGACGGGTCCTCAACACCATCCTTACCAACGACGGATTCGACGTGGTCGAAGCTGCAGACGGCTCAGCAGGCATGGAGGCGGTCAAGTCGGACGCCGAGTTCGACTTCATCCTACTCGACTTCATGATGCCCGGCGCGACTGGGCTCGAGGTGCTCGCCAGAATCAGGGCCAGTGACCATCGAGCGAAGACCCCTGTCATCATCTTGACGGCGAAGGGCCAGGACACAGATAGAACGGCGGCGCTAGCTGGCGGCGCGAATGACTTCCTCACCAAACCTTTCAGCCCCAAGAAGCTCGTTGCCCGAATCCACGAGATCCTCTACGCGAACTGACGACGGGCTCTGGGTCGTCGTTCTGGCCGGTGGTATAGGGTCCCGCTTCTGGCCGGTGAGCACCCGTGAGAGACCCAAACAACTGCTCCCGCTGGCGAGCGAGCGGCCGCTCATCGCAGACACCGTCGAGCGAGCCAGGGCCCTCGTGCCCGACGAACGTCTACGCATTCTAGCGGGACAGCACCTTGCTGAACTGTTCCGCTCGGCGCTCAACGACCTGTCCGACGCGGCCTACTGGATCGAGCCGGAAGCGCGAGGCACCTGTCCCGTGCTCGCCTGGGCTGCCTGGGAGATTCACCGACGCGATCCCCAGGGGGTCATGGTCAGCCTTCACGCAGACCACCGCGTCCACTCGCTGCCTGCGTTTCAGAGAACCATCCACGCAGCCGCAGAGATCGCACGAAGAGAAGACGTTCTGGTCTGTGTCGGTGCCGTTCCGGACCGGGTCGAGACCGGATTTGGACACTTGGAGCGGGGGGAGGAGCTCGAAACAAGTGGCGAAATCCCAGCACACCGGGTGAAGGCCTTCCACGAGAAGCCGGACGCCGAGACGGCGCAGCGGTACGTGAGGGATGGTCATCTGTGGAACACCGGTATCTTCGTCTGGAAAGTGTCGACCTTCCTTTCCGAGTTGGCCGAGCACGCCCCAAAAGTCTCCAAGTGCCTGGCTCTTCTGAAGGAGGGCGTCGACGCCTTCTTCCGGGCGGTGCCCGTGTGCGTCGTCGATACCGCCGTCATGGAACGCTCGGGGCGCGTGGCGACGGTCGAAGCGCTCTTCTCCTGGGACGATGTCGGGAGTTGGGAAGCGCTTTCACGCTCACGGCCTTCGGACTCCGGTGGAAACGTGCTGATCGGCGACGCGGTCACGGTGGATGGGAACGGGAACGTCGCTTTCGCGGATCAGGGCAAGGTCGTGCTCTTCGGCGTCGATGACCTCGTCGTCGTTCGTACTGGTGATGCCACGCTGGTGATGCCGAAGGAGCGCGCGGCGCACCTCAAGACCTTACTGACGGCGCTGAAGGGAAGCGAGGAATGAGCGAAGCGAGGCTCTACCTCTTCGATGACAGCCGCGCACGGCGCTGGGCGCCGTTCTCGTTGACGCGTCCCGTGGGTGAGCTGCTCTTCGGTTTCAGCACCCTGAGGGCCCGTGTGGAGCACGTGCTTGGAATCGAGTGTCACGGTCACGTCTCCAGGAGCGCGTTAGTCGGCTTTGACGAAACGGGTGCGGCGCCGGGCGTGTCCCTGAACCAAATAGCCCGTGATCGCACGGTCGTCTTGCTCTCCAGCCGATCAGTACCTGACTTCCGGGATGTCGAAGTGCCGAGCGAGCGGGCGCGCATTACGGTCGGTGGCGCGCCCGCGGGATGGGTCGTGCCACCCGGGTCCGAACTCCCCTCCGAGCTGTGGATCCGCGATCCCTGCCATGACCCGGGAGACGCTCCCGAATTGGAGATTGACGGCATCGTACTCGAGCGTCCCTGGGATCTCGTCGCACGGAACGGAGCGCGGATCCGCGCGGACGCAGTGACGATGCCGGGCCATGGCATCATTCCGGGCGACGTGGTCGTCGTAGGCGACGGCACCGTGTCGCTCGCCGAGGACGCGGAGATCGAGCCTGGAGTTACGCTCGACACGCGAAAGGGACCCATCCGCCTGGATCGCGGCGTGCGCGTCGAAGGACCCGCCCGCCTGGTGGGTCCACTATATGTGGGTCAAGAAACCATCGTCGCGGGTGGAGCGATCTCGGCATCGTCGATAGGGCCCAACTGCCGAGTTCGCGGAGAGATCTCCGATTCCGTCCTCGTCGCTTACGTGAATAAGGCTCACGAGGGGTATCTCGGCCATGCACTCGTAGGGCGATGGGTCAACCTCGGAGCGCTCACTACGAACTCTGACCTCCAGAACAACTACGGGACCGTTACCGTGTGGACCCCCGACGGGGACGTCGATACCGACCAGATCAAGATCGGCTGCTTCCTGGGCGATCACGTAAAGACCGGAATCGGAACCCTTTTGAACACGGGGACGGTCGTGGGCTCGGGGAGCAACATCTTCGGCGGCGCGATGCCGCCCGCGGCGGTGCCTCCCTTCAGCTGGGGTTCGGGTTCGAATCTGACCGAGTACCGCCTGGACAAGTTCCTTGAGACGGCGGAGCGGGTGATGGCTCGCCGCAACGTCAAGCTCACCCCCGGTGTGAGGTGCGTGCTCGAAGCCGCCTGGGGCGCGACCGCGGGTCGCCGGTCGCAGTGACCAGCGCTATCAGCAGGTCATGAGGGTCGCGGTTTTGGGTAGCGGCAGTGCCGGCAATGCGACCTTCGTGTGGGCAGGCAACACGCGCGTCCTGGTCGATGCAGGCTTCAGCGGTAAGGATCTCGCGCGCCGGCTGGAGGCTCTCAGCCACAGCCCCGACAAGATAGACGCCATCATCGTGACGCACGACCATGGCGACCACACTCGCGGCATGGGGGTCTTTGCCCGCCGGCATGGCACACCTTTGTACATGACCGAACGCACCCGGGCGGCGTGCGCGAAGCTGCTGCGGGGCGAAGAGACGATCGTAGAGTATCGGCCCGGACGGGCGTTCAACATCGGAGATGTTCGCGTGGAGCCGTTCCTGACGGTGCACGACGCAGCCGACCCGGTCGGCGTCGCGCTCGTCGACGAGTGCACGGGCCTGCGCCTCGGGGTCGCCACCGACCTGGGACGGCCCACCGCTCAGATCCGGCATGCGTTGTCCTCGTGTGACCTCCTGATTCTGGAGGCGAACCACGACGAGGTTCTCCTGCATACCAGCGGCTACCCGGCCTCAGTACGGCGCCGCATATCGTCGAGCCACGGACACCTCTCTAATCAGGCAGCAGCACGCTTCGTGATCGACCTGCTGCATCCGCGGCTAGCGGGCGTCGTCCTGGCCCACTTGTCCAAGGAGTGCAACCGGCCGGCCCTCGCGCACAGCGTGGTCGGAGAGGCGCTCGAAAAAGCAGGCTGGTCAGGACATCTGGAGATCGCGCTTCAAGATCGGCCGACCACCCTGCTCGACGTGGAAGAGCTTCGGTACAGAGCCGGCCCGACCCAGCTCAGCTTCCTTTAGCCGCTATGGAGCCTCTACGCACAGCCCCACTCCAGCTAGATTCCCAGAAGGCGCAAGAAGTCGTTCGAGAGGGCCCAAAGCATGATGCCGACGACGACTAGAAAGCCAACGTTGCTCCATAGTAGCTTCTGCTCGAACGAAAGCCCTCGCCCTCCGCGGACCGCTTCGATTCCCAGGAACACCAGGTGGCCACCGTCCAGAACGGGGATTGGTAGCAGGTTCAGCACAGCCAGATTAATGCTGAACAGTGCCATGAAGCGGAGGAACGTGTTCATGCCTGCGGCCGCCGCCTGACCGGACGCCTCACCGATCGTGACGATGCTGCCCATCGAGCGTGGCGAGATGCCACCGGTGACGAGATCTCTGAGGAAGCCGAGAATCATTCGCGTGACGGCGACCGTCTCCCCGTAGCCGAACACGAAGGCGGCCGGGAGGGAAACGGCTTGGTAGACCACGTCACCAACTGGTCGGTAAATCCCCGCCTTGCCCAAGAGTGCTACGGAGCCGTCCACGCCCCGCCCTTCCTCAGATTCGAGCGTCACGGGACGCATGATCTCCTGCTCGTCGCGCACGATCCCGAACTCGACACGCTCTTCGGGTCGAGCCTCGATTAGGCGCACAAAATCGTACCAGTGCTCGACCGGGATGCCAGACACCGAGACGATCCGGTCCCCGGCCTCGAGCCCCGCCCTGTCCGCGGGTGAACCCGGCTCCACGGCGCCGACGCCGGCCACGGACCAACTCCCGACTGAACCGACGAGATCGCGCCGGTCGGATTCCTCGCCAGGGATGCGGATCTCTATGACCATGCGAGGCTCGGCCAGCTCGATCTCGATCGGACCGGGGTGGGATCGGTAGAGGCCACGCCGCACGTCTCCCCAGTCGCGGACATCGGAATCTCCGATTCGTACGAAGCGACTTCCAACCGGTATTTCCGCGAGGTCCTCCGTCCCCGCCGGCAGCGTGCCAGCGCTGACGTGGCCTACGCGCGTCGTGCTCAGCTCGGCCATGCCCCATTTCGCGGCGACGAAAGTGTACACGCCGAATGCGAAGAACATGTTCATGATAACGCCCGCGGAGACCACGAACGTTCTTGCCCAAATCGGGTGCGCGTCGAAGTCACCCGGACGCGGCTCACGAGGCGCCTCGCTTCCACCCTCGAGCCGGTCCATCACCTCGTTGTCCATGCCACCCATCTTCACGTACCCGCCTAGCGGGATCACGCTCAGTACGTACTCGGTCTCACCCCGTTTCACCCCGAAGATCTTGGGACCCAGTCCAATCGAAAACCGTTGCACGTCCACTCCCACCGCCTTCGCTGCGGCGAAGTGGCCCAGCTCGTGCACGAAAATCAGCACACCGAGTACGATGACTGTTGCTAAGAGAGTCATTACGTCGTTCCCATTCTCGCCTCACCGAGCCGATGAGCCACCTCGGTGGCCACCACCCGTGCCGCCCGATCGACGGCTAGCACATCCTCTATACTCGTGGGTTGCCCCACCCCGACTCCTTCGATGGCTTCGCTAACCACATCCGCCATCTCTGGGAACCGAATCCTTCCTTCCAAGAACGCCTGAACCGCGATTTCGTTACCGGCGTTGTACGAGGCTGGCGCCACCCCCCCTTTCGCCCCTGCGTCAACGCCGAGGCCAAAGAGCGGAAACGCCGCATGATCTATCTCCTCGAACGTCAGCGGCGACGACCGCACCGGGTCGTACGTCCGTAACTGCTCATCTTCCACTCTCTCAGGATAACTCAGTGCATACAGTATAGGCAGTTCCATCGTCGGAAACCCGAGCTGCGAGAGCACCGAGCCGTCCACGAACTCCACGAAGGAGTGGATGATCGACTGAGGGTGCACAACAGCATCGATCCGGTCGTACCCGAGACCGTAGAGGTAGTGCGCCTCGATGACCTCGAGCGCTTTGTTTGCGAGCGAGGCCGAATCGATCGTTATCTTCGCCCCCATGTTCCACGTGGGGTGTCGCAACGCCTCTTCAGGACGTACGTGCCAGAGCTCCTCACGGTTCCGCCCTCGTAGCGGACCACCGGACGCCGTGAGCACAAGGCGCCGGACCGACTCGCGCCTACTGCCTTCGAGGCACTGCAGGATGGCGCTATGCTCCGAGTCGATCGGCACGATCTGAGAGCCTACGGTCTCTGCCGCCTGCAAGACGAGCGCGCCGCCCGCGACCAAAGACTCCTTGTTCGCGAGGGCGAGGCGCTTTCCTGCCTCGAGCGCCCTCAGCGTGGGTTCTAGTCCGGCGGCACCCACCAGCGCGTTCAGGACCACGTCGACGTCGGGGTCAGCAGCCGCCGCTAGCAACGCCTGACGGCCCGACCGCCACCGAGTCGTACCGGAGCTCGCTGGGAGCGGGACCGATTCGTCCGCTAGCACGGCCCGCCGGGGAGAAAACTTCTCCACCTGTGCCCGCAGTGTCTCCACGCGGCGGTGTGACGCTAGGGTGACAAGCTGGAATCGGTCGGGATGCCGCGCGACGACCTGCAAGGCGCTCTTCCCGATCGATCCGGTGGATCCAAGGATCGCGACCCGGGTCACCGTGTGCTCCCTAGCATAACTAGTATTGCGTACGCCATCGGAAGCGTGATAATGAGAGCGTCGAGCCGGTCGAGTACGCCCCCGTGCCCTGGGAAGAAGGCACCCGAATCCTTCACTCCAGCCTCCCGTTTCAGCAGCGACTCGGCGAAGTCTCCCACCTGGGCTCCCACTCCTAGTACGGCGCCCACAACAGCCGCTACTGCCAAACTTCTGATCGGCATCCCTGGGGAATACGGTTCAGCCACGAGATGCCATAACCCTGCTCCGGCCGCCGAGCCGATCAGGCCCGCCACCGATCCGAGCAAACTCTTCTTGGGGCTGATCGATGGCAGAATCTTGGTTCGACCCCATGCGGTACCAGCGAAGAACGCGACTGCGTCTCCGATCCAGGTGCTCGTCAGGGGTAGTGCCACTACCAGCAAACCGATCCCCGCATTCGGAATCACCTCTCCCCACGCGTCGATCGTCGGCAGCTCGCGCAGCATGGCTACGAACGCCAGGGAGAAACCGACATAGAGCGTACCGAAGAGCGTGATCGCGATGGACGCGAGGGGCTGGCGGTCCGCTCCCCGCGCGATCGCCGCTAGCAAAGCGAAGAACGCGACCGCTGCGACAACACTCAGCGCCCAAGGGGCAAAGGCCGTGAAGCTGGGGTTTGCCGCGGAGAGGAGCACGAGCCCGGCCGCGGCCGCGGCGCCGAGCCAACGGAAAGGGTGCATGCCTTGTTGTTCGGCAAGGCGGTACGTCTCCATCGCCCCGCGTCCAGCTAGTATCGCGACGGGCACCGCCAACACCCAACCGCCCACATAGAGCAGCCCAAGAACGACTGGGATTCCGACGATCGCAACGGCCCACCGCCGCCCAAGTTCGTTCCCTGAGGTCACGTGGCTTCTACACGACCAAACCGGCGTTCACGCCGTTGGTAGTCCAGAACCGCTCGGAAGAGGCTCTCGCGATCGAAGTCGGGCCAGAGGACCTCGGATATGTGGAGCTCCGTATACGCCAGCTGCCAGAGCATGAAGTTGCTTAGTCGGTATTCTCCCGACGTGCGGATGAGCAAGTCGGGGTCCGGCAGTCCAGCCGTGAAGAGAGTAGAACGCAACGCCTCGTCGTCTATCTCCTCCGGCAACAGCTCACCCCGCCCGACGCGTTCGGTCAGAATGCGTGCCGAGCGGATGATCTCCTCCCTACCCCCGTAGGAGATCATCAGATTGAGGCGGAGCTTGGTGCCCCCAAGAGTGCCTTGGACGATCGCGTCCACTGCTCGCCGGGTTCGATCGTCGATGCGATCCAGATCCCCCAGTGCGTGCACCTCGACGCCCTGCTTCTTGAGCTCGTCCTGCTCCCGGCGGGCATACAGCTGCAGCAGCGACATTAACGCGGACACTTCCTGCTGCGGGCGCTTCCAATTATCGGCCGAAAACGCAAACAGCGTGAGGACCTCGATGCCTGCCTCGAGGGCACCTTCGATCGTTTCGCGCACCGACTTCATGCCTTCCCGATGCCCGAGGTGCCGCGGCAACGACCGCTGGCGAGCCCACCGCCCATTCCCGTCCATGATGACCGCGACGTGGCGGGGCACGTCGCCGCTCAAGCGAATGTGATCGAGGCGCTGCGAGGACACTTAGAAGATCGACTTGGAGATGGCCGACTAGATGGCCATCACCTCTTCTTCTTTGTGCTTCATTAGGCCGTCGATCTTGTCGCTGTACTGGTGTGTCAGCTTTTCGAGCGCATCCTCGCGTCGGCGTCCCTCGTCCTCGCCGAGTTCGTGTTCCTTCACGAGTTCGTGGATCTCCTCCCGCACGACACGACGCGTGTGCCGCAGCGAGACGCGTCCCTCCTCCGCCATCTTGTGCAGGAGTTTCACGTACTCCTTTCGGCGTTCCTCGTTGAGGGGCGGAATCGGGATCCGGATCAGGTTGCCGTCGTTGGAAGGATTGAGACCCAGATCCGCCACCATGATCGCACGCTCGATATCCGCGAGTAGAGTCTTGTCGAACGGCTGCACTACGAGCAGGCTCGGCTCAGGGGTGTTCACGGTGGAAAGCTGCTTGATGGGCATCTTCGAGCCGTAGGCATCAACGCGTACGGTATCGAGCAGCGCCGGCGTGGCCTTCCCCGTTCGTACGGTGGCGAACTCGCGGCGAAGCGCCTCGAGCGCCGCCTCCATGCGCTTCTTTGCTTCCTCCACGGTCGGCATGATGCCCTCCGGAGTCTTG
>Ga0310121_10004918_pt1 | contig 11626 bp, 11 predicted proteins | sample CB27_Tmax_986_MG_FD_203504 | JGI IMG/M metagenome (GOLD analysis project Ga0310121, IMG submission 203504) | Marine microbial communities from Western Arctic Ocean, Canada - CB27_Tmax_986 | ecosystem: Environmental > Aquatic > Marine > Oceanic | place: Canada: Western Arctic Ocean | collected...
CGCTGGGCGCGGATGCGGTCGAACCGGCCGTGCTGACCTATGTCAACCGGCTGTCCGATCTTCTCTTCACGTTCGCGCGCGCCGTCAACGCCCGCGCCAAGACTCCCGAAGTCGAGTGGTGAGCGCGTGATCGCTTGGTTAGCCGGAGCTGTTAGGTCGCCGTGGCCTCGTCCCGCGCCGAAAGGTCGGCCTTCACCCGGTCGAAGATCCGCCGCGCCAGCTTCTGAGAAATCCGTTCTCGAATCGCCCCGCATTCCACGAGCGTCGTGCCGTCGAGCGTCTCGATCGCGACGTCCCAGCGGTCGTGGGCAATGCCCCCCGGCCGGTCTTCGAACGACGTCGACGCGCCGGCGGGGGCTCGCTCGAATCGCCGCGATTCGTACGCGGCGAGCGGCGTGCCGTTGATGAGGACGCGGACGGCCTTGATACGGTCCTTGTCGATGCTGGCATCACCGTACGAAAACACGGTAGCGTCCTCGCTGAACAGCGTCATGTCGGTACCGGACGGGAGCTCGGCCACGATCTGCCGGCCGCGTTCCTGCTCGCGTCGCCGCTGGGCCTGGCGTCGCTTGCGGGAGGTGTGCAGGGCGGTGCCGAGGCTGGCGGCCGTGAAGAGCAGGATCAGGGCCAGAATTGCGGCGAGGACGTCGCGCATCGAGATCCAGGTTTGCCTAGCAGCCAACGACGCCCGCGCCGCCGGCGACCGCCAGGGCGAGCCGCTCCTTTTCCGGATCGGTCAAATGGTGCTGCTCGGCCATCGGATCGTAGCCGGACGACGCAATTTTCTCGATTGTCGCGGTGTAGAGCTCGACGATCAGCCGCAAGATGAACGCCCGGTCGGCTGACAGCCGTCCGTCGAGTGCCTTTAGCTGGTTGCGTCCGTTACGTAGTCGCGCCCGGGCCCGCCCGGCGAGATCCCGGACCAGCGCTGTCACGGCGGTGCCGGTGTGCCCCGCTTCCGCGTCCTGCCTCAGTATCACTTCGCTCACGCCGTGAGTTGCCATGTCGTCGGCCGCCAGGTAGATCAACCCACGCGTTCCGGTCGCGAGATCCTTGCGGAGATCGCGGAGCACGTGGCCGATGTACGCGAACAAGCCGAGGTTCCGGCCGCATTCGCGCAGGTCGAAGTTCGCCGGGACGCGGTAGACGCCGTCGGCATCCGGGTTCGCCGCAATCAGGTAGAGGTAGACGGTCGTGGGCGCCACCGTGGCGCCGCGCGCGTAGTTCAGGAACGCGTCGAAGGTCTGAAACCGATCGCGCGTCAGGTCTTCTCTCATCGCCTCGAAGAAATGCGCCCACAACTCCGGCGGCGTGGGAAAGCGCGTGATGCCCCGGCCGAACGCCTCCAGCACGTCGCGCGCCCTGGGTTCGTCCGTTGCGTCCAGATCGCCATCGGCCAGCGGGCCGCCCGCCGTCGCGGCCGCGACCAACCGGTCCCAGGCGTCCAGCGCTCGGCGTTCTCGTCCGACGCCCTCGGGGTCGAGTCCACCCGCTAATTGATTGTCGATCCGGTCATCCACGAGCCGCATGACCGCATAGAGCCCGCAGAAGGCCTGATAGCGATCGGCGTCGGCGAAGAAGCAGCTCGTCCGGTAGAGGTTGTTGAGATCCTTCGCCGCGATCGACTCGGCGACGCCGTCGGCACCGGCGAGCGACCCCGGGGTCCATACCGGTCGCAGTGTCCCCGTCATGCGGGCCGGCTCCGGACCTGATCGGCGGTCGGCCGCTCCAGTTGCGACCGGAGCAGGTGCCACAGAAACCCCGGGCGCAGCATGTCGTGACGTCGGCCGGCATGTCCGACCAGCCCCATGACCTGGTCGGCCCACCCGTCGTGACGCCTGGCGGGTGCCATGACTGCCTCTAGCAGCGGCTGGCTGCCATGTAGCGATTGCAGCAGCCGGCCGAGGAGGAAGTCGCCGGCGAATCGATGCCGCCACGCGCGCTCGTAGCACCGCAACGGCGGACTGGCGGCCCGCGTGTCGGCAATCTCGAGCGCGAGGTCAGCCGACTCGGCTGCCATCAGCCCGCTGGCTAGGGCATTGTGGATACCGTGCCCGGTAAACGGATCGACGAAACCGGCGGCGTCGCCGACGAGCATCGTCCCGTCGGCCACGGCGCGGCGGGTCAGGCTGGCTGACGGGAGCTGCCAGCCGGCCAGTTCGGACACGCCTCGCAGGTCCACCCGCGCGCTCAGCATCCGTTGCAGGTGCGCACTCAGCTCGGCGCGGGTCGGCCGGCGACGTGCGTCGAGCAGTCCGATGCCGACGTTGGCTCGGGTCGGCGAGATCGGAACGATCCAGCAGCAGCCGAATTCGAGCGCGCCGTCGGTGAGCACCTGGAAGTGCGGCTGGCTGGACGCCCAGTCAGCGTAACCCCGCAGCGCCACGCTGTAGCGCCGATCGCGTGCGGCTCGGACTGGCGCCAGCCCACGGCACGCGGCCACGCGACTGAACACGCCGTCGGCGCCGATCACCAACGGGGCGCGGTAGGTCAGCGCGCGGTCGCGATGACGCACCTGAATAACGGTCAGGCGCCGGACGGCGTCCCACTCCGCGTGCTCGAGCCGACAGCCCTCCTCGAGCCGGGCGCCGCAGCGCTCGGCGTGCCGCGCCAACCGCTCGTCGAGGAGCCGGCGTGGCAGGATTCGCCACGGATGGGTCCGTCCGTGGCGGTCGCGAAAATGGCCCACGGCGCGCGTGCCGCGGCCGGTCGTGAAATCGCAAGCGCTCACGGTGTGGGCATCGGGCGCCAGCTCGTCGAGGCTCGTGCCGAGTGCGACCAGTGAGGCAGTGACCTCCCGCAGCAGCACATCACCGCACACCTTGTCGCGGGGAAACCGCTGTGCCTCGAGCAGCAGGACGCGCCGCCCGCGCCGGCCCAGCGCGGCGGCGGCGGCGCTGCCGCCCGGTCCTGCCCCCACGACGATGACGTCGGCGTCCGGCATGAGTGCGGCGGGTCGAGGCATGTGAAGCAGCGGCTCTGGCTGAGGGCCGTCGTCATCGAGTCTCCCACGGATCCGCGTCGGATGACAACGGCGGCGGGCCAGTGTCCTGTAACAGTGATTCGCGACATATCTTCCGGGCGGGGTATCCCGCCTGGCTGCGTTGCTTCTCATTCACATATTCCCGATATGCTCACTCGTCGCGTCTGGCCAGCCGGGCGCCGCGCGCCGGAATATCTGTCACCGAACTTCTGAGACGAGTTTGCCGGGCGGCGGGATGGGCGCTACGATCGAGCGACGCTGCTAAATGGAATCCGTCATCGTTCACTATCACGAGATCGCGCTCAAGGGGGGCAATCGTCCCTGGTTCATCGCTCGCCTCGTGCGCAATCTGCGTGCGGTGACGGCGGAGGTCGGGGTGACTCAGGTGCGGGCGCTGATGGGGCGGATCGAACTGGAGCTGGCGCCCGACGTCGATCGCGAGGAACTCGACGATCGACTGCGCCGGGTGTTCGGTGTGGCGAACTTCGCGCCGGCTGGGCGCGTCGAGGGCGGCGACCTCGACGCGATCGCGACGGCGATTCTGGCCAACCTGGGAGATCGGCAGCCAGCCACGTTCAGGGTGTCGGCCCGGCGGGCGGACAAGCGCTATCCCTTGACCTCGCCTCAGATCGAGCGCGAGGTCGGCGGACGGATCAAAGAAGCGCGGGGATGGACCGTGAATCTATCGGCGCCTGAGCTGACGGTGTACCTGGAGATGCTGACCGACGAAGCGTTCTACTTCTTCGGGAAGCAACGCGGCGCCGGCGGCTTGCCCACCGGGGTGAGTGGCCGCGTGGTGTGTCTGCTGTCGGGTGGTATCGACTCCCCGGTCGCGGCGTACCGCTTGATGAAGCGCGGCTGTCGGGTGCACTTCATTCATTTTCATAGCTACCCGATCTTGTCGAAGGCGTCACAGGACAAGGTCCGAGAGATCGCCGCATTGCTCACGCGATCGCAACTGCGGTCGCGGCTGACCATGGTAGCGTTCGGCGAGATTCAGCGGCAGGTCGTCCTGAGTGTGCCGCCCGCGCTACGGGTCGTCATCTACCGGCGCTTGATGCTGCGGATCGCCGACCGGCTGGCGCGGCGGGTCGGCGCGCAGGCACTGGTTACCGGTGAAGTTGTGGGGCAGGTCGCCTCGCAGACGCTCGAGAACATCTCCGTGATCAGCGCGGTGACACGCTTGCCGGTGCTGCGCCCGCTCATCGGGATGGACAAGAACGAGATCTCGGACGAGGCGGAACGGCTCGGCACCTATCCCATCTCGATCATTCCGGATCAGGACTGCTGTCAGCTGTTCACGCCGAAGCACCCGGCGACGCGCGCGCGGCCCGCGGATGCGGAGCAAGCGGAGGCGGCCTTGCCGATCGACGAGATTGTCGAGCGCGCGGTCGCTGAGTCGACCGACGAACAGATGAGCTTCCCGCCGCGCCGCGGACACGCGAATGCTCGGACGGGATCCTAGGCAGAATCGAATCCCAGGCGGTGGAGGTGGCCGTCGAGGTAGTCGCGCAGCGCCTGGCGCGTGCTGGGGAACGCCAGGTTACTCCAGGGAATTTCGTCCGGCGTGAACAGGGCGATCTCCAGCGACTCGTCGCAGTGTGCAAGCGTGCCCGCGGTTGCCGTCGCAGCGTAGATGATGATCACCGGCGCGCGGCCGGCGTACGAGTAAATGTTGATCAGGCCATCGAGCCGTACGGTCAGCCCAGTTTCCTCGCGTGCCTCGCGAATGGCGGCGGAGGTGATCTCTTCGCCCCGGTCCACGTAGCCGCCCGGGAACACCCACTTGCCGTAGCCCGGTTCGATGGCGCGGCGCACGAGGACGAAGCGCTCGTCCGCCATCCGGATGATCGTGCCGACGGCGACCTTCGGATCGAGATAGACGATGTGGCCACAGGCCAGGCAGACCAAGCGCTCTGGCTCGCTGGCCTTCAGCCGGCGCGCTTCGAGGATACCGCCGCACGCAGGGCAGTAGCGACATGCCGATTCCGAATGTGCGAACATGGGTCAGAGGCGGCGGTCGGGCTCACGTATAATCGACGGAATGTCCATTCTCAAAGTTTCGCGCATGGGCAACCCGGTGCTGCGAACGCCTACGCCGCCGGTGGAGCCGTCGGCATTGCGCACGCCGGCGATGCAGAAACTCATCGACGACATGATCGAGACGATGGTCGAGTACCAGGGAGTCGGCCTGGCCGGGCCGCAGGTACACGAGGCGCTCCGGCTGTTCGTGGCCGGTGTCGATGAGGGTGACGATCCGATGCCGCGCATGGTCGTGGTCAATCCTGAATTACGGTTGCTCGGGGATGCGATGGTCGAGGACTGGGAGGGCTGCCTGAGCATCCCGGATCTGCGTGGTCGCGTGCCGCGCGCCGCAGAGGTGGAGGTGCGCGCCCTGGATCGGCATGGCGATCCGATCCAGATGACGGCCCACGGATTCGCCGCCCGCGTCATTCAGCACGAAACCGATCATCTCGACGGCGTCCTGTTCCTCGACCGCATGCGGTCCTTTGATTCGCTCACCCACCTGGAAGAGTATTCTCGGTTCTGGAGCTCGGATCGGGAGTAGCGGGTCGCAGGCCCTGCGCTACGCCTTCGATCGATTAGTTGTAGCGCAGCCCTTGCCACCTCGCCAAGAGTCACGTGATGCGTGGCCCCCGACCTGGACCCGAGGCGCCGGGCTGCGAGCCGGTGGCAGCAATGCCATCTCCGTTGCCTTACTGCCATTTTTTCTCGCTGGCCCGTTCGGACTTGAGGCGCCCGAGATCCGCCTCCGAGTGATCGGCGAAGCGCATGGCAGCCGCGATCGCGCGGTGCCCGGCACGATCCTTGATCAGGTCGTGCATCGCCTGGCAGACCCGGCGATACGCCGGGTGGCCTTGTGGGGCGGAGCGTAGCTCGATGACGTGCATCGCCTCCCGCGCGTTCATGTCCATGTAGAAGCGCACGCGATACGCCATGGCGACGGCGTACGGCGCCGCCGCGTCGAGGCCGGCGTCCCACAGGGCGTCGTAGAGGTCGGCCGATGCCTCCATGATTTCCCGCCAGTCTGTCAGGGCGCCGGCCTCCTCGATTGCGGCCGGCTCGTTGAAGCCGTGGGCCGGCGACAGGTCCTGCCACTCGATGGTCAGCAGCCGATGCCGCTGCAAGTCGCGAAATGCGCCGTAATCAGACAGCACGTCGAAGCGGTAGGCGGTGCGCTCGAACGCGCGGCCTGGCTTGTGGCGGCGGTTCTCGCGCGTGCCGACGTACGCTCGAAGAACTTCTGCGCGCGCGCCGGCCGACATGCCCCTAGCGACGTTCAGTAGCTGGTCGTCGGGCAGATGAGACACGGCGTAGAGCGCAGCGGCAACGACCTTGGTCTCGCCCTCGGGGTCGAAGTCGGTCAGGACGACCTCGTCACGGGATTCGGCGACGAGCCCGTCGAGCTGCACCGACGAGACGCGGCGTAGCTCCCGCCGTGTGGCGCGGAGATACTCGGTCCAGCGGTCGCCGCGGTTGGGTCGATCGACGCGAGTCAGGAACGCGGGAATCACCTTCCGCAGTTCGGCCAGCATGAGGTCGGCATATCGCCGCATCTCGGCCAGCGGATGCGCGCGCATCTGCAGCAGGAGGGATTCGTAGGCCTGTCCCGAGCCGAAGATGCCCACGTTCGACTGCGTGGCGGCGGGCAGCAGTCCGCGCAGCGTGTCGAGCGCCTTGGCCCGGATCGCCGCCTTGTAGATGCCATTCGAATCGGCGGGATCCTTTGGGTGGCGCGCGCGGTGATAGTCCTGCATCGGCTCGATCCAGCCCGCGTACACTTCGAAGGCGCGATCCAGCGTGCGAACGTATTGATCCAGGAGCGGCGTGCCGTCTAGCTCGTCCGGCACCAGATACTTCCACCGGTCCTGTGGCCGATCGGTATATGGCACGTAGCGCGTGGACTGTTCGAGATAGGACGCGAGCCGCCCGCGCTCCAGCACTTTGGTCAGGATGTTGGAGACGCCCTCGCAGGCGATGTGCGCCCCGCCGAGCTGGGCCACCGAATCGTCGCCGTATTCGTGAAACACACGCGTGTAGAGCCGCTCGGCCCGCTCGACGCCGACCGCCGCCGCGCTGGTCTGGGCGTCCGGCACGTCGGTCGCGAATTCGTCCAGAAACAGGCGTCGGAGCGACTTCGCCGACCGGGAATAGCGCGCAAAGAGCGCGCCCTTCACCACGTCTGGCAGATTCGTGATCGCGAAGACCGGTTCGTCGAGATTCGTGAAGTAGGCAGCCAGACGCCGCCGCTCGTCCGGCGTGAACGACTCGGAGGCAGAGCGGCCGTCGGACACGCCGTATAATAATCGGGCGGCGCGACGCCGCGTCAACTTTTCCTCTGAGACAGTGGCCATGAGCTTCGGCTTTCATCATTCGATCGACGTTCGCTTCCGTGACTGCGACGAGTTGGGTCACGTGAACAACGCCGTCTACTTTACCTACTTCGAGGAAGCGCGCTGGGCGTTCTTCCGTCACCTCCAGGGTCGACTTCGCGAGCGCGGCTGTGACAAGGACGTCGAGGTGCCCTGGCAGCCGGGAACGATTCTGGCGCGTGCTGAATGCGACTTTTGCGCGCAGGCGCGGTACGGCGACGTGCTCGACGTCAAGATGCGCGTCGGACCGATCGGGCGGTCGAGCTTCACCTGCGAGTACGAGGTCGTCGACGCAGCTAGCCAGCGGCTCATCGCGACGGCCAAGTCCGTGCAGGTGACCTATGACTTCGAGGCGGGACGATCCGTGCCGATTCCAGAGGCCTTGCGCGCCGTGCTCGAGGACAGCTTGGGCGGCCGAGCCACAACCGGGGAGGATGGTTCCTGATGACGAACCCAGCGACGGTGTACATCTTCGGCAAGGACACCTGACCCTACACGACGGCGGCCCGTGAGGATTTCGCCAAACGGAATGTCAGGGTCGAATACGTCAATGTCAGGCGCGACCCGCAAGGGCTCGAGCGCATGCTGGCGTACTCCAAGGAGCAGCGCGACGTGCCGGTGATCGTCGAAGGCGACCGCGTCACGATTGGGTTCGGAGGCACCTGAGCAGTCTGACCGCTGCCGGCGGCAGCGACACTTTCGATGCGACACTTTCGATGTTGACAGTTGGCGCGCGCGCCGCGACAATTCCACGCGGAACCTCTGGCCGTCGTTATTTCCCTTTAGGGCACTGCACGCGTGTTTGAAGTTCGACTGACACTATTTTCGATTGGAAAGAAGGCAGCGTCTGGCGCCCTGCTCTGCACACAGCGTTAAGCCCTACCTTCCACGCTTAGTTACCCTCCGTCAATTATTGCACTCCGCCTGATACGCCCGTGGTTCCGTTTTGCTTCCGTGCGCGGCGGCTCGTGGTCATGCGGCATGCGATATGAGCTCATTCCGGCGCACAACCCGGGTCCCTACACCGGGGCTGGCAACAACACCTATCTGATTCCGGGCGAAGAGCCCGTGCTCATCGATGCCGGGACCGGCGCTCCCCGGCATCTCGAGGGCGTCGCCGAGGCGCTGGCCCGAACGAAATCCGGCCGCCTCGCCCGCATTCTCGTGACCCACGCACATGTCGATCACGCGTCCGGCGTAGAAGCGCTCGCGGTCCGCTGGCCGGAGGTGACGGGGTGGAAAATGCCGTGGCCGGAGCGCGACGCGCGCTACTGGCAGGCGTGGCACGAGATTGGTGACGAGGAACTGATCCGGGCCGGTGACCGAGTGCTGCGCGCCGTGCACACACCCGGGCATGCGCCGGATCACCTGTGCTTCTTCGACGAGCCGTCCGGCCTCATGTTCACGGGCGACCTGATGGTGAGCGGGGGCACGGTGATGATTCCGGCCAGCGCCGGGGGAGATCTCGCCGCCTACCTGGACTCCCTGCGCCGTGTGCTGGCGCTCGAACCCCGCCGGCTGCTTCCGGCGCATGGCCCGGTCATCGACGACCCGGCCGCCCTCGTGCGCCGCTACCTCGATCACCGACAGCAGCGGGAAGACCAGATCCTGGCGGCGGTCGGCGCAGGTGCGGACACGATCGACCGCGTGGTGGCCGAGGTGTACGCCGGCCTCGACGACGCGCTCGTGTCGGCCGCGCGCGAGAGCGTCAGAGCACATCTCCAGAAGCTCTGCGCCGACGGCCGAGTCGTTTCGGACGGCGAACGGTGGGAGAGCAACGACCGTTAGCAGCCCGGCGTTGACGGCCGGCCGGTTTGTGAAGCACTCTGAGGGCGACTGGCGCCTGACGCACCGAAGAACCGAAGATCAGAGGCCCATGCACGCCATTATCGATTTCATCAACACCAATCGGGACCGCTACATCGAAGAATTGACGGCGTATCTCGCCATCCCGAGCGTCAGCGCACTCCCCGAGCACGCCGACGACGTCCGGCGCTGCGCCGACTGGACGGCGGAGGAAATGCGCCGGATCGGCCTGCAACGCGTCGAGTTGCACGAGACCAAGGGGTATCCGATCGTCTGCGGCGACTGGCTCGGCGCAGAGGGCGCGCCGACCATACTCTTCTACGGGCACTACGACGTGCAGCCGGTGGACCCGATCGATCTGTGGGAATCACCGCCGTTCGAGGCGACGGTGCGCGACGGCGAGATTTACGCGCGCGGCGCCGCCGACGACAAGGGCCAGGTTTTCATGCACTTCAAGGCGATCGAGGCCCACTTGGCGCAGACGTCGACGCTGCCGGTGAACATCAAGATCGTCCTCGAAGGCGAAGAGGAAGTCGGCAGCGCCAACCTGGACGAATTCGTTCATGCGCACCGCGACGAGCTCTCAGCCGACGTCGTCGTCGTTTCCGACTCGCCGATGTTCGACCGCGGGGTGCCATCGATTTGCTACGGCCTGCGTGGTCTGGCCTACTTCCAGATTGACCTGCGCGGTACGCGCAGCGATCTGCACTCCGGGTCATTCGGCGGCGCGGTGGTGAACCCGGCGTTCGTCCTCAGTCAGGTGCTCGCGCAGATGAAGGACCGCAGCGGCCGGGTGAAGATTCCTGGGTTCTACGACGACGTCCGCCCACTTCGCGATGCGGAGCGCGCTGAGTTCCGGAAGCTGCCGTTCAACGACAAGCATTATCGAAAGGCGCTCGGAGCACCGAAACTCTTTGGAGAGAAGGGCTACTCGACGCTTGAGCGCGTGTGGGCGAGGCCGACCTTCGAGGTCAACGGCCTGCAGTCCGGATTCACGGGGGACGGCGCCAAGACGGTAATTCCGGCGGTCGCGATGGCGAAGGTGAGCATGCGGCTCGTGCCGGACCAGCACCCTGACACGATCGCGCAGCTATTCGAGGACTATGTGCGAAAGGTGACGCCGAAGACCGTCGAGTTGAGCGTCACGCGGATGCACGGCGCACGGCCCTGGATGACCGAGTTCGACAATCCTTACGTCCAGGCGGCCGCGCGTGCGGTCGAGCGAGGCTTCGGGCAGCGGCCCGTGTTCAATCGCGAAGGTGGTTCGATTCCGGTCGTAACGACGTTCCAGGAAGTGCTCAACCTGCCGTCGGTGCTGTTCGGGATCGGGTTGCCCGACGAGAATGCGCACGCACCCAACGAGCGGCTGGACCTCGGCAACTTTCACAACGGTGTCATCGCATCGGCGTATCTCTACGACGAGATCGGTCGGCTCACCGGTTGATCGGCGGAGGCTTCGACATGGGTGGGATGCATCGGCGGTCGAATGCAGCAAGACTTTCATCACGGGCTGCCATGGTTGCGGCGGTCGGCTGCCAGGATTTGGGCCCCGACGCTCGCCGCCGTCTTCGCCTATCTGGCAGAGCGCCCGATCCCGGGTGGCCCGAGCACACGAGAGGGGCGTGCCTCATGTTCCGAGCCTCACATTCCTGCGGCCGCGATCGGGATCCGCACCTCGGTACGCTCCCAGGACAGCACCATGTGGGTCCCGCCCTCGGCTGTCTCGAGCGCGATCGTGAACTGATCGACATCCTTCAGGAGGGAGCCCGAGGGAACTTCGACCACCAGCGCGTCGTGGGCTTCGTCGTAGCTCAGCGTGAACTGGCCGGTGTCGGCATCGAACTGGCCGGTTCCGTCCATCCCGAGCTGCGTGTTGAAGCGCACGGTCCAGCTTGATGGCCCGGGGACGGTGAAGACGGAATAGGTGCCGGCCTCTAGCCGCTTCCCCGCGATCAGCACGGGCCCCGTCACAGTCATCTCGGTCGCTTCGTTGGCACCGGTCCTCCAGAGCTCTCCGAACGGCACCAGGTACGCGCCCCCGTCTGTCGGGTCGCCGAACACGTCCCGGCCGCGCACGTAGGGCCGGCTGTACGTCACCTTCACATACGTGTCGCCCACGAACGTCTTGGAGATCCCGACGGGGGAGGGGCGCCGGGAGGAGTGAAGATCCTGCGCGGCGTCGCTCTCGGCAAACAGCACGACAGTGGTTAGCGCGAGCAGGACCGGCAGGGTGCCTACACTGAATCGGTACGTCATGATTGGTCTCCAGCCTGGGCGGAAGACTATCACGACAAGCTCCGATCGAGGGTGTCGAGTCCGCCGCTCACTCTCGCATTCCGGTGCCAGACCGATGTGCTAGCGACGCCGCGCTGTCTACCAGCCTGGCTGGAAGAGGTCGGTCACGATTCGAGTATTGATTGTTACCCTCACGTCGGATGACGTC
>Ga0310121_10004919_pt1 | contig 11623 bp, 7 predicted proteins | sample CB27_Tmax_986_MG_FD_203504 | JGI IMG/M metagenome (GOLD analysis project Ga0310121, IMG submission 203504) | Marine microbial communities from Western Arctic Ocean, Canada - CB27_Tmax_986 | ecosystem: Environmental > Aquatic > Marine > Oceanic | place: Canada: Western Arctic Ocean | collected...
GGCTTGCTTTGTTTTTCACCCACTGGGTGTTAGCCTCCTCGTCTCTTTCGATGCGCTCAAACCCACATAGATAAAGGCGTCGGAGGCTATCCGATGGTTAGCAGAACTGCGACCAAAGTGGAAATCCAGGTTAAGAGAGCTTCGTCATTGTGGACGATAGGCGAGTGCAACTGGCGGCGTAGCAACACTCGATGACGGAAGCACCGTGGGGTGTTCAGCTTGGCAAGCAGAAGAAAACGTGGGGCACCTGCGGCAAGGACCGCATCATCCGTATCCACTGGCAGCTGATACAAGCGCCGGCGGCTGCGATGGAGTACGTCGTCGCCCACGAAGTCTGTCACATCTGAAGCACCGCCACCACGACCCGATCTTCTGGCGTACACTAGGCGGCATCATGCCCGACTGGCGAGAGAGGAAAGTACTCCTCGAAGAGTGGGAGCGAGAGATCGGCCACGAGTCGATGCGGCTGGGTTGAGCAGTAGACACCGACATGATCGGCGCAGGTCCATGACACCGACGAATGAGGAACAAGTCGGCAAGGGTATTCAGCTCTTGACCCGAGGTCTGAAACCCTTCGTCATTCGCCAACTGACGGATTTCTTCGGAGAAGCGTGGAAGGAGGCTTTCCCGCCGCCAACCCGGCCACGCCCGCGGTCGTGGCAGCGAGAAAACGACGCCTACGTGACCTTGTCATGCTGAACAGCGCCCCTACCGAGTGGCATCATTCTGTCTCTCAACCAACTTAGCCCGCGCCTCACCGTACAGCCGTTTGATGTCGTCCTTCTCCGCCTCGGTATTCCACGGCCCTGTTTCCAAAGCCTGCTCCAGCACCTGATCGAGCTTATCAATGAAATACTGCGCGTCTTCGCGTGAACGGATGGGTTTGTTGTCGACGATCACCCGGACTGGCATGGTGGCGGCGAACGGGAATGCCCGGCGGATGGGGTGAGTGGCGAACTTCGCCTTCGTCCGCACCGCGAACCAACCGCTACCCTCGATGGTCACCTTTTCATCCAGGGTCGCCGTTCGCACCTCTCCTGACGGCTCTAAAGTAGCGACCAGCTTGTTGTTGAACAGCAATTCGATCGACTCAATCGGCATGATCGACCGAACTTCCGCCTTGGCCCGCATCGTGTGCGAACCCGCGCCCAGCTCGATCGTATCGCCAGGGTCCTTGCCGTTCAGCGTGAAGTAGATCAACGGCCCCGCGCTCACAAAACTCCGCCCGGCACGAAAGTCGGCCATCCACTTGTCGAAGTTGAGTTCCTTCCCCGTCTTAACATACACGCGGTTCGAGCCGATGATGTAACTACGATAGAAATTGCCGAAAGCATCCTCGCCGGCCGACGCCACCACGTCGTACCCGCAATTCCAAGCCCGATACAGCGGCTCCATGCCGCCAATCGAATTCGCCTCGACGAAGTCCACCATCCCCAGCGCCAAGTCTGCCGGAAAGTTCCGCCCCGCGCCATGCGCATAACCCGCCAGCGCCCCCTGCTCCCGCGCCACCCGGTTCGGCACCGTATTCGACGGATGCAGGCTCGCCACCACCGTATTCTGATATCCCACGTAATCGGGAATCACATAGTGCTCCTTCAAATTAAGAAATGCCCCATGCCCCCAAAACGGCGGATGATACTCCTGGTTGTGATACAGAATCCGTTCCTTCGTCGAAACAGGATCGGGCTTGCCCGTGAAATGAGCGATGTCGGGTATGCGCTGCTCCTTATTACAAATCAAGTTGTTCAGCACGTGGATGTCTTCCGCATCCCCCTGGAACATCATCGTCTCGGGCGGATTGTAATAGACGCCCGAATAGTTCATATGGAAATGATTGGCACCGTCCCACCAGCCCTTATCGCGCGCCTTGTCGAGCCGCTCAAGACGAATCGTAACTGACTCTGGCCGATCCTCCTGAACCGTTACTTGCTGATCCACCGGGATAAACTCAAACCCCTTCGCCACACCGAACGTTGCCTTGCCTGGTGGCAGGTCGATCTCGAATTCGCCGTCTGTATGAAAGTAGTGATACTCTTCCTCGTCCATGTGGTCGTACAGCATCCAGTCGACGCGCAGCCAGCTTTCTTGCGGCGCATACGAGCGCCCGTCCGCGGCATTCAAGTGAACTCGCGCCGCCGTCACATTTCCCGTGCTCCCGTCGACGATCTTCACCCGCAGCTTGCCCATCGGCCGTTTGTAAACGAGCTTCTCCGTCTTGATCTGTTCAAGCTTTCCGCCGAACCAATGGAAGAGCCACAACGTCGTATCGCCCGTTTCATTCGAGATGAACGCGATGCGATTGCCGTCCGGCGACCAACGAGGACTCGTGCGGTCAAAGTCGCCATACGTGAACGGGAAAGAGTCGCCACCCTTCGGAGGCATGGCCCAAAGCTGCTGCCACTGGCGACCGAGATATGAGCTGTAGACCATCTTCGCCCCATCGGGCGAAATCGTAGGCCGCGCCCGCCACGTCGTTTCCTCGTAATGGAAGCGCGTCATCTTGGCGTCAGGCTCAGCTTTCATCCAATAGAAACCGCCCGAGCCGTGCTTGTTGTCGCGGTTCGTGATGAAGATTAATTCCTTGCTGTCCGGCGTCCACGTCGGATGCAGATTGACCGCCCAGTCGCCGTAGTAGACGGTCGGCGGAATCAGCTCGAAGTCTTTCGTGATCGCGTAAGGCTCGCCCAGTTTGCCGTCCGCGAAATCCATCATCCAGATGTTGTAGCGCCCCCGCGGCCGGCTCGATACGAATGCCAAGCGCTTACCGTCCGGCGACCACTCGGGCTCGACATTGATCGACACGCCCGACGTGAGCGGCATGACCTTCCCTGTTTCGAGATCGAGTAGTTTGAGATGGATCTCTTCGTTGATCTCCGACGTATAGGCGATGTGGCGTCCAGCCGGATGCCACGACGGCATCGACTCGTAAGCCGCGCCCTCGGTCAACTCGTAAGCCGTCGTTTCGCCCACTTTGATCTTCCAGATCGAGCCCTTCATGCCGAAGGCGATCTCGGTGCCGTCGGGCGACCACGATGGGTAGTTCGGGCCGTTGGTAATCTGCGGCAAGTAGCATTCGAGGATGTAAGGCTCGCCCGTCATGATCTTCGAAAACACGCGGCGACGGCCTTGAGCATCGGCATCGTCGACTAAGAAGACAAACGAAACCACGCACATCAAGGTCAATAACTTTGGTCCAATATGTTTCATCATTCGACGATCTTCCTTGCCGCGACGAACGCGACCCTAATTCCCATCCCGCAACTCATGACAACGCGCCGGTACGTACCGCTTCGGAATCAACGTGACCGTGGTCGTCCAATACGTCCCAATCTTGTGCTCGACAATCGAGCCCATCAACATATGCGCTTCCCACTTCGTCAACTCACACTCCTCGCGCAGCCAGCGGATCATATCCGAGTTCCCTTCGCGGATTCGCGAATCGGTATCCGAGTCCTTGGACGGATTGTTGACGATGGAGGCGATATGCGTGTCGTTGACCAGCCTCGGACCGGTAAGGTTCTTCTTCTTCACTACTCGCACCGTGAACTCAACGTCAAGCGACGTCTCAAGACCCGCGCCGAATCCTTCGCCGTCACCCTGCTGCGCATGGCCATCGCCGAGATAGAAATACGCACCCTCGTGATACACGGGGAAGTACAACGTCGCACCTTCGACAACGTCGTTGTAATCCATATTTCCGCCGTACGTCGAGATCGGACTGTAAGGCTCGTTCGCCTGTCCCGGCTGCCCGACGCCAATCGTACCCAACATCGGCCGCACAGGCAGCTCGATTTTCCAGTCCGAGCGCATTTCAGGCTTCAGCCGCGGGCTCGTCGTCAGCTTCTGGAGATCGATGTCCCAGGGCACTAGGTCTCCGCGCTTGGGACGCACGGCATCCATCTCGTAGATCGGCTCACGGGCATTCTCCGCATCGTCCGACTTGATCCGCGAGTCAGGGATCCCCGTCGTCGTGTACGCATAGCTCCGGTTGACGCGCACTCTATCGAGATGAACCTCCAGCGCATCGCCCGGCTCCGCGCCCTCGATGTAGAACGGACCAAACAAAGGGTTGCCACCTTCAGGCTTCACATAAGGGTGCTTTAGATGATGAATGCCTTTGTGGTCGCCGCCACCAGAGTCCCAAGTTCGCGTAATCACCGTGTCGCCAGATTTGATGCGGAGGATAGGTTTCTTCTGCGCGGAGAGGTTTCGGGAGTGATGGTCGGGAAAGATCTTGTGAGTTTCGGCGGTGGCCGGTACGGTGGCCAGGATAGCGATCGCAAGAAGAGCGGGCACAGCATGCCGTGCCCCTACAGTGCTGCTATTCATTCACCACCTCCGAATTGGTGACACTTGGGCGGCAGATGTTTTTTTTCATTAGTGTTGCGATCGAACCGTAGTAAGTCACAATCTTGTGCTCGACAACCGAACCCATCAACATATGCGCCTCGGGAGACGTCAGCCCGCACTCATCCCGCATCCAGCGCAACATATCGGAATTCGCCGAACGCACACCGATGTCCATGTTGCTTCTGAATTCCGGCTGGCTCGCGATCGACACCAAATACTCATCGTTGATAAGTCGTGGAATCCGCAGCCGCTTGCGCTCGTGCAACGTGACCGTAAACTCGACATCCATCGAGATTTCGACGCCCGCGCCGAACCCCTCGCCATCGCCTTGTAGCGCGTGCCCATCGCCAACATACAGGTAAGCGCCTTCGCAAATACAGGCAGCAATACTGTCGCGCCCTCTACGATATCGTTGTAGTCCATATTGCCGCCGTAGTTGCCCCACGGCCCCGACGTCCGTACTTCATGGCCCGCCGGCGCCGGCGTCACGCCGATGCAGCCGAGCATCGGCCGAGCCGGCAATTCCATACTCCAACCCGACTTGTCCTGAGACCACAGTCGCGGTGTCACCGTGTTCTTCTCCAGGTCAGCGTCCCAAGGGATCATCGTCTCCCGGCCTGGCCGCACTTTGCCCATCCCGTAGTTCGTATCGTGAATCTTCTCGCCCGGATTCAGAACGCCCGGTTGCACCGCAAAACCCGTGTAGCCGTCTTTGCGATTCATGCGGATCTTGTCGAGGTGGACTTCAATCGAGTCACCGTACTCGGCGCCCTCGATGTAGAACGGCCCCATCAACGGATTGCCGTGCGCCGGGTACTTATACGGATGCTCGATGTGCCAAACACCTTTGTGGTCCTTCCCGCCCGAATCCCAGGTGCGGATTTTTACCGTGTCACCGGACTTGAGCCGCAGCACCGGCTCCTTCTCAGCCGAAAACACCTGTGAGTGATGATCGGGGTAGATCTCATGGACAGCGGTGAGCGCGGGAAGGGTGGCAATGACGAGAAAGGCGAAAGTTGCCGAAATACGTCGAAGCCTGTCAAGACTCCTGTCTGAGGGAAACCGGGTGGGAGGTACGCAGAGCATATCGCCTTCTACATCGTACAGAAGAGCTGCGGCATGGGCTCCTACTTTTTGTGGGCCCGTCGAGGGCGACTTCAGGTCGTTTTGGCGTGGCTCAGTAATACTTCCCTGATCCCGCGGACCGCAAAGATTTCATCACCGTCGCGCATGCACTGAGTAGTAAGCCCAGCGCTCGGCCCGTCTCCTCCGCCACTGATCAGAATCCGAGGCTCGCCCGCACGCAATTGCTTGTAAATCTCAGCACCCGACACTGGGATCACGGCCTTATCCCAAGAAAAGTGGAGGTTGCTATAGCCCTGTGTGTTGTCACGGAGCTCGGCCTGCAAGCCGGGGATCTCATTCAGAACATCGGCGATGTACTGGGCCTTCTTGTTCCACCCTTCCAGAACCGCATCGTGATCGAGAGCGTCATACCGCCGCACGGCAGCCACGAGCCCGATAATCTCCTCTTTGCCGACCTTCATGCCGCGGCCGATGGCTTTGTAAGGGGAGTGGTTGAGCGTGGCTGCCTCGATCAGATCTGTGCGTCCCGCGAGGATGCCCGAAGATTGCGGTCCGCGCAGCCCCTTGCCTCCGCTGATGACGACAAGGTCGGCGCCGGCTTTCGTGTAACGGGTCATGATGTCCGGCGGCGGAAGCTCGGATGCCGCGTCGACCAGGACCGGAATACCGTGCTCTTTGCCGATCTCGATTAGCTCTTCCGGCATCAGCGTCCCCGGCGGATTGTTGGGCGATCGGTAGACCCGCGCCAGCACCGCGATCATCGCGGTCTTATCGCTGATCTTGCCGATCAACCCCTGTTTGGTGTCCGCGTCGACAATCTTCATGCCGGCCGCTCGGTAAGCCCTGTCGTAGTTGAATAGATGCTGAGTTTGCGTCAGACACTCGACTTTGTCCCACATCGGATGCGGCAGCGCATCGATCTTTTCCGGGTCCGTGCCGGTCAGGCAAGCCGCCGCTCCCAGGAGCATCGCCGAAAACGAACCAGCGCTGACAAGCGCTGCCTCGGCCCCCATCACGCCTGCAATGTAGTCACCGGCCGCCTTGTTCAGCGCGTGCATGTCGATGAAGTAGTCGTTCGCCTCGACCATCGCCCGCATGACTTCCGCGGGCATGCGCGAGCCGCCAATCACCGTGTTGTGCCCCTGACAACTCAGGAACGGGCGCAGTCCCAGCCAGCGAGTGTAGACGCTGTCGTCGCCCCAGGGCTGATCACTGTCTTCCAAGCGGGAAACGGCGGAACCGCAAGCGGACGCGAGTCCGCTCAAAGCCGCGATCAAACCACGCCGCGTCATACCAAAGACACTGGGATCATTCGGTTCAGGAAATTGGTTCGACATGATGGGCCTCCAGAGGTCCGCAGATTCGAATCGACGGGCTGGACCCGCCCCTTCCGTACATTCCTACGCGCGGCGGCCTTCCTCCAAAAAGAATTCACGCAAACGCCGCGCCGCGAATATTTCTTCCCCGTCATGCATCGTGCGCGTCTGAATCGTACCACCCTTGGCATCGTCGTAGTAGACGATGCGCGGCTCACCCGCCTTCAACTTGTCTCTCACCTGATTCGGTGTCAGCGGTATCACCTGCTGATCCCATTCGAAGCGGATCTCACCGAACCCGTAGGCATTCTTACGGTAGTAGGCGTGCAGTCCCGGGATGCCCTGCAACTGCTCTGCCAACCAGCGTGCTTTCCGGTTCCAGGTTTCAAAGACCGCCTCGTGATCCAGCCCGACATAGCGGTTCAGCGCCACCGTAAGCGCAACAATCTCTTCCTTGCCGACTTTCATCCCGCGGCCGATCGCGGTGTTAGGGGAATGATTCAGCGTCGCCGCTTCAATCAGATCCTTACGCCCGGCAAGAATTCCTGTTGACTGCGGCCCGCGAATTCCCTTCCCTCCGCTGATCACCACCAAGTCGGCGCCCATCTTCGTGTAGCGCGTCAGGCTGCCGACCGGCGGCAATTCCGATGCGGCGTCGATCACCACCGGCACGCCGTGCTTCTTGCCGATCGCGACCAGTTCCTCGGGCATCATCAGCCCCGGATCAGAATTCTTTCGCCGCTCCATGCTCGCCAGCACTCCGATCAAAGCTGTCCTCTCGCTGATCTTGCGTTCAAACTCCTCTCGCCGGTCCGCATGAACCAGCGTAGCCCCGCCCGCCCGGAAAGCCTGGTCATAGCCGAACTTGTGAGCCGTCTGCATCAGGCACTCACGCCTCGTCCACGTCGGGTGGGGAAGAGCCACAATCTTTTCCGGGTCCGTGCCGCTCAAGCAGGCCGCCGAAGCCAGCACCATCGCCGAGAACGAACCCGCCGTTACCAGTCCCGCCTCCGCGCCCGTCACTTCCGCGATGCGGTCGCCGGCGGCCTTGTTGAGTTCGTGCATGTCGACAAAATAGTCGTTCCCCTCCGCGATCGCCCGAATCACTTCCTCCGGCATTCGCGAACCGCCAACGACCGTGGTATGTGCCCGGCAGCTCAGAAACGGCCGTATCCCGTACAGGCGCGTATAGATACTGTCGTGCCCCCAGGGTTTCGAGGGGTCTTGCAATTTGGCGGCGGCGGCGCTCGCCGTCGACGCCAGACCGCTCAGAGCGGCAATCAAACCACGCCGCGTCAGGTTCCAACGATTCATCCTGTTTCTGTCTTGATCGGCCATCAGCAACCTCACGAAGAAACTCTACTCCGATTCAGCCAAAGAATACCAAAGATAGAAACGCCGGGCGCCCCACGTACATACTCGTGAGACGCCCGGCAGTTAGAGGTTAATAACTCAACACTCCGTCAGAACTGCCACCGTAGACCAAGCTGCATCTCGCGCCCTGACAACGCGCTGGTGATGCGGCCGAAGTTGCCCGACCGGACGTTCATCTGCGGAGTCCGGAACGGCGGGGTGTTCGTGGCGTTGTACATCTCCCAGCGGAACTGGATGCGATGACCTTCGGCGACATCAATGTTCTTGAAGAACGAGAAGTCGAAGCTCGTGAGTCCAGGCTCTTCGATGATGCTGCGTCCCGAGTCACCATAGAGGCCTTTACCCAAGGCGATCCGGCTCGCAGGGCTGGCGAACACAAAGGCATCGGTATCGAACCAGCGGTCGAGAGTTTGCGCGCCGCCGGAAAGGTTCCCGTCAGCAACTCGGTAGGGCCGCCTGCCACAGCGCGGGCATCCGTCGCCAGGCGTCGGATCGGTTCTGCCCTGGTTAACGTCAACCGGTAGTCCGGTCGCAAGAACCAGAACGCCGTTCACCTGCCAACCGCCGAGAATGTGCTTGGCGGCGCCTTTCAGGTTCTTGCCAAACGGCAGCTCCCACAGAAACGCCGTCGTCCCACGGTGGGTGATGTCAAAATCTCCTCGTCCCCGCTCGGCTGTCCGGCGATCGTGCGGATTGTTCGGACGCACCGCACCGCAGCAGGCGCGGGAATCGAACATCACCTTCGACCAAGTGTAGGTCTGGAGGAAGGTGAGGCCGCCGCTGAACCGCCTCTCCAGCTTGGTCAACATGCCATGGTAGCTGCCCGAAGCGGCATTGTCATGGACCTCGATGCTCGCCCAGTCCGAGTAACGGCGCGTCGGGTTGGCCGTGCCGATCGTGTTTGGCAGAAACGCGTTGTACTCCGCCGGGTTGTCGAAGTGGTCCGACTTCGAACCGCTGTAGCCGATTTCGCCAACCAAGTCCCACGGCAGAGACTTCTGGATGTTGAAGTTCCACTGCTGTACGAAGCCGACCGTATTATCCGTAGCCGCGGCGCTGGCGCTGGAGCGAAATCCCAACGCGGACACCTGATCGGCGGTCGCCATGGTGAGAACCGGTGTACGCGCCAGGGCTTTCTGTTCGAAGCGCGCCGTCCCAGGCGGGTTGGCCGCCAGAATCGGGACGAAGTTATTGATCATGTTGACGTTGTAAAAGATCCCGTAGCCGGTGCGGATCACGAAATCGGTTCCGCCCAAGGGCCGCCAGGCAATGCCGAAGCGCGGTGCCCAGTTGTTCATGCTAACCGTGTTTAGAGCAACCCGCGCCATGCCCGGCTCCGGGAACAACTTGCCCGTACCCAGATCCATGTTGAGCGACTCGCCGCGGTCATCCACGAATGGCGAGTTGTACTCCAAGCGGATACCGAGGTTCAAGGTCAGGTTCGGCGTAAGCTTCCACTCGTCTTGGATGAAGGGATGCACGCGCCAGTACTCGAAATCCGGGTACGTACCGGCGTTGGCCCTGCCCGGAATGTTACCTAGGCGTATAAGTTGCGGATGGTCGAGCAGGAAATCAGCGAAGGAGTGCCCCGAGTGAATACCGTTGAAAGTAAAGGCGCCGTTGGCAGCCTGAATCGTCCGGCGAGAGGTTCGGACGAGGTTGTACGAGATTCCCGCCTTCAGATTATGGCTGCCCTTCATGAAGGACGTCTGGTTGGCGATCATCCGCGACTCGTCCCAGATCTGGTTGACGTCGGACGCACCGACGCTGCAGCACTGGCTTATGCTAATGCTGGTGATACGGGCATCGTGCGTGGCCTCGGTCTGGCCCGGGATCCCTAACTCCGTCAGGTTGTTCCATCCGGTGTCCGTGAAGCCGGTCTCGCGGAAGTAGGTGTCCCGGTTGTACGAAACCCGCAGTTCGTTCAGCGCCGTATTGCTGAGGAAGCGTGTCCACGTCATCGTGGCGTTCTGCTGACGCTTCGGATTGAAGTACGTGAAGCGCGGGTCGACGGAAGCCATGATGTTGACGGTTTTTGGTCTGATTTGCTGGACACCGTAGCGAAAGAAGATCTTGTTCTTGTCGTTAACGTTCCAGTCGTTCCTCATGTAGAACTGGTTGTCATCCAGGTCGTTCTTCGTGGTGCCCGAGAAGTTGTTCTTGCCGTCGAACTGCGCGTTGCCGTAGTTCGGCTGCGGCCAGAAGGGAATCACTCTTTTCGAGATGGATGAGATCCGGCTCTGCGGAATGACGTGGTTCGGGAAGGCCCCACAAGTGGCGGGGTCCGCCGGATCCGTACAGGTAGCGATATCCAGGATCGGGTTGCCCGCGAAGAAGGGCTCGGTCAGATCGCCGTTGCGCATGAGCTGAGTTGGAAAAGTGCTGAAGCTCTGCCCGCTGCGCCGTTCGCCGAGACTCTCCACATTGACGGTGAAAAACAGCTTGTTCTTGACGATCGGACCGCTCAGCACGCCACCGAAAGTGTTACGTGTGAGAGGCCTCTTCGGAATACTGTGGTCGTTCTCGAAGAAATTGCGTGCATCTAACTCCTCGGCCCGGAAGAAGTGAAACAGCGTGCCGTGAAAACTGTTCGTGCCCGGACGGATGCTCGTGATGATCTGCGCGCCCGATTGGGTCCCGTACTCCGCGTTATACCAGCCGGCCTCGACACGAAACTCTTGAACCGCCTCGACGGAAGGCCGCATACGGACCATGCCGTGAATACCAGTCCGCAGCGGCGCCCCATCCAGAATGATGTTGTTGTTGTGGACCTTCTGGCCCATCGCGGCGATTCCATAGCCAGGCCCAAATCCGGAGGTGGTCACACTCGTCCGCGGGCCGCGGCTCATACCGGGCGCCAGCAGCGCCAGCCGGAAAATATTACGATCGCCCGGGATCGGAAGCTCGCGGATCTTGGCTTCGTCGATGACCGTACTGATCGTCGTGTCATCGGTTTGGATCGTCACCGCGTCCGCCTGCACCGTGATCTGCTCGGTGACGGCCCCGATTTGGAGAGTCAGGTTCTGACGGCGCACGAGGTCGACTTCAAGCCGCACGTTGGTCGCGACCGCTCGGCTGAACCCTTCCAGCGTGGCCACCACTTCGTACATGCCGATGTCGAGCGCAGTGACGGAATAGTCGCCGCGCTCATTTGTTTCGACGTCCCGCACAGACTGCGTGCCAACGTTGGTTACGGTTACGGCTGCGCCCGGAACCGCGGCGCCCGATTCGTCCGTGACGGTTCCGATGATACTGGAACTCGTCGATTGTCCAGAAGTAATGCTGGGGGTGAAACCAATCACCATTGCCAGCACTAAAGCAGCGAGGATGAAACTCCACCAGCCGCGGCACGCCAAATCGGGCGTACGGATAGACAAGCTCTTGTTATTACGCATTCAACTTCCCCTGTTTTTGGTCACTTTTGTCAAAACTGTGTGCTGCGATCGCCCACTGCTACAAAACAGATCGTAGCTGATCTCTTGTCGAAGTGCAAGGGC
>Ga0310121_10004921_pt1 | contig 11622 bp, 7 predicted proteins | sample CB27_Tmax_986_MG_FD_203504 | JGI IMG/M metagenome (GOLD analysis project Ga0310121, IMG submission 203504) | Marine microbial communities from Western Arctic Ocean, Canada - CB27_Tmax_986 | ecosystem: Environmental > Aquatic > Marine > Oceanic | place: Canada: Western Arctic Ocean | collected...
GACGTACAACCTACGCCCCATCACGGTCTCCTTCAATGCCGACCTATCAGCGCTCGTGACACGCTCTACCACTGATGCCTTTCATGGGTTACGAAAGACTTTGACGATCGGCCCACTTGTATCAGTCTGGGCGACGCCACGACACTAGTACCAGTAACCCAAGCAGCCTAACCGGAGCGGACACGGATTGCAACGGCAAATAAGATATGTGTTGCGGTCTGTGACGAACGCTATCACACGGGTTTATGATGGGCGTACGAGGACAACGCGGGGAGCCTCAACCACAGGTGTTTTAGCTCGGTGGGAACAAGTGATTACCGATAATTCCATTGTAGCCGTTGCCGGATTGATTGCGATGATAGCGCTGCTGTTCTTGCTGATCACGCGGTTCAAGTGGCACGTATTCATCGCGTTGTTGGTGCCGATATTACTGTTTGCGGTGATGCCAGGGCTTGACCGGCAGGCGTTTATTGATGCGTTTGAACAGGGTTTCGGTCGCACAATCCAAGGGATAGCTGTCGTTATAGTGCTTGGATCAATTTTGGCCGAAGCATTGAAGCACACCGGTGGGGTAGAAAAGATTACCTCGTCAATGATCAGTTGGGTTGGCGAACAGCGAATGCCTCTTGCGCTGACGCTCAGTGGTTTCGTGATAGGGCTCGCGATTTTTTCTGATGTTGGTTACGTTATTTTGAATCCGTTGGTGCACGCCTCCGCGTTAACCGCTGGTGTCAATATGAGCGTCATGGGCACTGGTCTTGTTGGTGCAATGCAACTAACGCACGCGATGGTTCCACCTACACCGGGGCCGCTAGCTGCAGTTGCGCTTGTCGGTGCTGACCTTGGCAAAGTGATCTTTTTTGGCGGTATTGTTACGTTAATTGGTTCGCTTGCCGGATGGCTCTACGCGAAGGTTGTAGGGCCTCATGTTGAATCGCCCCCGTCACGGGAATTTGTCGGACAATCTTTTGTTGAACAAGGAAGAGAGTCCGAGTTGCCTACGACGTGGGGGGCGTACGCCCCGATACTGATTCCTTTGATGCTTATTGCCGGGCAGAGTGTGGCGGCGCTCGTACTTCCTGAGAATCATTTGGTTAATCGGTTAATGCTCTACTTAGGTTGGCCGGTCGTGGCACTTGGGATCGGAATCCTTCTCGCCTACCGCCAAACTTCGACGGCTGACCAGGAAGCTCGGGTTGGAAGTTGGATTGAAGACGCACTTCGGACGTCAGCCATGATCATTATGGTGACGGGACTCGGCGGAGCGCTGAGTCAGATTTTGCGCAATACCCCGGCGGTGGATGCTATTGCAGAGGCGACAGCATCGGTCGGGTTGCCCGCCATCTTTTTGCCGTTTGTACTTGGCATCGTTGGAAATATGATCACCGGTTCGACGACGGTTGGTGTGATTACTGCAGCATCGGTGTCAGCGCCAATGATGGAACAATTAGGACTGAGTCCAGAAGCTACTATGCTTGCGGGTGCCGCCGGTTCGATGATTATCAAATATGTCAATTCAAGCTATTTTTGGGTTTGCATGTCTTTGTCGCGTATGTCTCTCAAGTCGGCATTGATTTCGTATGGTGGCGTGACATTTGTTAATGGAGTCGCCGCTATGGTGGTGGTGTATGTGTTCTGGGCCGTTGGTTGGATATAGTTCGAAGACTATCGGTCAGCGGTGAGCTGGAGCCAACAGCATCTGCTAGGTTTTGCGTTGGACGGGAAGGTGGAACGGCAACCAGTTGTCGACGAATTCTTAGAGTAAAGGAAACACATTCGAACCAATCGAGAGAGTCAGTGAAATAGAGGTCAGATCATGGCAGTAACTGCAAAGCGTTGGTGGGTTATATCGGCCGTGTTGCTCATGGGTGTCTGTGGGGTTGGCTTTGCTGGAATGGTCTGGCAGCCGTCCCCAACAGCTTCCGTCGTAACGTCTCGAGACTTTAGTTTTGTAGCTCCATCCGAGGTTGGTCTTTCAGCAGAGCGTTTGAAACGGCTCGATGACGGATTACAGGCGATGGTTGACGATGGAAAACTGGCTGGCGTTGTCACCCTGCTGGCACGTCACGGCAAGATTGCGTTTGTGGATGTCGCAGGCGTGCAGGATATTGAGAGTCAACGGCCGATGTCACGTGATTCCATTTTCCGTATCTATTCGATGACAAAACCCATCGTTGGTGTAGCAATGATGATGTTATACGAAGAGGGGAAATGGCGTCTGAATGATCCTGTCTCACAATTCATACCAGAGTTTGCCGCACTTAGAGTGTACGAGGGAGACAATCCGGATGGTTCTATGAAGTTGGTTGATTCCAATAGGTCGATGACCATGCGAGAGTTGATGACACATACCGCTGGACTCAGTTACTCGCTCGATCTGCGACACCCAGTGAACCGACTGTTTCAAGATTTACCGGTCCGTGATCCAATGAAGCCGTTGCGGGTGATGATAGACAGGTTGTCTACACTCCCGTTGTTGGCCCAGCCAGGGACCCGTTTTATATACAGCTCGGCAGTTGACGTGCAGGGGTATCTGGTTGAGCTACTTTCTGGTCAACCGCTTGGTGAGTTCTTAGATGAGCGAATCTTTGTCCCGCTTGGTATGACCGATACGGCATTTTTTGTACTGCCATCTGAGCGAGATCGCCACGCGCTCCGGCATACAACGAACGACGATGGCAAGCTTGTAATCAATTCTCGTGGTGAGCCGTTTTCGGAAACTCCTCCTGGCCCGTCAGGAGGTGGGGGATTGTTCGGAACAGCCGATGATTACCTCCGCTTCACCCAGATGTTATTGAACGGCGGGGAGTTTCAGGGAACACGGCTGTTGGCGCCGCGTACTGTGCAAATGATGCGGACGAACCACATGTCCGCTGAGGCAACTGCCCAGATGCACCAGACCCGACCTGGTATGGGGTTCGGGATGGACTTTATGGTTTATATGGATCCGGCAGCTGCTGGCGAACCGCATATGCCGGGAGCCTATTACTGGCTTGGGATTGATGGCACTTGGTTCTGGATTGACCCTGAACTTGACTTAGCGTTTGTGGGCATGATTCAGCACCAAGGCGCCGCTCAGCGCGAGGTGCACGGCCTATCGCGGAATTGGGTGTATCAGGCAATCGTTCACTAGCGGGTTACAAAGACTGCGCCCCTTCGGTGAGTAGTTTTAGAACCGTCGAAGACAGCAACACGCTTTCCAGTGTGGTACGTCACGGGGTTCCGGCACTGCCTACCCACCGTTCGCTGAGTTCGTCACGGCTGACAGCCGTACCGCGCAAATAGACGGTTTCAATTTGGCGAGTGTTGGTTATATCGTCGAGAGGGTTTGTCTCAAGTACGATAAAGTCTGCGCTGCTACCGACCGCTATGGTTCCTAAGTCGTCGAGGCCGAGTAGTTCAGCTGAATTTTGTGTCGCAGCGACAATGACTTCGTGGGGTGTCATTCCTGAGGCGACCATATCTGCCATTTCGAGATGCGGGCTCCAGCCTGCGCCGCCGTCGGTGCCGAAGGCAATCCGCATTCCTTCGGCGTTAAGTCTTGCTAAGTTTCTGGCCTGAATATTAAATCTTTCTTCCACCTCCGGGCGGTCCGTGTAGGACTCCTGCAATTCCAGGAGTTCCGTGGGCGGGATGGTCTTACTCAGCCAACTGAGATCTTCTGCGATTCCCCGATTTCCTAGATTGGGGACAAGCACTACGTGCGGTCGTTCTTTTACCAATTCAACAAATTCATCGTCGATGTCTTGGTCTCGAACGCCGTGCGCAAATGCATCTACGCCGGCGCGGAGTAGTTGTTTTGCATCCTCAAGCGCAAAAATGTGAGCTGTGACTCGGAGTTCATGTTTGTGGGCTTCGTCAATAACCGCGCTGTAGAGTTCTGCCGACAGTCTGTCGTACTGGCCATTACGGTCATCTACCCAGATCTTGACGAAGTCAACATCTTGTTCGGCCAACTCCTGTACCGCGCTACGCGCTTCGTTTTCACTTGTGATCCAGTAGGGAACTTCGGTTCGGCCTGGTTCTGGCGCTGTAATACCTCGTCCGGCCGTCAGGTAGCGAGCGGCATTTGGAATCGTTTCGGCGCGTATTTGAAATGAGTCTGCGCTTACGCCGCGTCCGAGTGCGAGCACGGCACTAACCCCGTAATACGCTTTTCGCTGTAGGTCCTCAATGAGCGCTGTTCGCGTAGGAGAGAGATGTACGTGTGTATCGATGATTGCGGGCATGATGGTCCGACCGGTTAAGTTGACATGAACAGCCCCGGTAGGGACTTCTGACTCGTTGCCAGTGCCCACATGGATGAATTGGTCATCCTCTAGAATTAGTGTCGCATTTTCGATAGGGGGACTTCCGTCGCCCACAATGACCCTTGCTCCCTCGATTACGGTTACGTTCGTGGCTGGTGGCGTTTCTTCTGGCGGCGGTGACGTGCAGCTGCTAAGCAGTAGCGGCGCAAGCAACCCTATGGTGAGGCTTTGATGGCGTTGGAGAGTTGGTGACATTGCAACTTGTAACATTTGTGCCTCCAGGAGCTAGTTTATGGTGATGCTTGCTCGGGGAACATCAGTTTTAGCCCTGCTACGATTTTTGCTGATATCCGCCCCGTATGCATGGTCCTTATGAGTTTGGAACGAATGCCAGAAACCGTCTCGGATTATCGACCAAGATCTTTCTGATGGTGTCCTCTGGCACTCCGGCGTAACGCAGTTTTGGGACGAACTGCATTAGGACTGACGACCAACCATGGCCGTAATAGTGTTTGAACTGACGAACATTTCCTTGGTCAGACGAAAACAGTATGTGGTCTTCAAGCCCGGCATCTAAGAGATTCATGACCATCCTCACTTTGTCCGCTGCGGGAATGTCTGAGCGACTCATTTCGTGGCCCAATGTGTCGAGTCCAACAAAGGCCCCACGTTCGGCGATAGCCTTGTGTATTGATAGGGGATTGTGCTCGGATTTGATGGTTGCCATATGTCCAATGACCACGTGTGCCATGTCGACGCCTGTGTCCTCAATCACATCCATTTGTTCCAAGGCACAACTGGGACAACTTTCGTGTGGTGTGTGGGTAAATATTGGCAATCCCGTTTGCAAGTGTGCCCGAGCAATTGCTCGGTGCACTTTTCTCTCGTCTGGTCTCATTTCAAGTGACGACGCAATTTCACCGAAGGCACCCCAGCGTTGGGTGGTGGCGTCGGAGACAAGTTCGTCCACTAGTTCATCTTCTGACATTTCGGCGACACGAACTGGGTAGATAGCAAAACCGATGTCTTCAAAGTAGCTGCCCGCCATGATAATGCGCACATCACTTTGTGTAGCGATGGCGTTTAAATGTTCGACCTGCTCGTCGGTGCGACGTCCCGTTGCCGCGTCAACGATGCAGCCAAGGCCATCGAAGGCACATGCGCGAAGTTCTTCTACTGCCAAGTCGATTTCGGCCCGACCCACGTGTTCGTGAAATAATGTCGCGCCATTTTCTAACGCTGTTGGGTCTACGTCGCCCTGTAACGTACGAATAATGGCGTTCCCGGGAAATGTTGGTGAATCAACGGTCGTGAATTCTTGCTGTGCGGCCGACGCGAATATGTCGGTGCTTGCGGTCACGGTGCTTGCGCCCGCTGCTATCGCAAGTAGCCGAAGTGCCTCGCGTCTAGTTGGATGTTTTTGATGGCGTGTTGAAACAGGCTTTGTCATTACTATCTCCTACAGCACTCCGATGGGCACTCGTCACGGTGCAGTATAGTTTGCGCCAGAACGCTCTCTCGACAGGTCGAGTGGAAGCGCCGTAGAGTACTTGGCTTGGCGAAGCGCAAAGCTCGACCGGATACTAGCGACCCCTGCGACCTGCGTTAACGCTTCGTTTAGGAAGCGTTCATAGGCCTCAACATCTGGTAGCACGATTCGCAGCAAGTAGTCTGCGTCACCCGTCATGAGATAGCAATCCATAACTTCTGGCCATTTCCGAACAGCTTGCTCGAAAATTTCTAGTTGTTGTTTGATCTGTTTGTCTAGCGTGACTTGCGCGAAGACTGTGACACCAAGTGACAGTGCATGTTGGTCAACGAGCGCAGCGTATTTTTGGATTATGCCAGCGTCCTCTAGCGAGCGGACTCGACGTAAACAGGGCGCTGGTGTTAGTCCCACCCGGTCAGCAAGTTCAACATTGGTAAGCCGTCCTTGCTCTTGGAGTGCGGTTAGAATCTGCCGGTCGACAGCATCTAAGTTGTTAGCCATATACGCAATTATATTGCGTATAATAGAAAATTAAACAAATATTAGCAATAATATATCTATATATAAATGGTATAATTTCTTTTTTTATGGAAAAGTTAGAACATTATTCAGAACAGACATCGAGCCGACTTCAATACTTAAGGGACCTTGAGCAGAAGGTGTTGTGGTTGTCCGTGTGGATGATTCATCACGCGAATCACCTTCGGACATCTCGTGACGGTTTGAAGGTTGGTGGACATCAAGCTTCGTCCGCGTCCGTGACGACGTTGATGACTGCCCTTTACTTTGACGTGCTGCGTCCCGCTGATCGTGTGGCGGTCAAACCACATGCGAGTCCCGTGTTTCACGCGATTCAATATTTGTTGGGAAATCAGAGTCAGGACCAGATTGAACGGTTCAGAGGATTCGGCGGCGCTCAATCTTATCCCTCGAGGACTAAAGACCTCGATGACGTTGATTTCTCTACTGGGTCAGTTGGGCTCGGTGTCGCGATGACGTCGTTCGCATCGTTAGTGCAGGATTACGTCCGGCTGAAACACTTTAGTGATGAACCTGAACAGGGGCGGATGATCGCTATTGCCGGGGATGCCGAGTTCGACGAAGGCAATCTCTTCGAGGCACTTGTGGAGGCCTGGAAACATGATGTTCGTAACGTCTGGTGGGTCATTGACTACAACCGGCAAAGTCTTGATGCCGTCATGGTTGAAAGGTTTTCAGACCGCCTTGAGACGGTGTTTCGAAATCTCGATTGGCGCGTCGAAATACTTAAGTACGGGCGTTTGCTGACAGCGGCGTTTGAGAAGCCAGGTGGTGACGCCCTTCAGCAGTGGATCGATTCCGCTGAGAATTCCCGCTATTCAGCGCTGGCCTATCGGGGTGGGGCGGCGTGGCGTGAAGAGCTTATTCGTGACCTTGGCGATACTCACGGTATACGACCGTTGTTGGACGAGCACGACGATGAGGCGCTCGGCCGATTGATGACGAATTTAGGAGGGCATGATCTCGAAACGGTATGTAATGCGTTTCACGCGGTTCCGGATGATCGGCCAACTTGTTTCATCGCCTACACAATCAAGGGGTATGGGCTACCACTTGCAGGGCACAAGGATAACCATGCGGGGATACTGACACCGGACCAAATGGCCGCTTTTCAAGAGCAACTCGGCATTGCTGAAGGTCAGGAATGGGATCCCTACGCAGGTGTGAGCTCGCCCGCTGAAGAACTGCAGATGTTTTTAGATGCGGTGCCGTTCGGTCGTGGTTCTCAGCGTAGACATCGTGCTGCCCGTATTTCCGTGCCGGAGAAATTTGAGCCGCCGGCTGGGGAACGATTATCGACGCAGGAAGCCTTTGGACGGTTTTTATCTGACCTCGCTAGGAGACATCCGACGCTTGCAGACCGTGTTGTGACTACATCGCCTGACGTGACGGTGTCAACTAGCTTGGGCTCCTGGTTGAATCGACGAGCGATCTTTGGCCGACGTGAGCAGGGGGACCATTTCAAGGACGAGCGGATCTTGTCGGCCTTAAACTGGAAAGTTTCAACAAAAGGACAACATATCGAATTAGGGATTGCCGAAAACAACTTGTTTCTGTTGTTGGCAGCGCTGGGTTTGAGCGGTCCCCTTTTTGGCGAGAGACTGTTGCCGATCGGGACGGTTTATGACCCGTTCATCAGCCGTGGTTTAGATGCGCTCAACTATGCTTGTTATCAGGATGCTCGATTCATTGTGGTCGGCACGCCATCCGGTATTTCACTTGCGGCCGAGGGGGGCGCGCATCAATCAATATATGAACCATTGATCGGTTTAGGACAACCTGGACTCACTTCATTTGAACCAGCTTATGCCGATGAGTTGTGCGAGATATTTCGATGGAGCTTTGAGCATCTGCAGGCGGATGACGGAGGCGCTGTTTATCTTCGACTCTCAACCCGTCCAATTGACCAGCTACGGCGACCCTTTTCAAGTGAATTGTCGGCGCAGGTTATCGAGGGCGGCTACTGGATGATTCCACCAGCTGTGGATGCTAGGGTGGCTTTAGTTGGTTCTGGTGCAGTGTTGCCGGAACTGATTGAGGCTCACCGGCAACTCAGTGAGGATCTTCCAGGAACGGGTTTGTTGGTGGTGACATCAGTTGACCGACTATATCGTGGGTGGACTGATAGTCACCGTGCACCAATCGAATCCACTGCTCCCCACGTTACACGGCTATTACAAGCACTCCCCCCCCCCGCCAGTCTGGTAACGGTTGTCGACGGTCACTCTTCTACGCTATCGTGGCTCTCGTCGGTTAGGCAACACCCAGTGATTCCGCTTGGTGTTGACCGATTTGGGCAGTCCGGTGACCTCCAAGACCTTTACAAAGAGTATGGTTTGGACGCTGGTGCTATTGTCGACGCGGTGGCACGGCTGATTGTGGGTTAAGAGAGTATTAACGTTGCGCTATGCCAACTGAGATTCGTCTACCAGAGCTCGCCGAATCAATGAGCTCAGCGACTCTGACCACGTGGTTGAAAAAGGTCGGTGACCGCGTTTCAGCGGGTGAACCCATCGCTGAGGTCGAAACTGATAAAACGACTGTCGAACTTGAGTCACCCGCGGATGGTGTCTTGCTGGACATCAGCGTGGCCGCTGGAACCGATAACGTAGAGGTTGGCGCGCTTCTGGCCCTTTTAGGCGACCGCAGTGATGTGGCCGATGAATCCAAGTCTACCGGTGCTACTGAGGCTAACGCGCCTAGATTGACCGAGTTTGTGCTTCCAGAACTCACTGAATCCATGACGTCGGCTACCATCGCGGGGTGGCTCAAAAAGATTGGTGACCACGTATCTGTAGGAGAGCCGATTGTAGAGGTTGAAACGGACAAAACGACGGTAGAACTTGAATCGCCGGCCGATGGCGTGGTTACGGATATTTCGGTTGCGTCCGGCACGGAAGGTGTTGTTGTCGGGACGGTGTTAGCGAAGATCGGTGCTTCCGATGACATCGTCAACAAGCCTTTGGCAGACGGCGATGTTGTTGAGGTTGTCCCGCATGCGCCGAACAGCAAGACTGCCGAATCAGCAACCCGGCCGAATCATGTTCATGAGTCAGTTGATAAGACGACTAAGTCCGTTGCTGAGATTGACGCTTCGTTAGCTGCAGCGGATGTGACCCCGTTGGCGCGTCGGATGGCGGCGCTGACTGGCGTTGACCTTGCAGATGTTTGTGGCTCGGGCGCTGAAGGGCGGATAAAAAAAGTTGATATTGATCAACAGTTATCGGTAACACGAGGTAGTGCGGTAGAACCTGCCGTCGGGTTAACCACGGCGCATCCGGGTGCGGGCGAGGATTTTGCTGGTAGTTCACACGTGGACGAACCCCTTACCGGTATGCGTCGGGTTACTGCGGAACGGATGACGTTGTCGAAACAGACGATTCCCCATTTCTATTTGGAGATTGACTGTGAGGTGGACCGGCTGCTGTCGTTACGCGATCGTAAGAACATGGCTGATGAGGCTTCCACCGTCACGGTCAATGATGTCGTAGTTCGGGCAGCTGCGATGGCTTTGATGCAGGTTCCTCGTGCGAATTCATCGTGGACAGGTGAGGCAGTTCTTGTTTTTGATTCGGTTGATATTGCTGTGGCAGTGACAACGCCGAAGGGGCTTGTGACGCCGGTGGTGCGTTCAGCAAACACTAAGGCTCTTGATACTATTGCAGCGGAATTGCACGCGCTAGCGGACCAGGCGAGAGACGGTAAGTTGCAGGCGGCTGACTACAGTGGGGCAACGTGCACGATTTCAAACTTGGGTATGTTCGGTGTTTCGAGCCTTTATGCGATTCTGAATCCACCGCAGAGTTGTATTCTTGGTGTTGGGGCGATTGAACGTCGTCCGGTAGCACGGGGAGATTCAGTTGATGTGGGAGCTGTAATGACAGTCACGCTTTCGGCCGATCATCGCGCAATTGATGGTGCGACAGGTGCCGAGTTGTTGCGGGAGTTTAAGCGCTTCGTTGAAAACCCTGAACAGATATTTAAATAATTGAGGCGCCACAGTGTCGAACCTGAGTCCCGATGTTTTGCGGGTTTAGCGATACTCGTCCAACGGCGCTTTCTTTACAGATGGGTCTCTAAAGGAAAATCAACGGCATGTCAGCCAACTTTTCAAAATTTGCTACGACGGTTCGAGGTGAAACAGCATTTACGGTTCTCGCGCTGGCTAAGCGACTTATTAGTCAGGGCAAGAACGTCATTGAACTTGAAATAGGCGACAGTCCTTTTTCAACCTCGCCGCAGGGTCTCGACGGCGGACTTCACGCGATTAAAGACGGGCATACCCACTATGGTCCTTCGTTGGGGCTGCCAGAGTTTCGCGAGGCCGCAGCGTCCTATGTCAATGACCAATACGGCCTGTCTGTCGGTGCGGAGCATGTTGTCGTTGGGCCCGGTGCAAAGATTTACGAACAGTTTTTTTGCGAGGCATTTGTCAACCCGGGCGATGGCGTGTTGGTGTTTAGCCCACACTTTCCGACTTATCCGGCGAACATTCAGCGACGCGGTGGCCGCATGGTCATTTCAAAGTTGCGGGAGTCCAAAGACTTTCGTCCGAGCTTGGAAGATGTCGAAAGGTTTCTGGCTGACGATCCAAGTCCTAGGGCCATATTTCTGAACAGTCCACATAACCCGACCGGGGGTATTGCCACGCGCGAAGATATTGAGGGTCTCGCAGCGCTGGTCCGTGGAAAGGATGTTGCGGTGTTCAGCGATGAGCCGTACGATGCCATGGTTTGGGCAGGAGAACATCACACCCTTCTCTCCCAACCGGATATGTTGGATCAGTGTGTAGCTGCGTATACATTTAGCAAGTCGTTCAGTATGAGCGGGTGGCGACTCGGATATGCCATAAGCAGTCCACGGATCATTAATGTGCTTGGAACGCTAACGAATACGTCACTCTCGTGCGTGCCTCCGTTTACTCAAATGGCAGGTATTGCAGCCATGGCACGTGATGGAGCCGTACGGGATGACAGAATGGCCGATTTTAGGCGAAAAGTAATGCTGCTAGTTGAGGGCTTGAACGAAATTGCCGACGTTTCCTGTTTGATGCCAGGTGGCACCTTCTACGTTTTTCCATCGGTAAAATCTATTTGTAACCGCTATCGGATCACTTCTCATGGGTTGGCGCTGTTTCTGCTGGAGGGTGCTGACGATGCGTGCGGGGTAGCTTGTCTCGGTGGCGAATGTTTTGGAGCCGCTGGTGAAGGGTTTCTTCGACTCAGTTGCGCAGAACCGGACGAGCGGCTTACTGAGGCGATAGCGTTTATATCTGACGCTGTAAGCAGACGTGATCGTGTGGAGACCTACCTGACGTTACACCCTGAATATGCGCTCGTTGAA
>Ga0310121_10004922_pt1 | contig 11621 bp, 11 predicted proteins | sample CB27_Tmax_986_MG_FD_203504 | JGI IMG/M metagenome (GOLD analysis project Ga0310121, IMG submission 203504) | Marine microbial communities from Western Arctic Ocean, Canada - CB27_Tmax_986 | ecosystem: Environmental > Aquatic > Marine > Oceanic | place: Canada: Western Arctic Ocean | collected...
CCAGCTTTTGAGTTTAAATAATATTAAAATGGATGTACAAGCCCAAACTTATTGCATACATGGAGACAACCCGAAAGCTTTAAATATTATGAAATCATTAAAATCCTTTTTGAAATCAAAGAATATTGGTATTAAATGAAAGAAAAAGATATTAATTTGTCCTTTTTACTCTATAATGAGAATTCTATACTTATAGGGTGGACTAAAATTATTAATGAATCAACTTTAAAAGAAATTTTAATTTATAAAAATAAACTCTCTAAAATCAAATCAATTCAAAATACTATAAATGCATATAATTCATTATTAATTAAATATAAATCCGAAATTAAATCCTTCAATGAAGAAGTAAAAAATCTTAAAGGTTTATATAAAGAAAAAGTTAAAACTCAAGAAATAAAAATGAGCAAACATTGGAAAATTCCAGTATGTTATGGAAAAAAATATGCCCCTGACATTTATTTAGTTTCTAAAAAACTTAAATTGTCTTCCTCGGAAATCATAAAACTTCATAGTTCAAAAAAATACACTTTATATTTCATAGGATTTTTACCTGGATTTATTTATTTAGGACAACTCGATAGTAAACTTAGAATCCCTAGAAAACAGAATCCTTCAAAGATATACATGGCAGGATCTATAGGAATTGCTGATTATCAAACAGGAATTTATCCCAACGATAGTCCCGGAGGATGGAATATTATAGGCAATAGTCCTCTTACTTACTTTGATCCTTTTAATAAGGCTCCATGCTTTGCTAATAGTGGTGATACAATTGAATTTTATTCAATAAATGAGAAGGAATATAATCAAACAAAACATCTGTCTAATAATAATTTAAATTTCATAAAAGAATTAAATGATTAAAATTTTAGATCCAGGGTTATATTCATCAATTCAAGATTTAGGCAGACTGAATTATGAACACTTTGGTGTTCCTATATCAGGTTGTATGGATTTACAATCTTCAAGTTTAGCCAATAAATTATTAAATAATCCAAAGGAATCTGCATTGATAGAATCAACACAAATAGGTCCTAAAATTTTATTTAAGATATCAACTATTATTTCTATAACCGGTGCAAATATGACTCCTTCCATTAATAATAAATTAATTTTGATGAACAAAGCAATCAATATAAAAAAAGGAGATATTCTTTCTTTTAATAATTCTAAAAACGGATTAAGGTGTTATATAGCCATTAATGGTGGTATTAAATCTGATTTGATTCTTGGTAGTAGAAGCTGTTTTAAAGGAATTAGTCAAAACATTAAATTAAAAAAAGGTGATGTTTTAAAAATTAATTCATTAAAAAAAAGACTTAATTCTAGTTCAAAAATGAATATAAGTTATATCTATGATAATAAAAAAATAATTTCAGTTTTTAAAGGACCTGAATTTGTATATTTAAGTGAAAAGCAAAAACATTTTTTTTATCATCAAAAATTTACAATTTCTAACGAAAATAATAGAATGGCATATAAACTAAAAGAAAAGTTGAAAAATGAATTAAATTCTATAATTACATCTCCTGTTTTGCCAGGAACAATTCAATTGACTCCTGGTGGTGAAATAATTATTTTAATGAGAGATTGTCAAGTGACGGGAGGATATCCAAGAATTTTTCAATTAAATAAATCCTCTATAAATCTTATTTCGCAAAAAAAAACAAATGATTTAATTAAATTTAAATTTATCTAAATGTTTATGACTAAATAAAGATTGAATATAAAATTGTTTACTATTTTTACAAAAATTATATATAGAGACTCTTAGCTGCAGCATGAATCTAATCCTTAAAAATGCGATCATAGTAGATTCTAAGAGCCAATTTCATTTCCAAAAAAAAGATATTCTAATTGAATCTGGTATTATAAAAAAGATTGAGAATATAATTAAACCAAAAAATGAAAAAGTAATTTCATGTAATAATCTACATGTTTCTAGTGGCTGGTTTGATAGTTCTGTGTCATTTGGTGAGCCTGGTTACGAAGAAAGAGAAACATTAGAAAACGGTCTCAAAACATCTGCAAAATCTGGTTTTACTAATATAATACTAAATCCTAATACTAATCCTATAATTGATTCTCATTCATCTGTAAGTCATATAACTAAAGTAACCAATCATCAACTTACTAAAGTTCATGTTATTGGCTCGCTTACCAAAGAATCATTAGGAGCTGAACTATCACCTCTTTACGATATGCATCTTGCTGGTGCTGTTGCATTTGGTGATTACAAAAAAACAATAGATGATTCTAATCTCATGAGAATAGCATTAGATTATGTTCAAAGTTTTAATGGTTTGATAATGTCCTACCCTATTGATACTAATCTAAGTAGAAAAGGGCTCATGCATGAAGGAATAGTTAGTTTAAATCTTGGAATGAAAGGAATTCCTGAAATTGCAGAAACTTCAATTTTGTCTAGAGACTTGGACCTTATAGAATATACTAATGGAAAGCTCCATTTTCCATTCATTTCTAGTAAAAAAAGTTTAAACATAATTAGAGAAGCAAAAAATAAAGGTTTAAAAGTAACATGTGGAGTATCTATAGCACATCTTATTTTTACCGATGAAAATCTATTATCTTATGATACTAACTTTAAATTAAATCCACCTTTAAGAAGCAAAGATGATAGACAGGCTTTAAGAGAAGGTCTTTTAGATGGAACTATTGACTTGGTTTCTAGTATGCACGAACCAATGAATATAGAATATAAAAAAGTTGAATTTTCTAAAGCACTAGATGGCTCTATTGGTTTAGAATCTATTTTTGGTTTATTAAATAATATTTTTACTCTTGAAAAATCTATTTCTTTTTTAACAAGAGGGAAAAATATATTCAATATTGAGGATAATATTCTTAATGTTGGAGAAAAAGCTTGCTTAACAATGTTTTGTCCGGATTCAAATTATGAATTTGATGAAAATCACATTATCTCGAAATCAAAAAACTGTGCTTTTATTAAAACTTCATTAAAAGGAAAAGTATTTGGCGTAATAAAAGGAGATAACATAATTTTAAACAGTGATTAAAATATTAAACTACAAAGTTCAAAAAGCATCACTTTTTCCAAATAAAAGTGGTGCTATTTTTTTAATTCATGGTTTTGGTAGTAATTTTGATGATCTTTTTTCATTTAAAACATTTTTACCAAAGAATCTAACAATAATATCTTTAGAAGCTCCTATTCTATTGGAAATGGGTGGTTTCGCATGGTATTCTATCAATTATAATGAAAATTTTGAAAAATGGTCAAATACTGAAGAAGCCATGTTATCTATTGATCAAATCCATAGCACTATAAATATTTTAATAAAAAAATATAATTTAGATTATAAAGACATAAGTCTTTTAGGATTTAGCCAAGGGGCTATTTTAAGTTGGGCTATTGGATTTAACTACCCTCGTCTAATAAGAAGAGTAATTGCTTTAAGTGGATATATTAACGAAGATTTAATTAATAATAATAATATTCATTTTATAGCTTATGCATCTCATGGTATTATAGATCCCGTAATTCCTGTTGATTGGTCAAGAAATACAATTAGAAAATATATAAAGACAGATAATAAAATTTTGTATAAGGAATATAATGATGGACATACTGTATCTGAAAATAATTTATTAGATCTTTTAAATTGGATAAATAAAACTCAAATTATTTAGAACTTATTTCTAGACCATCATATGCTAAGAAAATATTTTCTGGAAGAATTTTAGATACTTCCTTATGAAATCCCATTAAATGGCTTATATGAGTTAAATAGGCTTTTTTTGGTTTTATTTTTTTAATTAAAATAATTGCTTCATCTAAATTTAAGTGATTAGGATGTTTTTCAATTCGTAAAGAACTAATAACCAAAATATCTAAATTGTTTAATTTTTCTATTTCTTTTTTATTTATACTTTTTATATCAGTTAAATATGCAAAGTTTCTTATTCTATAGCCAGTTACAGGGATAATATTATGCATAAAATTAACAGGAATAATTTTTTCACCAAATAGATAAACAACTTTCTCTGTATTGATTATACTAACATTAACAGAGGGTGCGCTAGGATATTTAGTTTTGTTTGAAAAAATATAATTAAATCTTTTTGATAAATTATTTATTACTTTTTCTGTTCCATAAATTAGAATATCTCCTTGTCTATAGTTGAAAGGTCTTATATCATCTAAACCAGCAGTATGATCAGCATGTTCATGAGTAAAAAAAATAGCATCTAATTTTTTTAAACCACATGAAAGCATTTGTTGTCTAAAATCTGGACCACAATCAATGACAATACTGAAATCATTCCATTGAACAAGAATTGAAACTCTAAGCCTTTTATCTTTTGCATCATCACTTAAACAAACTGGATGATAACTTCCAATAATTGGAACACCTTGTGAAGTTCCCGTTCCCAAAAAAGTAATCTTTAACATGTAAAAACAAATTTAAATAATTGTTAGCTAATTGGTCTAAGTTTGTATTTTTGAATCAACAAATAAAATTATAATTATGGTTGATGAGATTCCAGGAGATGTTGGTTTTGATAATAAGCCATCTATTGATGCCAAAGCAATTCGTGTTAATTTAAATCAATGTATATACGGCACATTTGCTGAAATTGGAGCAGGACAAGAAGTTGCAAGGCATTTTTTTAGAGTTGGTGGAGCCTCCGGAACAATTGCAAAATCGGTAAGTGCATATGACAAGAACTTCAGTGACACAATTTATGGCGAAGAAGAAGACAAAAGATATGTTACTGAGACTAGATTAATAAAAATGTTGGATCATGAAATGGCTCTTTTGGAAGATAGAATACCAAGAAAAAATCACCCTGAAAAAATGTTCTTTACTCTAGCAAATACTGTAACAACAATAGATTTTGCTAAAAAATTTAAAGGTCATGGTTGGATGGGTATTCGTTTTCAAACGAATCCAAATGAAGCTTATAGTGAAATTAGTCTTCATATTAGATTCCATCACCAAGAAGCAAGACTTCAACAAGAAGTTCTTGGTTTTATGGGTGTTAATCTCGTTTATGGAGCTTTTTATAAACATAATACCCCAAAAAAATTATTAAGATATCTTTATGACCACATTGACACTGACGGACTTAATGTCGGGTTTCTTCCTATAGAAATTGATACTATTAACTTTTCTGGACCAGTTTTTAACAATGTTGATAATAGACTTATGAGTCTTGAATTAATCCGAAATGGGATGACTGATGCTGTAATGTTTGATTCTAATGGAAATAATATTTTACCTGCTAAAATACTTTATAAGAAAAATATTTTAGCTCTAAGAGGCAGCTTTCGCCCAGTCACAAAAGTCAATATTGATATGTTTGAAAAATCTCTTGAAATATTCAATAAAGAAAGTAATGTTGATTATAAAAACACTGTAGTTATATTTGAAATAACTCTCTCGAATCTTAGTGCTCAAGGTAAAATTGATGAAAGTGATTTTATGGATAGAGCAAAACTTTTATGCTCTTTAGGTCATACTGTAATGATTTCAAAATTCAAAGAATATTATAAATTAATGGATTACTTTTCAAAATATTCATCTGAACAAGTTGGTCTAACTATGGGTGTTAATAATTTTGTAGATATTTTTGATGAAAATTATTACAATGATTTGACTGGTGGAATTTTAGAGGCTTTTGGGAAAATGTTTCACAATAATCTAAAAGTTTACCTCTATCCTATGAAAAATATAAAAACTGGCGAAATAATAAACAGTAATAATCTAATTTTACATCAAAGGATGAAAGATTTTTACAAGTTTTTCAAATACAACAATAAAATTATTGACATATTTGACCATGAAGATAAATATTTAACTATTTTTTCTAGAGATATTCTTAAAAAAATAAAGAAAGGTAATGAAGACTGGCAAGATGATTTGCCAGAAGGTATAGCCGATCAAATTATAAAAGAAAAGATGTTTGGGTATAATAATAAAGAATGATAATAAAATAACTTAATTACAAAACTTCTTTAAGAATCTTCTAATATTTGACTAGCGTGATCTTTAGTTTTAACCTTCTGTATTACTCTTGAAATTATCCCTTTTTCATCAATAATAAATGTTGTTCTGTGAATACCTTCATATTCTTTTCCTTGAAATTTCTTAGGACCCCAAACTCCAAAAGTATTAATCAATTCTTTGTTACTGTCTGCTATTAATAAGTATGGAAATGAATATTTCTTAGCAAATTTATATTGTTGAGAAATATTATCTCCACTAATGCCAAAAATGACATATCCTTTATCAATTAAATCATTATAATTGTCTCTTAAATTACATGCTTCAGCAGTACAGCCAGGGGTATTTGCTCTAGGGTAAAAAAAGAGTATAATTTTTACCCCCCTGTAATCTTCTAAAGAATGACTTTTCCCTAAATGGTCATTAAATTTATTATTTGGTACTGAATAACCAACTTTTAACATATCCATGATTTTTGAATTTATTAAATTCGAATTATCAAAAATACTAAGATGTTACAGAAAGATAAAATAAATTTTCTAACAAAAACTTTGGATAAGTTGTATCCTAATATCCCTATACCTTTAAATCACTCTGACCCTTATACATTATTAATTGCAGTATTATTATCTGCTCAATCTACTGATGTAAGAGTTAATAAAATAACATCTGTGTTATTTAAAAAAGCTAATACAGCTGAAAAAATGATTAAACTTGGTGTTAAAGAAATTAGACGCATTATAAAACCTGTTGGTCTTTCACCAAAAAAATCAAAAGCCATATATGCTCTCTCTCATATATTAATTAATGATTTCCAAGGGAAAGTCCCAAAAAATTTTGCTGACCTTGAATCACTTCCAGGTGTTGGACATAAAACAGCTAGTGTTTTAATGTCTCAAGCATTTAGAATCCCAGCTTTTCCTGTAGATACTCATATTCATAGACTAATGAATAGATGGGGGCTTTCAAATGGAAAAAATGTAATTCAAACTGAAATAGATGCTAAAAGAATATTTCCAAAAAAAAAATGGGAGAATCTACATCTTCAAATAATATGGTATGGGAGAGAATATTCACCTGCAAGAGGGTGGGATATAAATAAAGATATTATAACAAAAAAAATAGGCAGAAAATCTATTCTACGTAAACTTATTTAATTTTCTGAAATATTAATTTTTGTATCTTTTACTGAATTCTTATAAGATTTTGAAAAAGCTAAAATTCGTTTTAAAACAAGAGGTCTAGGTGTCTTTTCTAAATCATTTTGAGTTGGGTAATCTTTTGTCATATAATGTCTTTAGTAATATAACGGGAAAAAAGAAAAAAAATTGTACTATTTGTGCGTTAAAATGATATTATTATCTTCAATTAATTTTCTAAGATTAATAATCGCATATCGCATTCTGCCTAGTGCAGTGTTAATACTGACTTTAGTGTTTTCTGCAATCTCTTTAAAACTCATGTCTCTATATAACCTCATAATTAAAACTTCTTTTTGATCTTCAGGAAGTTCTTGAATTAATTTTTGAATATCTTTAATTACTTGGTCATTTACAAGAACACTTTCAGCATTAGGTGTTCCATCACTGATGAATTGAAAAATATCCAAATTTTCTTTATTATCAATTATTTTTATTCTATTATTCTTTCTAAAAAAATCAATAATTAAATTATGAGAGATTCTCATCACCCATGGCAAAAATTTTCCTTCTTCATTATAAACTCCATTTTTCAAAGTTTTAATTACCTTAATAAAAGTTTCTTGAAAAATATCTTCTGAAATATCTCTATTATGAATTTTAGAATAAATAAAATTAAAAATTCTTTGTTGATGTTTATTAATTATATATTCTAATGCCGTTTCATTACCATTAAGGTAATGTTCAATCAATAAAGAATCGGATGTTTGTGGAGTGATAGATTTATCCATAATAAACTACTTTTGGGTCCTAAATGAAATTTAAATTAAACTTATTAAAAAAGTAGTTTTATACTATAAGCTTTTATTTTACACTAATATACAGTATTTTTTTTACATTTTAATTGTCTAACTTTAATTCATAGTATACTTAAATTTTATTTTAATAATTGTAATTTTGTGTTTTTTGAAAATTAAATGAAAAAAATTCAAGATTATGATCCAAAAAAATATATAATAATAAAGGGCGCTAAACTTAATAATCTTAAAAATCTTGATTTAGTAATACCAAGAAATAAATTAACTGTTTTTACTGGGTTATCTGGATCTGGAAAATCTACTTTGGCCTTTGACACTATATATGCTGAAGGGCAAAGAAGATATGTTGAAAGCTTATCTCCATATATAAGGCAATTTATGGGCCGGTTAAATAAGCCTAAAGTAGATTACATTAAGGGGTTATCCCCTTCGATTGCAGTTCAACAAAAAATTAATAATGTTAATCCAAGGTCAACAATTGGAACAAAAACAGAAATATATGATTATTTAAAATTACTTTTCTCTAGAATTGGAAGAACATTTTCTCCAATATCTGGAAAAGAGGTTAAAAAAGATAATGTTGAATCAGTTATAGAATATTTAAAATCATGCAATCTAAATGACAAATATTTACTTTTAGCTCCTATTTCTTTAAATAACAAAAAATGTATAGAAGATCAATTAGAAATCTTAAAGCAACAAGGTTATGCCAGAGTTTTGATAAATTCTAAAGTCTTCGATATTGACGATGTTAATAATAAATCAATTACTCAAATAGATGTAGTTGTTGATAGGATTTTAATAAAAAATGAAATAAATTTTTATAAACAAATATCAGACTCTATTGAAATAGCATTTTATGAAGGAAAAGGATCATGTTCTCTTTTCGAAATAAAAGGTAGCAATAGAATAAATTTTTCAAATAAATTTGAATTAGATGGTATAACTTTTTTAAACCCAAATGTTCACCTTTTTAACTTTAACAACCCTTATGGTGCTTGTCCAAAATGCAAGGGTTTTGGTGATATTATTGGAATAGATCCTGATATAGTGATACCAAATAAAACCTTATCAATTTATGATGATGCCATCGTCCCTTGGAAGGGTCCTGGTATGAAAAAATTTTATAATAACTTAATAAATAAAGCCCATAATTTTGATTTTCCTATTCACAAACCATATCATGAATTAAGTGATTCTCAAAAAAGAACTTTATGGGAAGGAAATAATTATTTTACTGGAATAAATAAATTCTTTAAAAAAATTGAATCTAAAAGTTATAAAATTCAAAACAGAGTATTATTATCAAGATATAGAGGTAAAACACAATGTCCCGATTGTAAAGGTTCAAGATTAAGATTTGAAACTAATTATGTTAAAATTGGAAATATAACTTTATCTGAATTATTAAATCAATCAATAAATAATGTTTACGATTTTTTTATATCGATAAATCTTTCAAACAATGAAAAAGAAATTTCGAAGAGATTAATTATTGAGATCACAAACAGACTTCAATTTATGAAGGATGTTGGTTTAGGATATTTAAATTTAAATCGAAAATCAAATTCTCTTTCAGGTGGAGAGTCACAAAGAATTCAATTAGCATCTTCTTTGGGAAGTAGTCTAGTAGGTTCAATTTATGTTCTTGATGAACCTTCGGTTGGACTTCATTCAAAAGATACTGATAAACTCATTAGTGTTTTAAAAAAATTAAGAGATATTGGTAATACTTTAATAGTTGTCGAGCATGATGAGTTTATAATTAAATCTGCGGATTATATAATTGATATGGGACCATTTGCAGGAAGCTTAGGGGGCAAAATTAATGCACAAGGGTCATTATCAAATTTATTAAAAAAAGACACTTTAACTTCTAAATATCTATCAGGAGAGCTAAAAATATTAAAAAATATAAAGAATAAGAAAACTAATAGCTATATATCTTTAAAAGGAGCAAGAGAAAATAATTTAAAGAATATTGATATTACTATTCCATTAGAATGTCTTACAGTTGTAACTGGAATTTCGGGAAGTGGAAAAACCACTTTAGTGAAAAAGATTCTATATCCAGCTTTATTAAGAAAATTTAACATCTATTCTGAAAAACCAGGAGATTTTACTTGTTTAGAAGGTAATTTTGATGAACTTAAAGGAGTTGAGTATGTTGACCAAAACCCTATAGGAAGATCTTCAAGGTCAAATCCAGTAACATATATTAAGGCATATGATGATATTAGAAATTTATATTCATCTTTAGAATTATCAAAAATTAGAGGCTACAAACCAAAACATTTTTCATTTAATGTCGATGGTGGTAGATGTGAATATTGTAAAGGTGATGGTTCCATAACTATTGAAATGCAATTTATGGCTGATGTCATAATGGATTGTGACCATTGTAAAGGATCTCGTTTTAAAAAAGAAATCTGCGAAATAGAATATAATGGAGTTTCAATAAACAAACTTCTAAAAATGACGGTAGATGATTCAATAAAATTATTTAAGTCTTACAACGAAAATAAAATTGCTGAAAAACTTAAGCCTTTAAATGATGTAGGTCTAGGTTATATAAATTTAGGACAACCCTCTTCTACTCTATCTGGAGGTGAAGCTCAAAGAATAAAATTAGCTTTATTTTTAAGTCATGGAAATATTCAAGAAAAAATCTTATTTATTTTTGATGAACCTACTATCGGACTTCATTTTCATGATGTTAACAAACTTATTAATTCTTTTAATCATTTAATTGATAAAGGTCACAGTATTTTAGTAGTTGAACATAACCTAGACTTAATTAAAATTGCAGATCATATAATTGACCTTGGACCAGGTGGTGGTGATGAAGGTGGAAAATTAATTATGGAAGGGAAAATTGAGCAATTAATAAAAAATAAAAATTCATTTACTGGGAAATACCTTATCAATAAAATAAATTAATTTTTTTTATTCCTTGAGTATAAATTTGATTTATGTTCTCAGATATTTTTAATTTAATTATAAGAAAAGAAAAAACAACAAAAGATACAAACCCCTTTATTATGATAACTAATAGAGGATTTAGATTAAAAGAAATTTCATTCATTACTAAAAACAAAATGAATATTAAAAATATTGTATAAATGGTTTTATAACTATAAGGGTGAATTTTAAATTTAACTATAATTAAAATAAGCTTACAAATATTAATAAAAACTATAACAATTAATGTTGCGTAAGCAGCACCTATAATACCTGATTTTTGAATTAATAATAAGTTTAAAAAAATCGCAGAAATACCCGAAAATATAGAGAACCAAAAGATATAAGGGTAATATTTAGAATTACTAATAATATTATTTATACAACCCATTGACATACTAAATAATTTACCAATTGAAACAATCCAAATAACACCTATTGCATTTGAATATCCCTTCTGATTTATAACTTGGTATAATTCTGTAAGATTTGAATTTATAACAATGAAGATGAATCCACAAATAACAAGTAAATTGATTGAAGTTTTTTTTAATAAAACTTCAAGCCTGTTAATATCATTATTATTTATAGCTGAGGCGACCATTGGACTTGAAATTTGAAACAAACCTCTTCCAGGAGCTTCAATTACTGTAGCTATAAAAAGAGCTACCACATAAAAAGCAACATTTTCTACTTTTAACATTGAATAA
>Ga0310121_10004923_pt1 | contig 11620 bp, 4 predicted proteins | sample CB27_Tmax_986_MG_FD_203504 | JGI IMG/M metagenome (GOLD analysis project Ga0310121, IMG submission 203504) | Marine microbial communities from Western Arctic Ocean, Canada - CB27_Tmax_986 | ecosystem: Environmental > Aquatic > Marine > Oceanic | place: Canada: Western Arctic Ocean | collected...
CAACACGTGTTCTGCGTGAATTTGTCAAAGAGCAAATAGGCTACCGAATTGTTGATGGCGGGATTGTGGCCGGCTTGCTTGGAGGGTTCTGCCTGGCAATGATTGCCGGTGGAATCTTGCTCACTCGCTTGGGCTGTCTAGAGCATCTGGCTTGGCTCGGCGCCGTGAGTGCTGTGGCAGTCGCCTCGGTGCTGATGGCGGTGGGCAACGCGTCGCGTCGCCAGGTCCCTCCAACCGTTGCGGTAGCGGAGTTCGTCCACGCGTTTCCCGAGGCCGAGCAGGCAATGGTGACAGGACTTGCCGCATTGTACCTGCGGGAGCCATTGTCCGAGCCCTGGCAGGGGCGCGACGAAGCGGTGCCCCAGTTCGAAAAAACGGTAGATTCTGCTAACATCAATCGCTTGGTTTGGACCGACCTGAACACTTGCCACTGGGAAAACCTAGCGCTGAGTCCTGGTATTCATTTCGCAACCTTTTCGAGCACGCCGCGGCTCGGAAAGTCCATGGCTGCCCGCGCCACGTTTACCCCAGACGGTATTACCGGCCGCCTTGACGTGGCCCACTTCAAAAATCTCGCCGACGCAATCATCGCCACTCCGACGGGAAAGAATCTGGCCGTTCACATAAAAACCGACGGCCAGTTCAGCGCGACCACGGATGATCTGCTGCCGACCGATCGGTTCGTCACCTCCCTTGCCCTGAGCGATCTCCAGCTGCAGCGGGCGGAGGTCTACCGGGAGCTGCTGGCCCCGGATCGTTCTTCCATTTTTCCCGCCTCGCCTACCTTGTTGGTATGGGCAGAGACGACGCAGATACCGTTGGATCTTTTTGCCAACGTGCCCGCACAAGGTACGGCGCTGCTCGCCCTGCCGCTTACAATCGAACGTCCTCTGCCCGGATCTCGCATCACCATCCCCGCCGCCCTATTGCCATTTGAGTCCGTAGCGGGAATCTCGGGCACGCCCCCTTCGGCCGCCTACGACAACAGCAAGCGTCAGTGGATCGGACCACTTCAGCGCGGCAGCAGTATCACGCTGCGCTTCCAATTGCCCACCGAGGTTCTTCCCATTACACTCAGCGAAGCAGAAATTGAAATCGAGATCCACGCGCCGCGCCGTGACCTTCAGATTGCGACGGTCTCCGGCGGCCGGGAACTTGCCGTGAAAAAGTTCGCCAGTCCCGCCGGCCGCGTTCGCTGCCGCATTGACAATGGCCAGCTGCTTCAGCTCGACGAGCGGGGAGGCCTTTTGCTGACGCTCACTGTCGGCAGCCATCCCGATGAAGAGCTGGCAGGTGTCGCGGAGGTGGGTTGGCGGATCGAGGATGTTCGTTTGGATGCATCTGGAGTCACTTTGGAGCTTTGAGGAGTTACTATGATGATCCGTAGAAAATCCGTGTCATGCGTTGGTGTGACTATCGCCGCGCTGTTGGCCGCTGCGGCGTCGGTCCTGCAGGCGTCGCCCTATTCCGATGCCGTACAGGCACTCAACCCGGACGCCTATTATCGATTGGATGGGAGCGACGGCTCTGGTAGTGACGAAACCGGGACCCATGACTTCGACAATGTCGAGGGGGGCATCGCTTTTCGCGTGCCCGGTCCCCGCCCTGCCGATGGTTTTCCAGGCATGGATGTGGCCAACAACGCCTGGGACTTCAGCTCAGGACTCCGTTCGCAGGTCACAGACTATATCCCCGCAGCCGGCCAGGAACCCCGCACGTTGATCGGCTGGTTCAATACCGATGTCACCCAGGCACAACATGGCGGTCCGATCGATCTGTTTGGCTGGAGTGCCGATATCAATGCGCGGAATACGTTCAAAGGCTGGAACCTCAAAGTTCAGACCGGAATAGACAGTGACGCCGGTACTTCGCTGGGGTTCGACGTTGTTGCGCTGAACGTGATTGGTCGTGAAGTCCAAGCCAAGACCACTCCGATCAACCTGGGCCAGTGGCACATGGTCGGCGTCATTTATGAAGGGGGACCGATCGGGACTGCCAAAGTCTTTATCGACGGGGTGTTCCAGGAGCTGATTAACGACGTCAGCGTAACCCCAGCCGATCCAGGTCCGGACCCTACTCCGTACGGTTTCCATATAGGCCGTGACCTGGGCGGCTTCGCGATGGACGGCCAGGTTGACAACCTTGCCGTGTGGTCCCGACCATTGCGATCGCTAGATGTCATCGACCTTTACGAGACCGCCGCTTTGGGAGCGCCTCCCAACCCCCCGTCGCAGCCGGGAACAGGCGGGCCGTGGACGGTGTTCCCTCTGCGGGGGCATAGCGAGTTCGTGTTTGCCAGCGCCGTTCCTCCTGAAGCCATCACAGCTTTCAACGCCCATCTCGACATGGTGGCCAATCGCCAATTCGGTAATGGAATCGATGTGTTCTTCGCTCCTGCGTCCTATTTGATCCCGCAGTACGATTCGGTAGCCGCACGCGGTCTTTCCGCCGTGGTTTGGCACGGCGCTGGGCCGTTCCCCGGTGTATTCGCGACGGGCAATCCAGGGATGAGTGATGAGCAAAAGCTGATCCTCCAGAAGCTGGACCAACCAGGTGCGCCAGCGCCAGTCCATTTCGGCGAGTGGGGTTATACGTTTCACAATTTGCTGGGGATCGGCGTCAAAGGCTATGCCACTGTACCGACAACCAAACAGCAGGCTTACTCGTATCTGAAATCGTATTTCCAGGAGCGAAACGATACCTACGACGGACGCTTCTTCAGCGTGACCGGGCATTCTCACTACGAGTCATATGCCGCCGAGTGGGGAGCCCAGGCGGTCGGCCTGGAACTGGGTGAAAACATTCGCTTTTCCCAATCAAAGATGGCCTTTGCCCGAGGCGCTTCCCGGCAGTGGGACATCCCTTGGTCGGTGCAAGTCAGCGCCTGGTTTCACGGCTCGCTGACGACGGCTGGGCCACTGACTGGCGGACCTGGCAATGCCCGAGGGATCGATGCTGGCCATTCACACAGTCTCTTCGAGCGACTTTGGCATCATGCCTGGTTCGCCGGGGCTGCACAAGTTACACCTGAAGGGGGTGGGTTCTATCTCTTCGAAGAGGGGGGCGCTGCTCCTTACACCTTCACTACGCTTGGCGAAATCGCCGACGACTTCTATGACTTGACTCTCACCCACGACCGCGGCGTGCCTTATACACCACTTGCCATCGTGCTCGACCGATACGCGGGTTACAACGGCTTTGAAAGCAATCCGTGGGGCGTGCTCCCCAAGACGGCCGATGATCAACAATTGCTCGACCTGTTTCAGCAGCAGCTCTTTCCCGGCTCAGCCGATTCCAACAATCCAAACGCGCCCAACCCCGAGGCGCCCTACCTCGTGGCGACCCCTTACGGGGAGGCATTTGATGTGCTGCTCTCCACTGCTCAGGCGGACAAGCTCAGCACCTACCCGGAGGTCCTGCTCGTGGGCGACATCGGCTTCGATAGTGGTTTTGTCGATGAGTTGGAAGCAGCCGTTAGCAGCGGAAGCCGGCTACTAATCAGCCAGACGCACGCCAGCAGCTTGGGCTCGGATCTGGCCCGTCTCCAGGCCGCCGGTGCCGTCGAGATCCTGTCCTCATGGGTCAATCCTAATACCGGTCGCGCGGCAGCCATCTCCAATGCAAGACTCGACTTGCTCGCCGAAGAACATCTTCCGATTCATGTGTCCGGCGACCCCGTGCAATTCCAGGTCAACCAAAATTCCGAGGGATGGGTCATCGAGGTAATTAACAACGCGGGAGTCACGAAGATCCCCCACCTGCCCGCGGTGATCGATCCTGCCGCCATCGCCAATGTGACGTTGACTCCGTTGGTTGACGTTATCGCTGCCTACGACTGGACGACCGATGCTCAATTCAATCTCGATTCCGCGTCGATCGACATCGCGATTGGGCCGGGACAAGTCTCTTACATTCAATTCGTGATTCCGCAGACAGCCGACTTTGACTATGACGGCGATGTGGATGGGAGCGATTTCCTGACTTGGCAGCGGGGCTTGGGGCTCGCCGGGCAACTCGATAATAGCAACGGTGATGCTGACGGCAGCGGACTCGTCGATGAGCTCGATTTGGTCCATTGGCAGGACCAGTTTGCATTGGGCGACCCTCTCCAGGAGGCCTTCACGGCCGTGCCCGAGCCTGCTTCGAACTTATTGATAGTTGTCGCGGGAGCCATGGGTGCAGCCTCCAGCCGCAAGTGCCTGCGCCTGCCAGACGCAACGAATCGCCATACCCGCCTCGCCTCTCACCCCACGTCAAATCATTGTTAACCAACCCGATCATTCATCGCGAACTTATCGGCATCCTTCGCACACGCTGGGCACTTGCCATCCAGTTGATGTGTCCGGTCTTCTTTGCGCTGCTTGTCTTGTTGCGTTGGCCAACAGAGGGGCAAGTAGATCTTGCCGGAACGCGTGCGCAACAGATTTTTCGGTTGTTTGCGTATGGATTGCTCATGATACCACTCTTCTTGGTGCCCGCCTTTCCTGCAATAACAATCGTGCGGGAGCGGGTCCGAGGCTCCTTGGCCCTGTTGCTTAATACACCGATGCGATCGTCGTCGATTTATTTCGGTAAACTGGCAGGCATTTTGGGATTTTCCCTCTTGCCACTGGCTTTGAGTTTACCTGCAGTTGCAGCCTGTTATGCCTTGGGCGGCCTGTCCGTGATGCGAGATATCGCACCGCTGTACGGGATTTTGCTCGTCGTCAGTCTGCAATACGTCGTAATCGGCCTCTGGGTGAGCAGTCTGGCCAGTTCCAGCGATTCGGCGCTGCGGATTACCTACGGACTGGTCTTATTGCTGGCGGTGTTTTCGCTGGTGCCTTATCAGTTGGTCCAGGGCCAACCACCCGGTTGGAGCCTGACTTTGGCCCAATGGCTGCGAAGTATATCGCCGATCGCCGCGGTAATGGAGATGGTCGGTCATGGGGACGTGGGTGGACAGGGACTGGTCACAGCGATAAGCACTCCTGCGCGCTACTTTTCTCTGGCAATGCTTATCGCGTGCGCCATGGCAGTCCACACCATCTGGCGACTGAAACCCACGCTTCAGGATCGTGCGCGCCCCCAGGGAGTGATCACTGACGATCGGGCGCTCCGACAGCGATGGCTACGCCGAATCCTGTTCGTGTCGGATCCCCAACGCAGGACGAAACCGATTGGCAATTACACGAATCCGGTGATGGTGAAAGAGTTTCGGTCGCGGCGTTTAGGACGTTCCCAATGGATGATACGCATGGTCGCTCTTTGCGCCCTTGTTTCCTTGGCATTGACCTATTTTATGGCCACCGGCACAGTAGCTTGGGGAGTCGAAACGATCGGATCCTTGATGGTATTGCTACAGGCAGCACTGATCGTATTGCTGATCCCGGCATTGGCGGCGGGACTCATCAGCGCCGAACGCGAAACCGGTAGCTGGGCGCTCCTGTTAATGACGCCGCTCACGGCCCGCCGCATCGTTTTCGGTAAACTTCTCAGCGTTGCCTGGCCTGCCGCCCTGTTGTTGCTGGCCACGCTGCCCGGCTACGCCGTCATGATGTACATCCAACCGGTGCTGCAGCCACAGATTCTGCGCGTCTTGGCCACGTTGATCCTGGGTACTGCCGCGGCGGTCATGCTTAGCGCAGCAATCAGCAGCTTGATCGCCAGGACCGCGACGGCCACGTTGGTTGCCTATGCCCTGCTCGTTGCGCTATGGGGAGGAACGCTGTTGGTATGGCTGGGCCGTGAGAGGCCCTTCGGGCATTCTATGGTCGAGACGGTTCTCTCGGTAAACCCAATCGCTGCAGCACTCTCACTGATTGAGCTACCCGGTTTTGCCGACTACGACTTGATCCCGGTCAATTGGTACGTGATGGTGTTGGCCTGCTTCGCGGCCGCATTGGTGTTGGCAGTGCAGACGCGGCGCCTGACACGGCCTCTGCTGTTGGCCGTGGGTATAGCGCAATTGACGCTTACTGCACAACCCATCCGGCTTACGGCCGTCGAGATTGACTCGGCGATGCTGGTCGATCCGGTTCTTGAACCTGTGCCGGAAGTGTCGGTCTTTTCACCGAAATTGAAACCATTATGGCTTGCCGCACTAGAGCGGCCCGAGACCGATCTGAAGCGTCAAGCTGCCGAGGCGATCACCGCAGCAACTCGGCTTGCCATGCCTGGTATTGACGATTTGGTCGAGCCACTCGTCCACGAGATGGAAGCGGCTCAAACCCATTCGATTGCCCACTTGGCGATTGCCCGGGCGCTGATCGCACTAGACGCCCGTCAGGAGGCGGCTTCGCTTGCCAGCCAGGCACAATCTGACGGGCTTGAAATGGCTCAGATCGTCGAACCTGTCTTGGCACGTTGGGATTATCTGCCCCAGCGAGAAGTGTGGCTCGCTCGGCTCGATAATCCCACTGCAACAGGGCGGCGTTTGATTCTGGCGGTCGAAGCATTGGGCCAAGTCCGCGAACCGGCCGCCGTTCCAGGACTGCGACAACTGGCGATGGACAAATCGCAGCGTACAGGTATCCGGCTGGAAGCTGCCCGCTCCTTATCGTTGATCGGACCGGAAGACCTGGCTGCCCTGGCCAGCCAGCTCCTGTCAGCTCCACATGATGAGCACCTCATCAATCGACTCGTGGCCGCCGAGTTGCTGACGGGCGACGCAGGCTCTCAGGCAATTCCGATTTTGCGTCGGTTGGCTGTTGATTTGGAACCGGCCGTGGCTGCCATCGCGCTGGCAGCCATTCTAGAGCTCGACCCTCAACAGGTCGCAGATTGGAATTCGCAGCTTGTGGGTAATCGCGATACAAAAATTCGCAGTGTAACCGCCGACCTGCTGCTGGCGCAGCAGACCCCAGAAGCCGTCGAACTGTTGGGGTCGTTGCTCGCTGATCCGCATCCCGATTTGCGCACCAAGGCGTGCGATGCGCTGGTTCAGCTGGCGACGATTGAGCAGCTCGACAGCATCGTGCGGCAGGTGGTCGTGCGAACTCTGGAATCCTCCCGGCCCGAGGCGGTACGACAAGCGGTGCTGGCCTTGGGCGCGTTGCGACACTACCCGTCTGCCGAGCGCCTTGTCGCACTTTTGGATGCGCCACAGAGTAACATTTATATCGCTGCGGCATGGGCATTACGCCAATTGGCCGATCGAGCGACTGGACCGGCAATCATGGAGAAGATCGGCCGCGAGACACAACGACGCCTGGCGCTGGTCAAACAGCTCGCCCCGATTGTGGCGGCCAACCCTTATGCCGAGCCTGAATTTCCGCCAGTCGACGACAGCAACGCGCAACTGGAGCAACTGATCCAAGCGCTGAGCGTCATGAGACATGAGGCTGCCGAACCCCTGTTTCGCGAGTTTCTTCCCAAGCCGCCCCGGCCACAAATTGGCGACCCTCCAGTCTTGGAAACGGAGAAACAGGTCGTGCTCCGCGCGGCGGCGATTTGGGCCTTGGGGATCTACCATGGTCCTAGCGCACCGGATCCGTTGCGTGAACTGCTGCGGGCACGACTTGACGACACTTATCCCAAGCATCCAGAGCATCCCCTAGTCCGCCGCATGTCGGCGATCACCCTCGCGAGAATGCACGATCAGGAGACCGTCGATGTGATGAGGCCACTTTGCGCGCCCCCGAAGGCATACACGGAGCTTGGCCGCGCGTGCCGGTGGGCGGTACACGAAATTACCGGGGAGGTGCTGCCCGAACTGCCAGTTATCCCGCGTACCAAGTCCGATTGGTTTCTCGTACCTCTCGATCCATAAAGGAGATTCAGATGAAGATTGGTTTTGGGCCGCATCAGGTGGCATTAGGCGGGTCGGAGCTCAAGGACGACCTGTGTGACTGCAATGCTTTGCTTGACGATCCAAGTGCCCTGCGGGGTCGTTTGGAGGAAGATGGCTACCTGCTGGTGCGCCGGCTGCACGATCCCAATCTGGTATTAGCCGCCCGCGCAGCGGTGATCGAATTCATGGGCGATGCAATCCAGGCGGTTCCGGATTCCATAGACGCAGTGGTCCACTCTGGACATGCGCATCCGCGGTTACTCGGTAACCGTGCGATTACGCACTCCGCACCAGTAAGCGCGGTCCTTGAGAATCGTCGGCTGTTCGACTTCTTCGCATCTTTATTCGGCGAACCGGCTCGGACATTCGATTACAAGTGGTTGCGGGCGGTGCAGCGGGGTGAGTCGACCGGCACTCACTTTGACGTTGTGTATATGGGCGCAGGCTCCAAGCGACTACTTTCGATATGGACACCGCTCGGTCGCATCACGCCCGATCTAGGCGCTTTAGCCATTTGTACTGGTCCTCAGCGATCGCCCGGCTTCGAAAAACTGCGTCATTCGTACGGCCGTTCGGATGCCGACCACGACCAGTATGGCGGTTGGTTCAGTGAAGATCCCATGGAGGTGGCTAAGATTTCTGGTGGCCAGTGGCACACGACGACCTATGAGCCGGGCGACGTGATCGTGTTCGGTATGTACACGCTGCATGCATCGACAACCAACAGCACGGATCGTTGGCGCATCAGTTGCGACACGCGTTTTCAACCAATCTCCGAGCCTGTAGACAAGCGGTGGATTGGCGACCAGCCCCATGGCGAGAACCAGTTCTATGTAAACCAGCCCGCCGCCTCAACTGAATTGCGAGCCCGATGGGGAGTGTGAAATGGCCGGAATTCGGAAAAGCTGTGACAAATAGATGACGTCGAACAACGGTCAGAGTGTGTCGTGGGGAGTCAAGTGACGCCGTAGAGCGGAGTCAGTTCACTACAACTTTGAATTCATTAGATAGGGAGTGTCAACATGTATGGCGGAAAACAAGATCGGCGGGCCTTCATCAAGCACACTACCGCAGTGGTTACTGCTGGGGCCGCGCAACTTAGCATTGACCGCTCAGCCCACGCGGCGGGCAGCGATATTTTGAGGCTAGGCGTTGTCGGCTGTGGGGGGCGCGGCTCGGGCGCAGCGATTCAAGCGCTCAACGCCGATCGCCACACCAAGCTCGTGGCGATGGCCGATGCCTTCGAGGATCGACTGGAGAATAGCTACGACAATCTGAAGAAAGCCGCAGTTGCGCATTCTGACGTAGAACAGTCGGCCGATCTGGCTTCGCGCGTCGACGTCCCTCGCGAATGTCGTTTTGTCGGATTTGACGCCTACAAGCAGGTCATCGATCAGGTCGATGTGGTCATACTCGCGTCGCCGCCCCATTTTCGCCCGCGTCACTTGGCCTACGCGGTGGAAAAGGGCGTTCACGTGTTTGCGGAGAAACCGGTAGCCACCGACGCACCGGGCGTCCGACATTGCCTGGAAGCTTGCGAGGTGGCGAAGGAAAAAAATCTCGCGATCGTTTCTGGGCTGTGCTGGCGATATCACAACCCCCGGCGAGAAACAATGCAGCGCGTCTTGGACGGCGCGATTGGCGAGCCGGTCTCCATCGAGACTATCTACAATGTAGGCGGAGTTTGGCAGCCCCGTAAAACACGCGATCAGGTCGACTCCGACATGGAGTACCAACTCCGCAACTGGTACTACTACACGTGGCTGAGCGGCGACCACATAGTGGAGCAGGCGGTCCACGCTTTAGACACGATGGCCTGGACGATGGGCGACCAGCCACCCATCAAATGTTGGGGCAGCGGGGGACGCGAGGTCCGCGTCGACCCCAAGTACGGTAATATTTTCGATCATTTTTCGATCGTCTATGAGTATCCCAACGACGTTCGCGGCTACCACTCCTGCCGACATTGGCCTGGCTCGTATCAGAAGGTCCAGGATTACGTACTGGGAAGTAAGGGATTCTGCGACGTCTGGAAGCATCGGATTCGCGGCGACCAGTCGTGGCGGTATCGGGGCGATGAATACAGTATGTACCAGGCGGAGCATGACGCACTGTTTCGCTCTATTCGCGCAGGCACGCCGATCAACGACGGGCTGCGCATGTGTCGCAGCACATTGTTGGCCATCATGGGGCGGATGGCCGCTTACACCGGCAAAGAAATCTCCTGGGACATGGCGCTCGCGTCGCAGCAAGACCTAAGTCCGAAGGAATATGCCTGGGGAGAGGCGCCACCTGCTACCCTCACGACTCCCGGCGTAACGCCGTTTGTGTGAACTGGCAAGTTTGCCAGTTGGGGCTCTAACAGTCTGAGGCCAGCCATGACGCGTCGGCCACATCGTTCGACGGCATTCTTTAACCTGCGTCGAACGTAAACGCCGAAGCAGGATAGAAACATACGTTTCGACGCCGTATGGTCAAAATATTCAGCCGAACTCGATCCGTAGTCCTGCTCATGAACTACGGCTGACCGGATTTTCGCATGTCAGCCGCTTGATTTCATGCGGATTGTCCTGGATGCTGTGGACAACAGGATCATTGATCCTGGTAATGAGGCCGGGTGCCCTGTTGGCAGGATCGAGTGTCGCGAACGACTCGGTGGGATGCTGCGGTACTATTATCGCGAAGCGGCTTGACGTTCAATCGTAAGTTCTTTGAGCCAACGAGCGATCAGGGTCGGAAGCCCCATCCAGTTTTTTGGCCCTGCGGGACCAGGACACCAGCACAGTCTGCTTCATTTTCATTCAATCCGTTCATTTTTGTAACTGGATGAAATATTTAGCCGGGACAGCCATTCACCAGGAGTAGCGTGCCGGATCGGGCCAGCCAATTTCGGTTTGACTGCCGGTCCATGGCTTGACGCCGACGCGCCGAGCCCAGCGGTGGTACAGCGCGTCGAGATGTCGGACGCCGTCGGGCTGATTCGCCGCCAGATTTCGAGTTTCCAGTCGGTCGTCGGCGATGTTGAACAGTTCCCACGGCTGCGGATGCCGGCTGACCAGTTTCCAGTCGCCCTGGCGAACGGCGCGATTTCCTTCGTGTTCCCAAAACAGCGCGGCATGACCGGCGTGGGCACGGCCTGACAGGACCGGTACAAGACTTTTTCCTTCGACCGGCTGGACCTCGCGCCCCCGGTAAACCTTGGGGTAGGTCGCATCGGCCAGTTCCAGAATCGTTGGCAGCAAGTCCATCACGTGTCCGACCTGCCCCGTAACGCCCGGTCGAACGCGGCCCGGCAGATGCACAATAAGCGGCGTGGCGATGCCCCCTTCGTGCACAAAGCTCTTGAAACGGCGAAACGGCGTATTGGATGCGTTGGCCCATTCCAAACCGTAGGATGCATACGTGTCCTCTGGCCCGGGCAGAATCTTCGGATCGTTGCCAAGGCGGATGTTCTCGCCGCCGCGGGTCGCGCGAGGAAAATTTCGGGCTCGTCCCTTCGGGCCGATTTCTTCGGCGCAGCCACCGTTGTCCGACAGGAAGACGATGAGCGTGTTGTCGAGTTGGCCGCGGCGTTTGACAACGTCGATGATCCGGCCGATGCCGCGGTCCATTTGCTCGATCATGGCCGCGTAGACCGCCATGCGGCGGTCGAACCATTGCTGGTACTCGGGGCGGACCCGGTCCCACGCCAGGGCTTGGCGATCGCGAGGCGGCAGCGTCAGACCACGCGGAATCAGTCCCAGTCGCTGAAGGCCCTGCTGACGCTCGCGGCGAAGGGCGTCCCAGCCGTCCAGATACTTGCCCTCGTATCGCTTGATGTCCTCCGCTCGCGCGTGCAATGGCCAATGG
>Ga0310121_10004924_pt1 | contig 11620 bp, 11 predicted proteins | sample CB27_Tmax_986_MG_FD_203504 | JGI IMG/M metagenome (GOLD analysis project Ga0310121, IMG submission 203504) | Marine microbial communities from Western Arctic Ocean, Canada - CB27_Tmax_986 | ecosystem: Environmental > Aquatic > Marine > Oceanic | place: Canada: Western Arctic Ocean | collected...
GACCGCATGTGGCTCTCAAATCCCGCACATCCTAACCATCCATACCGGATAAGCGACGCTGCCGGTTGGGGAATTGCACCGAATCACCGGAATGGACAAGATGAAACTGAAGGTGGCAACATCGGATTCCTCGATGGGCACATCGAATTTCGCTATGGGACGGCTATCCAGGAACGTGTGCATGTTTATGGTTTTCAGCGTCCGTATGTGTGTTATTGACTGGACAAGGACAGGATTGGAAATTTGAGGCTGCGCAAGTCGTCGTGCCAATCCTACCGATCCAACATGACCAGCCGGGCATGGTCGTTCGGCCTACCGGCGGAAGTGAGTAAGGCCGGCATTTTTGTACATCTGACGGACCGGCGGAGCACCATTGGACGCCCTCGCCGCTGATGCGCATCTTGAGCACCCGATCCAAGCGCATGTGCTGCCGCCACTGCATCTCGTCGACGCTCAAGCCGTAGTGGCCTGCGATCGCGTCAAGCACACGGCGGGCCTTGGCGAACTGCCCCTCGTAGTTGTTCATACCCAGGACCAGCCAGGTGGCGAGAATAGTGCAACTGGTCTTGCACCGTTTCCAAAGCAACACCAACCCGCCGCCGGCCGGCGTCAGATGAACCAGATCACTCGCCGCCACGCTCGAATCGCGTCGATACATTATGGTACCCAACACGACCGGACGAGACTCGCATGCAAACACAGACCATGAGCACGACCACCACGCAGCCGGGTGGACCAGCCCATCGACACTGCTGGGGCTGGGTCGCTTTGCTCATCGTGATCACGTTGACCGCATATCTTCCGGCCGTGGGCAACGGCTACATATGGGATGACGATGCCTACCTGACCAACAATAAACTGCTTGACTCAGGCAAGGACCTGTGGCACATCTGGCGATACTGGGGTTCCGTACCGGACTATTACCCGCTGACCTTCACAACCTTCTGGCTTGAGAAGCGTCTCTGGGGACTTGATCCGTTGGGCTATCACGTCAACAACGTGCTGCTGCACGCACTCAATGCCGTGCTGCTATGGCGACTGCTGGCAATGTTGAAAGTACCCGGAGCATGGCTGGCGGCGGCGGTGTTTGCCCTGCACCCGGTTAACGTCGAAACGGTTGCGTGGATAACGCAGCGGAAGAACGTGTTGAGCACGGCGTTCTACCTGGCCAGCATGATCGCATTTCTTCACTTTTACTTGCCGCGAGAAGCTGAAGCGCACCCACGGAAATGGTGGTACGTGTTGTCCTTTTTGTGTTACCTGCTGGCCATGCTGAGCAAGACGGTGGCGATCACAATGCCGATGGTGCTGCTGGTGGTGCTCTGGTGGAAGCGAGGCAGGATCAGCATGCGTAGTGCCGCGTTGCTAGCGCCGTTCGCAATCGCCGCGGTACACCTGTGCAGAGCAGGGATGTGGACGCAACACCATATCGTTAGGGCGTCCGGTCCCGAGTGGGATTTCTCGTTCCTCGAGCGGTGTCTCATCGCGGGCCGGGTGTTGTGGTCTTACGCGTACACCGTTGCCTGGCCGGCGGAACTGGTGTTCATCTACCCGCGTTGGACCATCGATACCGGCGCGTGGTGGCAATACCTGTTTCCAGCCGGCGCGGTCGCGGTGCCGGTGTCATTTTGGCTGCTGCGCCATCGCATCGGACGTGGGCCGCTGGCCGCTGCGCTGTGCTTCGGGCTTACACTCGGACCGGCGTCGGGGTTTTTCAACGTCTATTGGCAGCGGTTCTCGTTTGTGGCTGATCACGTGCTATACGTCGCTGCCATCGCGATGATGACCCTGGCCACCACGGCGGCACATCGCCTAGTTGCGCGATGGGGAGGGGCATTTAGGCTGCCAGTAATCCTTGCCACCGCCCTGTTGCTCATGGCGCTGGGCACATTGACATGGCGGCAACTGCCCGCGTACCGCCACGAGGAAACACTGTGGCGGCACACGCTCAAGCACAATCCACAGGCGTGGATAGCACACAACAACCTCGGCCGATACCTCGAAAAGGCCGGCCGGACAGATGAGGCTATCGATCAGTACCGCAAAGGCCTGGAGAACAAACCTGACCACGCCAAGATGCACAACAACTTGGCCATCGCCCTTCAAAATCGCGGCGAAATCGATGAGGCTACAAGGCAATATCGTTTAGCGGTTCATCATGATCCACGCTTTGTCGCAGCATTTTTCAACCTAGGCAACGTGCTCATGTTGCATCACAAGTATGATCAGGCAATCGAACAATACCGCCTGGCCCTACGCCTGACCCCGCGCAATGCGGTCATACACGATCAAATGGCAATTGCGCTTCGGTCTGCCGGCCTGATTGAAAAGGCGATTGATCACCACCGGATGGCGATCCAAATTGATCCACGCACGGCGCAGATGCATTTCAATCTCGGCATGGCGTTGGCGCAGGCCGAACGCCACGATGAATCAATCCAGGCATTACGCCGGGCAATCACGCTAAAACCTGATTACGCAAGATCACACTTCCGCCTCGCACTGGTGCTGAAGAAAACCGGTCGCACAAGAGATGCCATCCATCATCTCCGGCGTACCACACAACTGAATCCGAACCGGTGGGAACCATTTCATATCCAGGCGTGGATTCTGGCCACCGACCCACGGGCCGATGTGCGTGACGCCGAACAGGCGATTCCATTGGCCTATCACGCCGTCGCACTGACCGGTGGTGGAAATGCGAAAACACTCGACACGCTGGCCGCGGCGCTGGCCGTGACCGGACAGTATGACAACGCCGTCGCCGCCGCCACGAAGGCGTATAATCTCGCCAAGTCCAAGGGCAACCATGCACTGACCGACCAGATCAGTCGCCGACTTGATCTGTACCGCAAGGGTCAACCCTACCGCCAATCCGATCACCAGCGATGACCCGCGGGTTTAGACCGGCCATCAGGCCTCGTCCAGTTCATCCTCGATCATGCCCTGCCACTTGGTACAGCCATCGAGATGCGCGGCTTTCGATAACAGGTGCGCTCCGACCGGGTTGGCAATAAAAAGAAAGATAATGGTCAACAAGGCCTTGGTGAAAATATTGACGGCGCTGACGGCATGATCGGACGGCAGGTAGATCAGGGCCGCCACGAGCACCCCGAGCATGCCGAGCGTCGCGCCCTTGGTGGCCGCATGCATCCGGTGGTAAAAATCCGGAAGCCTCCACAGACCCAGCGCCGCGACGAGCATAAAGAACAAACCCGCCAGCAGCAGCAGCACCGTCGCCAAATTCACGATTGTTTGCAGGTTGAATGAAATCATCATGCCGGGATCCTCTGCTCGTTGAGTTTTGCGGTCACTGCTCAGTGCCGGCGGACTGTGACGATTCGCGCTGCCGCCCCAGGTGCGGCCGCCCGATATATTGCGCCATCGCCACCGTGCCGGCGAAACTCAGCAGCGCCAGCACCAGAATGCCGTCGAAGAACATCAATGTCTGAAAACGAATGGTCACCAATATGACCAGCACGATCAGCATCAGGGAAAAGGTGTCCACCGCCATGGCGCGGTCGGCCAGGTGCGGACCCTTGACCAGCCGGCTGATGCACAGACCCATGGAAAACACGATCACAATAAGTCCGAAATCAACCGTCCACAGCACAAGCGGACCGCTCCAAGATTCCACGGCCAGCACCACCGGATCAATCATTCGAAAATCTCCTTCATCAGGCGATAGCGTAATTCGTCGAGTTTCTCGATCACGACGTCACGATCTTTCGCGTACATGCAGTGCACGTACAGGCTGTCGCGACCGTCGGCAACGTCAACCGAAAGCGTCCCCGGCGTGAGCGTAATCGCGTTGGCCAGAGTGGTAATCTGCAAGTCGGTCATGCCCGAGACGTCGTAGCGAAGGATGGCGGGCGTCATGTGGAACCCCGGGGTGACGATCTCCCACGCCACCTGCAGGTTCGCCTTGACCAGGATGCGCAGAAAATAGATGGAAAAGACCGTGACCCGCCAAACCCGGTGACCATACGGCTGGCCGCCATCGAGCATTTTCCGACTGGCCAGCGCCAGCAGGATGTACCCGATCGCAAAGCCGACCAGCAGTGTGTACAGATCGAACTCGCCCCACATGAACATCCACAGGACCGCCAGCAGGATGTTGAGCAGAAACAGCCAAGTTCTCATCGTGTCACCTTGTGATGATCATGGATCAATGAGCTATCACCGAGCGGTACGACGGGCGTTACCACCGCGAATCGATCGTCGGCCGGGCGGGACGTGATCTGCTCAGGCGCCGGATTGGACGGCAGGCGGTCTTCGCCAAGCACCGCGGCAATGTAGGGGCGAGGATCGACCAGCAATTTCGCCGCCGACTTCGACAAATCGGCAAAAACCTGTGCGCCCAGCCCCATGCCCAGTGCAATGACGACGAGCATCACCACGGCCATGATGCCGCCGGTCGTGTTCGGGTGTACGCCCGGTTGCTGCACGTGGGCGCCCTGCGCAGGCGACCAGAACCCATAGCCCCATATCTTGAGCATCGACAGCAGTGTCAGCAGGCTGGTCGCCACGGCGAACCCGACCAGCCAGTAATACCCTCCGTCGAGACCCGCCTTGATCAGCATCCACTTGCCGAAGAACCCCGACAACGGCGGCAGGCCCGCCAGCGACAGCGCCGCGATGATAAAAAGCGTCGCCAGCCACGGCGCCCGTCGCAGCAGGCCGCCTATCTTGTCCAGATCGTCGCTGCCCGCGTGCTGCTGTATCAGGCCGCCGCACAGGAACAGGCAGCACTTGACCACCATATTGTGAATAATGAAGAATATCGCACCGGCAACGGCGAGGACCCGGTTCTCGAACACCACGCCGGCCGTGATCGCCAACCCAATGCCCATAATTATGTAACCAACCTGGCTGATGATGTGGATCGACAGAATGCGTCGCACCGTGTTCATCGACACGGCCCCGAGCACTCCGAGGAACATCGTCACGCCCGCCGAGACCAGAATGATCGGCGCAACAACCTGGGTCACCGCCTCCGAAGTGCCGAAGATCATAACGAACACGCGGATCATCACGTAGGCGCCGACCTTGGTCAGAAGCCCGGCAAACAGGCCTGCCACGGCCGCCGGCAACGTGTGATATGTGTCGGGCAGCCAGTACCACAGCGGGAAGATCGCCGTCTTTATCCCGAACACGAGCAGCAGCATGGCAATGACCGGGATCGCGTTGTCCGGAATCTCGCCCGCCAACGCCAGTCGCGCCATGTCCGCCATGTTCAGCGTGCCGAGTTGGCCGTACAACCACCCCGCGCAGGTTACGAACATGGTCGACGCTATCAGGTTCAGCAGGACGTATTTGTACGCCTGGCGCATCTGCGGCCGTGTCGTACCCACGCAGAACATCGCGTACGAGGCCATGAGCATGATCTCGAACGCAACGAACAAATTGAACAAATCGCCGGTGATGAAACTCCACTGCACGCCGACCATCAACAGGTGAAACAGCGGGTGGAAGTACCCGCCGGCAAACTGATCGTCCAACTGGCAAACGCAGTAGATGAACACCGCCAGACAAACGATGCTCGAAGTCGCCAACATAATCGCCGCCAGCGGATCGACGACCACACTGATGCCGAACGGCGCCGGCCAGTTGCCCATCTGTGAGACGAGAATGTCGCCCGCGCGGTCGGCACCGGCATAAACGCTGGCAAGCGCCGTCAGAGCAATACTCGCATTGAGGATCAGGAAAAACAGGCCCGCCATACGCTGCGCCGGCTTCGAGCGGTGCAGCATAATCGTCGTGATGCCCGCCAGCATCGGAACAACAACCAGCAGAATGATCAGATGTTGGCTCATATCGCGTTCGAAGTCCGTTTAGCAACGGGGCTTGGCCCGTGGTTTCGCATCAATGCACACCCTCCTGTGCCAGTTCATCCATCTCAAGCGTTTGACTGCACCGCCAGGTCAGCACCAGCAGAGTCAGCAGGAACGCCTGCACGGCAAAACCGATCACGATGGCCGTCAGGATCAACGCCTGGGGCAGCGGATCGACGTATTGGCCCAAGGCCACGCCATCGGTCAACACGGGAGGAACCCTGCCGATCGGCGAGGTGCTCGACGAGATAATCGCCAGGTTCGCGCCGTGGCCGAGCAAAAATACGCCCATGCACACACCCTTCAACTCGCGGCCGAGCATCAGGTACACGCTTGACGCAAAGATCACGCCGACCATCAACGCAGTCAGGATCGTCATGCCGCAACTCCCGTGCAGGAAAGCGCCAAGTGCCAAATGATGTCGATGCGGAACCGACCGCCAGCCACGAGGCAACGCCCAGGCCTTCTAACTTTGTACTTCAAAATTCGTACTTCGAAATTCATCTCTACTCCAGTTCATCCGACAGTGCGTTGATCATGCCGACGACCACGCCGGTGACGACCACGAACACTCCCAGGTCGAACAGCATGGCTGATGCCCACTCGTAGCCATCTGGCAACGGCGAGTAACCGTGATTCGACGTTAAAAACGGCAGTCCGAACCCGAGCGCCGCCGTGCCGGTCACCAAAACCAACAGCAACCCGACCGCGATGAACAGGCGTTCCGAGCAGGGCAGCATGCGTTTGAGGCTCTCACCACCTTCGCTCATGCGATGAACGATCAGGGCAACCGAGGCGACAAGGCCGGCGACGAAACCGCCGCCAGGTGATTGATGGCCCTTGAAATAAATGTACACCGCGAAGACCAGGCTCAGCGGCACCATGATGCGCGCCGCCGTCTTCAGGATCAACGTGCTCATCATGACTGGGTACTCCCTTGCGTGGCCGGCCGCAGCACTGAATCCTCCGGGTCGATGCCGTCGGTCGACTTGGAGATATCGATGCCCGTATATGGTGATTGATCTAAACCGGTCGAGCTATTCGATGACTTGTCGAAGTCCGTTCTCGTCCCGCTTCCCTGTGCCAAGTGGCGCGAGCGGCGTAGCAACGTCCACACGCCGATCGCCGCGATCCCCAACACGGTGATCTCGCCCATCGTGTCAAACCCGCGAAAGTCGACAAGGATCACGTTCACCACATTGCGACCGCCACCGCCCTTGTGCAAAGTTTGCATCGGCCCGCGTGTTGCGACCGTCGGCTCAATGGCGCCCTCATGACCGGCATCGTCATGGCCGCCCGTGCCGAAACTGGTCAGATGCGCCGCGCCGCGATCGACCACGCCACCGTACACCTCGCCAGCCGGTATGCGCGTCGTGTCCTGAGCGTGATGCGAGTTCCGCAGAAAATATTCGCCCAAGTGCGCCACCGGCTTGTGCTGAGCGGTCAGGTACGGCATTGTCGGTCGGGCGCCCACGCTGCTGGTCAGCGTCAACCAGAACGCGATTGCGCCGACGGCGCCGGCGATTATCAGCCGCGGAGCAACCCACACCTGACGACCCGCATTCGCAGTAGGCAAAAGCGAGAGCACCAGCAGGAACATAATTAACGACACAATCTCGATGCTCACCTGCGTCAGCGCCAAGTCCGGTGCCTTGTAGAGGTAGTAGACAGCGGTGACCGAGAACCCGCACGTGCCCAGCATGAGCACGCGCGCGGCGCGGTCCTTGACAATCGGCATCAGCAGCGCCGACAGACAAACGAGCGCAGTCAGCAGCGCACCGGTGCGCAACTCGGCACGCTCGAGTTGGGTACCCACGTCCGCAGCGATCGATATCGATGCCGTCCATTTCGCGCCCAGCGATCCGAAGTCGAAACCGATCGACCCGGCAAAGAGCCCTATCATGGCCACGAACACGCACGTGACGTACACGCCGGCGTTGCCCGACTGTAACCACCCGAATAACCGACCACCGCCCTTCGTGCACAAAGCATAGAAGCCGGGATAGACCCGATCGAACGGGTCGTTGTAAACCCTGCGCAGCACCGGCGCCAAGCCAAGCAACAGCCCCAGACCGATCGCACACAAACTCATCTGCAGCGGCAGTCCCCATTGCGCATGCCACGTCATGGGGAAAAAATACGCGTGTGCCTCATGACCGAAATTGTAGAATCTCTTGCTCGGATCGAGCGTGCCGAACAGCAGCACATATGCGCCCGGCACAATGCCGCCGATGAACTGAAACGCCACGAGAAGCATGCCCGGAATCCACAAAAATGCGGGCCAGATCCCCGATTCATGCTCACGGCGCCCATGGATGCGCTCGTGCTCGTCGTGCGCTTCGGGCCGCTTGCGGCTCAGCATGGTTGACGTCATGCGAACAAAGATCGCCACGTTGAACATTCCCGTCGCCACGCCCGCCGCGACCAGCAGCCAGAACCAGTTGTTATGTGTTGCTTCAAGCGCATGGTAAATCTGGTAGAAGAACATCTCCTTGGCGGTGAAACTGATCGTCAATGGTCCGGCCGCCAGGGCATAGGCCGCCAGCAGGATCACCACCGTCATGATCCGCTCGGTCCGCCCCCGGAAAAACAAACCTCGCAGTTCGGGAAGTTGCCTTGACGCCACATGCCCGATCGCGCCGGCGAGGATAAACAGTGGCGCCTTGTACAACGCGTGGTTCAGTACCTGCGTCACGTCCCAGATCAGGTTTGGCTGACCATTAAATTCAAGGCCGGCCAGTCCATACATGGTCATCAGCAACCCGAGTTGGCTCACCGTGGTGTAGGCGAATATCTGCTTCAGGTCGGTCTTCTGCAATGCGATAAACGCGCCATACACCATGGTCACGGTGCCAATCGGGACGATCAATTGCGGCCACAACGGGATCACCCCGGCGAAGATCGGCCACATCCGGCCGGTCAAGTACACGCCCGCCTTGACCATCGTCGCCGAGTGGAGATACGCCGACACTGGCGTCGGCGCTGCCATCGCACCGGGCAGCCAGAAGTGGAACGGGACCTGCGCGCTCTTGGCAGCCGCACCAATAAAGATCATGACAAACGACATGACCGTCAGCGTGTCAGCCCGCAGGTTGCCCATTGCGTTGAGTTCGAGCAACCCGGTGAACGTCCACACGCGGGTATGCACGCCCAGCAGGATCAGGCCCGTCATCATCACCAATCCGCCGGCACCGGTGACGACAAAGGCCTGCATCGCTTTGCGAACCGACTCAGGTTTGTCCCGTTCCCAGCCGATCAGCAGAAACGAACTGATCGACATCATCTCCCAGAACAGCAACAACAGCATGAAGCTATCGGAAAGCGTCACACCGATCATCGCGGTCATAAAGAGATGCAGTGCCGGGAAGAACCGATACAGGACGTCGCGGCTTGGCCCGAAGTATGCCCGCGCATACAACGTAATCAGCAGCCCGATGACGCTGACCAGCAGGGCAAAGAACATGCCGAGCCGATCAGCGTTAAACGCCAGATCTAGTTCGAATGCGGGCATCCACGCGACGGCCACCGTGGTTGGCCGATCGAACCCGTGTGCTGCGAGGATGTACGCCAGCGCGCCGATGGCCAGCACGGGCCCCGCGATCGCCACGACCATCCTCGCACCCAATGCCGGTCGGGGCACCAGCAATGACGCGGCGCCGCACAAAGCTGGTGCAAAGATCGCCACAAGAACCGCCGTGAGATTGGGATCCATCAGGCAGGTTCTCGTTCGAGAATCGTGGTGGGGCGAATCGGCATTTAATGTCCATCGGTTGGCTGGCTTTCAGCCCTAAAACACACACATAATAGTTACAGACCCCGCCCGGCACCATGGTCCTATAATTGCCTGTCCGGACTCAACCGCTAACCTATCGATCATGCAGCACGAGAATATCTGGGCGCCGTGGCGCATGGCATATATCACGCAACTGGGTAATTGCGACGCAGACCCTGCCGCCACCGTGCCGTCGTGTTTTCTTTGTGACGCTGTTGCGACATCCCCCGGCAGCGACAATGCACGACACCGTCTTGTCTTGCGCAACGATGGGCAAGGCACCATCCTGTTGAACCGCTATCCCTACACCAACGGACACCTGCTCGTAGCGCCGCGCGATCACCTGGGCGACCTGCTCGATCTATCGCACTCCGCACGAACTGATCTAATCGAGTTGACGGCCATCGCCAAGCAACTGCTGGACGTGGCGTTGAACCCGCAGGGCGTCAACATCGGTATCAACCTCGGCCGCTGCGCCGGCGCCGGCCTGCCCGGGCACGTACACGTACACGTCGTGCCGCGGTGGTCAGGCGACACGAATTTCATGCAAACCGTCGGCAGCGTACGCGTAATCCCCCAGGCGCTTGAGGCAAGCTACACGCATCTACTCGCCACGCTCGACCAAATCAGCCACAAATGAAACGACGAAATCGCTTGACAACCCGGGTTTCCCGTTCGAACGATATGACTAAAGCCGGTTGGTCACGGCGTCGGTTACGCGGCGTAGCGCATCGTCATGCGAATGCCAACGTCGTACCCGTGTTCGCGTTGCGTGCAACGCACGACCCGCCCGGTAAGGTCCAACCCCCGTTCCGGACCGTGCGGTGGGAAGAAGACGGTGATCTTTGCGTCGATCGCCACCGGCTCCTGCGCCAAGGCACCGAGCCCGCCGTCCGACAAGTTCAGAAGCTCCAACGCACAGATGCGCCGTTGCTCGTTACCGTCCTGCGGATCGCTGCTCACGGCCGTGACGTGCCCGCGAATCACATGACGAGGATGGCTTCGACGCTCAAAAGTCAACGAATCCGGTTTGCGGTGATCAACGAATCGCAGAGGTGCTCGCACTTGACTGGACATATTCGACTCCTTGGCACCGACCGTCATACAAACAGCATCGGCGGTACTACCTGCAAGGTTAACTCACTTTGACAGAACCTAATGCTTCTAATGTTGTCGGTCGAGTGTGCCTTGTGGGCGCAGGCCCGGGTGACGAGGGTCTGATAACCGTGCGCGGACTCGATATGCTCCGCCGTGCAGATGTGGTGGTATACGACGATCTGGCCAACCCACGCCTTTTGCTCAAGACCCGGCCCGGTTGCGAGCAAATCCCCATTCGTCCGGCGAAACAGGCAAGGCTTGGGCAGGACCGGATCAATGCCTTGCTCGTCGACCGGGCTGAACAGGGCAACTTCGTCGTTCGGCTCAAAGGAGGCGACCCGTACCTGTTTGGGCGTGGCGCCGAAGAAGTGAGCCACGTCGCCAGCCGGGGCATCGCCTGCGAGGTCGTCCCCGGTGTCACCGCCGGCATCGCCGCGCCTACGGCCGCAGGAATTCCGATAACCCGGCGTGACCTCGCCAGCACGGTTACATTCGTTACCGGACACGAGGATCCCGCCAAGCGCGAACCAAGCGTGGACTATCGCGGGCTGGCCAGCCTGATTGCCAGCGGTGGAAGCGTGTGTTTCTACATGGCAATGGCGAGGCTGAGCACCATCGCCAAACGATTGTGCGACCACGGACTGAAGGCGGACACCGCTGTTGCAGTGGTGCAATGGGGATTCACGCCCCGCCAGCGCAGCGTGCGCACGACATTGAGCGCCGTCGGCGACGTGGCCGATCGTGCGGGTCTGACGTCACCGGCCATCATCGTCGTTGGACCCGTCGCCGCCGCCGCCAATCCCGGGCTGGATTTTTACACCAGCCGGCCGATGTTCGGGCGACGCATCGTTATCACGCGCACGCGGCGGCAGGCCTCCGAGTTGGGCGATGTGCTGCACGATTTTGGCGCCGAGGT
>Ga0310121_10004926_pt1 | contig 11615 bp, 10 predicted proteins | sample CB27_Tmax_986_MG_FD_203504 | JGI IMG/M metagenome (GOLD analysis project Ga0310121, IMG submission 203504) | Marine microbial communities from Western Arctic Ocean, Canada - CB27_Tmax_986 | ecosystem: Environmental > Aquatic > Marine > Oceanic | place: Canada: Western Arctic Ocean | collected...
TGGGGATAGTTCAAAGAAGCACAATTGATGGAACAGCTACCACAATGGGACACCTGGTCGTACACACCGTTATTTTGATAGCCCTCATCGATTGACCCGTCACAATTATCGTCGATTCCGTTGCAGGCCTCGCCCGGCAGGTTACAAGGCCCCCAACCCGACGCCTCACATTGCTGAATGCCGGCACAGGTTGTCACAGATCCTCCTTGATTCGGTGGTGACGTCACCTCGCACCCGATGGATAGATTGGTATTCGCCCCATCACATTCGCAGGAATTAGTCGTGGGCACACAAAACGAGCCACCGTCCTCAGACGCTTGACATATGTATCCATCGCTACAATCCGAGACGTCCTCGCACGGTGGGGCACAATAATCACCGTCGACCAGCGCAAGACATCTCGACCCCATCATTGGACATTCCGCATCCAGAATACAGGGGACGCAATTGCTGCTGGTAAAGGGACAACTACCTTTGTCCGGTATACATCCGCGGAAGATCTCCTCCGAGGCCGGGTTTTCCAGCTCCCCGCAGGCATAGCCCTCGGGACAATTCGCTTCGGAACAATCCACGGTACAGGCCTGGGTACCACCGATATACAGACACTTACCACCATTGCATGAGGTGTCAGCCTGGCACGGCTCACATAACTTCTGGAAATTCGGAATACAAAGAAAGATCGGATCACCCAGAGCATTCGCTATGGACTTACAAGCAAATCCGTCGGGACAGTCTTGAAGGCATTGCACCGTACAAATGTACCCGTTCACATTCTCCACACAGAAACCAGAGTCACAATCACCGTTCCCATCACAGGGTGCGCCAAATGCTCCAGGAACAATCGGTATATCGGCCTCGCTGCCATCAGACCCGGGCACATCGGTCTTATCCGCGTCATCAGAGACATTCACATCGATCACATCAGCCGCCGTTATGTCCGAACCCACGTCCACAACATCCGACACAACATCACCGGATTGGTTGGGATCGATCTCAACCCCAGACCCGGAACAGCTAAGCAGTAACAATACAAATACGCCCCAGCCCCAACTGACGACTCGTCCTGGCATAAAATTCCTCGCTAGAAATCACAGCATAATACGAATGTAGCCTATCAAATCCGTACCAGCCAGCCCAATTCCTGTCTGGCATATTTCACATATCCTCTGAAAGATCGTTCGGGTGGACAGATCTCCCCCTGGCGTGTTCTCTTTGCAAGTCCGATCCGCACAAAATTAGGTCATGGCAATACTGACGGTTCAAAAAGAGTCCGCTCCGGGAGAATTGTTGCGGCGTGCTGTATTCAAGCGTGTAACTACAATTGGCGCAGCCCCTGATTGTGATGTCGTACTTGAAGGTGCGGGGATCGGTGATCTGCACGCTATGATTATCCTTGAAGGAACGGGCTTCGATGTCGCACGAGGCCCCGACGCAAAGCACATCCTGGTCGACGGGCAGAAGAAGAAAAAGGCGACTCTAGAACATGGGACCTGCGTGACGATCGGAGGGTACGACATCCGTTTCGATCTCTTCGACGACCGAGACCCGGCTCCACCCGCACGATCGGATGCGCTGCTCGACGCCTATCGTCGACTCCACCAGTTCAGTCTGCGGTTATCCGCATCCGAGCAGGTGGAACAACTGCTGGAGCGTCTCCTGGACGATGTCCTCGAACTCGCGAACGCCGAAAAGGGCTTCATTTTCCTGATCGCCGACGATGGGCCCGAGCAATTGATCGCCCGGAATATTCGAACACCAAACAAATCAGACCTGGAGCAGGAAGCCTGGAGCGATACGATCGTGCAGGAGGTCATCGAAACGCGGAAACCGGTCATCGTCTCCGACGCTATGAATGACGATGCATTTAAGAATTCTCTGAGTGTCGTCAATATGCGCCTCACATCGGTGCTATGCATCCCATTGATCCACCAGGAAACACTACTCGGAGTTTTGTACCTGGGTAATAACAATGTGGTCAGCCTCTTCACACCGGAGACTCTGTCGATCATCTCCGTATTCGCTGGACAGGCATCCCTGTTGATTCATGCGGCCCTGCATATGCAGGAACTCCGCAGCGACCGCGATCGATTAAAAGGCGAAATTGAACAGCGAAAATATGGGAATATCATCGGCTCTTCCGAGAAGATGCGCTCCGTATTTCAAACCATCGAACGAGTGTCTGCTACCGATCTACCCGTACTCATCGAGGGCGAGACGGGCACCGGGAAAGAACTCGTTGCCGCCGAGCTGCATCGGCGCAGTGCCCGTAGCTTACAGTCTTTCATTGCCCTGAATTGCGGTGCTATCCCGGAAAACCTCCTTGAAAGCGAACTCTTCGGACATGTTCGGGGAGCCTTCTCGGGGGCCGTAACCAATCATCGGGGCTTTTTTGAACGGGCCGACGAGGGCACTCTGTTTCTCGACGAGATTGGAGAACTGCCGGTCAAGCTCCAGGTAAAATTACTGCGCGTTCTTGAAGAGAAGGTGGTGCGGCCCGTAGGCGCGGAACAGGGGAAGTCTATCGACGTCCGTATCATTGCTGCAACCAACCGAAACGTGGAGGAACTGGTCAAAGAAGGATTATTTCGCGAAGATCTATTCTATCGCCTCAACGGAATTCGGCTGAGCCTTCCACCGTTACGCGATCGTGATGAGGACGTGGTGCTTATCGCGCGTGCACTTCTTTCTATGTATGCCAAAGATATGAATTCGAAAGTAAGAGGATTTCACACCAGCGGGATAGCAGCCCTTCTGGCATTCGACTGGCCCGGCAACGTTCGCCAGCTGGAAAATCGAATCCGGAAGGCTTTGATTCTAGCCGATGGATCGCTCCTCACCGACAAAGACCTCGGACTGGAAAACACGGAAATCATCCCAGTGGTCCCCTTATCCGACGCCAAAGAACAGTTCGCACGTGACTATGTTCTCCGGATATTGAACCTGAACAATGGGAACCGGGCCAAGACCGCAATAGAGCTTGGGGTAGACCCGAGAACGATTTACCGTTACCTAAATAAGGATCCCCAGACTGCCGACCCGTCCTGAGGGGATGGCGTACCAACATTCCATGACCCTTCTCTACCAATCACTCCAAAATCTCCTGCGCCGAACGGCCCCTCTGGCAGTAGTTTGCCTGATGGCAGGTAGTTGCCTGATTCCTGGGCCTATCGAGGAGACGGGTACGCAAAACAACCCACTGATTGTGCATCTGGAATCTATCTTCCCCTCGGCTGAGCTCAAAGTATCGATGAATCGAGCGGATGGAGCGGTCATCTTTTCCGTTCCGGAGGGATCGGCCGTCGAAGATCCAGATGGCGATGCTCTCATCTACGTCTGGTATCTGAACTACAATATACTGGCACCCTCCTTCGAACTGGAGTTTAGCGATAGCTACCTTCTCAGCCCCTGCTCGAAGCAAATCTTCAAGAGTCAGGATTCTTTCACTCTGACAACCATCGTCAGCGATCGCCCCCTACAGCTCGACTCTGAACATCCCGACTTGCGGACCTTTGAGGAGGGGGCGTCTACGTTTACGGTGGATTGGGATATTGAACTCTACGGTGATTGCCCATGAGGACCGAATTGTTCTCATTCTGGCGCAATATCCCCGTCATACTCGCCCCTCTTATACTGGTCCTCGGCTGTGGCGGTAGTGACATCACACCGCCGGAAAAGGAATGCGATTCGAAAAATCCCTGTCCGGGGTTCACCCTTTGCCATCTGGAGGTCAATCGTTGTACGGCCCCAGCGGCAATTCCCGCCATGGTCTATCTCGAGATCCACCCGGAATCCAGTACCTATCCACGGCTCCACCTACATACGTTGAATACCGCCCAGATGTTGGCCGACCCGGTGATCGGGGTTCAATTGGACCGGCCGGTGCTCGTCCGCGGACGGCTCCACGAAACCAATGCGGTTGGCCAACCGAACTCGACTCTACTTCCGGCGACCGTCAGTCTCCTACCGCAGCTCCAACCCGAGCGGCCCCAGCCACGCCTGCAGGTTCGATCCCTTGGCGGTGAGGGCGTCGATGGTGATGGGTTCCGCATCTGGCTTCAACCCGATCAGACCTACATCATGGACATCATGCCAGACAAACTCGAACTCCCACCCCTGCGAACACTGGAGACACTGGGCAACGAGGTGGAGGCCATCCTGGAGGTCGAGGTTCCGGGAATCAATACTCTGTCCCCGGCCCTCGTGGAACTTCGGGATCCGAATGACCTGGCGATCACCAATGCAGTCGTGGCGGTCCATGACGATGAAGGGCAGCGCGTATCCGGTATTGCCTATACAGATGTCAACGGCTCGGCTCTACTTCACCTCAACAAAAACGCAATAGCACCATTGACTCTTGTGACCCAGGAACTGACGAGCGCACCGGACAGCAGCTATAACACCGATCTGAATGTGGACCCGCTGGTCGGTGGTGACGCGGGTATTCTGAACATCCCCATTGATCCACCAAGCCTTCTCCAGATCATCGTACGAGGCGAGGAGACGATCAAGAATGTTCCCATCCGCGGCGCCTTTATCACTGTGACCCGACTCAGCCCGGGGATTAAACAGATCGTACATTTAACCTCCGACTCGGAGGGGGTGGCATTCTTTGATCAACTACAACCTGGCCTTCATCTGGTTACAGCGTTACCTCCGCCTAATCAGCCCTTCCAGGTCAGTACTCGGGCCATCTGGGTCCAACCCAACCAGGAACATACAACCCAGCTGACCTGCCAACCTAGAATTCAGATGAACGGAGTGATCTATTCCTCCCGTGGATCCCTTCTGTCGGGCTTCCGCGTACGTGATCTGGCACCGTTGGATATTTTGTTACCAAATCCCCACCGTATTGATCGCGGAACCGTGGCAACTACCAACGAAGGCGGCGTCTACGAATTCCTGGTAGGAACGGGGCAGCACCAGGTCATAATCAACAGTCCGGATACATCCTATCCACCCGAATTCCGTACCCTCGAGATCAGTCCGGAATTCCCCGAAGCGCTCATCACCCTTGATGTGGAATTGCCGGTACCCTTCCTGCGCGTATTTGAGTTTATCGACTTCGACGCCGAGCCCGTTGTCGGAGCAACCATAAAGATCTCCTGGTCCGACCCTGATGAGGCGACTGGCTTCACAACGCAGACCGCCACCACCGATGAAGAGGGCCGGGTTCTCTTCGCCATGCCGGGAATGGGAAATAATCTAAACGGAGGATCCGGGGCCCCCTCAAACGAGGATGGGTCGGAAGGATTTGCGCCCTGATCGGACCGACTATTTTTTCCCCTTGGTCGATTTCTTTTTCTGCAATGACTTTCGATATACAGCTTTCGTCCGACGGCACATCGCCTTCGACATCGAACGAGAGTCCCGTTTTAAGCGTTTTGTGTACCGAGCACATAGTTCGGCCGACGGTCGTTTCTTGCAAACCGTATCCAACATCTCTTTGCAGGAATTCGAGCCGCAGCTGGTCGCCGTCGCCAGAAAAATGACCAATGCGGCCGCAAGGTAACACCGCTGTAGACGCTTCCAGATCATGGTTCATCCATCCACGCCCGGCTCCGAGCGACGTCATCGAGATAATGGCCCTGATCGCGCCCAACCCAGTCCGAGTCTCTACCTAGAAGCTCCCCAATACGCTTCGATACATCCCCGGATATCTCCTTTCCCTGGTCGGCCGCGAGGAAAAAGACACGCGTTCGACGCCGTAGGACATCGGACGTGGTTCGGGCAAACCCCTCTCGGACCGCCGCGTCCACATCACCCCAGACGTAGGGAAGCCCTTCAACCAGAGGCGTCATAGCACCATCGGTCCCCTTGAACGCCTCCACAACCGCTACCGCACGATTCCCGTAGGCTCGCAGAAAATGCTCCGCCTGGTCGGGACTCAGCTCATATTCGCTCACCAGCCTTTTCTGGAGAGCAAAGACCTCGCTTGGTCCCGCCAGACCGTCTGCGTCCAGAAGCGAAACCCGAGACGTCCTACAGCGCGTTGTTGGTTCTTTACGCCATTTTTCAGTCAAATCCAGAACCTCGTCCAATGCTTCTTTCGCCATCGATCGACAGGTCGTATATTTGCCACCGCAAATAGTCACAACCCCGTCTGGCCGGGAGAAGATCTCATGTTCCCGGCTGGTTCGATAGGCACTCTTTCCCGGCTGATGCACGAGTGGGCGAAGCCCCGCATAGGTCGAACAAATATCGTCTTCGGTCAAAGCCAACTCGGGGAAATATGTCTGAACGGTACCCAATAGATACCGAACATCCTCGCGGGTAGTCTGCACACTGGATTTGTCGGCATTATAATCCGTGTCGGTTGTACCAAATAATGTTCCAGGTCCCCAGGGGATCGCAAAATTGACCCGCCCATCAACTACCGAGTTCAACACCACCGCATGTTCCAGCGGAAAACGGTCGCGCGAAAATACAAGATGGGCTCCCTTCGTTGGCCGAACCTGACTACCCGAATCCTCATCAAAGTTTCGCATTACTTCGTCCGTGAAGGGACCAGCAGCATGAACGATCCCATTGACCTTCAGAGAAAGATCGGTACCCGTCTCTTCGTCTCGAAGGCGTGCAGAAACCACACGACCGTTCGCGGAGTCGGCCCCGTGATAGGACATCTGATTCAAACACACCGCCCCATGACGAACAGCATCTTGAATCATCGCGACTGTGAGCAGTGCATCATCCGTAGTCGCGTCGAAATAAAAACCGGCCCCCACCAACCGTTGCATCTTCAGACGAGGTTCGAGCTCCGCAACGGCCGCCTTTCCGGGCATTCGATGGAAGCGATAACTCCTCCCGAGCGATAGAATGTCGTACAGAGTCAACCCCAGACTGATCTCGAACATCGAGCGCCTGGCTCCCCGGTAGATCGGATAAATGAAAGAGAGCGGTCGAACCAGATGGCCTGCAATACGAGAGAGAATGGCCCGTTCTCGAGTCGCTTCCATGACCAGGCCAAACTGTGCCTGCTCCAGATAGCGGATCCCACCATGGATCAACTTCGACGAACGGCTACTGGTCCCATAGGCAAAGTCGTTCTTCTCAACCAGACATACCTTTACCCCCCGTAATACCGCGTCGCGTACGACACAAGCGCCAGTGATGCCGCCACCAACCACTAGGAGCCATTCCGAGTCATCCCGGAGCTTTGCCAGCGCTTCCGCTCGTCCCGCTATGTTTCCAGGCTCCATCGTTCGTTCCATCCTCAGGGTTCACACACTACCGGTAGGCCTTTCTCCAGGCTGCGAAGTCAGCTGGAAGTCGTTTCCCCGTGATCTTGATCAGGGCTTTATGAGCCCTCGACTTCACAAAGGAGTTGGGGTCCAACAAAGATGCAATAAGATCCGGCACGGCCGCTTTGGCACGCAAATCCCGTAAGGCGCTGATCACCGCGAGCTTAACCTCGGTGACCGGATGGTTGAGCAAGCCGCGCAGCGGCTCCACAGCTCGTTTATCCCGACGATCTCCCAGATATTTGGCCGCCTTCTCCAGTACGCCGTCGTTGGCATCTGTGGTGAGTAACTTCAAGAAGAGATCGCTGAATCGCTTGTCTTTGCTTCGTCCCGCCGATGCCACAAGGTTTGTTCGCACATCGGAATCATGCTCCACCTGTATCCGTTTGCTAATACTATCGACAACGGTCTGCGGCAGTTTTTTCTTGGTATCTTTATGGAGCCGAACCAGAAGTTTACCGCAATTGGAACGAACGTTTGGGTGGGAGTGACCCAGGCCATTGACCAGGGCCGGGACACCGTCGGACATTCGGCTGCTCAGCTTATCGAGCACCGGCTTGGCCTGGTGAGCCTCTACAAGGGAGCCGATCAACGAAACGATCTCCCGGTCCGCACTGATAAAAGGCGGTGGAGGTGGCGTCGGACGAGCGGGTGGGGGCGTATGGGCTGGCTCCTCCTGCTGGTTCGCGTCTTTGGTCGGTTCCGTGCTCTGGGACCCGGTACTGTCGTCTTTCGATTTTCCACAACTCATCATCAGGACAAGGCAGACTCCCACCAGAATCCTCGTTATATGATGCATGTCTGACTCCTGATCGTTCAACTCCGTATCCGTAAAGGTCGAATCGATCTACGTCAACTCGTTTTCGGGCCGATGCCTATCCAACGGCAGCCATCCTATCGGGCCCGGGCGGCCTGTATACTTCCAATCGGAACTACTTTTTCCCATTTTAATATCGCTTCGACCAATCCCGTTGCGATCAATTCGCGGTAGGCGGGATCCTGAAGTTTCTCGGCTTCCGACACGTTGGTTAAATAGCCAACTTCCGCCACAACCGCTGGCATAACAGCCTCTTTAAGGACCGCAAAAGACGCCTGACGCAAACCCTGGTTACGCGCACCCGTGGCAGCCACCAGTTCCTTAAGACATAGGCGACCGAAGACTACAGACACCCGTTGCGAGGCCGCCAGTCGAAGTCCATGCATGAGCGAAGTTGGCATGATTGGGGCCGCACCATTTACAACTTCGCCTTCTTCTCGCAACACAATCGATATGGCCTCTTCGTCATGGCTCGATGCGGCCAGAGAATAGATTTCCACACCGGATCGACTCGGGGATGGATTGGAGTTCACATGAATCGAAAGAAACAAATCCGCTCCGCGCTGATTGGCCAGCCGGGTTCGTTCACGTAATCCGACGAAACTGTCTGTCGTACGGGACATCACGGCCATATACCGGGGATGTTCCTTCAACTGTCGTGCCATTCGGTTGGCAATATCGAGACTGACGTCCTTTTCTCGAAGTCCGTCAATGCCAACGGCCCCTGTGTTCATTCCCCCGTGGCCAGCGTCGATATAGACAATCCGAACGGGCTGCTCCGAACGGACGTTCGAGGGCTCCGCAGCTATCGAAAGACTAGGTCCAGACAACAACAGGAACAAAAAGACCAGACGCATGGTTGCCCAATGACTCATAGTTTAGCATCGTAGACCAGCCCGAAACCCGGTCAAGATTTCCTCGTCTTTGAGCTTGCTGGATTTGGCAGAGCAACGCATAATGCCCGGCAAATGTGAACCCGAACGTAGAAGGATGACTTCATGAAGCGTCCATTAACCCTCCCGAGTCTTCTATTCCTAGCCTTTATGGTGGCGGTCCCGGCCATGACCTCCGCGCGTGTTTCACGCCAGGCTCGTCAAGAGGTGCGGAAACGGCTCCCCACAATGATCGATCTGGGGCGTCATAGCGGTATCCCATCGGTACGAGCGCGTGCCACCGAACTATGCATTCAGTACCTGCGAAAGCGTACGGCACAGTGTATCAAGGATGGCGCTGCCGACCCGGCAACCGAGGTACGGATCGCGACCGGACGAGCCCTGTACAAGGCAGGGAAAAACAAACAAGCCGGGCGAGTATTACGGGACCTGGTGCGCAATCCACGCATCCGCTACCAGGGAGGGGTCGATAAGCTCTTTCGTCTTCCCAAGAAGGCACAGGGGGTCGCTCGAGGTCATCTACTCAAGATGCTCAAAGACCCCAAGCTCCCAACGCAAACCGAGCGAATTCGAGAAATTGCGCGAAGCGAAGATCCCTTCTCTCGCTCGGTATTTGTGGCAGCGGCCCTGGGAAAAGATGATCCACCACGTTCGGAATTCAAGGCGCTCATCACCTCATTGAATCCCACCACCGACGAGAAGCTGCTGGGCACCTTCTTTAACCGGGGGGATGATGCCATGAAATTCATGGTTCTTCACATTTACGATAAAGTGTCGGCCAATACCGCCCTACCCGGCTTCCTGACGAAATACAGGCCACGTCGGAACCGAGCATCGGTCCTGCGCAAGACATTGGGCACTCTACTGGCGAAACATCGTCAGCGTGCTGCCCTATCCCATCTTCTTGCAAGCTTGAAGAATGCCCGCGAGAGCGCCGAGCAGGTGGAGGTCCTCATGTCTATGGCGTCCATCGCCGATTCTTCGGTTCATAAAGCGGCCATGAAATACACCAGCAAACACAAGTACCCACCGGAAGTCCGCTGGGCGGCCTGGGCGATCCTCATGCGCGCTGGCCATCCCAGAGGCCTCAAACGGGTGTCTCGTTGGCTTCGGAGTGATAAGCCCTTCAAGCGCACCATGGCGGCGGCAAGCCTGGGACGTTCAAAAAAGGTGGCCGCCATACCAGAGCTGACAGGCTTGTTGAATGACGGGGTACCTGGCGTACGCAGATGGTCGGCGCAGGTCCTTGGAGAGCTGGGCAAAGTCGATGCCATGGAGCCGCTGCTACAGGCTCTTAATACCCAATCCGATCAAGCGGAACGGCAGATTATTGCCGATGCCCTGTTCCGGGTGGTGCCAAGCAACCGACTTGAAGAGGTTTCCTTTGTGTTGATGGACACGAACCCCGGGGTTCGTGCCACGGCCCTTGCGACCTTCGCGGTACAGCGTGATGCGGCGCTTGTACCGTTTCTACAGAGCCTGCTCGGAAACTCCGACCCCAATGTTCGGTCGCTGGCCTTGAAGGCCATCATGTTGACGGATCCCAAAGAGGGAATGCTCGCCTTCAACCAGGCCATGTACTCCATGGATGGCTCCGTTCTTCCCACCTGGGTAGACGATCACGGCGAAAGTATCGCACCGTATGTGCGCCAGGCGCTGACATCGACCCGCCCGGCCTTCTTGGAATACGCCATCGATGCATTGGCGGCGCTGCCAGCCAGTACTCGACTGGAGATTATCAAGGAGAGAATCGACAAGATGAGAAGCCACAAAGCGCGCGTCCGACTCATGGAACTCCTAGCGCAAACCAGCAGGTCACAGGCCCAGCCCTTCCTGGAAAAGTACGCAACTCATGCGGATTCGGTCACTCGCGCAACCGCTGCGCGGCTTCTCGCTGACGCCGGTCAGGGGCTTGATCTTGTCATCACCGCCCTGAACGACAAAGATATTCTGGTACAAATGACAGCCGCAGCTGCGCTCTTGAGCAACTGATTCCTGGAGCATGGTTCTCTCTTGACTCGTACGACTCGCCTATTGCTCCTTCGACATGGTCCCACAGAATGGAACCACACGGGACGCTTTCAGGGACAAACCGATGTCTCCCTGTCTGACGAGGGCCGACACCTATGTGGCTTAGCAGCGAACAACCTGGCTGATCTCCCGATTCACGCAGCCTATGCGAGTGCGCTATCCCGGTCCATTGAAACGGCCGAGCGGGTGCTCGTCCATCACGACCTCGAGCCAATCCACGATCCCGGACTGAACGAGCTTCATCTCGGTACCTTGGAAGGAAGCAACCGAGTGGAAGCAGAACAGAAGTATCCAGAGCTTATGCACGCCTGGAGAAACACCCCTTCCCAGGTCCAGATGCCCGATGGAGAATCCATCGTCCAGCTTCAGGAGCGGGTTGTGGCAACCATGCAGCAGATCGTGGAACGGCATCCCGGGCAAACGATCTTGATCGTAGGACATGTCTTCGCCAGCCTGGTCTATATTGCCCATGCTATCAAATTACCGCTGGATGCGTTTCCGCATCTCTGGCTTGATCCTCTCGGATTATCCAGGCTGGACACATATCGGGGACGAATGCGCCTAAAGAGCCTGAATGAAGGGATCACCGCCCCCACTTCACCTATACGCTGGGAGGAGGACTGATCTCTCGAAGTC
>Ga0310121_10004927_pt1 | contig 11613 bp, 7 predicted proteins | sample CB27_Tmax_986_MG_FD_203504 | JGI IMG/M metagenome (GOLD analysis project Ga0310121, IMG submission 203504) | Marine microbial communities from Western Arctic Ocean, Canada - CB27_Tmax_986 | ecosystem: Environmental > Aquatic > Marine > Oceanic | place: Canada: Western Arctic Ocean | collected...
CGCTTGCGGGTGATGCAACCGGCTCGTTCATCGATAATGCGACTTTGAAATGCAAGCTAACCGACAAGGAGATCAAAAAGCTGTACGGGCGGATCTACCTGCTTTTCGGCAATGTCAAAGAAGCGGCAAAGCATGGCGAGGGTCCAGGTCTGCCCCCTAAAAAGCCTCTTGCTCTAACGGTCAAGCCGCAAGAAAAAGACGCGGTTCCAACATGGGTTTACTACGCAGGCGCAGGCGCAGTGCTGTTCCTACTTTTGAGGCGATAAATGGACTATCGATACCAAGTAAAAAAGGCGGGTCGAATCGTCGCCTATACAACGACAAAAGCCGAAGCGCAGGCTGAAGCCAAGCGCGTAGGCGGCACGGTCAAAGACACCGCAAAGAAGAAAAGCAACCCGAAAAACTACCGCTATAAGGTCAAGAAAAGCGGCAAGATCGTCGCCTATACGACCACGAAAGGTGAGGCGCAGGCTGAAGCCAAGCGCTTAGGTGGAACCTGGGTCGATAGTCATCCTACGAAATCTGGCGGCTTGCTGTACGAAGCGACGTGGCAGGGTTCGGACTACTACGAAGACCCGTTCGCATCTTCCTATGCCCAAAACCCAAGAGGCAAGCGCAAGAACAAGAAGGATTCAGCCCTTGACTGGTCTTGTCGGCTTGTTTGCGATCCAACAGACGGTAAGATTCTAGAAGCCCCTGTGCGCGTCGCCAAGCCGTCTAAACCGGCTAAACCTACCAAGCCCGCTGCAAAGCCGACAAAGCCCGCCGCACGCGCCACAGGGCAGCGAGGAGCAAAGAAACTCATCGATAAGGCTATCGACGCGATCGGAAAGCAGGAAGTTACCGACGCTCTCGCTGCTGGCTATGTACTCAAACGCTGGAAGAAAGGCCAGCAAGTCAAGTCAAGCGCTGCGAGTAAGATTCTGAGCACTTCGCAAGTTCAAGCGCTCAAGGACGTAGGCGTCGATTTCAAAAAAGGCCCCGGCGTCAAGAAGACTACAAAGAAGTCGACAAAGAAGCCGACGACAAAGAAGAAGCCGAAGATCAAGAAAGAGAAGAAAGAAAAGAAGCCGACGACAAAGAAGGCTGAAAAAGGCAAGCTCGGCGGCAAGCGTGCGATGATGGCGGTTTTGCCCAAGGGTGCGGTTACCGATTTCATCAAAGGTAAGATCCAAGCGGCAAAGGACGCTGGCAAGGTGTTCGTCTTGATCAGCAAGAAAGACAAGAAGCTCAAGACCTTGACTGTTCCGAAGTCGGTTGGCGATGCGGTGATTCTAGCGCAAGGGCTCAAAGCAGGCGGCGCAGGTTCGACCGTCTATGCGGTGAGGTAGCCAATGAGCAAGGGTTATGGCTATGCGTATAGCCGCGCACGTCCTGGCGTCAGGGCTGAGATACGCAAGTTCATCGAGCAACCGGCGGCGGTTCGAGACGAGACGCCTTTGCTGTACTGGCTGCTAAACGAAGGCACGCCGCCGTACAAGATGGATCGTTTCACGTCCGAGTACACCGATGGGCCGACACCGATACCAGGGCAACGCTGCGACAATTGTCGATTTGCTTGGGAGAATGTACCCAAGCGGGCGCTCTATATCTGTTCTCAAATCCGCGTCAAGATAGCCCCGGCTGGCTGGTGCAAGCTTTGGGCAACCTGGGAATAAAGAAGATGGCGAAAAAAATTAATTATAAATATCGCGTTACGGGCTCACGCGGCGGCAAGTACCTGACGACGACGCTCGCAGAAGCCAAGCGCGTTGCAGGTAAGAGCGGCAAGATCGCCAAGATCGGCGGCAAGAAGCGCAACCCTACGTCCCAAGAACTCTACACCGCAGTGTTGGCTATTGCCAAAAAGGACGAGAAGGCTTTAATTCGGAAGGGCAGATACTTTGCTGCGGCTTTTGCGGCGTTTGAGACATACCGCATTGGGCTGAGAGATTCCGCGTTTAGCCACTGGGATGAGGTTAAACCGAAGGTTATGGCGGCGCTTGCCAAGCTGCCAGGAGCAGGGTCGGCCAAGAAGCGCAACCCCAAAGCTATCCCCAAGACCAAGGATGCGTTCATCAGCGAATACTACAAGCTACTCGACAAGTGGGCTACATCGCGGAAGTACCTCGGAGCGGGAAAGTACACACCCCTCACACAATCAGCCAAGAAAGCAGGGGCGCGGTTGCAAGAGATGGTCGAAGCGCACTACGGGTGGGCCGCACTAGCCACGGATCAGTGGGAAGCCGACTACCAACTCAACCGCAACCCATGCGTCGGGCTGCACTTTCACAAAGGCGAGTTTGGCGAGGCGAAGAAGTTTCTGAAGGGCAAGAAGCGCAATCCAAAAGCCAAAAAATGGATGCAAGCCGTCGATGCTGAAATGGAAGAACGTGGCACGGTCGGCGCGTTTACCAAGCAGGCTAGGCGCGCAGGGTACGCGAGCACGATGGAATACGCCCGCAAGGTGATGGCAGGCTGGCGATCGGGCAGTAAAAAGGTCTACAATAAAAAGACGCGCAAGCAACAGACGATCACCAAGCGGACCATGTACCGCGCTAACTTCGCCATCAACGCGCAGAAGCGCCGTAATCCCGACTTCCGTCTACGTCCAGCCTATAACGCCGCGCCGATCACGCATAAAAGCTACCCGCACGGCAAGAAGGGCAAGAACAAAAACAGGTACTTTGAAAAGATCGACCACTACGCACCCGGCGGCGGCGTCTGGGAAGTCCATGCGGGCGGCGAATACTACCTCGACGGCCACAAGGACGGAGAATATATCCCCGGTTCGATGGTAGAGCGGGCTATGGCAAAGCAGAAAAATCCCAAGTGGACCGAAGCGCAGCATCGAAAAATGGAAAGATAAATGTCGAAGTGGCGATACAAGGTCTATAAAAAAGGCAAGGTTGTCGCTGAAACGACGACAAAGGCCGAGGCTCGTAAAGAAGCGAGCAAGGTCGGCGGGACTTGGCGATCGGTAGTAAAGAAGCGCAATCCCGTCGCTCTGACCGGCGAAGTCTATCAGGCACCTACGGGCAATTGGTTTTTTCAGGTAGGACGCTACGTCAAGATCAAAGGGTCCAAACACCCCGGCTGGAAGGTCGAATTCACCCGCGAGTATGAGACTAAAAGAGAGGCGCAACAAGCGCGCATGGAATGGGAAAGCAAGAAGCGCAATCCCGTCCGCAAGGTAAAAGGCGGCTATCAGTGGGGCAGCAGCGGCAAGGTCTACAAGCGTAAGACCGATGCTGATAAGCAGGCGCGGGCGATCTACGCTAGCGGTTGGCGCGAGAAAAACCCTACCGACGATATCGAAGCCCTCTTTGCCGAAGCTGAAGAACTGTCCCTTGAAGAAATTGAATCGCTCTTTGCCGGTGCAGAGGAGATCGACCTAGACGAGATCACCGTAGTCGAGACGGTAAAGCCGCTGACGATCGAACAGTCTGCCGATGCTCTCAAAGATGCAGTAGAGCGGCTAGCAGGGCTTCAAGCCGCGTCTCCGATGAAAAAAGACGAGATGGGCATGAACAACGCCGACTACCCGGTCGGTCTTGCGCTTGTTACCCACTGGGACGAGGTGATCAACAGCCCCGATATGCTCGCTGGCGTATCGCAAATGATGCTCAAGTACACCGGGCAGATGGACAAGGCAGAGAACCAAGCCGTACAGGTGCTTATCCGGCGCGGCCCCGGCGGTGCCACGGCATCTGAAAAACGTATGCGTACTAAGATCGCCGCCAAGAAAGATGAGATCAAAAAGGAAGAAAAGAAGCGGGCCAAAGAGACGATCAAGGTCACGATCCCTGGCGACTTTCGTATCAACCTGAAGATGCCAAAGGTGCCTTATACCGAATCGTACAAGTGGACTTCCGAGGTACTTAGACCTTTGATCTCAGCGAGCGCGGGAAAATGGGTTCGCGACACAAAGAGCTTTATCCTCGTCAAAACTCGGTCGGACGTATGGAAGCGGCTTGTAAAGAAGACCAAAGAATTCGGCTGGTTTTTTGATATTGAAGGCGATATCAAAAAGGGCTTGGTTGAAATCCCGAAGGAAGCCGAAGGTTACGACCACTACGTTCAAGCGAACGTCTATACGCTTGACGAACTGCCGCTTATTCCGCAGCCGTATGGACGACCAGCGGTCAACTATTTCAAAGACCGCAACAAAGCGCTGCTGAACGAGAAAGCCCCGCAAGACCGGGCCAAGGCTTTCAGGCAGGTTATCGAGTTTAGGATCTTACCGATTGAGATAAAAGACGTTCTGAAAGACTCGTTGCCGTATCGAAACTGGGAATTTAGCCGAGAACCGTCGATCACCAACCTACCAACAACTTGGTATGCCTTTGACCCGCCAAAATCGAACTGGAAGAAGTTCAAAAAAGCGCTCAAGGAAAAGAAGGTTTATTTCGATCTACGCGGCGAAGAAAAGCTGAAGTATTGGCCCTTTGATGCCGACGCTGGCGACACCGCACCGCTAGATATCAGACGCGCAGGCGCGAATGTTTTGATAAACGTCCCTTGGCAACTTGACGACAAGTCTTGGGAGATCAGCAATGCGATCAAGAGACTGCCAACCGGGCGCTATGTCAACGCGGACAACAAAACAAACACGCCAGGACACTTGGCTATCGGATACAGCAAGTGGGGAGCGGTTATCGAACCTTTGAGCAACATCAAAGGCATCGATATGAAAAACATCAAAGCGCTGTTTTCCCAATTACTTGCGGAAGAAAAAGAACGCTTGGCGCTGATCGAGCAGGCAAAGAATCTCAAGATCAAATTGGCACCGGGTATGAAGCCGATGAGTTGGCAACCCGAAGGGATTCGCTTTCTTGCCGGTAGAACGCAGGCGATTCTTGGCGATGATATGGGCATGGGTAAGACCCTACAATCGATCGTCGCAGCCGATAACGTCGTTCCGAAAGATCAACCGATCCTCTGTGTCGTTCCGGCGACCAAGGGGCTTGACTGGCGCAAGGAAATTATCAAATTCACCGTCAGCGGCGATAAAAATCCGAACTGCGTCAAGATCCTAAAGACCAAGCCGGTCAAAAAGCGGACGTATGAGACAAACACGCTAGATAAAAACTGCCGCTGGTTTATCGTTTCTCTTGCTCTTGGTAGACGACCAAGCCCGCTAAGAACCTTGCTATGGGGCCAAAAGTGGGGAGCGGTTATCGTTGACGAATCTCATGCGATCAACAATCCCGACGCACAGCAGAGCAGGTTTGTCGCCAAGCTGAAATCTCATTATCTATGGTTGTTAACCGGGACGCCGGTAACGAATAGACCTATGGGGCTATTCGGAGCGCTTGCCCTTCTAAAGCATCCTCTAGGCGCGGACAAAATCGAATTCGGTATGCGCTTTGCTTGCGGGCATCCCGATGGTGGATACAACGAAAAGTCTGGTCGCGACGAACCTGAGTGCAAGACCTTTGGACGTTGGGACTGGAGTGGTGCCACTAATCAAGACGAGCTAAAGGAACGGACGGCAGGCGTTTTGCTTTGGCGTAACCGCGATGATTATCAGGACTTGCCAGACCAGCAAGCGCTAGAGCGGATGGTCGAAGTACCGCATGATTTGGAGGTTTGGGTGCCGTCAGACGCGTTGACGCCAGCAAGAATACTTGCAGAAATGACGGAAAAGCGTGTTGCGCTTGCGGTAGCCAAAGCCGACGCATCCTTTGAAGCTGCAATCGAAGCGGTAGACAACGGGCACAAGGTCTTGATGTTTACGAACTTTACGAACTTCGTGATCCCAAAGTGGGAAAAACTAGCAGACGAGTACAAAGCCAAGTGCGATTCTGACAAGGAAGATCCCGGCTATTGTCCCTTTGAGTATCGCGTGTATCGATCTGGCGATAGCGACACCAAAAAAGACAAGATTCTTACCGAGTTCAAGACCGATCCAAATATCAAAATCCTTATGGGTAACCTGCAATCTATGGGCACAGGGCTGAACCTACAATCAGCAACCTATTCGGTGTTCAATGATCTCGATTGGTCGCCTTACAAGCACGAACAGGCCGAAGCACGAACAAGACGCACCGGGCAGACCAAGAAGACCTTTGTTATGTACGTCACCGCAGAAGCGGCAATGGACGTTGCGTTACAAACCCTTCTGGCACAGAAAATGGCCGTTATCCGCAATCTGCAACAAGGTCGGGCAGATGCCGACGCTTCGTCTGAGATCGATCGCGAAGCGATGATCAGAGAAATGGAGAAGTATGTAGCGAAGCGGCGTAACCCTGGGCGACCCGGTATCGGTGGTTGGTATGGCTAATAGAACGGGCATGGCGGGCTGGTATAGTAGCCCGAAGCGGCGTAACCCTGAAGCCGACGTAGAAGCGTTGTTTGAAGCGGCTGAAGAGCTATCGCTTGCAGATATCGAAGCGCTCTTTGCCGGTGCCGAAGAAATCGACCTTGCAGAACTGGTAACCGAAGAAGCGATCGTCGGGGAGCATTCCGGCAGAGGGGACTATGACGTAGGCGAGTTCATCGCTCAATCGAGCCGAAAAAACCAGTGGTGGAATAAATTCGGTCTTGCCGCTGCTCAGAAGATTATCGAGCGCGCTGGTCTTTCGCCGGAAGGGCGCAAAGTCCTTGAAGAAATGGAAGCGGCTGAAGGGCAGCAGGCAAAGAAATTTATCAAAAAATCAATCTTGCTTGAAAAACCCGACGCTGTAGCGCTCAAAGAAAGCGGCGTTTATACCAGCGGTGCGCTCAACAGCTTGCTTTACGTCTACGGCGCTATCCGCGCCAGCGCGCAGGACACGCCCGAAGACCGTCGCGAGTACGCTGAACTGCTTGCAGAGCTTTGGAAGCACCTGGAGGAAGCCCCACTAGGCGTACCCGTGCTTTCCAGCCGCAAGAGCACCCACAAGATGGTGGCATCGCCTGTAGATCCCTTGGTCACCTACTCGACGGGCATCCTTGAAGGCTTGCAGCAGTATTGGATCTCATTGCTGGCGCGCATCGCGCTTACGCCTTTTCCGGCTTACAACCGTAAGAGCAGGCACTACCTGAACAAAGGCGTCATAGTTGACGAAGTGCTGACCTTTCCGAAGATGACGCCATTCGGGCTGTTTCTCCGTAGCTATGGGGGGGAAGGGATTCCGGTACCCGAACCAACCGAGCCGATGGACGATGAATCTTTCAAGAAAAAATTCATTGAAATGATGACCACAGGGATTCAGAGAGCGGCGGCAACCCGTCCTAGCAGCACAGGAACCTTGTTCGCTACGTCGTATGGCGGCACTGAAAAGTTCATCAACGCTTGGGTCGATTTCAAGGGCAGCGAGCACAAAAACGAAGTGCGTATCTACGATCTAATGTGGATGATGGACCATGCCCCCGATGCCGGCGTGTACGTACCCGGCGGCGTGAAATGGAAATTGACCGGCGAGCATATAAAGGAAACTTTTTCGAGTTTGATCTTCGCAAGAGCGACAGAAATGCTTGCGAGCGACAGCCCGCCGCCGCCTTTTCCGTTCTGGGCAGTCGCGCAGATGGGCGTGTGGACCAACAACGCCGGTCCCTACTACCTAACGGAAAGTATACGTGGACCGCACGATTTCTACTATCGTCTTTCCGCGCTAGCCTACAAGAAATCTTACGTCTTTGATTACCTCGATCGCTTTGGCGGCAAACGCCTAAAAGCAGCCTTGTTACCGATCATCACAGGGCGAGATCCAGAGAATAAATACGATTTCCGGCACGCCGACACCGCTATCAAGAAACTAAAAGCAGCCTTCAAGACTTCCTATGCGACGCTAGTGACCGAAGCAGAGCGGATGGACGGTTTTCAACGTGTCGCGATCAGCGACGAGAAGTTAGAAGACGTGGAGTATTGGAAACGCGACGAGGGTCAATACCGCGTAGCCTACGAGGACGAAAAAGACCTTCTTATGTACACCGACGACGGCATCGCTTCGGTTGCAGAGTCGCTTATGACCGACGATCCAAAGCCCTACCGCTTCGCCGCGCCTATCGCCCACCAGCCTTGGGAATGGGTTGTTGTCGATGCTGAAGGCAAGACAAAGAAGGGAGAAGGTAAATACGAGTGGCTTGAGCCAGATTCGGACCCGCCCGGCCGCATTGGTCCGCCGCTCAAAGAAGGTGGCAGGCTAGAGCTTGTAAGCGAGATCGGGCTTAGAGGCGTAAACTACGGCAAAAACACCGAAGAAAGCGCACGGCTGGAGCATAGCCGCAAGCTATTCGCGTCGTTTCACGACTTGGCCGAAATTCTCAATGTTCCGGTAACCCAGATGTCCTATCGAGAAACCGGCGCAAAGACGCATGGCGGCTTGGCGATCGGTGTAGGCTTTGCCGGTCGCGGCAAACACGCAGGGCACTACCAGCCGTCTCGTAGCCCGCAATTCGATACCGAGCGGACTGTTTATATCAACATGACCAAAAACCGAGGGCGCTTCGGCATCTTTGGTCACGAATGGATGCACTTCTTTGACAACCGTCTTGCCATGCTCGCGAAGATCGAAGGGGGACTAAGCGGGTATCCCTACAAGGCTCAAGAGTACCATTACAGCGACTACGACTACCATAGCCTGCCGAACCTGCCCGCTCTCGAAAGCGACGGCACGATGAAAACTATCACCGACGGATCACACGAAGCTCGCAGCCGTGCGGAGAAAGTGACACATACGTTTAGAGAACTTATGCGGGAGATCGTAGGGCACCATGAATATGGCGGAGGCCAAGCCCGTAGAGGGCGCGAGAGACGCTGGTACGGATCGGGGCGAACCAGCTACAACGAGCACGCTCGAATTCTTGGCGTCGAGTACTGGGGCAACCGTACCGAGCTTTTATCCCGTGCCTTTGAAGCCTATCTAACCGACTGGCTTGCCAAATACTCCTATGGCGTCAAGGAAACCGAAAAAAGCGAAGAGTGGCTGAGTTTCTGGGAAGACGAAGAAGGAGCACAAAAAGAAGCCGATGATTTTGCCTTTCACTACGAAAAGCTACCGCGATTCAAAGTGTGGCAAGCGCGGTATACCAACCAGGGAGCACCGAGGGCATCAAACGCCTTTGGCGGCACGGCCAACAACACGTTTTATACCTTTGCCGATAAGAAGCAAGCCGAAAAATTCATGGAAGAAATAGGTTCCGGTTGGGAATTACATGAAGCGGAGTTCGGTGGACGAGCGAACACCTATATGACCAACCGGGAATGGACCTTCAAGCGTTGGGGAATCGAAAAAGAAACCGGTCTTGGCGTGTACGCTCATCCACAAGGCGACGAACGTGTAGAGATCAACGAGGCTTTCGGCAAGTTCTTAGCAGCCTGGAGTAACTACATCGCGCCCGAAGGCAAAGAGCTAGTCAAAAATCCCTTTGTCCGGTATTGATAGGGGCTCAACGAGGTAGACCATGAGCGGATACAAGTCGATTGGATCACATTCGTTAGGTCAGCTAACGGAACTGCAACAAGCGCTAGCCCCCGTTGGCAGATTAGGGGTCCAAGTGAAGCCAGCGTCAGGGACGCTTCTTCTTGAGACTGGCACGGGGGGATTTCCGACTGTCGGCGTTATCAAGCTAGCCAGTGGGGAAGTAGTTCATACCCTACCGAATGTAAACATCTGCGCCAAGACGCTTTTTGAAATTAAAAAATGGGAAGATATTGGCAAGCAGGCGACCAAGAAGATCAGCGTTCAACAAGGTCGAATAGCCAAATGGGAAAAGGCCAAAGCAAAAGCCCTAAACACCATCAAGCTGTTCCAGATGCTAGCGATCAAAGAAAAGGCAATTCTAGCAGGCAAGAAATGGCCAGGGGATAACGCCACCTACATAGAATACGACAACAAAATCATCCAAGCTGAACTTGAAACCGGCAGCGTCGCAAAAACGCAGTGGGCAGGCAAGGTATATACCTTCTGGGCTTACGTCTGGAAGCATCGAGTAGCCCTGGGCCTTGTTATACCCACCGGAACATACGGTACCGGCCCAACCGGGGCGGTACAGTCGTTTGGAAGCGGCATGAATTCCCCTAATGCCATAATGGCGGCACGCGCCGCTTTCAAGGAAATGAAATCCGCTGGAAATCTCCCCAAGGACTGGATAGCCTCTTCGTACTCTGCCAAGCTATTTGCGCCGGACTTTTTTGTGTCCGGTTCGGACCTCAAGTGCCTTTCTACTTGGAAGTACCCGGTTGCAGACAAATATTCGTACACCTCCGCAGACGACTACTGGGCTAAAAAGAAAGCGGGAAAGCCTGTCAGAACCCGGTTTGAACAGTGTATGTGGGAAGATTACCAGAAAAGCGAATCGGACTACTATACGCTCCTCGGCTTAGCCGCAGTACCGCAGCAGGTTTACGATCTTGCGGTTGCCAAACTGAAAACCGCCAAGAAGGTGCTTGACGACGCCAACAAGCTCCAAGCAAGCGCGACCAAGAAAGCGTTTGCCCTTGCCGCAACTTTTCATAAGCAGTGCAAGGTCTTGATAGATCAGTGTGTGTCCTGCAAGCAATTCATAGATGACAAAAGCGACCTGCTTTTCTTGCATTGGAAAGGCTTGGTTGCATCCAAACAAGCCGCCGCTTTGGCCAAGATGGCAGACGAAGACTCCTCTGTCAGCGGAAAACTAGCCGACGAAACCACTAAGCTCGCTGCTTTGGTCAAAAAATTGCAGGAAAAGTGCAACGCGGGCGATAAAGCGGCTTGTGGTGCTCTCACAACCGCCCAAGCGGCTCTAAAAGCTAAAGGATATCGAGCCGGGAACGTGCGAAACGAAGTAGCGGGCGACCGGGCTATGTCGGGAGGCAAAACGAAAGAATCGGACAAAGACCTAAAGAAATTCAAGGACAAACAAGAGGATTGTCGAAAAAGCACATCAAAAGCCTGCCTAGCCAAGAAGGCAGAAGAAGACGCAGCGGCAGCGTTGCTAAAAAACAAAGCAACAAAAGCCCAGCTTGCTGCGACTGGACAAAAGATTGTAAATCAATCCGCCCAGATTATGAATGCCGCGAAGACCGCAGGTATACCGTATGACGAGCTTGCTGACCTCTGGGCACAGATGGGGGCTACCAACAAGAAAGCAAAAACAACGAGCCCTGATATTGTGATCCCTCCCGATGCTCCAGGCGGCGGCGATGCTGATGCTGAAGGCGGCTTCCCCTGGCTTCTGCTGCTTGCTGCCGGTGCAGCAGCGACCGGAGCGGTGCCAGTAGGCGTTGCAGTAGGCGTAGGCGCGCTAGCGATGTTCATGGGTAAGAAAGACGAGGAAGAAGCGTAATGGCGCAGTTTCGCATCACAGACGTAGGAAAGCCGCAGATCGTTCGCTTGATGGACGTGGTTTTTATCGGTCCTTTGATGATCTGGATGGGCAACAAGGCGACCGGTGTGCCCTCTTGGACAAAGGATGCGATGGTCGGGCTAGGTATCGCCACGATAATCTACAATCTGAAAAACTATATGGAAATCCGAGAGTTGATGCAGCAGCCCAAGAAGGCACCGAAAATCTATTCGCTTGGCGACATATGACCGATGCAGACCCAAGACAGGTCAAAGCCTTTGAAGTCCTACTATGGGGACCGCTTGTTGCTATCTGTTCACGCCTCGGACTCGATCCAAAGCGCGCGATGGCAGAAGCAGCCGAAGCGAGTAACTTCGGAAA
>Ga0310121_10004928_pt1 | contig 11612 bp, 9 predicted proteins | sample CB27_Tmax_986_MG_FD_203504 | JGI IMG/M metagenome (GOLD analysis project Ga0310121, IMG submission 203504) | Marine microbial communities from Western Arctic Ocean, Canada - CB27_Tmax_986 | ecosystem: Environmental > Aquatic > Marine > Oceanic | place: Canada: Western Arctic Ocean | collected...
TTTTTACCCCGGCCCTCGCCGTCGCCGACGCAGAACCATCAGACCGCCCGGCGCAAGCAGCAGCAGCATGCCCGGCTCGGGAACGTACAGTTCGGAAAGAGGTTCGCCGACGATGGGACTGCCCGCCGTCAAGTCGGCCGACCGACGTTCAGCGTCGTGGCCCCGCACTGAGGACGCTGCGGGGAATCCAACTGCCGCGCGGCCCCACGGTGACGCGATCGGGCCTCACCTGTGGAATCGGCACCGACCGTATGCCGGAGGGCCGGGAAAACCGGCCGTTCGATCGCGACCGACCAATTGATTGACACGTATTTTTCACGCGCTTATACTCCCGGTTCCGCTTTAAGATAGGCAAGCCGGCCCATCAATTTGCCTATTAGTTCTGGATTACCTGGAGTTCATCAAGATTTACGGCGAGCGCATCAAGGGTTTTCACGTTAAGGATGCGGAACTGCAACCCAGCGGCCGCGTCGGCGTGTACGGGGGCTACCAGCCATGGGCCAGCCGGGCAGGGCGTTTCCGCTCGCTAGGCGACGGTCAGGTAGACTTCCGGCGTGTGTTCACGCTGATGACGGAGATCGGCTTCTCGGGTTGGGCGGTCCTGGAGTGGGAGTGCGCCATCAAGAGCCCCGAGCAGGGCGCTGCCGAGGGTGCGCCGTTCATCGCCGAACATCTGATCGAGACAAGCGACGTGGCGTTCGACGATTTCGCGGGCGCGCAAGCCGACGTCGAGAAGAATCGGGAACTGTTGGGGTTGGAGTGAGGCGACGCAGGCCGCACTCCTGCGCGAGCGCGAAAGAACTAAAGAACCGGGCGCGGGCACGAAAAAAAATTTATCTCTGAGGGCACAAAACGATGGAATCCTGGAAACGTAAACTACGCATGGGTATGGTCGGGGGCGGGCAGGGGGCGTTCATCGGCGGCGTACACCGTACGGCCGCAGCGCTGGATCAGCAGATTGAGCTCGTGGCCGGCTGTTTTTCCCAGAATCCGGACAACACGCGTGTGACGGGTGAGCAGCTCTATCTCGACCCGGCGCGCTGTTACTCGACTTATGACGAGATGGCGGCCGTGGAGGCCAAGCTTCCAGAAGATCAGCGGATCGACTTTGTGAGCATCGTCACGCCGAACGTCTCGCACTTCGGCATTGCGAAGACGTTTACCGAAGCCGGGTTCCACGTCGTCTGCGATAAGCCCATGACCTTCACACTGGAGGAAGCTCAGGAACTGGTGAAGGTCGTCGAGAAGTCGGGGGTTGTCTTCGCGCTGACCCACAACTACACGGGGCACCCGCTTGTGCGACACGCGCGCCAGTTGTTCACGTCGGGAGAACTCGGTACCGTGCGCAAGGTCATCGTCGAGTACCTGCAGGACTTTCTCATGGTGCCGCACGAGAAGCTCGGGCAGAAACAGGCGGAGTGGCGTGTCGATCCGTCGCGTTCGGGGATCGGCGGCACGCTCGGAGACGTCGGCACGCATTGTGTGAATCTGTTGGAGTTTGTAACCGGTGATCCAATCACGGAGCTCTGCGCTGATAGAAGCACATTCCTGCCTGATCGTAAGCTGGACGAAGATGTCAACGCGCTGTTGCGCTTTCAAGGCGGCGGAAAAGGCGTGCTGACGATCAGCCAGGTTGCCACGGGCGAAGAGAACGGCCTCAGGTTGCGTATCTACGCTACGGAGGGTGCGATCCTCTGGCGACAGGAGAATCCGAACTACCTGGAGGTCTACCGTTACGGCAAGCCACGCGAAACTTTGACGCGTGCTCAGGGATACCTATCCGAAGCGTCGGCCGGTTGCACACGCATCCCGACCGGCCATCCGGAGGGCTATCTCGAAGCCTTCGCAACCATCTACTGCGGCCTCACCGAGGCGATTCGCTCCCACATCGATGGTAAGCCGCTGAAGATCCAGGAGTACTCGTTTCCGACAGTTTACGACGGGCTGCGCGGTATGCAGTTCATCTACAAGGCCGTCGAATCGTGTGAGAACGGTAGCAGCTGGGTCAGTATGGATTAGCTGACCTGTGCCTGATCAGCTGTAGTCACCAATGACGAACTCCAACAAACGAGCCCTGGTGACGGGCGCCAGCAAGGGCGTGGGATGAGGCATCGCGCTCGGTCTTGCAGCCGCCGGCTGGGATGTCGGTGTCAATTACCACAGTTATTAGTTATTCCGCAGGAGGTGCCTTTTCGCTGGAGTCCACTAATGCGTCTGGTTACGCTCTTTCGGCGGGCGCTGAACGTCAGACAACCAAGAGACATCAGCATTCTTCCCACGATCGCGGCCGATCGCCATCGCCGGGAGTGCAAAGGATGCGAGTGAGGAAGCAAGAATTTGACGGCGCGAGGCAAGCGTGTTTGACACAATAACGTTCCAACTTTTATGACCCGGCGTTTTTCGATCGGCTAATCCACGTAAATGAATTCGTTCGAGTTGAATAAGGCGAGGCACAGATCCGTCAGCACTGCAGCCGCGTGTGGTTCAGCGTTGGATTGAATTGGAATCGGCAACGCCAGTTGTTCACGGGGCCGACCTTCACTTTGTAGCAGCTCTTGTTGTTGGTCGAGAAACTCTCTTGACGATCCCAGTTCCGTGGGGGTTGGCTTGCGACCCCATGTTCGCCGAAAAGCCATCGTGATCTGTGTGTCGCGGTCGCTGCCCGTGTGGGCCAGGATGTAGCCAGCCAAGCGCCGCGCCGTGGCCAGCGAAAACTCGGAATTGAGCAGCAGCAGAGACTGCGGAGCCGTGGTCGAGTAGCTGCGGCGAGGGCAGCTTGCATTGGCGTCGGGGCGATCGAACGCGTCAAAGATCGGGTAGCGGAGGTTGCGGCGAGCGAAGATGTAGATGCTGCGACGGTCGTGTTCGGCCTTGTTTGGCGTTACGTTCCATTGGTTTTCCAGCAGAGTGCCGAGTAGCTCTGTTGGCAGCGGTGGTCGGACTCCCGATCCGCCTCGATGTGTGCTGATCACGCCTGCCGCCGCGAGCATGGAATCACGGATTGCTTCGCCTTCTAAACGCCGTCGTGGGAATCGGGCCAGGAGATGATTTTGCGGATCGACCTGCTTTGACTTTTGAAGACGCTCTTCCGCCGCCATGTGATCGTCTGTGGTCCAGCCGGGTGTCGTCCGACGGCTGGCCTGCCGATAGGTCGCGGATGTGACGATCAGCCGGTGGATATTCTTCAAGCGCCAGTTTTGGCGAACCAACTCAGTCGCCAGCCAGTCGAGCAACTCCGGATGCGTCGGCTCGTCGCCCATCGCGCCAAAATCGCTCGGCGAGCGCGAAAGACCGTGGCCGAAGTGGTATTGCCAGAGGCGATTGACAATCACACGAGTCGTCAGCATATGATCGTCGCGCGTCAGCCAACGCGCCAGCGCGGTACGACGGCCGGTTGTCTTATCGTGAGCCTTCGAATCTTCGAACGAGACATTCCACGGATTCGCGATGCGCGGAAATGCTGGTGAGACCGCCGGTCCACGGCGCTGCCAGTTTCCGCGCAACATCAGATAACTTGTCGTCGGCCGTCCCGTCGATTCGCAAAGCACGCTGATTGATTTGCCCTTCTGCAATTGAATTGCCGGTTCAAAGACCGCCCGCAGGCGATAGAAATCGGCTTGGCTGATTGGATCGTACTTGTGGTCGTGACACTGGGCACAACCGATTTGGATTCCCAGCAAAGCTGAACCGACGGTGGCCGTTATCTCGTTGAGGAGATTGTGTTTTCGCTCGTCCTGCGAATTGATGTCCGGCATGTCGGGGCCGGAAAGACAGAACGACGTGGCGATGACGGCTTGCTTGTCGCCGGGATGAAGTTCATCGCCGGCAAGCTGAAGCTGCACGAAACGGTCGTAAGGCAGATCGCGATTCAGCGCGTCGATGACCCAATCGCGATAACGCCAGGCTTCCGCTCGCACCCTGTCTTGTTCGAACCCATCGGTTTCGGCGAATCGCGCCAGGTCGAGCCAATGCTGCGCCCATCGCTCACCGTAGTGCGGCGACGACAACAGCCGGTCGACCAGTTTTTCGTACGCGTGGGCTGACGTGTCGGCGAGGAATCTATCCACTTCATCCGGTGACGGTGGTAATCCAGTCAAGTCGAATGCGACACGTCGGATCAGCGTGACACGATCCGCTGCTGGGAGAGGCGTTAGTTCCGCTTGCTCGAGTCGAGTGAGAATAAAGTGGTCGACGGGCGTTATCGGCCAATCAATGTCCCGAACGGTTGGGATGTTCGGTCGGTGCAACGGCTGAAATGACCAATGATAGCGATTTTCGCGGGTAATTGGCTTTTCTTCAATTCCCGTCGGCGCGCGGGGTTCCGCGCCGCTGGTGGGCTTAACAGGTAGATTCCAGAGAAATAGTGACCACAGGCAACTGACGATTACCGCCGCGTCTCGTCGTGCATTTGGCATTTCGAAAGGCCACCTGTTTATATAGGTCTCGTCAAACGAGAATGTCATCCACGATTTCCGCATCGTCGGGGCCGGTCAATCGCTTCTCGAGGCCGTTGTGAAAAAACGACAAGTCGTGGTGGTCTAACCCCAACACGTGTAAGAGTGTGGCGTGGAGGTTACGCACCGGAACCTTCTTGTCAGCGGCTCGAAGTCCGATGGCGTCAGTAGCACCGTAGGCTCGCCCGCCCTTGATACCGGCGCCGGCCAGCCACAGGCTGTAACCCCACGGGTTATGGTCTCGGCCTTTACCTTGTTCGCTCATCGGCATCCGTCCGAATTCGCCGCCCCAGATGACGAGCGTTTCGTCGAGCAAGCCACGACGGCGCAGGTCTGTAAGCAAACCGGCGATTGGTTTGTCCGTGCGCAGACAGTAATTGCCGTGGTTTTTGGCAACGTCGCTGTGAGCGTCCCAGCCGTTTGTGTCGCCCGAATAAAGCTGCACAAAACGGACGCCGTTTTCAATCATGCGGCGAGCCAGCAGGCAACGCCCGCCGAACTCGCGCGTTGCGGATTGATCGATGCCGTAGAGCCGCAATGTTTCGGACGATTCGCGGCTGATGTCGACCAACTCGGGCGCAGCGGCTTGCATGCGAAAGGCCAATTCGTAGGCGACGATGCGCGCCGACAATTCGTCGTCTTGATCTCGCCCGTCCAAGTGACGGCGATTCAGCTTTTGGATGAAGTCGAGGGTGCCGCGCTGTTGGGCCGGTGAGATTTGGCTCGGTGGGCGCAGGTTCAAGATTGGCGTTTCGCCTGGCCGCATGGTGACGCCTTGGTACGTGGCCGGTAAAAAGCCACTGCCCCAGGCGGGTGGGCCTCCTTTAAGTCCGCCGTCCGGATCGGGCAGCACGACGAAGGCAGGCATGTTTTGATTTTCCGTCCCCAGGCCGTAGGCAACCCAACTTCCGACGCTCGGCTTGCCCATCAAGATGCTGCCGGTGTTCATTTGGTAGACCGACTGCGGATGGTTAACGCTGTCGCCGTGGACACTGCGAATCACACACAACTCGTCGGCACACTCGGCAATGTGAGGCAAAAAGTCGCTGATTTCCAGGCCCGACTTTCCGCGCGGCCGAAATGGCTTAATCGGTCCGAGCAGTGGGTTCTTGGCGACATCGCGCCGCGTCATCACCGGTCCGAAACTTTCCGGCAACGGCTGGCCGGCAAATTTGACTAGATCCGACTTCGGGTCGAACAAGTCAACATGACTCGGACCGCCGTGCATGAACAGCCAAATCACCCGTTTGGCGCGCGGCTCAAAATGTGGTGCTTTCTTCGCGAGCGGATTTGGTGAATTCTGTCTTGGTGCGCTGGCGGCTTCGTCCGCCAGCAGCGACGTAAGTGCCAACATTCCGATTCCACCGCCCGCCGTAGCCAAGAATCGCCGGCGCGAAGCAAAATGGTCTGGCAACGTTGAGGGCATTAGAGACGCTCGTCGCTGGAGGTAGGCAAAGCGAACGTGATTATAATCGACGAGGACTGCGGTAGCCACAAGATGCCAGTTTGTGGGCTAGGCCTGCAAAGCGCCTACGTCACTGATGCTAGCCGCTTCACACAAGCTGCTAATGGTAAAACCAATCCACAGGGAGCCCCCGGATGGTCCAAATGACGTTGACCGGGTGGAAGGGTTGTAGTTGTACGTGATCAACACGTAATCGCCGCTGAAGGCGATATTGGGATAGTCGACCGTCGCATAATTGTCGGGCCTCTTGCCCAGCCATTCAGGCGGGCGGACGTGGCCGGGTGGGGCCTGGATCCGGCCGACCGGCTTCAGCGGTTCACTGGCAATGGTCTTGAAATGTGTCCATGTCTCGCCGTTGTCCTTGCTGATCGCGCAGCTGAGCCGTGATCGCTCGCAACCTTGTTTCATCTCCTCGGGCGACACCTGGTTCCATACGCACAGCAGGTCGCCTGTAGCGGGAATGCGGCGGACCATGCACGGAGCGTAGGCGGATACCAGGCCGGAGGGTTCGGGAATCGACCAGATGTACCCACCGTCCTCACTCACGGATTTATATAGATGGCCGATCTGGGTCCGCATCAGCAGCATGACCCGGTTGCTTCCCAAATCAACCGCCACCGGTTCATCGCACTGCCAGATCCCACCGTATCCTTTTTTGTGCCATCCGAAGATGTACCCATCGCTCTTGATCCAGTTCTTGCCGCCGTCGTCGGAGAGGTAACAGAAAGTGATGTCCATCTCCGGGTAATGGCCGTGTCCACCCATGCGCATCTCGTTGCCGGCAACGATTCCCGAACGGCCGGACTTCTTGTGGATCTTGGAGTTGACCCCGAAAGTAGTCCGCACCGGCAGAACCAGGCGACCGCTTTCCAGTTGGATCAAAGTGTCCATGTGCGGCGCGCCGTGGGTGTTGTGCTTGTTGATCAGCGAAGGCTTTGACCAGCTCTGGCCCTCGTCGTCCGACGACTGGAAATACAACCATTGCGTGCGAAAGTTTTCGGCATCGAGACCGACCTGGTTGGGCAGGCCCCCCATCCTGCAAACGATGACGCCCAGCCGACCGTCGTTCAGCCGCGTGATCGCCCAGATACCCGCGACGCGCTGGTCCTCGGGGATGAGCGGCTTCTTTTCGGACCAGGTCCTGCCATGGTCCGTCGAGGTGCGCTGCATGTACCCATCGCCGACCGCAATCAGCCTGCCATCTTTCAAATTCACGAAACAGGGCCACCAGGGCTTGAAATTGGCGACCTTGAACCCAACGTCGAGATCGGTCTCGGGGTTGCGGATCTGGCCCCGCGCTGCCGGGGTGGCCGCACCGAGGTAGATCAATGCCAGCCAAGTCCAGATGATGAAACACTTTATAGGCGCGATCATAACTAATAGAAATGTTAAACCCTCTCGGCCTGTTCTGCAACGTTTCGAATGGTGTATCAATCCCCTTTTCTGGCGTTCCCGGTGCTTAGAGGGAGGAACAATCGCCAAAAAGGATCCGCGGATTTCACCGGCGGCGCGCCGGATTGATGCTCCTGTGCCGCGGTAAGCGTTTACTTTAGCTACCCGCTTGGAGAGTTTTTGTTCCGTTAGCTGCAGCGCATCGGCGAACTAGGCGGACGTCCCCGGCGGTAGCTCCACCCCTGGCAGCCAAAATTGCACGGAGTTGAAAACCGCCGCCCCAGGGAATGCGGCAGATTTATATGGCCACCCTGCGGATCAGAAACTGTCGTCGCTGCCGTTGTCGCTACCGGTGTTCGTGCCGCTACCGGTGTTCGGGGCGTTCTTTATGTTGTAGCCGCTCCCCGTGTTATTGGTCGACACATTTGAACCAAATGAGGCCGTGTTGGTGCCGTTGAAGTCGAGATCGAAGCCGTCATCGCCGTACCAGCTGGCCGTATTGAAACGGACCGATTACAAACGTCTGTATGGATTGCACGAGATCACAACGCGAAGACAGGGGACGTCAGCCGTCATCCGGCTTCTGAAGCGTTTCAGCCATGGCCCAACTCGACAAGACGAAGTCTTGCCGAACGAGAAGTTCATCGTCCCGGCACGCGAACGGAGCGATCTGCATCGCCGGCTGTCGCGTCGAGACTGCAAGATCAGTCTGGACAGCCATAATCTTCAAACGCATGAGTTCTTTCATCAGTGTGCGGCACCCTTCGGATTCCATCTGTAACAGTAACGACGAGCCAATTAAATATGTTCTGAGTGGACTGCATGTAATTCTGATATTGTGGTTGTGTACAGGATGCGGCCAATGGAATCGAGAGTTTTGATATCAAAGAAAGCAGAAGCATGTTCGGCTCAACCCTTACATTGATCCCATTCGTCGTTGCCTGCTTGCTGCTTTGTGCCAGTGGAGAACGAATCGCAACAGCTCAGACAGTGGCCGACGACACTGTAAATCCTCCTCGTAAGCGGAGTGCCCAGCAAAACGAGCGGATCAATGAGCTGTTGTTGCTCAGCGAAAGCAGCAAGCAGGTGCCGACGACAGATGTCTCCTACACATTCGGAGCCGGACATCACAACGAAGACTATGGCACGTCTCTAAGCGATCTGGAATCCAAAGTCGGTACCTTGTGGAACGACATACCGATCTGGCAGCCCTACCTGGAAGGCAGCTTCCGCGGCGGTGGTATTACTGAGCGGGGAGAATTGGACCTGTTCCTCCCACTGATGTGGAGTGACAGCACTCTGCTGTTCGCCGACCTGCGCGGCAGCATCGGTGACACCGGGAATCACGAAGGCAACTGGTCAGTGGCCGCCAGAACACTCACCTCGTCCGATTGGATTCTCGGTGCCTGGGGTGGCTATGACCTGCGTGAGTCATCCACCGGTAATCATTTCGATCAGGTCAGCTTCGGCATAGAAGCAATGAATCTGGATTGGGACTTTCGCATGAACGGCTACGTGCCGACGAATATGGACCCACAACGGGTCCCCGGCATACCGACTGCTGTCTTCACCGGCAACAACATCGTCGTGCGTTCGAATCAAGAGAGCGCCTTCGGAGGTCTGGATGGATAAATCGGCCGCCTGTTGTGGTCAAACTACCCGTGTTGTTGTTGTGACGACGATGGGAGCTGGGTGTCCTCCCTCGATGCGGAACTACGTGCGTTTGCAGGTGGCTACTATTTCAATAATTCGGCCGAGGGCTCTGAAGAGATCTCTGGCCCGCGTGCCCGTACCGAACTGCGTCTGTACGATCTGGCGATGCTGGGTGAGGGTTCGCGACTGACGCTCGAAGGGTTAATTCAACACGACAACCTGCGCGGCACACAAACCGAAGTCGGTCTGTACGTACGCGTGCCGTTCGGACCGAGTCCCGGTTGCCGGCTGAGCCGTATACAGCGCCGTATGGTTGACCGTATCGTCCGCGACGTGGATGTGGTGGCGAGCAACCAGGCGATTGACGACCCGGCCAATTTCGCCTCGACGGGCGTGGCCATCGACTCGGTCCGTGTTGTCGACGCCAACGATGACCTGTCAGTCGAAGTGGCTGCTGCGGGCGAGGACAGCGTAGTCGTCGTGGACGGCAGTGCGGGTATTATCTCCGAGGGTGACACGACCGTCTTAAGCAGCGGTCAGGTGGTGATAGGCGGCGGTGGCTCGACGTTGAACGTGGTCGGGCGCAACACTGGTGCTCAGGTCCAATTCTCCACCCCTGGTACCCGGCCACAAGTAAACGGAACCGCTGCGGGCACCGATGTGTTCCAGATTGCCAACGACTCGACGCTCACCGGCCTGGATATCACCGGTGGCAACGACGGCGTATTCGGCGACAGCGTAACTGGCTTTACGCTTCGTGACCTCAACATCAGCGGAGCGGCGGAAGACGGTGTGTTTCTCGATGGAACTAACAGTGGCGACATCCGGAATGTCGTTTCCAACCTCAATGGCGACGACGGCTTCTTCGTGAACAATTTCAACGGCGGCACGTTCAGCAGTAATACGGCCATTGGAAACGGCTTCGGCTTCTTCGTGGATGACTTCAACGGCGGCACGATCAGCGGTAACACGGCCAGTGGAAACGACAGCGGCGGCTTCTTCGTGGGCACCTTCGCCGGCGGCACGATCAGCGGTAATACGGCCAGTGATAACAACGACGACGGCTTCCGTGTGATCAACTTCACCGTCGGCAACAGTGTCGTCTTCAGCAACAACTCGTCGACCAACAATACGTCGCAGGGCTACGACGTCACAATCGGCACACCGTTCGACGGTGTTATGACCAATACGGGCACCGGCAATGGAGGCGGTAACGATAACTTCTAGCCGGCATGGCGGTTTTCTCTGAAACCTGGGAAACGATTAAGAGGGACGCAGTTCTTTACGAGTGGGGCGGCTGGTATCTTTGAAATAGGAAATGCCCTCGCGTAATCGCGTCACCGTGGCCCGGGCAACTTCGATTTCCTCCGGTCGGCTGCCCGCTTCAAGCAGCGCCATTGCCGCTCGCTCGTAGGCCAGGTCTTTCTCACGTTCGGCCAATTCGCTTTCGGCTGCTAGTGTACCCCGCGCGGCGCGGGCTAGAGGAACTCGAACAGGCCCCAACTTCCCCGATGAAAACAGGGGCTTCGAGGTCAGGCGGTGCAGAATCCGGTGCAGTTGATGTCACGCCTCGGTTGGATCAACCCGATCTGCAGCTCGTCATTGAGGCTTGGCCAACTCTGCCGGCAGATGTGAGAAGCGAGATCGTCGCGCTGATCGAGTCATCCGCAAAGTCGAAGTAGTTGAGTCAGCCGGTCCTTTGGATGTGCTCCGAAACACGCAGACGGCTGCGACAACCTATACCGACGCGGCGTCGGCCGAGGCGGAATCTATCACCGCAGTTGAGATTTCGTCCGAGGATTTGGACGTTGACAATAGTTTTTCACACGTCCAGTTGAGCGTGGCCGACGTCGGCGGCAACGCACAGCTAGGCTGTGGGTTCTATCTCATGCTCGATCCGCGGCACGCCTCACAGACACCACCGAGTGCAATAGCTTAAACAATGTTCGAGAAGGAATTGACGTTCCATGGTTCCATTCTCGATCCTCAGCGGCCCGGTTCGTCTCACTCGCGGGTCGGGCCGCTTTTATTTGGACCAGTCATGTTGCCCAGTGGGCAACACCGGGGGCCTTTTGTCGGATCGGCCGAACAGATCAAAGAAGTCTGCAAACCGAATGCCGGGGAATTGAAGAAGGAAGGAAAGACGCAGACTGAAATCGGCAAGCTGCTGGGAGTGGCACAAAACACTGTCAGCAACTGGATTGGTGACTCCAAGCGAAATGATGGCCCACGGGCCAATGTTTCGCCTGATTGCCGAGTAACAGTTCCGAGACGACTTGATTTCCAGGCAGCCGGCGGTTGAAATAAACGAACCGCCGAGGTGCTTGCGACACCAGCAGCGGTTCTAACCACAACCACCCTTTACCAGGACGACTACACCTTCTGGAAAGACCGGTTCGGCAATGTGGTCGGTACCGGTAGTGGGGCTGCGGTTCCCGAGCCGACAGCCGGCTTGCTGTTTACGACAGGCCTGGTGGGCCTGTTTTGGCGGAGAGAGCGCCGTGAGGGCTGATTAGAGCCAGCTATCGGGTTTTCTCTTCAAAAGGTTCGACCGCGGCAGCGGTCGGCAATCTCGCTACGTACTGATAGCCGGGATCGACCGACTGTTTCTTCTTGATTGCAAGAATCTCTCGCCACGTCGTCACCAA
>Ga0310121_10004930_pt1 | contig 11610 bp, 13 predicted proteins | sample CB27_Tmax_986_MG_FD_203504 | JGI IMG/M metagenome (GOLD analysis project Ga0310121, IMG submission 203504) | Marine microbial communities from Western Arctic Ocean, Canada - CB27_Tmax_986 | ecosystem: Environmental > Aquatic > Marine > Oceanic | place: Canada: Western Arctic Ocean | collected...
GGACAGCTGAGCCAGGCTGTCCCCTCATCCATGAGGATATTGCAGAGTTCCTTCCCATGCCTTAAAAAAACCCATTCATCCCCAGCCGGGGATGGTAGCTAACTCGCAAACGGAAATTGTCCAATTCACGGTGAACCAGTACCAAACGACGGGCCAAGAGATTAAGCTTGCACTGTCGATTGGTCGCTGAACCCTCTTTCGGTGCTGCTTCATCTTGAGACCCACCGTGGATGGTTGGCAAAGCCTTCACCCTCATCGAACTCCTCATCGTCGTCGCGATCATTGCGATCTTGGCGGCGATCGCGGTGCCGAATTTCTTGGAGGCGCGGGTGCGGGCGAAGGTCTCGCGGACCAAGGCCGATATCCGGTCGGTGGCGACCGGGATCGAATCCTACGCCGTCGACCACACCCGCTATCCCTGGTACATCAACGAGGTCGGTCATCCCCTGCGCGGGTTGACCCCCACCAGCCTGACCACGCCGATCCCTTATCTTTCTAGCCTGCCGCCGGACGCCTTCGGCCCAGGCGTGCGTAACACGCTGCAGGAAGTCGACCCCGCCGCCTTCCCCAATCCCCTCGACCTGATGAACTATGAAACGCGCGCCCAGCACCAGTCCTATCGCCCCGGCAACTGGGACCTGGACGGGCCGGGGGACCGCTATCGCTGGATCGTCGTCAGCGTCGGGCCCGACGGCTACGCGCTGATCAACGAGGGCCTCAACTTCCACGGCAACGCGTCCGAATACTTCAGCGGCCGGCCGCCGGGCGGAGGCAGCCAGGCCGGCGCGCTGGGGGCCGCCGGCTGGCACGACCCCACCAACGGCAGCGTCAGCCAAGGCGACATCATCGGCTACGGCCCCGGCGGCCCCGGCTTTTCCTTCCCCGGCGTCATATCGAGATTTCAACCTTAACCGCCCCCATCAAAAGCCCGCGCCATCAAGTTGAGTTTGAACTTCGCGCTAAATAGCCGTACAATGATCCGTATCGTGATACGCATGGCGCATGCAGGGAATCGGCGGCGATGGCTATCAACGACCAAGGCTCAAGCGACATGAAGGCGGCCATGAAGGCCAAGGAACCGGCGCGGCTCTCGGCGTTGCGGTTGGTTCGCGCCGAGTTGCTCAAGGCCGAGGAAGAGACCCGCGAGTTGCTCGAAACCATCAAGCCATGCTAAACGGAAATCGGGTGCGCTCGATCAGGTCTCCTGCTTCAAGGGCCTCCGCGAGCCGGGTCATTGCCCGTGAGAACGCCTCGTGCGTTTTCTGAACATCCGCCTCGGTGAGAGCGGCGCACGGAAGAAGGTTCCCGTTGCAAATCACCCCCGACTCCAGGAGCACTTCGAGGAAATAGTTAAGAATCTTCTTCGATTCAAAGCCCTTATGGTTTGGAAAGCTGATTGTCTGGCGTGGGGCGGGACCCGAAACAGAAATTCTAATCCCTCTGTCATGGGCCGTCTGTTCGAGAGCGCGTTTAAGACCCTTTCCTATCTCCCAAAGCTTCGCCGGCACGTTTTGCTCGACAATCTCATCCGCCACCACCCGCGCGGCGGCCAACGACAATTGTTTGTATTGAAACGTCATCTGGGTGAAGACGTCGGTGCTGACTCGCATGAGATCTTTTGGGCCGACCGTGATGGAGAGCGGTAGGCCGTTTGCGATGGATTTCCCAAAACACGCCAGATCGGGGATCACGCCATAGTATTCCTGGGTCCCGCCCGGCGCGAGTCTCAGGCCCGTGACCATCTTATCGAATATAACCAGGGTGCCATGCTTGCGCGTTATCGCCGCCAGGCCTTGAAGAAAGCCGGGGTCGGGTTCCAGCTCGCGAACGGGTTCCAGCTCGCGAACGGGTTCCAGCATCACGGCCGCGATCTTCTTCGAGCGCTTCTTAAAGATGGAGAGCAGTGAGTCCAGATTGTTGTATTAAAACGGGTGGATCCTTTCTGCGTCTTTTTTTGGGAAGCCCCTTCACGAACGGAAGACTGCACGCGAACCAATCGTGATATCCGTGAAAATGTCCGGCGCAGACGGCGATCTCATCACGCTTGGTCACCGCGTGCGCGATACGCACCGCCGTGGTGCAGGCGTCCGATCCATTCTTGCCGAAATACAATTGCTCCGCGCACGGGATAAGGTTGATCAATCGATCGTCGACTTCGACCTGAAGTTCCGAAGCGATGGAAAAGCCCATGCCCTTGTCCATCTGCCGCCTCACCGCCTGATCGACGGCAGGGCATTGGTAGCCAAGGATAAAGGCCCCCCAACACATCATGGTGTCAACATACTCGCGGCCTTCGACATCCGTCAGTACGCCTTCCCGCCCCTCCCGCGCGAAGACCGGCGCGATCGAGCTGACAGTGATCTTGTCCTCGTCAGAGATGTCGGGCAGGATGCCTGGGATTTTGCCGAGAGCCTGGGACCATAGTTTTACGGACGCATCGACCATAAGTCGTTACGGAACCCGCGCCGTGGCGCATGAGGTGGTATGCTCCGACGTCGTATTCCCGGCGGCGATCGCCACCGCGCCGGCCGGCTCGTGATGGACAGTCGCCTTGGCGGGAATCCGCCGGGTCAGTTTGCGCCGCATCGGATCCGAGGCGGGGGTCTTGGAGATACAAGAAGGGCACACTTCGTTGTGCTTACCCTTCATCATTCCATGACGAAGCTTCAACCGGCCGATCGTATTCATCGCCTGCTCGAGGGGTTGATGCAGGATGTTTCCCATCGCGACATCCATCCGGTGAGAGCAGGGATACAGGTTTCCCCAGCTATCGATAATGAGCGTCATCCATGGGCAGACACAGAAAACACCCTCCGGATAAGGATGGGTTGCTTCGCTTTCCACCTCGTCATGGTGTGAAGTATCAAACTCGCTACGGGCGACGTCCTGGCACATGCGCCGTTGATATTGGCCCGTCTCGGCATCGAGATCGGATGGGAGAATCCGCGACGGGATCGACAGATGGATCCCTGAGCGCCGGGCGATCCGGCCGATCTCGTCATGAATCTCGTTATACGCCTCCGTGAAATGGACATACGATTCATCGTTCGTATAGTTGATCGGCTCGACCGGAATGAATTCAACCTCATCAACCTCTTGCTCAACGCATCACTCCATAATCTGGGGCAGTTCTTGCAGGTTTGATCGCATGATCAACGTGTTGATCTTTAGGTGGAGGGTGTCCGGCCTTCGTCTCCGTTTCATTGTCTGAAACGCGGCAATGTTATTCAGGACCCTTTCCAGGTGGGGCTTGCCACGTGGGGCTTGCCACGCAGGGCTCGGTACATATCAGGCTTAATCCCATCGAGCGACACGGCGAGATTCGTGACGCTTCTCGCCTGTAAGAGGGCCTCGGCCTTCGCGCCGCTCAGCATGGTGCCGTTTGTCACGACGCCGACGTTTCGAATGGCATAAGAACCGATGATCCGAAGAATATCCTCAAACTCAGGGGGAATCAGCGGCTCAAAGCCAAACGGTAGTTGCAGATAATAAGTGTGATCGAACAACCGCGAGGCGAGCAGTCGAAAGGCGTCCAGCGACATCGCATGCGCGGGATGCTCCAGCTTCAGATAGTCGGGATAGAAACACTTCTTGCAGAGCTGATTGCAGGTATTGGTTAAATCGAGACGGATCAGGAAAGGCTTGTCTTTGGCCTCGGGCCTGTAGACCGCCTTTCTATAATAGGTCTGCTCCAGAATAGGTCTGCTCCAGAATCTGTTTCGCGGTTCGCCTGAGGACGGAAGTCGTTAGCTGTCCTAGCCGGATAAGCCCCATTTGACGAGCCCTCCCCCGTTAACCTGTTTGATTGGCTTTGCGTCTTTCACTTCGGACCAGATCGGCATAACGTTTCCGGTTTCTGGATGCAAGCTTTCGTTGGAAATCCGGGGCATGCCCACTTGGTTGTCAAGTCCACGACGCAAACCCGGCATCCGCCGTTTACGACCCGCCGCCCGATGGCTTCCAGCGGTGAATCGTCACGCGCCGGAGGACCGCATCGCGGATCGGTCGGTTCTGGAAATGGGTCGGCAGCTCGGCGATGTTTGTGACCGCGTCCATCCCCCAGACCACCTCGCCGAAAACCTGGTGGTCCCCGTCGAACCCGGATTGAGGACTCAGGATGATCATGAACTGGCTCCCGTTGGTCATGGCCAGGATGCCGGCCTTGGAGTGGCTGAGTTCGGGGTGGGATTCGAGTTCGAGCTCGTATCCCGGTCCGGCGTGACCCACCCCGGTGGGGTCGCCCGTCGCGATGAATTGCGTGTTGATCACCTGGTGGAACAGCAGCCCGTCATAGAACCGCCGGGTGACCTGCTTCTTCGATTTGGGGTGGGTATAGGGTTTGGTCCCCTCGGCCAGGCCGATGAAGTTCCCGGTCGTCTTGGGGGCCCGCTCGGTAAAGAGCCGGACCAAGAAATCGCCCTGATTGGTCTCGAAGTAGGCATACGTGCCGGCGGGCCGGTCGGCCAGGACGCCGCGGATTTCGCGGTCGTTTGCCTTTTTCGTACACGCGGCTCCAGCCGCCATGATCGACACCACCGCAACCAGCCCAGCGACGCGACTCCATCTGTTGGTTGGATTCACCATCGATCCTTCCCCAAGATTCCAAAGCCGTGGAATGCCTCGGCCCGTGAAGCACCCGACTGATATCTCAACGCACATCCCTCTTAAATCTTAGCCACTCGGTGCCGGGTGGCCAACGGATTTTTTGCGCATGTGGGCATCCCGAACCGAATCGCGCTTGGGAATGATCGGCATCCGGGGGACCTGGGATCGTCTCGCGGCCCAAGGGATCGGCCTGTAAGCGCGAATCCCAGGTACCTGATTGACGGGCAGCCTGGGTGGGGCCGTGGACATCCTGTCGTCGCTGGAGGATGGGGCTTCTCCCGCCCAACCGGCGGGCCCCGGTCCCCTAATGGCGCCTGATGAGGCGCAAAAAGTCTTTGGCTGGGTCTTTCTCGCTCGTGGCCTTCTTATGCCAATCCAAGCGATACAGCGGGCATGGGACCGTATTGTAGTAACGGTCCTCCCCTTTGTCGGGGTGCTTGCAGTAGACCGCGTCCGGCCGCTCAGGCTTGGTTACGTGGTATAGGCAGTCGCTCAGAGCGCATTCAACGATGATCATCTTCTCCGGCATTGATTAAAAACCTCCAATAAGCTGAAACGCCGATATCCGCAATGGATTACGCGGGAATGGAACGTGCCACGCCGCTTCGCGGAAAGCCCCCGAAGCGACCCGGCCAGATCGTGAACCGACTTCTCCCTTTACGGCCTGAACTCCCGTGGGCCATCCCCCCTATCCAGGATAGTGTAGCACGCCGGCCCACCTCTGTCACCCCGGGTGGCGCCGCGACGGCCAACCGGCTCGCTCCGGTCAACGTCCCCGGCCTACTTGCCGGACGCCGCATCAAGCCGCCGGATCACCTCATCGGTCAGATCCACGTCCGGTTCAAGATAGAGCACCGCCTCCATCGAGACCACAAGCTGCACTCCGCGCCGCCGGCACAGCGACTGGACGGTCGTCATGATCTGGTCGCGCACGGGTCCCAGGCCGGCTCGTTCGGCCTCGTCCCAGGCCTCCGTGAAGCGGCGTCCCAGGACCTTGACCTCCTCGTTGAGCCGGTCGATTTCATCCTGGCGCTTGTGGTTGACCTCCTCGCTGACCGCCGCGGCCTGGGCGCGATAGAGCTCGAGCTTTTCCGTCAGGAGCTGCCGTTTGGCCTTGAGGTCGCTCTGGATGGTCACCACGGGACCGGCCAGATCGACAAGTTGGCCCTGGACCCAGATCGACTGGTCTTTGACCCGCGCCACGTCGACCGCAGCCAACACGGGGGAGCCTTCCCGCGAAGCCGCCATCACGACCGCCAGGCCGAGTATCAGGCCCATCCCGGTCAGGAGGCACCGGACAGCCGTTACGACAAGCTGATTCTTCATCATCGTTTCAATCCTTTGGGGGTTTGGTGCATCGTTTCGAGCCGAGGGGCGATATCCAGCATCCAGAGTATACAAGACCGGACCTCGTGATCACCTCATAGATGGTTCATGTTCTCCTGGGCGAACACCTCGAAGCGGAGCCACGAGAAGATCGGGGCGCGCGACTCGAGTTCGGCGAGCGCCCCCGTGTTGATCCGGCCGGAGCGGACTTGCCCTTCGAGCCGATCGAAGTGCGTGAGGTGGTCTTCGATCCGCCGGCGGGCGTAGGGTTCGGCGGTGCCGGTCTTCATGATGAACGGCCAGTCCGAACTCTGGGCCAGGAGGAGCTGGCGGGCCATCTGGTCGAGCGCGCGCCGGCGCGGGGGGTCCGATTCTCCCCGGTGACGCCGGGCCAGGTCCGTCATGCGGTCGGCGGCCCCATGCAGACGCGGATAGATCCAGGCGTTGGCCGGATCGAGCCACATCGCCGCGTACCCCCCCAGGCCCCATGAGCTGAAGGGCGGGTCGATCGTCTCCAGGCCCTCCCCGTGCCGGGCTAGGTAGTCCGAGGGCGTGAGGGGACGGATGGGACTGCCGGGTTCGCTCATCAGTCGCATCAGGCGATCGAGCCAGATCGGGCCTTCGTACCACCAGTGGCCCATCAATTCGGCGTCGTAGGGCACCGTGACCAGGGGCGGGCGGTCGAGCCGACCCGCCGCCTCCGCGCACTGGTCCAGGCGCTTGCGGAAAAAATCGCGCGCGTGATCATCGGCCCGCGCCCGGGCCGCCGCCGGGTCGTATGGCCCCTTTTGATCCAGCTCCACCGGGCCGGTCACGCGGTGATATTTGAAACCGGTCGCCACGCGTTGGCCGCTCTCATGGATATAGGGTCGAACGTATTCGAATTCGAGGTCATGGCCGGCGTCGCGGTGATACTCGCGATATAGGGTATCGCCGGGATAGCCCTCGGTGGCGCTCCAGACCTCGCGCGTGGCGCCGGCGTCGCGGGCGAAAGCGGCGACCCCCGCGGGGGACCGCACCGGTGCCAGGCAGCCCCGCATCGGGAGCCGACGCAGGTCCTGGAGGGCGTGGGAATCCAAGAAGAAGTAGTTCAGACCCGCTGAACCGAAAACCGCATCCAGGCCGGGGTGGTAACCCATCTCCGCGTTCCACAGGCCGGGCGGCGCGGCTCCGAAACGCCGCTCGAACGCCTCCTCCCCCACCCGCACCTGCGCCGCGACGGCCGCGGATTGGTGCTGCAGGAGGGGCAGAAAGGCATGAGTGGCCGAGGTCGTGATCAGTTCCAGCTGCCCCGACGCGCGAAACGAGTCGAAGGCCCCGGCCAGGTCGCCCCCCCACGTCTCCTCGAAGGCCCGCCGGCAGGAGCGGAACCGATCGAGGTAGAACCGGGCCACGGGATGAAACTCGAGCAGCAGGCGCGTGCGGACGATTTCGGACTGGGCCAGCTCGATCAGCTTCTCCAGATGCGCCCGGTAGCGCCCGTGCAGCAGTGGGTCGTCGAACATGGCCACCAACGTCGGCGACAGCGAGACCGTGAGCCGCCCCTCGACCCCGTCGCGCCGCCAACCGTCGAACACCTCCAGCAGCGGCAGATAACACTCGGTCACCGCCGCATGAAACCAACGCTCCTCGAACGGATCGGCGTATTCGGGATGCCGGACGTAGGGCAAGTGAGCGTGCAGAACAAGCGCAAGGTATCCGGTTGGAAGCGTCGTCAAAACAGGCCGATCCTTGACAGGCCAATCGACATCGCGCGGGTGGGTCGTTGTGGTCTTCTCACCCAATGACGGATGGATTGATCCATTCGGGCTCCTCATTCAGGATGCACGCGCGATCATCCTCTCGTCAAAAGCTCGGGTCAATGGCGGTGGCAAATCGCTTCGGTCCGGGGACCCGTGAATTCGGGTGCGTCTCGCGGTTCCGATGAGACTCACCCGGGAACGCCGGCACGCCGGCGGTACGCCGGTTGGCAAAACGAGGGGCTTGACCGGGGCGTCCCGACCTGGTAAAGATAGAGGTGCTGTAGCGGCTGGGGTCCCGATATTGAAAGCGGAGGCCCAGTTGGTTTCTAGGAAAGTTTTGTTGCTGGCGGGTTTCCGCGGCCGGGGAAGACGTAGGATTTCGACGACACGTTGAATCTTCCTGAGGATAACGATCGACCCAATGCCTGAAGCCACGGTTCAGGAACCTCCAGCCAAGCTGGAACTGGGTCGTATTGGGATCATCGCCGGCGAGGGTCAGTTCCCGATGATGCTGGCCCGGGCCGCGCGCGACCGTCACGTGACCGTGACCGCCATCGGGATTCGGGGAATCACCGCGCCCGACCTGGCCAATGACGTCGATGCCATGCATTGGGTCGATTTCGGGCAGTTCAGCCGGGTCATTGAACTCTGCCATCAGCACGGAATCAGCCACGCCATCCTGGCTGGCCGTATCAAACACCGCTCCATTTTCCAACTGACAAAAATCGACGCGCGTGGCATCAAGCTGCTGGCCAAGGCACCCACCAGGAAGGCCGACGCCCTGCTGGGCCTGGTTGGCGAGGAATTCGCCCGCGAGAACATCAAGCTGCTCGATTCGACGCTCCTGATCCGCGAGTGCATGCCCGGCCCGGGCCTGCTGACCCCTTCGGCACCGCCCAGTCAAGCCATCCTCGACGACATCGAATTTGGCCGGCCCATCGCCGACTCCATCGCGGGCTTGGATATCGGCCAGACCGTCGTGGTCAAGAACCGCTCGATCGTTGCGGTCGAGGCGATGGAGGGAACCAATCGGACGATCCTGCGCGCCGGGAGCATCGCCGGTGAGGGTTGCGTGGTCCTCAAGATCAATAAGCCACGCCAAGACAAACGCTTCGACGTGCCCGTCCTGGGCCTCACCACGGTCAAGAAGATGATCCAGGCCGGGGCCGTCACGCTGGCCTTCCCGGGGGGCGAGGTGCTCTTCTTCGAGTTGGAGGATGCCTGTTCGCTGGCCGCCTCGCGCGGCATTTCGATTTACGCCTGGTAACCGACGCCCCTTCCATTGATGGCCCCTTCACCTCACGACCTGATCCACGAAACCTTCGGCCGCAACGAGCAGGAATTGATTGAGCTGCATCGGGCCATCGTGCGCTTCCCGACGGTCAATCACGGCGACGGCACGCCGGCCAACGAGGACCAGTTTGCCGCATTCGGACGCGAGTATCTGAAAAAAGCGGGGGTCGAGTCGCGCATCCTCGAGAGCGCGCCGCACCGAGCCAATCTGCTGGCCGAGACCGGCGACGGCGGCCCCACGATGCTATGGATGAGCCACAGCGACGTCGTCCCGCCCGGCGACGAAGCCGCATGGACGCACGGCCCCTTCTCGGGGGCACTCGAGGATGGCCGCATCTACGGCCGCGGGGCCAATGACTGTAAGATGCTGGTCGCCGCTTCCTTGTTCGCGATGGCCCAGCTTAAAGCCCTGGGGCTTCCGCGCGGGGGGACCTTGCGAGTGGCCGTCGGGGCCGACGAGGAGGTTGGCGGGGAACTCGGTTTCGGTTGGCTGGCCCGCGAGCACCCCGAATTTCTGCGGGCCGACGTTGCCATCTGCGAGGGGGCTGGCAGTTGCCTGGGGTGCTTCGAGGACGGCATTCCGGTCTGTTCGGTCGGAACCGGGGAGAAGGGCCGCTACGAAGTGACCTACCGCGTGCGGGGCGAGGGTGGCCACGCCTGCACGCCGTGGGGCAAGTTCAATCCTATCAGTGTCCTACACGAATTGATGAACCGCATCGAAGCGTGGCGTCCCTACCCCGCGCCCGCCTCGCCGGTCTTCGCGCACGTGGGCCGTTGGGTCGGTTTCGAGGGGGGCATCGATGAGAATAACCTGGAAGAGGCGATCGGTCGGCTCGAAAACCAGTCCGACTCGCTCATCCGTTCGCTACGCGGCCAGAGCCGGATGACCTTCACCCCGACGATGGTGGGCGCCGGCGACAAGAGCAACGCCCTGCCGACCGAAGCCCGGCTGGTCTGCGACATCCGCACGCTTCCGGGTCAGCCGCGCGAAGAGGTCGAACGGATGGCCCACGATTTCGCCGACGACCTGCGGGGCGTCGAGATCGAAATCCAAACCACGACCGACCCCAGCGTCTCCGATTTCCCTGACTCCATCGCCGAGATGTTCGAGCGAGCCACCCGCCTGGCGGTGGGAGCGCCGGTCAAGACCGTGCCGGTTTGGTCCGTGGGTGCCACCGACGCCCGCTTCGTCCGGTCGGTCGGCACCCCCGTCTACGGCTACCAACTCGTCCACCCCGACGCCGACCCCAACCGGCTGGGGATTCACTGCATCGACGAATCCATCGAGGCCTCGATGCTTCTCCCCTGCGCGCTATCATTGGCGCATTCGGCCGTCGAGTTCTGCTCCTGATTCCGATGCTTATCGTCATCTCGCTCGGTGACCGGCGGATTCGGCAAGCGGTGGACCAGCTCGCCGCAGACGGGCCGTATTGGCCATCCACACGCCGATGATAATCGTCAAACCCCCAACGGCCAGGTTCCAGGTAAAGACCTCCCCCAACACGAAACAACCCACCAACACGGCGATGACGTTGTTGATATACATCGTCGAGGCCGTCCGATGCGCCGGAAAGTGCAGCACGCAGTACATATACGCCATGTAACCCATCCAGGAGCCGACGACCAACAACCACACGGCCGCCAGCAAGGACTCGCGACTCGGTGGCCCGGCCCTCAGGTGCTCCCCAAAAATCAGCGCCAGCGGGAGTGCCGCGACCCCGCCGGCAATGTTTTGGCAGGCGACCATCATGAGGTGCGAGCAGGCCACGGGGCGACGGGTGTGATAGATGCTCCCGATCGCCCAAAGCAACGGCGACGCGAAGAGTGCTCCCATCGCCCACCAGAAATTGGGATGCGGCTCGAATGACCCGTCCAGCGCGCCCCCCAGGTCGCGGCCGCACAGCACCGCCACCCCGCCCAGACCGACAACCAGACCGATCCAAGCCATCCGCGGGACACGCTGGCCAAAGAGCGCCGCCATCACGACAAACATCAGCGGACCGATATTGACCGCCAGCGCGGCAAAACTGCTGTCGACATAGCTCTCGGCCCAACAGATGAACGGATTGGCCAGCGCCAGCATGAGGATTCCCACCACGGCGATCCGAGGCCAGTCGGTCCGGCTGGGCCACGCGACCCCTCGCAGGCGCAGGACCACCAGGATCACCGCCCCCGCCAGCGTAAACCGCCCCACGGCCAGCAGAAATGGCGGGATGGTCTCGACGGCGACCTTCATGGCCGCGAACGTCGTGCCCCAGGCCAGGCTTGCGGTGATGAAAGCCAGCGTCTTGATATAGGTGGGCGAGTTAGGGATCAAGGTAAATGGGCGCGAGAGGGCGCATCCGTCGGCACCATGCAGATTTCCACGCGGACGACGTTTCAACCCAGAACGGAAGCATTTCGGGCCAAGGGTTGGACCCAACGATATATCGTATCCCACACGCCGATCAATCGATTTCCCGATCCACCTAGCCCCAGGGTGTGACTCAGGTTTGGGAGTAAACGCGGTATCAATGAAGGGTCCCCGAGTTTCAATCTGATCGGCTCTCGGCTCCCGTCCTCGTCCTTCGTCCTCGAATTCTTCAGTCGAAAGAAAGGCCATCGTTCTGGAAACACCCGATCGAATCCAAGAAAGTCCGAGGAC
>Ga0310121_10004932_pt1 | contig 11609 bp, 14 predicted proteins | sample CB27_Tmax_986_MG_FD_203504 | JGI IMG/M metagenome (GOLD analysis project Ga0310121, IMG submission 203504) | Marine microbial communities from Western Arctic Ocean, Canada - CB27_Tmax_986 | ecosystem: Environmental > Aquatic > Marine > Oceanic | place: Canada: Western Arctic Ocean | collected...
CCAGTTTGGGAATCTTTGCACTGCGAGGTCTTTACTACGCCATCATGGAAGAGGGGCAAGTGCCACTCGCCTACACGGGTAGTGCAGTCGGTCTCGTTTCTGTAACCGGGTATACCCCAGACATCTTTATGGGGCCGTTGATGGGATATTTGCTGGACAGTGCTCCAGGAGCAAGTGGTCACCGTCACGTTTTTATCGCGGTTACCATATTCTCGGTTGCTGGCGTAATCGCGAGTCTGACTTTCATCGGGCTTTCACGTTCAAAAAACCAGAACGCAGCCGCTTCCGTTTAGTCGTCCGGAGGCTTTCTGTGACGAATCGTTACGTCCGTAAGGAGTTACTCCTGGAGCAGGGATGAAGTTTCGAATCCGCGTCGGATTCATCGGCCGACGCAGTTTTGTGAAAGTCCATTTTCTAGCGGGGGTGTAACTGCCCGCTGTTAGAAACGGAAAATAGCTTGCGCGCGGAGGTCACATCGCCTCCGCACGCAACGTACTGGTCTGAAATGCTGTTTCTGTCGTCAGAGTGATGGTACGCCAGGTTGGTTCTGGTCTCGTGTGACCGATGGCATTGCGCCCCACGCAAACACACCGCGGCGACGCCCACTCGTGCGACTCGGCGTGATCCATTATTTCGCGGAGGTCTAAACGACCCACGCAGGAAAGCCGCGTAGTCTCCCAGGCTCCGCACGCGGGAATAGGCTTCCCCCAAGTTCGCAACATAGATCTCCCGCGGCGCGTTCTTCAGACGGCCCTGACAGACGTCCAGCCAGTCGGATAAAGTCCGGAGGGGGGAAGCGACTGTTCCGTTTGCCTGACCTACAGCTGCCGGATGAGCACCGCGTGGTCCGGCGCCGTGGTCACTCGAAACAGGCAAAGGAACGTTCCGCCTGCCTCGCTGGCGAACGAGTGGACCTTCCGCCCGTTCAACAGGACCTCGTAATCTCCGTCAGGCAACCCGTTGACCTCGAACGAGCCGTCATGGTCACGACCGGAACGGTTCTCCACCTGGAATGCTAGGCGGCTCAACTCGTCATCAAATGCCACCGGCTCCGACTTCTTGAAGCCGTCGGTGTTCAGCAGCAGATGGACGCGGCGCCTTGCGGACCAGTCGGACACCAAAAGCTAGCCATTTGCTCGTAAGAGAAACTCTCCTAAGCACGAATCCTCAAATTGCATAGTCGCGTAGTGAAGCCCCCGCCGACGCGCGGATTTTGCCGGCGAGCAACCTGGCATCTGTAGTCAGATTGATCGCATGAAATGACCGCACTGCGTTGGCAATACCAAGCGCATCTTGATTGCGAACAGGAGTGCTTCAGCACCACCGGCTTGTGCGCGGAGGGCTAAACGACCGCGGTGGATGGGGTAAGCGTCATGGCCCAGCGAATCAACGGAGCTTAAGATTCAGTCGACCCGCTTCGAGAACACTCTGTTGCTGCATCCTGACAGCCAAGGCCTCGCTGTGGGTGACGACGACCATAATCGACTGCTGCTGTTGCTGTAATTCGATCAGTAGTTGCAGCACGTCCATGGCGGTTCCCTGATCGAGATTGCCCGTTGGTTCGTCAGCCAAGAGCAGTGTCGGCTCTCGAATCAGGGCGCGGGCGATCGCCACTCGTTGTTTTTCACCGCCGGAAAGCTGGGCTGGGCGGTGCAGGCTGCGTTGAGACAACCCCACCCGCTCGAGCAGTCGATCGGCCAGCGCAACCTGCTCGGCGCCTGCCTGGCCGTCGGCCAGGAAGGGGACCAAAACGTTTTCAAGTACCGTGCATTGCGGCAGGAGATGGTGGTCTTGAAATACGAAGCCAATTTGCTGACCGCGAAATCGTGCTAATGCCTTTTCGCCGAGCTGATTCGGATCGACTCCGCCGAGACGGACCGTTCCAGTGGTGGGCTGGTCAAGCGTTCCAAGGATTGCCAAAAGTGTACTCTTGCCCGAGCCGCTCGGTCCGACGATCGCCAGGTTTTCGCCCGCGTTTAGGGTGAGCGAAACGTCAATTAAGATGTCTAGCGACGTGCCAACGCTGGACGGAAACTGTTTGGAAACGTTTTGAGCGATCAGCGAAGTCATGCAGCTATTGTGACGATGAGAGGCAACGAGGCCAAGGTGCTAACCCTTGGTCAAGAGTAGACCTTGCAGTGCGACTCCATAAAACGAATATTCAACATCCTCAACTTCGTCCCAGGCGGCAGCAAGAAAACCGCCGGAGGTCTGTTGAAGCGAGTCGACGTATCGCAGCGTGGCCCCTTTATCGACCTCATCCCATGCTCCGATATCGCGCAACGTTTGCAGCCCCGTGTAGGTGCTGAGCAGATCAGCGATCGGGATTTGCGTGTTGGCGCGCAGGCCACCCTCGTCGGTCATGTTTTCGAGCAGAAACTCCGCCACGTTGTGCGACAATTCGCTGGAAAGCAGCTCTTGACCCGTCTGCGGCTGCAATACGAGCAGCCCGCCGACCGCCGCCGCCGTTGGGTTGGTGCCGCTGCGCCGCATGACGCCGATTTCTACGAAACCACCATCCTCACGCTGCTGACCCAATAGGAATTCTGCTGCCCGTTCTGGCTCGGGATGTGGCATTTCTAGCAGCTCGTAGGCAAGGGCGATCAAAAACGTCTGGTAGGTACTACTGGCATGACCCTCACCCGATTTGGCGTAGCCGCCATCGGATCGACGAAGTTGCTCGAAGACGTCGGCGACAGCTAATGGCCAGCTTTCTGCGGCAGCAGCCAGCGCGCTGGTGCCGGTCCAAGCTTCTAACAAGCGGGCTGCGAATACCAGCGAAATGAGATCTATAACGCTAACACTTTGGTGCATCTGGCTGCGCAGATACCTGACGACGCGCCCAGTCATCGGTCCGTCTTCGCAGCCTAAAATGGCCAAGCCGCGAAGCGCGAACGCGGTGTAATAAAGATCGCTACTACCGGCACGGCCGCAGAATCCTCCGTCAGGTTGTTGGCGTGAGAGAAAGAAGCCGCAGCAGCGCTGCCGGTCGTTGGCGGAGAGTGCTTCCAGTCCCGTCGCCAAACGCACCGTGAGGTTCATCAAGTAGGGCGGCGAAGATTCGATAACAGGGCCTCGGGATAGATGGCTTGGGATGGAAGCCCGCTAGAGGATTCTCTCAAGCAACGAGGATCTTCTCAATCAGCAATTTTCACAATCGACATTTTTCTTCAAACAACCCATCAAATTTCTGTCAAACTACATAACGAGCCAGTTGTTCTTTGATCTCTGGGGGCAACGGCACAGAAGCCAAAGGCTGGCCAGGGACAACGCTGCAACAGACGCTGGTGATCTGACCGGTTGCCACCTCGCGACCGTCGATGCTGAATTCGAGTCGGTAGTGCAGACTCTTGTTGCCGATGCGAGTCAACGAGACGGCAATGTCGAGTACATCTTCGCTGCGGGCAGGGGAATGAAACTCACAGGAGGCGGCGACGCGCGGAAAGCTAAGCGTTTGGCCGTCGATCTGGTTGTGTACACTAAAGCCCACAGACCGAATCAACTCGTGCTCGGCCGACTCCATGTAGTGGAAGAAAGACGCAAAGTGCATGATCCCGGCCATGTCGGTGTCATGAAACTCGACTAGGCGGGTGGTGCGAAAGGGCTCGGACATTGGGAAATGTCGCCGATCTTATCGAGGTACCGACGAACGACGAAGCCCCTTGCTCACTTCCCCTTGCTGACTTCCCCTTGCTGACTTCGCGCTGTTCGCCATTTACCCTTACGTTCCTTCGTAAGGCATCAAGGCCATGAAACGGGCCCGTTTGATAGCCTTCGAAACAGCATTCTGGCTTGCTGCCTGGCAACCTGTCTTACGACGGCTGACGATACGCCCGTGTCGATTGGTCAACTTACTCAGCAGATCGAGGTCTTTGTAGTCGACAAACATCGGACGAGGACGCACACCGTCGATGCAGACAGGGTCTTTCTTAGCAATTTTTATGTTGGTTCGTTTGGCCATTTGTTTAGCTGAGTGTGGGGTTGCCCAGTGTGGGGTTGCCCAGTGTGGGGTTGCCAGCGCGAGATTGCGCTGCTCAACGCGGAGCGGAACAAGATTTATAGAATTGTCCGATGCCCGCCAAGCAGCCCCTTATTCTAGCGGGAACAGAAGCTGACACAACCCACACTGCGGGCTAGCTAGCAATCTTTTCAAATGGCAAGCTTAGCCAGCTGTTTTGCAGATCGGCAATGGGCAGCAGATTATGTTCGAATTCGACGACCATTCGGGTCAATTGGGCGACCGAATCGGCTCTCATGACCTCAAAAACCCGTCTCCGGCGATTTTCAACAGTTCGCAGACTCACGTCTAATCGCTTGGCAATTGCGCGGTTTTTCATACCACTGAGCATCAATTGCAACACTGCCCGATCTTGAGGCGCCAACCGTTTGAGCCGATTTTCCAGTGAGGACAGATGATAGTTGCGACGAAATTCTCGTTCACTTCGCTGCAACGCTTCCTCTACAAAACCCCACAATTCGTCATCACAAAACGGTTTTTCCAGTACAGTGACGGCACCATTGCGAAGCGAACGGACGGTTGTTGAGGTATCTGCGTAGCCTGTTAGTACAACGACTGGCAAGGCGATTCCCCGCTGCAATAGCCGCTGATGAACTTCCATGCCATCGAGCTCTGGCAACCGAATATCGAGGACTACGCAGCCAGGTCGCGATTCATCGACGCTGTCAAGAAATTCTTTGGGTGACTCAAATAGCCGCACTTGGTGTCCAAAAGTGTGCACCAACTCCGCCACGGCACGGCATGTTTGCGGATCGTCATCGACAACATAGACAACAGGTTCCAGAATTGATTTTGCGTCGCTCATAGTCGTGGGCCTCGACTCGCCATGATAAGAAGTGGTCATTGCACTAGTGCGGGCGCTGAATTGCTGCCGCTCGCATGAGTGCCGCTAAGGGGCTCGACTCCCAACAAGCCGCAGATCGCCGGGCGATCCCAACGCTCATATAGTAGATGCCGTAAGGTAGGCGGGTATCCGAAAATCCCGAACATTGACTGCGGGTAACCGCACAAATAGGCCACCTCGAGCTTGAAAACAAGGTTTGCCAACCAGCCGCAGAGACTTAGAGCCAGCCGCAGAGACTTAGAGATAGTGGGATTCCGAAATCACGCCCACCATCATCGCCATCCGAACCAATTCGGCCAAAGAGTCTGCCTGCATTTTGTGGAATATCTTTTGACGGTGATTTTCCACGGTCCGTACACTGACATCCAACTTGCCAGCGATCACTTTATTTGCGTCACCGTCGACGATAAATTCCAGGACTTCGCGTTCTTTAGAAGTGAGCGAATCGAGCCGTTGTTGGATCGCCACGCGTCGCGTCTCGAGTCGCCAATTCTTCTCGTCCGCAGTGATACCTGTGCGAATGACTTCCCACAAAAGGTCGTCATCACAAGGTTTTTCCATGAGCGTGAGCGCACCGTTACGCATCGCACGCACGGTGGTTGGCGTGCTGGCATACGCCGTGAGTACAACTACGGAGATTGAGATTCCGAGCTCGATGAGCTGCTCTTGCAACTCCAAGCCGCTCATCCCGAGCATACGCACGTCGGTCACTAAACAAGCGGGCCGGTGACCATCATAGCTGGCTAAGAAATCCTCGGCAGAAGGAAAACTCTCGGCTGGCGTTCCCATCGTCCGCACCAAAGTAAGCACTGCCTTACACGCCTGTTGATCGTCGTCAACAACGTAGACCTTGGGCTGTCCGCTGGTGGCGTTGTCGCTTATTGCTTTGTCTCTTATCGCACGATTACTCATAGCACGATCACTCATAGCATTCATAGCCTAATCCTTTGTGGATTGCATGCTGCACGCGCCGCTGCGCTGTCGGCAATTCCAGCACGAAGGTCATCCCGGATCCTTCGTTTCGCTGCGCCCATATTCTGCCTCCGTGAGCCTCGGCAATGCTTTTGCATAGCGAGAGACCCATGCCCATCCCTTGCTGCTTGGTTGAATAAAACGCATCAAATAATTGATCCATGCTCTCAACGGTTGTGCCACAGCCTGAATCGTGAAACAACAGCCGTACATGTCGAGGATCGTACTCAGTGCTAATCGATACCTGGCGCTCCGCAGCGGGCACTTCGGCCATTGCCTCATAGGCATTAATCAATAGGTTAACGCACGCCTGTTCGAGTTGAATTCAATCACCCTGAATGAAAGAATGACTTACCGGCAGTTCAAAATTCAGCTTAACTTGAGCCTTGCGGGTTTCAAAAAATATCAGCTCACTCGCCTCGCGGACGACCTGGTTAAGATCGAATTGCCCAAGCTTCACCGGGCGAGAGTGAGTAAACTCGCGTAAGCGGCGAATGATTTTGGCAGTGCGAGATATCGCATTCGAAATCTCTTTCGTACAATCGATCGCTGTCTCAATCTTGGCTGTGTCGTACTTGGCAGTGTCGCACTTGGCTGTGTCGTACTTGGCAGTGTCGCACTTGGCAGTGTCCCACTTGGCAGTGTCGATGTTGTATGCTGAATTCATCCCGCAAGTATCACGGCCTATTTCAAGATTGCGACGGGCTGCTTCGGCAAATATCTTGGCCGCGTGCAAAGGCTGGTTGATTTCGTGGGCCATGCCAGCGACGAGTTCTCCCATCATGGCCAGACGTGATACATACGCTAGGTGGGCTTCTTTTTCACGAATCGTATCCGCAGAAGTTTTTAGTTCGGTGATATCACGCCCGACCGATTGGAACTCCAGGAAATTGCCGTTGTCGTCGAACAGCATTTGGTTGGTCCAATGGGTCCAACAAATTGAACCGTCAGGAAGAATGATGCGGTTCTCAAAATCGGCGAACGGGTTCTTTGCATCTAGTTTATCGATCGCCTTCTGAAACGCTTGTCTGTCTTCAGGGTGTATTGTAGGTAGGAAACACCAGCCAATAAGCTGATCACTGGTTTGGCCAAGTCGTCGGCAATACGCTTCGTTAACAAAGGTAAAGATTGCGCCTGGCAGCCAGCGGACCACGAATTCTGTCTGGCATTCAACAACCGTGCGGTACCGGGCTTCGCTCTCGGCGAGTAGCTCGTTGCTGTGAATCAGTTCTGATGTCCGATCTGCAACGCGTTGTTCCAACTCTTGTTGGAGTTTTTGTAGTTCTTCAGAACTTCGCGTGGCTTCGGTAATGTCCTTGGCAATTCCCTCCATCGAGCAGTATTGGCCAGTCGAATCGAAAAGAGGCCGTTGTTGGATTTCAACTATCCGAGTACTGCCATCCGCATGAGGGACCTCGACCGTGAAGTTCCAGAACTCCTTGCCTGCGGCGACTTCATCAATCACGCGATCCGCCAGGTCGCGTCCCACAAAATACTCGCCAATCAATTCACGCCAGGTGAGTCCAAGGATAGCTTTTCTTGGATAGCCGAGAACATTTTCGATCGATGGACTGACGTAAGTGAGGACACCATCAGGATCATGGGTATAGATGATGTAGTCGCCGCCGATGCCTTCAACTAAACGCTGATATTTAAGTTCGCTCTCGTGGAGGGCGGGTCTCTTCCCCAGGGGCCGGTTCACGATCGGGGCGAGTGAATCGGCTGGAAATGCCGTCTTATCAACGGAATGGCTCTGATCGATCGTCATGGAAAAGAGGGCGGAAGTGAGGAGTCAATTGCGGTTAGCCCCCATTGTAGCGTCTACCCGCATGTTTTGGGGAGCCCTGTGTCCTTTGTATCAGTTCGGCGTACAGTAATCGAGTCTGTTCCGCCATGGCCCGGCAGTGGTATCGGAGGCGAATGGCCGCTTGGCCCGCCTGCCCAAACGCTCGGGCTTGTTCACGATTTTGCAGCAACCTGGCCAGTTTTGCTGCCAAGTCGGTTGCGTCGTGAGGCTTGCAAAGTAGGCCCCCCCCGGTGTCGGCCAGCAACTCCGGATAGGTGCCGTGAGCAGGGACCACGGCCGGCACTCCGTTTGCCAGGGCTTCTAGCAAGGGTAAGCCTTTACTTTCGCGGTAGACCGTCGGTGTGCTGAACACGGCAAGCGATTGGAGGAACTCGATCTTGCCTGCTCGGTCGACTTCGCCAAGATAGTGGAATTTTCCAGCTAAGGGCCCCAGATTTGCGCGATTTTGTAGCTGCCGTAGATATCCACGGTCTCCAGCTCCCAAATATCCGGCGGCATGAAGTTCGATTTCTGGCAGCTCGAAATGCTCGATCAATAATTCACAAGCCTCGACCAACAGGTGCAATCCCTTATCCTGGCAAATGCGGGCCAGATAGCCAACGCGGAGCGGTTTGTTGGTCGGCTCTTGCCGCCCTCCATGGCCTTCAAGTTGCAAGCCGTGGGGAATCACGTGGATCCGCTGGCGCTCGACGCTCAGATAGTCGGTCATGAAATCGGCGTAGTAGTTGTTAAGTGCCGTAAAGGCATGGACTTCCGCCGCCCGTTGGCACAGTATTTGGCGCGCCTGCTCGTAGTAAGGAGCCCCAAGCTTCTCCAGAAAGATGTCCTCACCCGAGAGCCCGCAAATCACCGGTGGGCCACATCGCTCGGAAATCATCCGCGCCAGGCCCAGCATCATCGAGTTGGAAAGATGCACCACGTCGGGCTTCACTTCGTCAAGCAGCCAATCGACCAGTTTATCAAGTTCCTTCCGTTGATTGCCGAGTTCGCCACTCAGCATCGAGACGGTCATGGCGCCGAGCTTCGCAGGATCGACGCTCGCGCCGCGACCGGCCAGCAAACGGAGCAGGGCAGGGTGGTCGAGCCAGCGGTCGAGCCATCGCGGCGTGTAACGAAAGAGGGGCACCTTCTGCTGGAGGTAGGCGTTGATGCCGCCAAAAAAGACGCGTTGCTCGCTGACGTCGCCTTCGTCGGTGCGAATCGGCGTATAGATCGGCACCAGCACAACGTCCTCGCCCAGTGCGAGCAGGGCGGTAGCGAGTGTGTTGTCGTGCAGACAACTGCCGCAATACATGCCCGCGGCACCGGCGGCAAGGTAGGCGATCTTCACGAAGGCGGCTTGTGGAATTGGGTGAGCAGGTGAATAGGTGAATAGGTGAATAGGTGAATAGGTGGGTTAGGATCTATGACGACATTTTGCCGTACGCTTTTCACTTACTTATCCGCTTATCCACTGCTTTGGAAACGTCCGTTATTTTAAACGGCTGAAGTGTTACGCGGAATGCGAAACCAGGCCACTCAAGGGGCAAAGAATTTCTGCAACGTTTCCTGTTTTGGCGGTCGCGTCACCAGCGAAACTCCAATCATCGCTACCAACGACGCCAGGAAAATTGCCGCGACAGGCATCACTTCATAAGTTTCGCCACCTAGAGTCAGATCGAGCGTATAAGTCCGTATCGGTCCGGGGTTTCCAGCCGTAATGGCTCGGCCAACGGCGTCACTGAAAAAATAGCCCCAAGCTGCGATCGTGGCGAGTACAGCCGCGTAGGCGCCCCACTTCGTGAGTCGTCTCCAGTACAGAGCGGCGAAGGCGAGTGGAAAGAGCGCCGAAAAACCGCTGAAACACCAGACGCCCAAGGCGAACACGCTGGGCGGTTTGAATAGGCTGAGCACATAAGTGACCGCTACCACGCCAATAATGAAGCCACGTGCTAATTTGATTTGACTTTGGTCATTGGCATCACGTCGGAAATAGTGGCCGACGATATCGTTGGTGAACATTGTCCCCAAACATAGGAACTGGCTATCGAGCGAAGACATGATTGCCGCAAGAATTCCGGCCGTCAGAAACCCACCTAAAACGGGTCCCGCTTGCGTTTTCACGAGAAAAGGCAAAATCGCATTTGGGTTGCCTGGCAAGGGGGGCTTTGCGGGCAACAATCCGGTCGTCGCCCAGACGCCGATAAGCACGCAAGGCACCCAGACGATCATAATAAAAATGGGATGGGCCACGACGGGCAACTTAAAACTACCTGCGCTTTTGGCTGTGAGCCAATGCTGAAACAGATGGGGAAACATGCCGACCGATAAGGGCACCAGTAAGTACGTAAAAAACTTCGTCTTCGACATGTCGCCGCGCGCAGCCTTGTTTTCTGAGACCGCCTCTCCCAACAATCGCAGGTTCTCCCAGAGGTTTTCTTGACCACCAAGTTTGTTGGCAATGACGCCAAAGGTGACGATACCCAGGACCATGAAGACGACTGTCTGAAAAGCGTTGGCCCATGCCGTACCGCGCATTCCGCCGAAAAAGACGTAGGTCAGCACGACCAGGCAGATCATCAACGAGCCCAACCAGGGTGGCAAGCCTCCAGAAGTCGCAATTGTCTCCGTAGGAAAGAGATCGGGAAACGCGCCAGCGGTCATCGTTTGCATCACAACACCACTGGAGATGACACCGATAAGTAAGTAAGGAATTACCAAACCGACCAAGATCGGAAACAGCAATAGACCGATACCGTCCGAGTCGAGCCGATCGCGGAAGAATTGAATTTGCGTTCGGTAACCATAGCGTTTGCCGAACCCCCAGAGTTTGACTCCGAGCAAGAAAAAACATAGCGAGTGAATAATTCCGCTGCTTGATGCGAGCATGCCATAAACGCCGATGCCTTCTTTGAAAGCTTCGCCGGTAGAACCGACCAACGCAAAAGCGGTCATGGTTGTGCCGAACAGCGACATCAGAAGCAAGAACGGGCCGATCGAGTGGCTTGCCAGCATGTAGTCGCTAGATGTGCCGCGGAACAAGCGACTTGCAAATAAACCGAGCAACAACAACAGGCTCAGATAGCCGCTGATGATCCAAAACTGTATCAAGAGGCACCGCCTTCCGTGACTTTAGCCTCGGTCTCAGATTCTAAATTCGAGGTCTCTAAATCAGCAGGCCAACATTGGATGACCGCGTAAAACCAAACACAGCTGGCAGCAATCGAGATACAAGCATGATAAAACAAACCGATAGGCATAAACCCGAAGACCAGCCTATCGTCCGTCCAGAACCAGTTGTCCTGGTGCAAGACAAGCAGCGTGAGGATCATTGCAAATAGGGAGCGAGGCATGAAAGTGCCGATGGAAGGGAGGACAGCGGAAGGGAGAACAGCGGAAGGGAACTGTTGGAAGCCAGCCGACGGCAGCCAGCCGACGGTAGCGAGACGGTGGACGGCGAATTGGGATCGGCCGTATTCTACAGGGAGGCACCAACTGCTGGAATGGCTCTTAGCTCGTAAACGCAGAATCTTCTCCTCCTTCGCTGCTCATTCTTCCTGCAGCCTTGGCTGCCAGCCATGGCTCCAGATCTTCAAAAATCCGCCCTGCACAGCCGTCAAAGACGCGACCGATTAGCAAATCGACGAGTTCGCCTTGGTGCTGGGGGTACTCTTGGATAAACTTGCCGACGCGGAATTCACCGGAGTAAAAGGCGTAGACCAGTTTGCGGATGAGGTTGGTTTGGCGTGAAAAATCGGGCACCCATCGGCCAAGCGCTGCCGCCGAAACGTCGCCGCCGCGTAATCCCTCAATGATGCAATCCGAAGCGACAGCGGCCGATTTGAGCGCAAAATAGACGCCCTAAGAATAGATCGGGTCAATAAATCCCCAGGCATCGCCAACCAGCACCCAGCCGTCGCCCGCGGAACGCTCGGTCGTGTACGAAAACTCTTTAGCGACGTGCAGTTCGCCTTCCGGTTGGGCGCCGC
>Ga0310121_10004935_pt1 | contig 11604 bp, 11 predicted proteins | sample CB27_Tmax_986_MG_FD_203504 | JGI IMG/M metagenome (GOLD analysis project Ga0310121, IMG submission 203504) | Marine microbial communities from Western Arctic Ocean, Canada - CB27_Tmax_986 | ecosystem: Environmental > Aquatic > Marine > Oceanic | place: Canada: Western Arctic Ocean | collected...
GACGCGTATAGTGAGGACATGCCAAACGACACCGCACCGACCCGCATCACAGTCGCCCCCGGCGGTCCCTATATCGTGGAGGAGGTCTCCGAGCTGACCGGCGCCGACGGGCAGCCGGTGTCGGTCCAGCCTCGAATGGCCCTCTGTCGGTGCGGCAAGTCCGCGAACAAGCCGTTCTGTGACGGCGCGCACGCGGCGGAGGGTTTCGCCGGTCAACCGGCTGAGAAGGTCGGCACGTCGAAAACGCGGCTCTACCGGGGCCACGAGGTTACGGTCGGGTACAACCTCACGATCTGCGCGCACGCCGCCGCCTGCGTGACCGGACTGCCAGCCGTCTTCGACATGAACGCGCGACCCTGGATTCAACCGGACAACGCGGAGGCGGACGCCGTCATCGGCGCCGTCCGGGCCTGCCCCTCAGGCGCGTTGAGTTACTCGATCGAAGGGGAAACCCCGACCGACCCACCGACCCCAACCTCGATCACCGTACTGCCTCAGGGACCGTTGGCGGTGGATGGCCCGGTCGAACTCATTGGCGCCGGCATTCAGCGGGCCGATGGCGGCTCGGACACCAAGTGCACCCTGTGCCGGTGCGGGGCCTCTCAGTCGATTCCATTCTGCGACGGCAGCCACGCGACCAGTGGGTTCCGTGATCCGGCCTAAGCCGACCTCGCCAGGCGCGAGGGAGCATGCAGGCGGCATGTGACCGTGTTGAGGCTCCCCGCGCCAAACCCGTCCCTCTCACAGAACCGGTTTCCTGGAGGCGTTCGTCTCCTGAGGAAACGGCGGCCGTGGGATCATAGCAAGCCCCTACAGGGGCGCTGATCGTTCAGCGGGCCTAAAGGCTCTTGCTACGGCCGCCAGCTGGGCGTGACCCGCTTCCTGTCCGAGGCTTCAGCCCCGCGTGTGACGGGCTGGCAAGGCGCAAGGGAGCAGCCAAGCGGCATGTGACCGTTGAGCTCCCCGCGCCAAACCATCCCTCTCGCAGAGCCGGTTTCCTGGCGGCCATTTGGTTGAGGGCATGGACCCCCGAGCGCATACCCATCCAGCCAGTGACGAGGCTCAGAGTGATGCCGCCCAGGAAGCAGCCACCCATCAGCAGTTGCTCACCGGACGACAGTGACACCTGACGGACGGTTGACATCAGGTACATCGTGAACCGCCGACCTTGCACGTCGAAAATCTTGCTCCAGAAACCGCCGGCAGCGCGCAACTCGCCCGTGTCGTACTGGCGGTGGTCGCAACGCAGGCATCTGTAGCGGGACGACATTGGGTTCTCTGGCATCTGTCCCTCCTGATCACGCTACGCCAGGCCCGGCATGGTATTCGTTGCTGGCCGGCCGAGCGGTCGGCGCCCTCCGTGTCATGCGGTGGAGATCACGCCGTCTGGGGCCGGAGGCACTCCGAGATCAACTCCCGGACGTTGGAGGGCGAACACGCGAGCGGGCGGCTCTAGCGATCCGCCATCGTCGTTCAGTCGACGGCTTAGATCAGGCAAGAGAGAGATGTGGCTGGGACGCAGGGATTCGAACCCCGATTAGACGGACCAGAACCGCCTGTCCTACCATTGAACGACGTCCCAACGACAGTCGCACCATCGATTATATCGAAGGGTGAATGCGACGGGCAACGCCGGTGGCGACGGCGGCGAGCGAGCGGGCGGCGATCACATCGAGTTGAGCTGGAACTTCTGGAGCGCGGTGATCTGCGCCAGGCCCTGGCGCGCCAACGCCTCGGTGCGGGGGCTGGGCTTGAGCTCCAGGACCTCGACCAGGTGCTGATAGGCGGCGGTCGGCTGCCCAAAGGCGCGAAGCTGGAGCAGGCCGGCGCCGACGTGGGCGTCAGCGGCGCCCTCGCCGATCGGATAATCGGCCAGGTGTCGCTGGAAGACGGCGAGGGCGGCGTGGATGTGTCCCCTGGCTGCCATCCAGTTGCCGAGCAGCAGGGACTGGCGTTCGGTCATCGCGCGCGTCGTCTCCCGCGTTGACAATCCGACATACAGACGTGCGGCCGCCTCGAAGTCGCCATCTTCGATCAGCGCGGCCAGGCTACCCGGCGGCTCGTGGTGCGCACCGGGCGCCGGCTGCGTGCCGAAGTCGGTCGGTCGGGTCAGGACAGCGCCGCGGTTGGCCACCCAGGCCACGACCACGCCACCAAGAAATCCGCCGATGTGCGCGCCATACGCGACCCCTCCGCCGGGCGTCCCAGCCGTGGCCACCAGCGGCAGGATGTTATCGACGATCACGTAGAAGCCCAGCACCCAGCGAGCTGGCGCGTAGATCACGTTCATGAAGAACGGGAACAGCATGACCCAGAGCCGCACCCGATTGCGGGGGAACCACACGAAGTAGAAGCCCAAGACACCGGAGATCGCACCCGAGGCGCCCAGCAGGGGAAGCGGGGAGGACCCGGCGATCAACAGGTGAAAAAGCGTGGCGGCCACACCGGTGCCGAGATACGCGATCAGGTAGCGCATCCGACCCAGGCGGTGCTCGACGTTGTCGCCGTAGATCCAGAGGAAGAGCATGTTGCCGGCGAGATGGAAGAAGCCGGCGTGCAGGAACATCGCGGTCAGAAGGTCGAGCGTCTGTGGTGCGACAGGCCGGAAACCCCACTGGAACACAAACAGGTCGTACTGGCTGAGTCCCCGGAGGATCGCGTCGACCGCGCGGGGAGACAGCGGTCGCGACATCGCCTGCTGGAGGGCCGTGAGGTACTCCACAACCACCGGGTCGCCCGGCTCGGGACCGACGAAGCTGAGCGGGAGCGTGACGAACAGGTAGGCGGCGCAGTTGACCGCGATCAACGCGTAGGTGACAACCGGAACGGAACTGGGATTGGGCTCGTCGCCGAGCGGCAGAATCATCTGGAGTGGGGCGGCAACCGGACCACGTGTCACGGGTCCACCGGCCATGGCCCGGTTCGCAGAACTCTCCTCACCCTAGGATACATCCGCCGGGGGGGCACGACGCGGCATCCGAGGTCGCGGGGCGCCATCAGGCGAGTCCGTTCCGGATGCCCATCGTTGCACGCCATTGCCCGTCCTGCGCGGTTTCTCCGCGGTGCACGGCCGGATCGCAAGAATCCGAACCGATACGTACTCCAGAGCAACCACGCATGTACTACCGAGTGCCCGGCACCAACGGCGAGACGACCAGTGCGCTGGACGCGAACTTGGTGTACTCCAAGTTTCTGTTCGTCACGTTGCGCCGCGAGGACGCGCGCGCGCGGGCCACGCTTCGCGAAGCAGGATCCTGTATTGCGCGCGGATTCGTCAACGACTTCCACGCCAATGGGAGCCCGAACTTACCGTCACACGAAACGGTCCAGTTCCTAGTGGCGGCCACCCCGCCGCGGTGCAGCGACGGCCTGCTGTCGGCGGAGTGTGTGGCGCACGTGACCACGAAGTATCGGCCACGGCTGGGCGAGATTGAAGCGGAACTTGGGCGCCGACTCGGGGACATGGCCACCGTCCGGGCCATCGATGGGTCAATGAGAGCCCTGCGGTACACCAGCGCCGCATTGCAGGAGTACGTGGACAAAGGCGCCGCCGCGCGGCAGTCGGGCCGGTCGGCGGGGAACGGCATCATCATTCCGATGAGCAAGACGGCGGCCTGGTGGAACATGAGCATGCTGGAGCGGCACGCCTACTTCTATCCGCATGTCGATCAGGAGCAGGGTGGTCAGGTAGCAGGTCACGCGCAGGCGGCCGAGGCCGGCATTCAGACGATCTACCGCCGGCTCTACCACAACCCGGACGGGTATCAACGCACGGACGAGTACGACTTCGTCACCTACTTCGAATGCGCCGACGAGCACCTGGCGACATTCGACCTCGTTCGACAGGCCCTACGAGACGAACGCCGGAATCCCGAATGGCGGTTTGTCGTCGAAGGTCCTGAATGGCGGGGACGACGGGTCCTGCGCTGGTAACCAGCCTCCACGTTCCCCACCCAGCAGACGCCACACTATGGGACCCGCCGCTTTGGCGAGAGGTCAGAGGTCGAGTTGCGCGAGTCGACGCGCGATCTCGTCGCGCGTCGTTCTAAATCTGACGAGTTGATCGGCCGCGGTCCCGGGCTCGCCGGCCGGGTCCGGAAGCGCCCAGTGCAGCCGCGTCGCGACGGCGCCGAGGACGGCCGGGCAGACCTCGTCCGCGCAGAGCGTGACGACGGTACCTACGCCAGCCGGGTCGATGGTATCCACATGCTTCGAGCCCTGACCCGAGATGTCGATGTCGAGCTCTGCCATGACCGCCACCGCATACGGGTTGAGGGCACTGGGCGCCGACCCTGCGCTTTGCACCAGGAGGCAGGCGCCGAAACGGGCCCGCGCCAACCCTTCGGCCATCTGGCTGCGAGCCGAGTTGGCAACGCACAGAAACAGCAGGCCGGACCGGAACGGCCGTGGATTGGGCACGGTGGGCTCGGACATCAGAGGATCTTGACTGGGCGGTGTCACCTGGTCAATTCGGCGACGTCGAGGGTTTCGTCCAGCCGCGCGTGTGTCTAGCGTCATTCGGGGGCGAATGCTCTATGCGTTCATGGCCTGCCGGACTGCTGTTGATCGCGGTGCTCGGGTGCACGTCGGACGACGGCGCGGGCACGACGGCGGCGCCCCCCCCGTTCGAGCGAGCTGAACCCGATGATCGCGCTGCAGCAACGCGACCAGCCGGTGTTCGGTCTCTACGCGCCACGGGCGCGGCAGCGCTCGGCTGGGGGAGCGGAGGACCCGGGGCCGGTCAAGATGGCACAACAACTGGCCGGCGAGACGATCGCCTACGAGCGAAGCAACTTCGTGTTCGTCGGCAGCATGGAGGGTGGTGTAGAACGCGGATTGCCGGCGTTTACGGAGTTCATGTCCGCGATGCGTGATGCGGGCAGTACGGCGGAGACCCATACGCTGGTCGTGAAGATGCAGAACATCGCGGAAGACCCGGATGCCGTCGCCCATGTCGGCCAGCCACTGAACGCCGGGGTCAGCGCGATCGTGTTCGTCGGCGTAGAGTCGGTGGAGGAGCTGCGCCTGGGGCTGGACGCGATGCGGTTCGGGTCGAACGGCGGGACTCGACGTGACGACGTGGGATGGGCGCCCACCTACTGGGACCTGACCGAGGAGGAGTACCGCAAGAGAGCGGATCTCTGGCCGCTGAATCCAGACGGCGCACTCGTCAACCACACGATCATCGAAAGCCACGAAGGGCTCGCGCATGTGCGGGAGATTGCCGCCGTGCCCGGGGTCGGGGTGCTGTGGCCCGGGGCCGGCACATTGCGACGACTGTTCAGCTCGACCGACGCCGATGGGCGTCGGCAGGTGGACATGGAGGCCTGGGAGGCCGCGACCCAGCAGGTCCTCTCGGCGTGCCAGAAATTCGATGTCGCGTGCGGCTATCCCGCGAACGCCGATGACATCGAGACACGCTTGACGCAGGGCTTCAGTGTGTTCGTGATGAACTGGGGCGAGAACGGGTTCGAAACGGTCGAGAAAGGACGGGCCGCCACGGGTCGCTAGGCTTCTTGGCGATCCGTCCGTCTGGCGGTGTTGCTTCGTCGGTCACATGCCGCCTGCATGCTCCCTCCTCGCGCCTAGCCAGACGAACGGCTTGCCAAGAAACCGCTCTGGTGTGTTTCCGCACCCGGCTAGGTTTTCGGGGCGGGGCATCCCGCGCTTCGACACCCGCTCCACGTCGTTGTTCAGCGGCCTCTTGAGCGCCCGCCCCCCAGGCGAGTGCGGGCACCTACCGTGAAGCCGGCACGGCGGCGACGGGCCCGCGCGGCCCCCGGATGAACGCACTCATGAACGCGCCGTCGATGTCGGCCGCGTCCGCCTCCGGGACCAAGCCTACGTCGGCGAGGAACGCGCTGGCGTCAGCCGCCCCGTAGATACGGGTTGGCTCCACCTCGACGTCGACGAACCCCGCGGCGGCGAGTCTTCCGCGGTAGTCAGATTCCTCGAGCGCTCCGGCAACGCAGCCGACCCACAACTCCATACTCCGGCGTAGGTCGTCGCCGACCTCACGCCGACGCACGACGTCAGAGACGGCCAAGCGGCCTCCCGGTTTCAGCACGCGCTTGGCTTCCGCAAACACACGGTCCTTGTCGACCGACAAGTTGACGACGCAGTTCGAGATGATGACGTCGACCGATGCGTCAGGGAGCGGGATCGCTTCGATGGTCCCCTTCAGGAACTCCACGTTGTCGAGACCGGCAGCCTGTTGGTTCTTTCTGGCCAGCGCCAGCATCTGATCCGTCGTGTCGAGCCCATAGGCCCGACCGGTCGGACCGACGCGGCGGGCCGAGAGCAGCACATCGATGCCGCCGCCCGAACCGAGGTCCAGCACGGTCTCCCCGGGTCGCAGTTCGGCCAAGGCAGTCGGATTCCCGCACCCGAGCGACGCCGTCACCGCCTGGGCGGGCAGGGTGCGCACCTGGTCGTCATCGTACAGGTCGTCAGTGATCGGATCGGTGCCGCTACAGCCACCGCCGACGGGCCGCAACACGAGGCCTGCGCGCCGGCATCGACGTGCTCGGCGATCTCTCCATACTTTCTTCTCACGACATCGGTGATTTCGTTGTCTGTCATCTTGGTCGAGGTCCTCAGTCGAGTGTCTTGGGTTGTCAATGTATTCGTATACACGAATATAATAACCATCGTATGCACTCGCATTACATCTGTCAAGGCGAATACAATCGATGACAAAGGGAGGCACGCCGGTGAATCGCATCGAGTTGATGGAAACGGTATTCAAGGCGCTGGCCGACCAAACCAGGCTCCGTATCCTGAGCCTGCTTAGCGCCGGCGAGGTCTGTGTGTGCGATATTCACGAGAGCCTGCGCATCCCACAGCCGACCGCCTCGCGACATCTCGCGTATCTGAAACGGGCCGGTCTGGTCGCCGACCGACGGGACGGACTGTGGGTGCACTACCGGCTGGCCCGCCCACGTGACGCCGTGTTACGCACGGTGCTCGAATCGACGATGCACTCCCTCACCCATCTCCCGACGACGGCGCGGGACCGCCAGCGCCTGTGCTGCAATACCGGACGTGACCTTCCCGCCATGGACGCCGCGCCGGGACTCCCCTGCTGCGAGTGCTGATGGCATGACGCCTCACCTCGCGCAGCTCAACATTGCCCGGATGCGGGCGGCCGTTGGCCGACCCGGTCATGGCGCAGTTCGTGGCCCAGATCGATCAGATGAACGCGGCGGCGGAGGCGGCCGACGGGTTCATCTGGCGACTCGTGTCGGACGACAGCGAAGCCGCCTCGTTCAGCGTGTTCGGCCAACGGAACCTCCTGTTGAATGTGTCTGTCTGGGCGTCGATTGACGCGCTACGCGACTATGCCTACAAGAGCGTGCACGCCGGCCCCCTCCGCGATCGGAAGCAGTGGTTCCTGCCGATGGACGGCCCGTCTTCGGTCCTGTGGTGGGTTGCGGCAGGACACCGCCCGACTGGGGACGAAGGCAAGGCCCGGCTGGAACGGCTGGCGCAGCACGGCCCCACCGCGGCCGCGTTCACCTTCGGGCGGCGGTTTCCGCCCCCCGACACCCACCGCCACTCCGACCTCTCGGGTAATCAGCGGTGACTCGTAGTGAAACCGGAGCGGCCTCGTCTCGACGCCTGACCAAGGCGCGCCTGCAGGAAGGGGTCGATGCCCTGTGCGCCGTGGACCCTGATCTGGCTCGAATCGCCGAGCGGTTCGGGCCGCCGCCGCTGTGGGGACGAGCGCCCGGATACGCCACGCTCGTGCGGATCATCCTGGAGCAGCAGGTGTCGCTGGCCTCCGCCAAGGCGACGTTCGGCCGGATGCGCGACACCTTCGGCGAGGTCACCTCCGAGAACATGGCGTCGCTGAGTGCCGCCGACATTCAGACAGCCGGCGTCACGAGACAGAAGGCCAGCTACTGTCTGGGACTGGCTCAGCTCATTCAGAGTGGCGCCCTCGACCTGCGGTCGCTGAGTCGAGCGGACGACCGGGAAGTCCGACGGCGGCTCATCGACATCCGCGGCATCGGCACCTGGACCGCCGACATCTATCTGCTGATGGCCCTCCGACGGCCCGACATCTGGCCGGACGGCGACCTGGCGCTGGCCACCGCAGCGCAACAGGTCAAACGACTCCGCCGTCGGCCTGATGACACGCGGCTACGCGCACTCGCGGCTCGCTGGGCACCTTGGCGAGCGGTGGCGGCCCGGCTGCTGTGGCACTACTACCTCTCCACACGGGGCGGTCGCGACCCCGTCATCCTCTGACCATCCAATGCCCGCGGTACGTATCCGGCATGTGCTGATCACGGACGACCGAGGGGACGCCCTGGCGACCTATCTCGCGGCGCGCCGGTCAGACCTCGACTCTCGGGTGCGAACCGCGTCCACGCTCACCGAGTCGGACCCGCAGTGGGCCGACGCGCTCGTCGGGTTCGCCACGCCGATCTCCCTCGACCGGTCATCGATTCGTTGGGTGCACTCCACCGGGGCCGGCGTCGACGGGTTGCTGGGCGGGAAGCGCTGGCCGGACGGGGTCACGCTCACGCGCACCACCGGAGCCCTCGGGGCCCGAATGGCCGAGTATTGCGTCGGCCACGCCCTGGCGGTGACGCAGCGAATACGCGAGTTTCACTGCGACCAAAGGGCGGGTCGCTGGGCCCCCGTCGAACCGGGCACGTTGCAGGGAACGACCGCCGTCATCATCGGGACCGGGTCGGTGGGGTCGGCGATCGCCACGCGGTTCGCGGCGCTGGGTTGCTCGACGATCGGCGTGTCGCGGTCCGGCCAACCCACGCCTCCGTTCGATCACGTGCACCCCGTCGGGGGGCTCACCGACACCGTCACCGAGGCTCGCTGGCTCGTGCTGGCGGCGCCCCTGACCGCGGAAACCCGGGGACTCGTGGGGGCCGCTGTGCTCGGCGGCTGTCGAGATACTGTGGTCATCAACGTCGCCCGAGGCGGGCTACTGGATACCGCCGCGCTCCTCGATGCGCTGGCCCTCGGCACGGTCACCGCGGCCGTGCTGGACGTGTTCGATACAGAACCACTTCCGCCTGACTCGCCGCTCTGGCGGAGCCCGGACGTCGTGATCACCCCCCACATCGCCGGTGTCACACACGTCGAGGAGGCGGGAGCCGCCTTCCTCGACGCTCTGACCCATCTGGAATCGGACCGACGCCCCCCATCCGCCGTCGACCCGACCCGCGGCTACTAGTGTCTTGTATCAATGATTCGCTGCATAAGTCGGTGGCGCGTGACGGGCGGTTTCCGGGCGAGGGGTTCGTCTGGCCAGGCGCAAGGAGGGCGCGGCCAGGCGGGCTGTGATCGATGCAGCAACACCGGAGGGCGCGCGACAATGCGCGCCTCGCGGCCGTGGAGTGGGGCACTTGGGGTCCCCGCGGAACGGCCGCGGGGGGGGTCGGGGCGCAGCCCCGTCTAAGCGACGCCGCGTTCGTCTCCTGAGGAAACGGCGACCGTGGGATCGTCGCCCCTTCAGGGGCGCTGATCGTTCAGCGGGCCTAAAGGCCCTTGCTACGGCCGCCAGCTGGGCGTGACTCCTCCCCGCAGAACCGGTTTCCTGGCGAGGGGTTCGTCTGGCAAGGCGCAAGGAGGGAACATGCAGGAGGCGGCATGTGACCGACGCAGCAACGCCGCCAGGCGGACGCCTCGCCAGGAAACCTAGGGGTTCACGGTGACGTCGACGTGGGCGGTCGTCCAGCAGCATTGATCGCCGCCGCCGCCATCGCCGGAAACGTCGTTGCCCGTCGCCATGAGGCGATATTGACCCGGCGCGTCGAACGTGACTGAGGTCATGGTCTCGCCGCCGGCCAGATCCTCGAAGCTGTGCGTCAGTTCAGGGCCGGTGTCGACCCCCTCCGCCTCGAAGGTCACGATACCCGGGCCCCGATACTTCTTCCAGGTGACGCCCAAGGGTGGACGACGACGCCGACCGGCCCGCTGCTCCGGCACAATGGTCAGCGGCTGGTCGATCGCGGTCAGCAGGAGGGTCAGCGGTTCTCCCACGGTCGTGCTATAGGTCGCAGCGATCCCGTGCGACGGGCCCTGCAGCTCCGAGCCGTTCGGGCCGACCTTGATGACCGGCGGCACATTGCCGTTCGCCTTGTTCAGGAACGGATCGGCAAAGTAGGGAGGATTGGCCCAGAACTCGACCTTCGACAGCTGGTTATTGATACGCAGCGTCCAATTCAGCAGGCGCTCAGCCTGGTCGGCCGGCACGGTGACGGAGAACACGCCCCAGTTTCGCCCTGGCAGAAAGTGTGTCGGTTGCCCCATGTCAGCCGCGTCGGGTCCCATGTGGTTGTCCTCGCCGATCGGGATGTCCACCGCGACCTCATTGCGGTTGTAGTAGCCCACGAGCAACGTCAGACTCCCGTCCTGGTTCCGGGACCATGCCTCATACGCGGGCCAGACCGCCTCACCGGTGCTGCCGGACGGTTCGAGCGAGAGGGGTGTGCGTGGCGGCTGCGCGTCGGCCGCGGACGCCAGCAGCGAAGCCGCAACCACGGCGGCAAGAGCGATGACGGTCGGGAAAACGCGAAAAGGTTGGGGCATTGGCCGACTCCAGGTCGTGCGAACCGAGCGAACGATAAAGGGGCGCCACCCGCGCTGCGAGCGGCGCCCCCTCTCACAAGAGATGCGACGAACGGTGTCGTGCCATCACGACATCCGGACCGGGTGCTACTGTCCGCCCCCCTGGGTCTCGGACTCCGCGGCCTCACGCTTCGCGAGCTCGGCCTCGTAGTCGTCATCCTCAAAGTAGGTGACGTTCACCCAGGCATGGGCCATCTCATCAACGGTGCGGTCGCCATATCCGACCCAGACGTTCGGGTCTGGGTTGGCTCGGTTGGCGGCGGTGTTGTCGTGCCACGCCGTCACCTTGATGAGCGTCCCCTTCGGCAACAACGGCGCCGCGTCGTCGGTGAAGACGTAGCTGTTGTGCCAGTTGAAGTTGAAGTCGCCGACATGGCTCAAGACCTGGCGGCGACCGTTGGGCCGAATCGCCTCGATCGACATCGCCTTGCCGCGCAGGTGCATGTGCGGCTGAAAGCTCTCGATCCGGGCCGCGCGCTGCAGCGGGAAGAAACCTTGCGTGGACGCCACGCTGTTAGGCGGAATGTCCACGCCGCCGGTGCCCATCAGATGCAGCACCTGGCGATGCTCGGGTGCCTGATCTTCAGGATGGAGATAGACGCCCAACTGCACGGTGTCGGTAATCTCCTCGCCACCTGACGAATAGTGGATGTCCCACTGAATCTCGGAGTCTGGCAACATCAGCTTCCCGGTGCCGGGACGCATGATTTCACCCTGCTTCCCGACGGCCCACTCCATGAAGGTGCCGGCGGTCCGGGAGCGGTCCACGCCGTTTGCGGCATTGGCTCGGTTCGCCGCGACCAGAGCCGGGTCGGTCTCTTCCTGCACGAGTCTGGCAATGGCGTGATGGACGATCTTACGACCCGCCACGGTGCCCGGGCGCATCTCGATGGCCCGCGCCCACCGCTCGGTGGTCAGGCCGGTCTCGCCCCGGGGCTTCCACCAGGCGTCATTTGCTTCGGCCGCCATCGTGTACGGCGTCGACTCGATGATCAGGTCTGGCGG
>Ga0310121_10004936_pt1 | contig 11602 bp, 15 predicted proteins | sample CB27_Tmax_986_MG_FD_203504 | JGI IMG/M metagenome (GOLD analysis project Ga0310121, IMG submission 203504) | Marine microbial communities from Western Arctic Ocean, Canada - CB27_Tmax_986 | ecosystem: Environmental > Aquatic > Marine > Oceanic | place: Canada: Western Arctic Ocean | collected...
TCCGCCCCTCGCGCCTCTGCCCTCGCATCACCCCTGAACGGCAGGGCGAAGGGCTGATGCGAGGGCGACGGCGGAGGGGCTCGGCGAACTCATTGTGGACGTGGGATGGACCAATTCGGCACGTTAAGAATCTGACTTCCATATTTCAAATGCCCTGAAACTCGCAAAAACCTGCAGGAAAAGCACGTATTCCTCAAATTATCCGGAATCGACCCACAGATTCTTCGGAAGAGGCTAAAATCCCCTCTGTACCTAGATATGGAAAGAAATATGCAAGACATTCTGATCGGCCGCTGTGACCATCGGCGACCTGCGTTTTACTTTGAATGTCCATCGTACGGTGTCACGCCAATCATCTCTGTCGTGTGTGCTATCTTTCTGTTGCTGGCTTGTGCCCTGGCTCGAGCCGAGACTTCCGCCGACGGATTCGTGGAACTCTTCGATGGGAAAGCCTTGCAAGGATGGACTCAGCGCGGCGGCCAGGCAACGTATGCGGTCGAGGATGGCACGATTGTGGGAACTCCGGTTCCGAACACGCCAAACACGTTTCTCTGCACGGAGAAAAACTACGGTGACTTTATCCTGGAATTGGAGTTCAAAGTCGACGTGGGATTGAATTCCGGCATTCAAATTCGCAGTAATAGTCTTCCGGACTATCGCGACGGCGTTGTCCATGGCTACCAAGTCGAGATTGACTCCTCGGAGCGCGCGTGGACTGGAGGCATCTACGACGAATCGCGACGAGGCTGGTTGGACGACCTGACGGACAATGAACCAGCCAGAAAAGCCTTCCAGCAAAACCAATGGAACCACTTCCGTATTGTGGCCGAGGGAAAATCAATCAAGACGTGGCTCAACGGTGTGCCGGCGGCCGACTTGACCGACGACATGACCCCGTCCGGCTTCATCGGCCTGCAGGTCCACGGCGTGGGAGGACCGACTCCGGCACGCGTGCATTGGCGAAACATCCGCATCAAGGAGACGGATCCGCAGAAGCAAGTAGAATAGGCGACTCAAACTACGCCGCCGCCCGCGAACTCCCGATCGACCCGTGGACGTTGAGCACGTCGACGCCGCCGAATTCGAGCAGTCGCCGTTTGCCGTGGAAGCCGAGATACTCGCCAGTGTTGATCCGCAAGAACGGTAATTCACCGCGCAGCTGTTCGTAACCGTTGTAATCTTCGCGAGTGATCGGGTCCTCAATCCAATAGACGTCGAAGCCCGAGTTGTTGTAGATGTGACTGCGGCAGATCGCTTCTTTGGGTGACCAGCGCGATTTCGACGAAGGTGTGGCGGTAGACTTCAAACGCTCCATCGAGCGTACCAATGAACGCGAGGAAGACCCCCAGTCGGTACACCCACCGCAGCTCGGGATGCACCGCGCTCAAAAAAGTTTCCTGTTCGTGGAGTAGATCGTTGTTCGCCGGCACCACCATTTCGCGGTTCAGTACCAGCTTGCCCAGAATCGCGAACAACAGGGTCACCACGATTCCGCCAAGCACAACGATCGAAACACGTTCCACGATTTTGTACGTGGACCCTAGAGCCATCGTCATGCAAACTGTAAATATTCGCCGAACCCGTGGAGCATCAGGTTGCTATCGCCACTTTTCTCGGCCTTTTTGGGGTGGCTAGCGTTGATGCTCCGCGGGTTCGGCGAATATTTACGTGACCTCGTGCGCAAGTCTATAAATATCAACAACTTACAACTTTCCAAAAAAAATCCCTCGAAAGGGTGTCGGGGCTGACCAGCGGATGTTGAGTTCCCTATTGTATCCGCACACCACCTATATTCATGAAGGAACTCAAATGAAACCAACCCGAACCGCCATCATCGCTGTCATGTGCCTGATCAGCCTGGTCTCAACCGACGAGATGGCGTTGGGCAATACGACCTTAGGGTCCGGCGCAGCGACGGAGCTCAACTACGACCAGTTTTTACATGCTCTGGAAATGCATCACGACCATATTGAGAAGCACGTACAAGACTTTACCTGTCGAATTTTCCGGCGTTATCGTAAAGACGGCCAGCTGCAAAGCCGCCAAATCTTGGATGTTAAGTTCCGCAACGAACAGGCAATCAACGGAAACGAAGTTCAGCCCTTAAACGTCTATCTAAAGGTTTTGCGTCCGCGAGGCTCAGCCGGCCAGGAAGTCCTATATGCCCAAGGTAATTACAATGACAAGGTTCTTTTCAATAATAAAACCTTGACGCTGACCTTCAGCCCTGACAGCTCATTAGTGCGGAAAGTCTCGAATCTGGCCATAACGGAGATGGGATTTGCCAAGGTGCTGCAGCGCACCATCGACAAACTCAAGGACGAAGAGAGCTATCGAAAATGTTCGTTTCTACGATACCAGTCGAAAATTGACGGTCGACCTTGTACGACCTACCAAGTAACGCATCCACGGCACAGTAACCATGGCGACTTGCACATTGGCCGACTGTTTATCGACGACAAGCTCGGAGTTCCTACTCGATACGCCATGTATGCGTGGCCTACAGAGCATGATCCGATGCAACTTATTGAGGAGTGTACCTTTTCAACGGTTCGCCTCAACACCGATCTCGTCGACGCGGATTTTGACCCCCTCAACGGTCAATACGGATTTAGTTCGCACGTCGTACAGCGTGAATTGGAGCGTCAGCTGTCACAAAGCACCGCCGACTGGCGGTGAATGACCGTTTGCGTGAGCATCGCGTAAACCAGTGTAGAAGGGCAGGCAGATGTGACGGTTGTAACGACTGCGCGGGAGGCGCGATCACGTTTTTGCGAGGCCGTGGATCCTGACGTACGCTAATTCGGCGGAACAACCTGTTTTGCGGGGAAGGCGTCCAGAATTCGCCACGGTTGGCCGACTGACAAAAACTCGTGTTGCGTCGAGGTCAACCGGTTATGACGGGCATCTCCGATGAAAAGTCAGAGGCCCGCTGTCAGCGTCTCTCGAACGGTTAGATCAAGGCCTCCATACCATGTTCGATACTGCGGACCGAGACACGCCAGGCGTTTGCCGTGGCCGACGTCGACGAGCTGGTTTTACCTACCTGGAACTCTCGGTCGCATTCGTGCTATTCGGCCTCGCGATCGGGTCGGTTGGGCCGATGGTCGTGATGCAATCCAAGCAACTTCGGCAACTCGAATCACGGTTCGAGGGGGACACGACTTATTACGTCGTACCCATTGAGGACGATTGGGCCGGAAAACTTGCGAGAAGAGCGACCGTCGAGACGACGCTGCCTCTGGCAGCGGTCCCGCCACCCATGCCTCCTCCTCCGGTGACCCTGATAGACAACGCTGATGCAGGTTACACCGAAGTGGATTTGGGAACCGTCGATTGGCACACCGTTACCAGCGTCACGGCCTATCAGGGTGATTTCCGCCATCAAAATGCGTATGCCGGAGGCTTTGATAGCGCGTATTGGGAATTCACAGGGTTGCCAGCTGCCAGCTATCGGGTCCTCGTGACGTGGGGGCCAGCCACTAATTTGGCTACCAACACACCGTTCACGGTCTATGACAGTACAGCCGTCGAAGGAACCATCAGGGTCAACCAAACACAATCGCCATCCGGGCCAACATTCAATGGTTCACCATGGGAAAGCCTCGGACTGCTCTCGATAGCCTCGGGGCAGCTGCGCGTAGAAATCCTCGACGATGCAAACAACTACGTTGCCGCGGATGCTGTCCGTATCGAAGAGGTTACGAACGATGTGCAAGTACTTTCGATGAATAAGTCATTGACCTCGGAACAAGTCACCGCGACCGTTTTGGTGACCGAACCAACACCGTGAGTTGTTGCGATTGCGCCTGTTTCTGCGAGACGCAAGGGTTGGGACATCTACCACGCATTCAATTGTTAGGTCGCGCACACGAACAAGCAACGATTTCGGCTACGTCCCGGCGGCCACCTCAACCGCTGGACCGTTTTCGTCAACCGTAAAGCCTTTTACCGTGCGGCTCGAAGGCATCACCGGCATCCGGCCGATGAAGCTTCAACCATTGCAACGCGATCAAGAAGACATATACCGGGTTCAGGACTGCGTATCGCCTCCAGAGGCGTCCAGGCTCTCGGGTCATGCGGTAAAGCCATTCCAATCCTCGTCGTTGCATCCACTGCGGTGCCTGAGAGACAGATCCGGCGTGAAAAGCGAACGCCGCGCCCACAGCGAGCATCGGCATACTCAACTCCTTCGCAAATTCGTAAACGAACACCTCCTGGCGCGGACAACCGAGACCGACAAAGACGATCCTCGCCCCGCTGTGCTTAATGTCACGAATCAGCCGATCTCGCTCATCCATCGTCAACTGTCAAAACTTTGATGGTTCGCTTCCCGCGATCTGCAAATCCGAAAACTGACGTCGGACGACGCTCGACAGTCTCTCGATCAGCGACGCGTCTCCACCAAACAGGTAAATCGGCAATCCCAGCGCAGCTGCGCGTTGGCACGTTTTGAGCATTAAACTTGGGCCGTACACGCGATCAGCCAAGTTCGTCGAGTAGAGCCTGTCGAGGGCCCAACGGACAGGTTGTCCGTCGGGAACAACCAGGTTCATATCGTTTAATCGATATCGATGCGTTTTGTCCAACGCCCCGTTCATCAAACCATGCACGGCCAGCGCTGCTACGGCGCAGGGAGCCTTATCTTGGGCTGCCCATACGATACGATCGACGCTTGCTTCGTAATCGATGGCATTGACCATAACGCCAAGTAGGTTGTGTTTGCCAAGATCAATCATCAGACATTAACTTCGCTCCATCGCTGGATGTTAGCATCACGAATTTCTTGCAGAATCTCCTTGATATCGTATTGCAGCGTCCAGTCTGGATAATCCGCTTGAAACCGGCTAATGTCGCTGACCCACCCCACCACATATGGTCGCCGGCGCGATGCTGATCGGAATAATCCCAGTTCATTGGTCGACCAGCAATCTGCTCGCACAAATCGATGGCTTCTAGCACCGAACAGTTGCTCTGTCGGCCGCCACCGATGTTGTAAACGGCCGCCATACGTGGATTCTTAAAATATGCGTCGAAGGCCGCCACCAAATCGCTACTGTGAATGTTATCGCGTACTTGCTTACCCTTGTAACCGAAAACCGTGTACGCCGCATCCGTCACCGCACATTTCATGAGATAAGAAAGAAATCCATACAATTGGGTTCCCGAGTGACCTGGGCCTGTTAGGCATCCGCCGCGAAAACAGACCGTGTTCATCTCGAAATATCGGCCATATTCCTGGACGAATATATCAGCAGCTACCTTGGAGGCTCCGAACAAACTGTGCATGCATTAATCCAGTGACATATCTTCGCGAATTCCATTAGCGTAGCTATGCTGAGGATCGATTTCCCAACGCGTGGCCAATTCCCGTAGCGGAAGTGAATTGGGCAAGTCGCCGTAGACTTTATTCGTGGAAGTAAAAATAAAGACGGCTTGTGGTGCAAATTTACGTGCGGCCTCCAGCAGATTTAACGTCCCCGTGGCGTTTACAGAAAATTCCGTCTTCGGTTCGCGTGCTGCCCAGTCATGCGACGGTTGTGTCGCCGTGTGCAGCACCAAACGGATTTCATTTCCGTAGCGGAAAAAGAGTTTATCGATGGCATCGTCATCGCGTATATCGAGACTCTCGTGGGTATAACGATCCCCCAATTGATTTTCTAAACGCCGGCGGTTCCAGACGGTTGATGCCTCTTCGCCGAAAACTCGGCTACGCATGTCGTTGTCTATTCCAACAACGTCCATGCCATCATTGGCATAATACTCGGTCGCCTCCAAGCCAATCAAACCAGCCGACCCGGTGATGATCGCCACACTCATTGCTGCCAACCTCAAAAGTCAGTATGTGACCCTGATCGAATTCGTCCAACCACGACAAACACACTTGGCTGGTTAACTTCGCAATTGCGTCTGTTGTTGTCTTACGGACAAGTCGGCGTACGCTGGTGATTGACCGCGGTCGATTGTGTCAACTCTTCTGTAGTCCCAGCATAAACCGCTTGGAAGACGTTTTTCATCATCGTTTTTTGCGTCCCCCACCATCTGCCCGCACAGCTCTACATGGTCTGCCAAATCAAGTTCGGCTATCAACTTTTCGACGTGAATACGAAACGCATCGGGCTGGAACGGTCCGACAACGCGCAAGCCGATATCAACTCCATTCTTCACCAAACGATGGCAAGCCTGGATGAGATCCAAAATACCTTTGGACTGGCAGACCGTCGACAGGTAACGAAGCCGAATCGGTCTGCTGTTGCTGCCGCTTTGGCTTCAATCAGCGGCCTAAACCGTTCGAACTCGTCTTCGGCACAATTCGCCACGAAGAACGCTCGCTTGGCACAAAGACCACGTGCCTCATCGATCGTATCAGGGGACAGCTGGATGACACTATCGGCATGAAAGTACGCGATGCGAAACAGCCACCGGCCGAATCTCCCAAGCTGGTCATGCATCGTCGATATGCCGCTGGCCTGTAGATGAAAGACCACCTGACGGAACATCCAACGCGTGCAAAGCAATATCACGATGTCACGCCACATAGGGATGCGATTTGGGCCCGCTGGCGGATAGTACAAACAGCAGACCCTATTAAAGATCCGATGGTAAATACGTTTTTTGCGATGACGATTACCAAATGGCACACTTTCCCGATACTAAACGTGCCAACCTCATCCATGGATCTGGAGAATGCCATACGTACATACACCACTCGCACTTTCTTCCATGGGACGCGGACCAAACGTTCTATCATGATCGCCTGCCATGGAATGGTGGTGGCGTCTGACCAACGACCAACACCTTGATAGGCGTCTCCGCTTCTTGATGTTTGTCAATGTTCGATGACATCCAGAACTACCTTACGCCTCGATGGGCTTCGACTCGCTTAGGGTCTTTTGGCGTCCGACATATTTGTGAGTAAATAGTCATGGCCGTTACAATCCTTCGCCTGTTAGCGAAAGTGCATCGGTTGAATTGTGAACCGATTCGGCCAGGAATCTCCACAATGTCACGGTCATGACAAGCACACCCACGACTCCGCCGATGACCAGCGCCAGGGCGGCACCGATCATCCCCCATTTCGAAATAAGGACGATGGCGGACCCCAACGAAGCGATGCAATAGGCGGCCTCGCCCCAAATAAATCCAGTCGAACGCTTGAGCGCCGCCATGCCGTTGCCCGCGACAACCGTCATGCTCACCAGCAAAAGGTTGAGACTTAGTAAGAACACAACCAGACCAGCATGAGGGAAATCGATTTTATAAATCCAATCCAATAGCCGATCGCCCAATACGAATAACAAGATGGTCACCGGTCCTAGCGATACCAGGAAAACCGCTGCAGATTGACCTAGCGACTTTTGGAGACCCGTCAGCCCGTCAACTTGATAGGCCCGCACACTTTGCGGTTGGAGAAAGTTATTAACACCCGTCATGAACATCATCGTCAGACCTACGGGCGCAAGACAGGTGCCGAATTGGCCCGCCGCGATCTTTCCGAATTGCACGGCAATGAACCAAGGAATCAGCGTATGCGATGCGATCCCCAACGTACGGGCCACTACCAGCCAACGTGAATAAGCCCAGCTTTCGCGCCAGTCGGTACCAAGCTCGGACGGTATTACGCGAAACGGCTGGGGACGCAGCAGAATCCAAATGGCACAAGGCAACAAATGAGCAACGCCAATCCAAACGTAAAGCAATGGAATACTCAACCATCCGGCAGCCGCGGCAACAAAAGGCCACCCAGTTGAATGATACCAACCAATGTATTCATCACGAGGGCGATGTGGTACCGAAAGTGTGTATACGACACGGCCCGAAGATGATCACGCAACAGCATCATGGGAACCGCAAAGGCCAGGGCCAGGATCGAGGTGGGCATGGCCGAAACGTCCCAAATAGGGTTCCACGCAAAGACAGAGACGGCCAGCAACAGGAGTCCCAAACCGGCGGCAACTGCAAACAACGCCTGGTGAACGAGGCTGCTGCCCAGCAACGAGTCACCTTTCTCGCGTCGCCGGTGAGCCAACACCATGTACGGAGCAGCCAAGGTCCTTTCTTGAGCCGTGCGGAGAAAGCCAACGACCGTCCAAGCCAATGCATAGATGCCCAATTCCAATGGGGTGCACCAATGAGCAACCAATACCATCGTGATAAAATTGGTAAAACTTACCACCGCCTGATCGGCTAACGCCAACGATCCCAAGGACCATTGTCGGGCCGGCCGAGTCTGCTCCAACCACTCTTCGGTCGGACACGCTGATGACCGGACCTCCGGTGGATGTATCAGGCGACGCTACTGGATCGTTCGGATGGAATGTGATCTCGGTCGACATTGGTGGCTGTGCATAGGTTCGTAAAAAGTTTGCGGGCTGTGTTGTCCGCTGAATTTTCTAACGCAAACAAATGGGCTTCCTCGGCATCAAACATCTCTTGGGGCTGCAGGCGAAAGGCGCGTTCGATGCCTGCAGCAATTCCGTTTGACGTCGTCGAATCGGTGGTGATTCCCAATCGACGACGTCGTACTAACTCACCCATCAATCCGTAGTTGGCACTCAACACTGGTTTCCCGGCGAATGCGGCCCGCACCAACGCCGAACTCATTCCCATGTGCCGCTGGTAAGTGGCCAGTACAACATCCGCGAGGTGATAATAATCTTGGACTTGCTGATCGGGCACAAAACGGTCCACTAAGACTATTTGTGCCGGCGAGGACTGCCTGAGCTGAGATATCAGTTGGTCCACGTCCTGTTTTAGTGCTTTCTCGACCGGCCCGGTCAAAACGAAACAGGATTGTCGTGTGATATCCTCCGACAATCGCCAAAGCGATTCGAGTAACTGCCGTACCCCTTTTCTTCGATCTAGGCAGCCAAGCAATAAGAATACCCGACGCCCTTTTTCGATCCCCAATTCACTTCTCAGCATATCCGCCTTATCACCTGAATCGGGACGAATCATCACCGGATCCGGAAGATGTACGATTCGCGCTTGGGTTTGAAAATGTCCCTCTATGTATTCCACCGCAAACGGATCCAGGCAAAACAGAAATTCCAATGAGGAATTCCGCAGCACTTGTCGCAGCAACCAACTCTTGCGCATTGCTTTGAAGCGTTCGGACCAGCGGGGGAGGTAATTTGCGAATCGCTGGTAATGAAAGGTTGGGCGAAAATAGATGCACGAGAACGGACACGGGGCCCGCCGCCCCAAAATCGATGGTAACTGAAAAAAATCGGAGTACATCAACAAACCGTGATCCGCCTGTCGCTCTTGGGCATATTGGCAAAAGAGCTTCCAACCTTTGAAGTATTTCAGCCACGGTGTGGACTCGAGATCTCTGAATTCCTCGTCGGTGATTGAGACTACGTTGACTCCAGAGTCTCGAAATTCACCTATCGTCGCGACAACGTCGGCATGTCTATCAAGAAATTTTGGCGTCACGACGAAATCCAATTGGCCGACGCATGCCGATTCAGCCCAAAACTTGGCCAGGTTAAAGATATAGCCGGGATGGTGCCCCGATACCTCAAGCTCCAACGCCACGATGCGCGGGTGAGTATCGGCTACGTGATCGAATGACGTCGTTGGCTGGCGGATCATGGTAGCGAGCGGTTGTCGGAAAACGGTCAAGATCGTAAGAATTCTGCCTGGTCAGCTCAGTACCGGTCGTATTGCCAACCTGAATCGGCAGGAAATTACATTTTAGGAGTGCTCGCCACCCGGACAAGAATTGGCTCCGTCGAAATCAGCAAAACTTGTGCGTGCCTTCACAACGCATCCGGGCTAATTCCGTCGGCCACACCTATCCCTCATTCTAACGGCCCAGCGCTGAACGATGTCATCTGGCTTGGCAAGACAAATGGAAACCTGCAGAAAACGACCACAGTCTACAGGTAAATAGAGTTATGCAGGTTTTGAGCATTATTTGGATCACGCGTTAGCATCCAACCAAGTGGGGAGTTGAACCCGACCGAGAATTAAACCGCCCCTCGTTGGGAAAGCACGGCCGGCACCGTTTTGGCAAGAATCTTCAGGTCCCACCAAAAACTCATGTTCTCGACATACTCCTGATCCATTTCCATCCACTTTTCGAACGTGACGCGCGACCGACCGTCCACTTGCCACGGTCCAGTCAAGCCTGGCAAGACGTGCAAGCGACGAAGGTGTCGCGCCTGGTCCGGTTGCCAATCGAAAAACGCCAAAGGTCGAGGTCCGACCAAAGACATATCCCCGCGCATGACGTTTATCAGTTGTGGCAACTCATCAAGGCTGGACTTGCGCAACCATCTTCCAATCATGGTTACACGAGGATCGTTGCTCATCTTAAAAGCCATGCCGTCCTGTTCGTTAAATTCGGCCAACGACTCTTTTAGGGCGTCCGCGCCATCCGCCATGGTGCGAAACTTATACATACAGAAAGCTTCCCCGCCACGGCCCACCCTAGCTTGTGTGAATAATACCGGCCCGCGCGATATTAGCTTGACCAGAGCCACAAGGATCAAAAATAGCGACAGCAGAAGAAGACTTCCAATTCCAGTTCCCAGAAGATCCATGGCATGTTTCCAAGCAGGAGTTGGCAGGGCAAACAGTTGCTCCAGCCGATGTGTCCCGTTCGATACCTCATCTAACACTTCATCAGACGGCTCAAGTCTGACAACGGCAACTTGGAGTTCTTTGCGATCGAGATTCGTTTCCTCGGAAAAATTCTCAATGAATTCGTCGGCTTCGCTGATCGTGCTACAGGGCACAAGCAAACCCAAACGTTTTTCAGTCAGCCATCCCGACCACTGCTCACTCAGCCAATTCGCAGCCAACAATTCCTTGATCGCTTCGAGACGACTTGAGTCCCCACGCATAACGTCCATCCCCACCAATGCAAAACCTGTTGGTATCTCTTCATCGATCGGACGATCAATGAAATCCTCCACGACCAAGCGCATGTCTTGACGGGCAAGCAGACCCTGCGACGGCCCGCGGAGCGTACGTTCTTGGAAGGATGTGGCCAGACTCATCGTGGGGTCAAATCAAGGATGCAAAACAGATGAATTCAATGCAGACAAACCATCGCTGCCAATCGTAGTGCTGACATCTTGCCGTCAACTGCCCACGAATCCGCACCAAAGCCCAAGAAACGATGCGAATAGCGAATGATACTCTTTTTTCCAGGCAACCCCCGCGGGCTGCCCCTGCCTCTACGAATAACTTCCTGTCATGTTTGTCTGACTGTACTGCACTTTAGGCGAACTCAGGCTTTGATCGATTAGATTGCTCTTTGCAAAAAAGCGGCTCTCCACGATGGTTGGTGATCGAAAAATCCATCAAACCCACCGGGAGAGCCAAGGATGGCTAAGCGTAAGGGATCTTCAAAGCGTCCGTAACCCAAACACAAGAAACAAAAGAAGTCGCAGCACGACAAACGCAAGCGACTTGATCGTCCGAATCTCAAACGCAAGAAAACAACCAACGCCAAGGTGCCGTTGACCGGCGCGATGCAGACAGCGGTCTCCGTGTTCCAAGCGGTCATGGATCGCAGGATCGCTTTTCGGCTGGCGATCCTTGTGGCCGGGATGTTGCTGGCCGACGATCGACGCACCGCCAGTGCCTG
>Ga0310121_10004937_pt1 | contig 11602 bp, 8 predicted proteins | sample CB27_Tmax_986_MG_FD_203504 | JGI IMG/M metagenome (GOLD analysis project Ga0310121, IMG submission 203504) | Marine microbial communities from Western Arctic Ocean, Canada - CB27_Tmax_986 | ecosystem: Environmental > Aquatic > Marine > Oceanic | place: Canada: Western Arctic Ocean | collected...
CGACCGAATGTACGCTTGTGATGTTGTACTGGCAGTTCAATGATTCGGGCACCTACCGAATCGGCATACACCGGGATAAACCGATGCATTTCGCCATAAAGATTAATCTCAGCAAGCACGTCTTTCCTGTAGACGGTTAGTGTGCATCCATAATCGCGGAGTTTCAGGCCGGTGACCCAACCAATGATCCAGTTGGCGATCCGCGAAGGCAGGATGCGCGTAATCCAATTGTCCTTTCGTTTTTCTCGCCACCCCTTGACGACGTCAAACCCCTCGTGGGCTTTTTCAACCATCTTTGGGATGTCGGATGGATCATTTTGAAGGTCCGCGTCCATGGCGACGACGAATTGTCCTCGCGCATGTTTGAAGCCGGCATCCAGGGCCGCGGTCTGACCAAAGTTTCGTCGAAAATGAAGAACACGGATTCTGGCATCCGCTTCCGCCGCCCGATCCATGATCTCGGCACCAGCATCGGTTGAGCCATCGTTGCATAGAATGAGCTCAGAACTACCACCGAGTTCATCCAGGACCGTTTGGATACTTGATATTAGATGCGGGAGTGCCTCGCCTTCATTGAAAACCGGTACAACAATGCTTAGCTCCACTCCGCCCATGACTTGCTTCAATCCATGCTATTCGTTTTTCCCACTCTGAAGATAATCCTCGATCTACCTAAGGTCAAAGTTCAATTTCGTGGTGTTTACGGTGAGCGAGCTAATCGAATAATCTGTCTTAAGCAGAATTGGGTTTGTACTTATTTCATATCGAAAGTACGGGCGAAACGCGTTTGCTCATTGTCTGTTAACGTTTGCCGTGGTAGGGGTCCGACCGTAATGTCCCGTGATGACAAACAAGATTTGCTTGATTGCACGAAAGTTATTCCGCCCTCCACGGTGGCCATCATTATGGATGGAAACGGTCGGTGGGCCCAGGCATGTGGTCTTCCGCGCGTGGAGGGGCACCGGCATGGTGCGAAGGTGGTTCGTGACATTACCGAGTATTGCCGTGAAGTAGGGGTTTGCAATCTCTACTTATATGCGTTTAGTCAGCAGAATTGGGACCGTCCAGCGCAGGAAGTACAGGCGCTGATGAAACTGCTGGAAGAGTATCTATGGCAGGAGATCCCGACGATGCGCGAAAACGGGATACGGCTTGGAGTGTTGGGTGATCAGAGCCTTTTACCCAGCAACACGCTTCGTGCGCTTAATCAAGCCATGGAGGCTACCGAGCATTGTCGGGATATGAATCTGGTCCTGGCGATTTCCTATGGGGCACGGGACGAGCTGATCCGGGCCGCCAAGAAGCTGGCCGCACAGGGGACAAATCCTGAGCATTGGACGCCGTCACTTCTCTCGAGTTGTCTCGACACCGCTCCGTACGGAGATCCTGACCTCATTCTACGGACGGGTGGCGAGCTTCGCCTGTCGAACTTTCTACTCTGGCAAGCCTCCTACGCGGAATTGTTTTTTACGGATACCCACTGGCCGGCCTTTCGACGGCCAGAACTCGCTGCTATCTTTAACGAATATCAGTCACGACAGCGGCGCTACGGCCAGACACCGGCCCAGACAGCTCAACCGAGTCAACGCCGGATGGGGCGAAGGGAAAAATAATGTCGGAGTTGGCGAAACGTCTGGCGACAGCGTTGGTTCTTGTTCCTCCGTTGATTGCACTGGTCTGGTGGGGCCCTTCCTGGTCGGTTGCCTGCGTGCTGGCGGTTTTCGTCGCTGGAGGCCTCTATGAGATGAGTATTCTGGCAGAATCGGTTGTTGGGTCCGAACCATCTTCTACGGGTATGCGTTGTCTACCGGTTCTTGTCGGCCTGGGGGCCTACGCAGGTTGGATCTATTGCCCTCCGGCACACCATCTTCAGATTGGTTTTGCCGTGCTACTATGTCTCGTGTCGATTCGTTTCATGGTGTCCAAATCAATGGAAAAATGCGCCATGCGCATTGCGTTCGACCTGATGGCGGTTTTCTATTTGGCGGCCCTGGTTGCTCTTATGGTGCACACGGCTGGCGAGCCGGACGGGGCGCGCGTGGGACGTCGAGTGATCCTGGCCATGTTGTTTGTGGTCTGGCTGGGTGATACCGGAGCCTATTTTGTGGGCCGTGCCGTTGGGTCCCACAAGCTTGCTCCCTCATTGAGCCCCAACAAGACAATCGAAGGAGCCCTCGGGGGCTTGCTTGGCAGCGTCGGGGCGATGGTTGCTATCAAGTTGATCCTGGATTTGCCGGGGTCCTGGGGCTGGATAGTGGTATTTGGTATTGTCGGCGGGGTCGTTGAGCAATTGGGTGACCTCTTTGAGTCGGCCATAAAGAGGAACGCAGGTGTTAAGGATTCCGGAACGACTTTCCCCGGACATGGGGGATTTCTCGATCGTTTGGATGCAATTTTGTTTGCTGCACCGCTTTTTTCCCTGTACCTCTGGCTTGTGACTTAGGAAACAGCTGGATTGACGAGCGGAACTACGTGTTCTAGATGTTGTTCTTGGTCGAATTGATCGAATACGTTGAATCGAAAGGTGTGGCTGATGTCCGACCCTAACCCCACAATCCTGATTGCAGATGATGACGAAGATATTCACCGTCTGATTCAAGCGGCGCTCAAAGAGCGAACGTTTCATCTTGTCGAGGCTTACGACGGCGATGAGGCCCTTGAAATGGCGGTAATCGAAAAGCCGGATATGGTCATACTTGATGTGATGATGCCAGGCTTGAACGGTTGGGAACTCGCCCGATATTTTCGTTCCAAGCCAGAATTCGAACAGATGGGTATTCTGATTCTCACCGGTATTGGCGAGACATTGAACGATATGACATCTCCTTTATACGGCGCAGATGAATACCTTGATAAGCCCTTCGAGATAGAAGCGCTGAACGCCGCTGTCGACCGTGTCTTAGATACGGTGTCGCAGAGAACGACGGGCTGATTCCTCCAAGCGGGTTTGACCGTGCTTAGAGGCGTGACAGGATCTTATAGGCCTTCTCGTAGTTGGGATCGTCTTCTGGGACCATCTCCAGGACTTGTTGGAGGAGGCGTCTTGCCTTGTCCTTATCACCCTTATCACGCGCTGAAATGGCGTCTTGAAGCATTTTCGATGCTTTGGGCAGCAAAATCTTGTTGAGGTTGGTGGCTTCCAGGTTGGTCGGATCGAGAGCCTGCGCACGGCGCACATATGTAGTTGCTCTACCGTATTCTTTTCGGGTCATCTGTTCCTGGGCGGCCCGTATATACGCCTTTGCCAAGAGCGGATTTACAACGCTGGCATTGATACCACCAAGTCTCTTGTCTGCTTTTCGGGCGGTGTTCAGGCGCTGAATCGCTTTCCGGGATTGGTAATTCGCCAGGGCTTTTTTCCCTTCATTGAAGTTGGAACGGTATTTCGACACATCGGTGGCGGCCTTCCGGGCTTTTCGGCGTACTGAATCTCGCACCCGGGTGCTCGTACTCAATTTCTCAAAATAATCGATGGCTTGATCGTAATTACCCCGTTGGTACAAGCGTTTACCGGTCGCTAGATCACCTTTTATATTATTGGCGGCAGCTGGGGTCGGAAGGGGTACAATCTCCGGCGTTGGTTTTGGCTCAACAATGGGTTGGGTTACGACCGTGACTACGGGTACTACGACCGGTTCCGGGGTTGGTTCCGGGGCCAATTCGGGCGTCGTAACTATGATTTTCACCGGCTTTTTCTTGGGAGGAGTGGGTGGTGGGTCAGGAGTCTTGGCTCGTACGACTAGGGCGGTGTCCAGCGAGTCGGTACGTAGCAGAGTGGCGCGCTCTTTCCGTCTTTTCGCGGCGTTAAGCCTTGCGATGCGGTTCCTTCGGCGTCGTTCATCGAGTTTTTTCTGGAGGTCTTCAACGTCTTTCTGGGCCTGTGCAATATAGGGGCTTCCTGGATGATCCCGTTTGAGGAGATTTACCAATTCCTTGGCGACATTGACCTTTCTTTTCCTTTTGGCTTCCTGGAATTTTGTCAGTAACTCTTGTTCCGACGCTTTCTTTGCTTTGAGGAGAATGAAGCCGGCTCGGACATGATAGGTGCTGTTCTCAGGAACTTTTTCCAGCTTGGCCACGATATGTTCGGGTAACGAACCACCCTCAGCCAGGGTGTTCGCTTCCTCTACAATTTGCCGTCTTTTCTCTTCCGCGTCCGCTTCACCGAATTGCTTCAGTGCCGCGACGTTTTTCCGATCGAGTTTGAGTGCTTTCTTGGCCGCGATTTTCGCATTGGTCCATTCCTGCGACTCAATATGAATGGGGATTTCTTCCAGAGCCTCTTCCAGCCGCTGTAGTTTTCTTCCGAGGATCGGGATGCGTGGCTCTCTGGGGTTCAGTCGGACCGCCTCTTCCAGATCACCTAGTAGCTCCGATACGACGATATTGGTCAGCTTACCTGTGGAAAACCGTTCGTCTACACCGTCAACAACCACAGCAGCTTTCTTTTCGTTTGCCTTTAGAACCCGACGCTCTTTTCGGGCTTGAGGGGTCATATCCATGATGTTGTAGAAACCGAAGAGCATTTCACCGGCCACAACAGCGCCGCCCAGGAAGACGATGAAAAGCACGCTGACTACGTAAACAAGAGGACTCCGCCTGGGGGCGGCCACATTTATGATGGGTTGCATCCCCTGGGTGGGAAGACTGTCGGCATCACTTCCGGAGAAGCTGGAATCGGGCCGCATCGGATCTTCATAGCGCATCACCGTGGTACCGGCTTCAATCTGTACGCCGTGTTCAAGTAAGGCATCCGGGGTTCGAATACCGTTTACTTTCGTTCCATTTCCGCTTCCAAGATCCTCCAGGCGGGACCCTGTGTCCGAAACGATCAACCGAAAATGTTCGCGACTTATTGCCGGATCGCCCAGCGTGATTTCGGCCTCTTCGTGACGGCCGATGGTGTAGGTTCCGACTGGCAGGTCGATCACTTCACCCATATCATTACCGTGTAGAATACGAATTCGACCACGAGGTACCTGTTGTTCCGGACTGAGCCCTCCACTTATATCGAGCATCATGGTCTTTTCAGCGGAGGGAGGTTCGATGTCGTCAAGCTCGTCTACGCGAGGCTCTTCTCGTAGCTCGGTGGGTTCTCCCGGGTCGGTATCCTGCGGGATAGAGCTTTTAATTGTAGGCGGAATGGCGTCAGACAGGTCTTCATCTGTCAGAGTTGGACTGGCCTCGAGTTGGTCGGCGCTGATGGTCTTTTCTTCGTGGTCGCCGTCGTCGGCCTCATCATCAAAATCGGGTGCGTCCATCGCCTTGGTCGATTCGTCATCTTCGTCGGGTTCTTGGGAATCCGTCGGAATGGGTGGTGGAGCCGGTGAATCGGAATCCGACGCGCCCTCCGCTTTCTTGCTGTCTTCGTCCTCGGTCATCTCGTCTAAGAGAGATTGCACCATATGGCCGTCCGTTCCGGACGAAGTGTTTTCTGTGCCGTCGGGTTTTTTTGTATCGCTCATAATCGTACCATTCAAAATCGCAGTAAATGGAAGTTTTTCGTAGCCATGTGTGGGTTGTCAATCGAACTCTATCTGCTTTGAGCCGTGGACCTGTATTTCGGACTGGGGTTCTTTCTTTCCTTTCCTTGGTTCAACAGGGCCTATGGAGTCTGGTTTGATGGGGGACTTGTTTAGACTCTTTACAGTCCGGTTAATAGCTCAACAACAAATAACACACCGTTTCTTTGAACTATGCCCACGCCGATCTTATTAAAATGGGCTCGTAGAAGCTCGCGGCGGTGACTAGGGCTTTGTGCGAAGGAACGGTGGATCGATGAAATGGTGAGTCCAGCGGCCACATTCTCGCCGACCTGATTTGATTGGATACCCGCCGCACGAAGTCGGGTGGCGACGTCCCGTCCCGTCCCATCAAGGTGGCTTATCAAACGGCGCTGAGACAATTCGGTGGCGTGCTGATGAGCAAGCGTTTCTAGTCGGGAATCGCGCCGTAAAGGACGCCGATCATACATTGCCCGTAGTTGGTTTGTGGCGTTGACAATTTCCTGGCGCGCCGTATGACCGGTTTGGGCCGTCGGTCGGGGTGGAAGAAGGGTGAACGTAGGCTTGGTTCGCCTGGTTGGGCTAATAACGGGCCAGTGGACACTGGCCAGGGCGGCGGGAATTGCTCCATGCAGGTCTGGAAGGATGACCTCGACCTGGTACTGGCCGGGCTCCGGAAATATAATTTCCGTGGATACGATACTTCCGAATACGTCAGCGGTTTGTTCTGTTATCAACCCATCCGGTTGTAGGACGAGGATATGCACTCGATCCGTCGGCACGAGAAGCGTTCCGCGTAGACGGTAGACGCCGGCTGCGTCAATCTGCTGCTCTGGGGGGGGGAGTTCAAGCTGTCGACGGGTAAGAAGAACCAGGCCTCGCCAATTCGTCCCCGTTCTCTCGCAAGCGATGCCCAGGCGATTGAATTGAAGATGGCGGAACTGGTTGCGTATAGTTGTATTGAGTTGGAATAGAACGTCTTCCCTGGAATGACCGGTCGCCTGGATGGGAATTACCATCGCATCCACAACTCCGGCGCCCTCAAGGGCTTCTCGAAGTACTCCATCCACATGAAGGTGACCAATACCGTGGGTGAATCGTAAGACACTCCAAGCGGTCTTATGTAGTTTTGGGTCGGCCTCCCAATCGAGAGGAAGGTTCATTGATGTCGATAGAATCTGACTCAGTTTCGTCGAGGATTGCAGGTCATTCGATGTGGCTGCATTAATCGCTAGCCGAACGGAGGATCCCTGTTCGCCCGGGCGAGACTGCAGTGGTCGCAAGCCTGCGAGCCCAGCAGAGGCGGCTAGAATTCCAAGCGATCCCAGCAATAAGAAGTGGGAGGTCCGAGTACCCATCGCTTTGATTTTATGCGCTTTTCGGGGCTAGGCGAGTTTTCGTACCTAACGCGGCTGTATATGCCCTCAAATATCTCCCAGATCGATGCCGTATTTCTGGATTTTGTAGCGAATAGATCGGAATGAGATTCCGAGCAGTTCTGCGGCGTCGGTCTGATTGCCGGAGGTCCTACGTAGAGCATCAGACATCAGATTTCGTTCGATACTCGCCAGGGTTTCCTCCAGGTCCATTCCTTCGGGTGGGAGCGATATCTCCGCCGGCAGGGGGCCGTGGCCCAGGCCATGACCGCGAAGGACGTGGGGCGGGAGGTGATCGATACTAAGAACATCACGGGTCTCAAATGCGACAGCTCTTTCGATGATGTTCTCCAGTTCGCGGACATTTCCAGGGAATGGGAATTGCAACAATGCGTCCAGAGTTTCTTTTTCCATCGCGCGAATTGTTTTTCCGGTTTGCTGCGAGAATCGCCGCAGGAAATACCCGGCGAGCAGAGGGATGTCTTCGCGGCGGTCGCGGAGCGGTGGCATCTGCACTTCAACCACGTTGAGGCGATAATAGAGGTCCTCTCGGAACGTGCCTCGTCGCACCATTTTTTCGAGATTCTGGTTTGTTGCGGTGATGAAACGAACGTCTACATGGATTTCCTCCACCGAGCCGACAGCAAGAACCTTCCGTTCTTGAATCGTACGCAGGATTTTCACCTGCATATGCTGGGGTAGTTCTCCAATCTCGTCGAGCATCAGGGTTCCCCCCTGGGCTGATGGGATCAAACCTAGTTTTGCTCCCACGGCCCCGGTGAATGCTCCTGCCGAGTAGCCAAAAAGCTCGCTTTCCATCAGGTTTTCGGGGATGGCTCCACAGTTGATGACCACAAACGGACCCTTGGCTCGATTGCTGAATTCGTGAATGGCTCGAGCTGCCAACTCTTTTCCAGTCCCGCTTTCTCCTGTGATGAGAACGCTGGTAGGGGCTTGTGCCACCTTTCGAATGACGTCAAAAACCCGGTTGATGGCTGGTGACCGGCCCACCATTGGTATGGGCAGAAAACCAATCTCGTCCCCCTTGGGATGGATTTGGTTACTTGCCAGTTCACTTACTCGTAACGCCCGTTCGATCTGGAACTTAAGCTCGTCCATTTTGAACGGCTTCTCGATAAAGTCGAAGGCGCCTTCGGCCATAGCCCCCAACGCGGTAAGATGGGTACCAAAGGCGGTCAGAAGGATGACTTGGGTAGATGGATTAGTGGTCTTCACGAACTCCAGCACATCGAGCCCACCAGCGTTCGGCATCTTCAGGTCGGTCAGGACCAGATCGAAGGTATTGATTTTCAGGCAATCAATACCGCCTCGTCCGTCATTGGCCAGGGTTACTTTGTAACCTTCGCCGATCAGGAAGAGTTCCAGCATGTCACGCATGCTACGCTCATCGTCGATTACTAATATTCTCTGCGCGTTCATGATCAGGCCGTTTGCTCTATTTCTTGCTTTGATTGGGCTGGGAACAAGATCTCGAACGTTGCACCGTAACCCGGTTCGCTATGGAGTCGGATCTGCGCGCCATGTTGTTCCACAATTCGGTGAACGATAGCTAGTCCCAGACCTGTACCATCTTTTCGAAGAGAGAAAAACGGCTCAAAAATTGATGCCTGGTCGGATAGTGGAATTCCAGGTCCATTATCAGTGATCGACAGAGTTATGTAGGAAGCGGTTGCCGTGGATAGTTGATCTATGGAAATAACGACTTTGGGATCCTGGGTTTCGCGGAGCGCCTGGTACGAGTTCTTAACGAGGTTCCAGAGACACTGACGGAGTTGTACCCTGTCGGCCCGGACGCTGACTGGGCCCGTTCCGCTGACCTCGAAAGTGATGTCGGCAGATTCGAAGGATGGATCTGTTTTCAAAACGTCGACTGAATCTTGTACCGCCTGTAGAAGGTCGATGTCTTCAATGTCCGGTGGTTTGGGACGCGCGTACGAGAGAAATTCACCAATCCAGGTATTAAGCTGGTCCGTTTCCCGCATGATGATGTTCATCAAGCGGTCCTGTTCCGGGGAAGGAGTTCCACCGTATCGATTTGACTTCAATAGTTGGGCGCAGCCGCTGATAGCGCCAAGAGGGTTGCGGATCTCGTGAGCAACGCCCGCTGCCAGCTTTCCGACCCGGACGAGCTGTCGACTCTCCTGCATTTCTCTTTGAAGTGCGACCAGGCTAGTTATGTCTTCGAAGATCATCAACTCGTCATTGGATCCATCCTTGGTGCCTTTCAAGGGAGTGATCGTCCACCGAAGCAGCCGGATCTCCCGGCCTATGACCTGACTGGTGATTTCATTCGCGATACGACCCGCCTTGTCCCGATTGGCACGGATATGCCGTAGATCAGGGAAGAGGTTGGCAACCGGCTTTCCAAGAACATCAGGCAGATCTGCACCACAGATACCCAGGGCTTCGTTGTTCATGAAAGAGATGGAGCCCGAACCTTCAACGACAATCACTCCGATGGGAATCGAAGAGATAATACTGTCGAGGAGATCTTCCAGATTCAGAATCGTGCTCTTCTGGGCCTGCATTGTTTCGCCAGCCGCACGAAGCTGTTCCGATAGATAGGACGCTAGAAATGCGATTGCGAAAAAGGCGATCGCGTGCATTCCAAAGTTCTGGATGGTCGTTCGTTCGGCCGCATGTTGATACAGGTTGGTCGGAATCAACCAATTCGTTGACACCATGTCGTAGATTGCAGGGTTTTTTTCGATGAGCGCTACCACGCCAAAAAACGTCGTGGATAGGCAGGCGACGACCAGAGATCCCCGTCGGTACAACAGAATCGCTGAGTTGATCACGGCAAGAGAAAAGAAGAACGAAAAGATACTCTCGGTGCCCCCCGTATGCAGGGTAAGGCCGAGTGAAAAAATGAGATCAACGGCGATCTGAGTCCAGATTAACCCCATACGGGACCGGGATCCGTGATATCGAATCAAGACCCAAAGATAGAGAGCGGAAGCGCCGTATACGACAACAGCAAGGAGATAGACGGCAGACGTACTTCGAGCCAACGGTGTTCCGTCTTCGGAGTGTTGATCGGGCAACATAAGGGTCAGCGCGACGACGACGCTTACAAGCAGAATCCGAAGTAGAGTGACGAGTCGGATCTTCGGGTCCAGCACCGAGGAGATCGATGGTACGTCCGGGCTTTCCATGACAGGAGGTCGACCGCTGGTCTCTAAGTCTTGGACCAGATCCTTGCTGCCGTCTCCTTCAGGGGCCTGGTACGTATTATCATGTGCGCCGGATTCCGATTGTTTCGTCCGTGAATCGTTCGGATTGATTTTGTCGTTACTATCTCCGACGTTATTTTCCATGCCCGCCAACGGTGTCGGCCATACCGAAGATTGGCAGATACATGGCGATAAGCACAATGGCGACCGACCCGCCCACACCAATCATAAGGATGGGCTCGATAATCGACGTAAGTCCTTCCACCGCTGTGTCTACTTCATCTTCATAGAAATCAGCGATCTTTGTGAGCATAACATCGAGAGCACCAGTGTTTTCACCGACGGATATCATCTGCACGACCATTTTGGGGAACAGGTTGATTTCCATCAGGGGCTGAGAGATGTTCTTCCCTTCAGCGATACGATCACGGGCATAGAGAAGACCTTTTTCGATCACTTTGTTCCCACTGGTTTTCGCGACGATGTTCAATCCATCAAGGATGGGGACACCCGACGCGATCAGGGTTCCGAGCGTTCGTGTAAAACGGGCGATGGCAGCTTTCTTTACGAGAGGACCGACTGCGGGCGCATTCAGCAGGATCCAGTCGACCCGATACCGGCCCCAATTGGTACGAACCAACATAGACATCCCCACGATAAAGATAGTCAGACAGGTCAGAACCAGAGGTAATTGCGTTACGACCGTCCCGGACACGTCGATAACGGTTTGAGTGAGTGCAGGTAGTTTCTTGTCACCCAGGGAGCCGTAGATACCGGCAAAGGAGGGAATAACCTTCACCAGGAGAACACCAATAATCAGGGAGGACGCGCTTACAACGATTACGGGATATCGCATGGCGCTTTTAACCCGGTTTTTCAGCGCCATGGCTTTTTCCATGTACACAGCGAGTCGATTCAAGATTGTATCGAGTAGACCTCCAGCCTCACCGGCCGCGACAAGATTGACAAAGAGCTCATCGAATACTTTGGGATGTTCCTTCAATGCGTCGGCAAATGTCGACCCGGACTCCACTGTTTGTTTGACCTTGTAGAGAACGGGTCGGAAGAATGCATGAGGTTCCGCCTGTGCCAGAACCTCCAGACACTGCACCAGCGGTAGGCCGGCATCGATCATTGTTGCAAGCTGTCGGGTAAAAACGACTTTTGTCTTTACGTCAACGGGATCCTTCCAAGGAAGAGTAAGATTAATCTCTTTCGACTTCTTTTTGATTTGAATGGGAATAAGGCGCATCCCTTTGAGACGTTTTTCAACGTCTGCGCGGGAGTTTCCCTGCATAATTCCACTTCTCAAATCGCCTTCGGCGCTTCTTGCTTCCCAATTGAATTCAGGCATAACCCAACCATTGTACCGGTGTAGCCGACAAAGTCATCTTAAACCTGATTGAGCCGTGTTCTATGGATAAGGCAAAAATTTAATTATTTCTGTCGTGTGGTTCCAGACTTTCTTCGCATGCCAGCCTTTCCCGCTGCCATGGGGATCTTCCCGTCAAACATCAACTCCAACTCC
>Ga0310121_10004940_pt1 | contig 11598 bp, 9 predicted proteins | sample CB27_Tmax_986_MG_FD_203504 | JGI IMG/M metagenome (GOLD analysis project Ga0310121, IMG submission 203504) | Marine microbial communities from Western Arctic Ocean, Canada - CB27_Tmax_986 | ecosystem: Environmental > Aquatic > Marine > Oceanic | place: Canada: Western Arctic Ocean | collected...
CGGCAACCAGCCTTTGAAAAAATTAATTGTAAAAAATTGGAAAAAGGCTATGATGTTGCCAATAACATAATGGAAAACTCATTCTTGATTGGTTGTAATCATGGCTTAAACGAGAAGCATTTAGAAAAAATTAAAGTAACTTTCAAGTCGTTTCTTGATAAATTTTAAATTTACAGTATCAACAAAGGTTTCAGATTACAATGCCCAAGTAATATTCATTTGTTTTGCTTTATGAACATAATTTAAAATCTGATTTTTCGTAAACTCTTCCATATTTTCGTGATTTTTATAAAATTCTTTATACCATCCCACTGTTTCACTTATTGATTCTTTTATAGAATAAACAGGATGCCAGTCTAGATTATTAATTGCTTTTGATGAATCCAGCATCAATAGATTTGCTTCATGTGCTTCATTTTTATCTGATGAATCAATCCAATTACCAGAACCCCAATTAGTAATTATTTCTGATGTTAGTTCATTTACTTTGACATGTGGATTTGTAATTAAAGGTCCAAAGTTCCAAGGCTGTGCATATTTAATCGGGTCATTATACATTTTTTGTGTTAAACAAAGTAATCCAGATATAGGTTCTAAAACAAATTGCCAAGGTCTTACAGCATTTGGATTACGAACACTAATTTTTTCATTTTTAGATAACGCTTTCACGCAGTCGGGAACTAGCCGGTTCTCCGCCCAATCACCACCTCCAATAACATTACCAGTCCTTGAAGTTGATAAGCTGGTCTCATGTGCCACAAAATTTTGTGTATTGAAGAATGAATTCCTATAAGATGAAATAATTAGTTCTGTTGCACCTTTGCTTGCACTATAAGGATCATAACCCCCCATAGGATCTGTTTCTTTGTACGCATAACTCAATTCCCTATTTTGATAGCACTTATCACTTGTTATAACAACACAAATTTTTACACTAGATGTATCTCTTATCGATTCTAATAAATTAACAGTGCCCATCACATTTGTTTGGATAGTTTTCCGTGGCGCATCATATGAGGTTTTTACTAAAGGCTGGGCTGCAAGATGAAATACGATTTCGGGGGAGTGTGTTTCTATTACATCCTGCAAATTTTTGGAGTCATTGATATCTCCTATAATATGCGTAATTCTTTTTTCTAATCCAAGAGTATCAAATAAAGATGGAACAGTTGTTGGTTCTAAAGAATAACCAATTACATTTGCATCCAGCTCACAAAGCCATTCTGTTAACCAAGAACCAATAAACCCAGTGTGCCCAGTAACAAAGATTGTCTTATCTTTAAAAATCTCATTAAATATGTTAGATGAAGTCATTTTACCAAACTTTCCAAGGTGCTTTTTTTGCACTCCACAAGTTTTCCAAATGTCTTTTATCCCTCAGAGTATCCATTGGAAACCAAAATCCATTATGCTTAAAGGCAGTTAATTTTTGTTCTTTTGATAAAGTTTCTAATGGAGCTCTTTCCAAAATAGTCATATCACCATCCTGTAAATAATCAAAAACTTCCGGCTCAAAGACAAAAAATCCTCCATTTATCCAAGAAGACTCGCTTGTATGTTTTTCATGGAATTCTGAAACATAATCACCTGATAGTTTTAGTACACCAAATCTTTCTGGAGGGTGAATAGCTGTTAATGTAGCTAAAGATTTTTTTTCTTTATGAAATGAAATTAGATTATTGATATTGACATCACTAAGGCCATCACCATAGGTTACACAAAAAGTGTCATCTATATGTTCTTGAATTCTTTTTATCCTACCACCAGTCATTGTGTCCAAACCTGTGTCAATTAATTGAACACTCCACGGTGCGGAATCATAATTACTAAAGAATTTTTTGATAACATCACCTTTGTAACCTAAACAAATAATGAATTCATTAATTTTATAATAAGAATAAATTTTCATAATATGTAATAAAACTGGCATTCCGCCTATTTTGATCATAGGTTTAGGCTGCGTATCAGATTCTTCTGAAATTCTAGTTCCAAGACCGCCAGCAAGAATAACTACTTTCATTTTACAACAGCGTCTTTTGTGAGGCTATTAAAGATTTTACAATAAGTATTACATTAGAATTTATAATTAACAAATTTTTTACATTCTGTATGGGATTATTGTATATTGGTTTTGTAATATCGTTCATAATTCTTCTAATTACAAATATTGTATTTGTACTAATCAATATTTATTTATGGGTAATTGGAGATCATGCAATAGTTACTTCTGGAACAAACCTAATTGAGATATTATATTATGCACCATATTTTAAATGGATTGTTTTATCTGATGTAATATGGTTAGGTCTGGGATTTTTATTTGCTTTAACGCGTAAAAAATACAAAACTGATCAATATTTCTACTTGGACAGTAAAAAAATCAGTAACCCAATAATTACTGTTATTATACCAACTTATAATGAAGAAAACAACGTTGAAAAAGTAATTAAAAATTTTCAATTAGAAAAAAATGTGAAGCATATTTTAGTGATTGATAATAATAGTACAGATAAAACTGTAGAAATAGCTAAACAATGTGGTGCAATAGTAACAACAAAAGAAATTAACAAAGGATTTGGTGATTCGTGTGTGGTAGGTCTTAATGAGGCATTAAAAACTGATGCAAATATTATTGCGCTTACAGAATGTGATGGAACATATAGCGGTTCTGATTTACAAAAAATGATACCATATTTAGATAATTGTGAGGTTGTTTTAGGTACTAGATTAATTCAAGTATTAATTGAAAAAGAAAATCAAAATGGAATATTCAACACGTGGGGAAATTACTTTATAGCAAAATTAATTCAGCTAAAATATTTCAGCATACAACATATGGGAGTTGTATCTTTGACAGATGTAGGATGCACATTTCGTTGTATACGTCGTGATGGTTTAGAGAAAATGATTGAACGGATAACAAATGATTATGATAAGAAAATTGACAAAAATGGATGGCTGATAATTCCTTACCTAAATATGATTGCCATTGAAAAAGATCTTAAGATTGTTGAAGTTCCTATCACATTCAAAAAACGTACTGGCGGCGCATCAAAATCAGGTGCAGAAAGGAAATCTAAAGGTCTTTTATATGGACTAAAATTTATCTGGTTTGTACTAAAAGCCTAAATCTCCAATTATTGGTAAGTTTCGCGTTGTCAAAGAAATTTTTTTTCATATTTGGGATTTTAATTTTTTATGTTATTTTTATAGCGTATTCTGACTTTCAAGAATTTTCAATTAACATATCTCAGTTTGATTTTTCTTATTTACCAATTATTCTAGCATTTGTTTTCTTAGGAATAATGATTAAAAGCCTAAGACAGCAGTTATTGTATAAACAAATTGAGGTTTTTATATCATTTAAAACTGGAATTTTATTATTTATTTCGGGGTTAAGCATGATTGTTACTCCTGGTGGATCGGGGGAATTAATCAAGTCATATTATCTAAAAAAGAAGTTTGGTCACCCACTAGCAAAAACTTTTCCAACGGTGATAATGGAAAGATTACTGGATCTTACAGGAATTGCTGGAATATTATTAATTGTCGGGTTATTACTTGATAATTATAACATTATCTCATTGATGTTGATTTTGCTTTCTACTCTATCACTAATTTTTGTATCAAGTAAAAAGAAAAAACTTTTTAATTTTCTATTATCCATCATAGAAAAAATTCCTATTTTGAAAAAACAAGCTTCAAGTTTTTCAGAATCTTATCAAGTTTTTGGCGAACTCACGTCAGGTAAAATTATGACAAAGACCTTGGGTCTTTCCTTTTTTGTTTGGATGACTGACGCAATAATGATATATTTTATTTTTGTGGGTTTTAATTTGAATTTTGACATTATTTTTTCAACATTTTCAATGTATAGTTCTTTATTGTTGGGCGTGTTAACTATGGTACCTGCAGGTATTGGTGTAACTGAGGTTAGTTTTGTGGAAATCTTGAGGGGTGAAGGAGTAGATACAGCAACATCCACCTCACTAGTAATATTATTTAGATTAGTAACAATTTGGTTTTTGACAGTATTAGGTTTTTGTGCAGCCAGGTATTTCTTAAAAAATAATTAATGTTAAGAATCTGGGATCTTTTTGTGACACCATTATTATATTATTAACTATTTAGCAAAATATGGTTTTTCTCGTTGCTGAACTTGGTGTAAATTGGAACGGTGATTTTGAATTGGTACAAAAAATGATGTTAAACGCAAAAACATTAGGATGTAATGCTGTGAAATTTCAAGCATTTAATGAAACAATATTGGGTAACCACCCACAACTACCTCTATTAATGAAATCTACTATTACTGAAAAAAATATTGAAAGAATTGATCAAATTGCAAATGATATTAACATAGAATGGTTTTGCACTCCAATGTATCCTGAAGCTGTTTCATTTTTGTATCCATTTGTAAAGAGATTTAAAATTCGTGAATTGGATGGGAGGGTGTTATTAAAAGATCAACAAACACCGTTAATAGAAGCGGTGATTAACACTGGTAAAGAAATTTTTGTAAGTAGTGAAAAGTCGCCTGAATTTTGTAAATATTATCACAATTCCAATATTAAATGGCTGTACTGCGTTCCAAAATATCCCTGCAGCCTTGATGAAATTAATTTTAAAGAAATTTCTAACTTCCATGGATATTCCAATCATTGTACTGATGTTATTGCGCCTGTAACTGCTGCAACTTTAGGTGCTAAGATAATAGAAGTTCATGTAACTGTAGATAAAACAAAAGACTATGTTGATAATAATGTTAGTTTTGATTTTTCTGAATTAAAACTACTTATAAACGAAATTGAGAAATTAAATGAAAAATAGTTAATGAAATGTGAATAAATAATGAAGTCGATTTGTATAATTGTGTCACGAAGTGGTTCTAAAGGAGGTCATTATGGCAAAAGTTGACAAAGTTCTCTCTACGAATTCAAAAATTAATAAATTACGCGAAAATAAATTTCCCGTTCTAATTACTATCGGATTCTTTTTAATGATGTCTTATCTTGCATTTTTTCATAATCTAATCTGGGGTGGATATGATACTGACGGAATACATTATCTAAATTTTGGTAAGGCTATCTTAGAAGGAAATGGAATGGATGTTAAGGTGCTTAACGGTCAAGTTGGTGGTCCAGTTTTATTTGCCTTTCTAGAATCCATTATTCCTGATGCTTTTTCTACAATGAAAACTATTGCTGTTCTAAGCGGTAGTGGAATTGTTTTATTATCATTTTTTATCACAAAAAATATTTTTAACTATAAAATTGCAATTTTAACTCAATTATTTATTGCATTTAATCCAATGTTACATCATGTTTCAATTCAGGCATTAAATGAACTTCTTCCTATTTTTATCATATTTGTTTCGTTATATGTGGTTACAAAAAAGGAATTGGGTTTTTTTGATTACACTATTATAGGAATTTTGTTAGGATTAGCATCTTTATTTCGTTTGCAGGCAGTATTTGTTTTATTTCCAATTCTTATTTTTATTTTAATAAGAAATAAAAAAACCATAAAAAACACTTTGAATCTATTAACTATTTTGATTTTTTTCTTACTTGTATTCAGCCCACAGATTTTATATAATTTTTCAACTCATGAAGAAATTTCAGATTCAGGAATTAATTATTACATTGGAAATCTCTACGTTTTTCAAAATCCTGATTGGCATAATCAAGTTCTTTCTCAAGATCATACTACTAGTTTATACTCAATAATTACACTTGATTTTAATTTATTTTTAGAAAACTATTTTTATAATTTGTCCCTGCATAATTTTGATAAATTATTTAATTTTGGGATCAATTCTTTGGAGAGTCTTTCAATTGTTACCTTAATTCCTTTCTTGGGATTAGCATTCTTTCTTGGTGGGCTAGGTTATGTTATATATAATAAACAAATTACCCCAAAAAATTTCCTGCCTTTGTTATTTTTACCTCTACTTTACTTCCCATTAATTTCCATAATCCCCATTTATCGTTCATTTCATCTTCTGCCAATGTGGTTACCAATAGTAATAATTTGTGTATTGTTCATTGTATATGTTATTCCTAAAGGATTTTCTCTCAAACAAAATTCTTTAACAAAAACTAGTTTTAATAAAAATCAAAAATTCCATCTATCTTCTGTTATTATTGTAATTATTATTTTAGCACTAAATTCTGGTTATTCTTACAAACTTATTGACGCTTCTATTTATGGGAATCCAATTTCTAGTTTGGAAAATGAATTTGCAAATATTTTTCAAACAAGATCGATCTCTGACAACACTCTGTACGATTTTCTTTTAATATCTGAAATCTTAAAAACTCAATCTGGAATTGAAGAAAGTTATGTAATGGCAAACGAACCTTCCATTTCCTTTTATTCCAATAGTAATTATATACGTGCAGCATTTAATGAAGGAAATTCTGATGATACTATATTAGATTACATTTCAAGAAATAACTGGAGTGATTATGAGTTATTTGAATCTAACATACATTCTTTTCCACCAGATCGTTACGACAAATATCATCCACTTCCTGATTATTTGGTTTATGAGCCGATTATTAGATATTCAGATACATTATGGTATGATGAGGGAGTTGCAACTGCAGAACTAGATTCCCTATTAAATCCAAACGATCCTAGAATTCCAACTAATTTTGAGTTATTGTATCAATCTGATAAAACACAGCTTGTTGTTTATAAAATCCATAAAATTGAAAATTAAATATTTTGTCTTCAATTTTTCGAATTAATTGGCATGATAGTACTGTGCTGAACTGAATACTTCAGAAATAAGCAGAGTGTTGAACATTTGAAATATAAGTTAAAATTCTCTTTTATTTGGTATGATTAGAATATACACGAAACAGCGTCACATATCAAAAATTACAAAATTTTTGAATTCGTTTAATATAGAACATCAAATTTATACGATAAAAGATAATCCCCCAATCACACCATTTGATCTAGGTGTATCATATTGTTATCCTAGAAAAATTACTGACCCATTGTTATCAACACCAAAAAAAGGGTTTGTAAATTATCATCCAGCACCATTACCAATGTATAAAGGCCCTACAGAGCTGGATGATGCAATAAAAAACAAAGAAATGCAGTGGGGCGTCACTGTTCACTATATGGGCAAAAATTATGATTCAGGCCCAATAATTCAAATTAAGAAAATCGGTTTGCATGAGCCTCCAACATCACCACAAGAATTAGGTGCTCTATCTCATTATTTCTTATTTCAATTGTTTAAAGAGACTGTATTGGATATTTACAGAGGAAATGCAGTAACGGTCAAATAAGACATATTAAGTCAATATGAAATTTGTTTTTCGATCAATATATGATTTAGTTTAATTGTCTCAAGATGTTTTACGATTTTTTTTGCCGCATTCCCATCACCATAAATTGACGCAGTGGAAAGATACTGTTTTTTCATTTTTAATGCTTTAACAAGTTTATTATGTATTGAAACAACAGAATTATCTTCTGCGTTAAGTACGTTTGATCCTTTTTCTCTATTTTTCTGCCTTATTCCAATATTTACTACAGGAATTTTGAAATAACTAGATTCGATAATACCACTACTTGAATTTCCAACAAGTACTTTACAGTTTTTTAACATACCTAGATAGTCACTTCTAGGAAGTGACTTAAACAACATAAACGACGTATGTGATTTAGAAAATGCTGCCAAATGTTTGAAAATAACATTATTGCCAGCATCTGAATTTGGCGCTATTGTAATTGTAGGTTGGTCTATCATTTGAATAGCCTTTAATGAATTAGTGATTTGATTTTTTGTGCTTTCTATTTGGGTTGTTACTGGATGTTGTAGAAATAGTATTTCGTTTCCAGAAAATTTAAAACCATATTTTGATTCTAATGTTTTTTTATCAGTTATCTTATTATTTTTTACCTCATCTACCGCAGGAGAGCCCGTAAAAAACACATATTTTGCGTTTTCGCCCATTCTAAGAATTCTTTCTTTACTTTTTTGTGATGTGGCAAAATGAATATTGGATATTTTTGTTATTGCATGCCGTGTATATTCATCAATTCCTCCTGATCTGTCACCTCCATGAATGTGAGCATTTGGTATATTCATGTGATATGCAGAAATGGCCGAAGCTAGCATTTCATCTCGGTCACCTAATATCACATTAATATCAGGTTGAATTTTGTTAAAAAAATTTGAAAATTCTATAACTGCTTTTCCTATTGCCCTGGACATAAGATGTTTTGAATTTCCTTTCTGTAGCATGTTAAAAGATGCAGATATTTTAAATCCGTCTTTTTTTATTTCGTTAATTGTTAATCCATATTTTTTTGAAAGATGCATTCCAGTCACAATTAAGAAGAGATCTAAATTTTTACTAGACAAAATCTCGCTTAGAATAGGTCGGAGAAGACCATAATCAGCCCTTGCCCCCGTTGTAACAGTAATCTTTCTTTTTTTCATAGTGTCTCAAAAAATTCCATATGGCACTAGTATTCCTTCAAAATATTCATCCATACTCGTTTTCTGATTCATCTGGGTTAAAATTTCTTATTATGTTAAATACATGAGTGAGCTCAAGAATACACTCAGAAAAATTTTATTCAGATAATTTTTTTATAAAATTATTTAAATTATATAGAGCAGATTGTAATTTGAATAACTATGGCGCAACCCATTAGAATCTTTCTTGGAGATTTAACTCATAATACAGTAGGAATGGCTAATGAAACATTTCCATTAAATGTTGGATATATAGCGGCATATTGTAAAAAGCGATTTGGTTCAAAAGTTGACATTAGTATATTCAAGTACATTGATGATCTTGAAGCATCAATATATGAAAACCCACCAGATGTTTTAGCACTAAGTAACTATGTCTGGAATCATCGTATTGGGCTAGAAATGTTCGATTTAATTCATTCGCAGAATCCTAATGCAATTACTGTATGGGGAGGGCCAAATTTTCCTCAAGACCTTGAATCTCAGCAATCTTTTCTGAAAAATTATTCTAGTGTAGATTTTTATGTTCCAATTGAAGGCGAAATTGGGTTTTCCAACATTATTGAAGAAGTACTAAATATATCAGAACTTGGTTATAAAAAAGAAATTTTATTTAAAAAACCAATTGATGGTTGTGTATCACGTAAGCCAGATGGTTTATTACAATTTACTATTCCAGAAATCCGAACTAAAAAACTTGATGAAATTCCTTCTCCATACCTAACAGGATTATTGGATAAATTTTTTGATGGTAAACTTACCCCCATGCTCCAAACTAATAGAGGATGTCCTTTTACTTGCACATTTTGTGTTGATGGTGCTGATACAGTTAACCGTGTTAATCAGTTTGGACTTGAAAGAGTTTCTTCGGAACTTGATTACATAGGCAAACATATTCCTAACAATGTTCATAGTTTACATATTAGTGACTTAAATTTTGGAATGTATCCTAGAGATCTTGAGATCTGTGATGATATTGTAAGTATTCAAAAAAAATATGATTATCCACACAAAATTATATCTACAACTGGTAAAAACAAGAAAGAGAGAATCATACAAGCTATTGAAAAACTAAATGGGACTATGAGTTTATCCATGTCTGTTCAATCTATGGATGAACAAATTTTAAAAAATATTCGTAGAAGCAATATCAGTGTTGATCACATGCTTGCACTTCAACCTGCAATCAAAAAAGTTGGTCTTGTAACAGATTCAGAAGTTATTTTAGCCTTACCAGGAGAAACTTATCAGACTCAAATAACTACTTTAAGAAAATTACTCGCTGCAAAATTAGATTTTGTTGAGGTGTATTCATGCATGTTGCTTAATGGTTCTGAATTAAACACACCAGAGCAACGAAAAAAATGGAATTTCCAAACAAAATTTAGAATTCTTCCTAGAGATTTTACCACATTAAGAAATGGTAAAAATGTAATTGAAACTGAAGAAATTGTAGTTGGCTCAAACACACTATCGTTTGAAGAATATATTGAACTAAGAACATTATCTTTTAGCATATATGTGACAAATATTGGGATTGTTTATGATTCATTATTAAAATTTCTAAGAGAAAATAATATTGAAGTTTTTGATCTATTTTTTCAAATGATGAAACAAATTGATTCATCACCACCATCGGCCCAAAAAATTTTTGATAGTGTTAAAAATGATGTGACTGATGAGCTTTGGGATTCACCAGAGGACATACAGACACATTATCAAGAACAAGAAGAATATGAAAAACTACTTTCTGGGGAAGCTGCTAGAAATGTCATGCAATATCATAATGCATTAGTTAGATATTATTGCATGGATGAATGGACACAGTTTGCTGGTAACATTGCATTTGGATTATTAAAACGAAAGAAAACAATTAGCTATGAACTTGAAAACCAACTTAAAAACATAATTAATTACTGTGCGGGATTAGGTCATAACACACTTGGTGATGATCGAATGTCAACAAATCCAGAGTTTTTGTTTGATTATGATATAGAAAATTGGTTAGTTGATAAAAACAATAAAACATTAAACCAATTCAAACTTGACAAAAAAATAACCATATCATTTGAGTTTTCAAAAAGTGAGTCAAAAGTAATTCAAGATGAAGTAAATCGTCATAATACCGATATCGGAAGAAGTCAAGCGCTTAAGAACCTTCCACGACAAATTAAGTTTAGGAAGCCTAAAGTAATAAGCCAAAACCTGTGAAAAAACAGATGAGATTTGACAATCTATTGTATTTGATTACTTATGATTCTAATTTTTTCAAGCTGACTAGTGCTCATAACTCTGTTTTCATTTACTCGATTATGTTTCCTATGCAAGTATCCAATATTTTTAAAAATCCAAGATAGACTTTTAATTACAATTTTTATACTTGGGTTTTCAGCTGTTTTGCTTTCATAATTAGTTGAGGTCATAGTTGTAGAACCTTTAATTCTATAATCAAACCAAATCTTGATTTCACGTGAACCATATACAAAAAAGAATAACAATAAACTTCTTAATGCAAATCTTGGTTCAAAGTTTGTGATTTTCATGGCTAATTGATTTTTTAAGCCATGAAAGGCTGCCTCAGATTTTAATTTTGAAGAAGTTTTACCAGCACTGTGATAGACTATAGACTGTGGTACAACTACAGTCTTATATCCCAAGATCCAAGATCTCCAACCAAGATCAACATCTTCAAACGAGAAAAAGAATTTTTCATCAAACCCGCCGAGTTTATCAAATATTTTTTTGCGCATTAGCATACATGCTCCTCTAGCACTTGAAATCTCCCTTATTTCATCAGTTTTTGTTTTTGAATTATACACTATACCCATTTTATCTATAAAATCACCACTGGAATCGATATTACCATCTGGTTTTAATAAAAGGCTTTGGCAAATAGCAATTTTTTCATCCTTTTCAAGAACCTTGATCATTTCAGAAATAAAATTAGTGGTAGTAATAGTATCATTATTAAGAAATAACAGATATTCTCCTTTTGCTATTTTTGCACCAATATTATTTGGTTCTGCAAAGCCTTTGTTTGAATCAAGTTTTACTACAATAACGTTTGGATGATTTTTTATAACAAATTC
>Ga0310121_10004942_pt1 | contig 11596 bp, 16 predicted proteins | sample CB27_Tmax_986_MG_FD_203504 | JGI IMG/M metagenome (GOLD analysis project Ga0310121, IMG submission 203504) | Marine microbial communities from Western Arctic Ocean, Canada - CB27_Tmax_986 | ecosystem: Environmental > Aquatic > Marine > Oceanic | place: Canada: Western Arctic Ocean | collected...
CGCATCGACGGCCTTGACGCCGGTCGGCGTGCGGACGGCGGCGGTCCCGCGGTCGATACGCTGGATGACCTCGAGGGGATTTTGCTCGAGGCGGACATCGGGGTCGCTGCCACCGCCCGCTTGCTCGAGGTCGCGAGCGCCCAGACTGCCGCCTCGGATCTGCGCACCGTCGTCAAGACGGAGTTGCTCCGGCTGCTCGAGCGGTCTGGCCCAGCGCCCTCGAGCGATGCCCGCCCGAGGGTCGTGCTCGTCGTCGGGGTCAACGGCACCGGTAAGACCACCACGGTCGGGCGTCTGGCGCGGCTGTTGGCGCTGTCGGGAGAGCGGGCGGTGATATGTGCCGCCGATACGTTTCGCGCCGCTGCGGTCGAACAGCTGGAAGTCTGGGCCCGACGGGTCGACGCGGACTTCGTCAGCGCGCGGCCTGGGTCTGACCCGGCCGCCGTGGTGTTCGATGCGATCACCGCCGGCAAGGCGCGGGGACGTGATGTGGTGCTGGTCGACACCGCGGGTCGTCTACATACTCGGGCCAATCTCATGGATGAGCTCGACAAGATCCGTCGTGTGGCCGGCCGAGCCGTGGCCGGCGCGCCGCATGAGACGTTGTTGGTGCTCGACGCCACCGTCGGGCAGAACGGGTTGGCCCAGGCCCGCGCGTTTCTCGAGACCGCGGGTGTCACCGGTATCGTGTTGACGAAGCTGGACGGTACGGCCAAGGGAGGAATTGCGGTGGCGATTGCGGCCGAGCTCGGGGTGCCCATCCGGTATGTGGGAGTGGGGGAGCAACTGGACGACCTGGTACCGTTTTCACCGGCCGAGTACGTGGACGCGTTGTTCGAGCCGGTGTGGTGACTGCGGTGATCGCCGTCAGCGCCGACGAGGCGGCGATGGACGAGGCCCTGGCGCTCGCGGCTCGTGGCCGGGGGGCGACCAGCCCGAACCCGATGGTCGGTGCCGTCGTGACGCAGGGGGATCGCGTCATCGGCCGCGGATACCACGCCCGGGCGGGCGCGCCCCACGCCGAGGTGATGGCCCTCAACGACGCGGGCGAGGCGGCTCGAGGCGGGCGGCTCTACTGCACCCTTGAACCGTGCGCACATACCGGGCGCACCGGGCCGTGTGTCGAACGGATCGTCGACGCCGGGCTGCACGACGTCGTGGTCGGGGTCGAGGATCCGAATCCACGCGTGAACGGGGCCGGCATCCAGTACTTGCGCGATCACGGTATCGCCGTGTCGGTTGGCCTCCGTCGCGTGGAGTCGACGCGTCTCAATGAGGCGTTCTTCAGTGTGCAGCGACGCGCGCGGCCATTTGTGACGATGAAGGCCGCGATCAGTCTCGATGGATGCATCGCCGCCGCTCCCGGTGAGCGGACCGCGTTGACCGGACCCGAGTCGGCGGCTCACGCTCATCGTGTGCGGGCTTGGGTCGACGCGATCGCCGTTGGCTCGGAAACGGTGCTCGTAGACGATCCGGTGTTGACGGCGCGTGGCGTCTCTCGGACCCGGCCGCTCGTGCGCGTGCTCTTCGACACCCGGATGCGCACGCCGACCACGGCCCGCGTGCTCACGACCACCGAGACCGGTCCGGTCGTTGTGATGACGACAGAGGCCGCGGTGGACGCCTGGCCGGCGCGCGCGGCGGCGCTAGAGGCCGCTGGCGCGGTCATCGAGGCGTTGCCGCTCCGCGATCCCGCCCTGGCGATGTCACGGCTGGTCGCCTACGACGTGAGCGACATGCTGGTGGAAGGGGGCGCCGCGCTCCACCGCGGGTTCTGGGTGGCGGACGTGGTTGATCGCGTTCGGCTGTATGTGGCTCCGGTCACGTTGGGCCGTCAGGCCGTTCCCTGGATGTCCGACGGGGGACCGTCGATTGCGGCGCTGGGCGGCAGCGAGCCACATTGGCTAGGTGACGACGTGCTAGTGGAGGCAGATGTTCAACGGACTGATTGAATCGTGCGGCACGGTGGCCGAACTCCAGACGATACCGGCCGGCTATCGTATCCTCGTCGCGACGCCGCTGGCGGGTGAACTGGAGCTAGGGGAGAGCATCGCCGTCAATGGTGTCTGCCTCACCGTCGTCCAGACCGAGGTCGAGGTGGAGGGACCGGCGGAGGACAGCGGGACCTTCCACGCTGAAATTTCGCCAGAAACGGCGCGCGTGACCGGTCTCGGCCTGCTCCAGGCCGGGAGCGTCGTCAATCTGGAACGGTCGATGCGAGCAGATGCGCGTGTCGGGGGACACTTCGTGCAGGGACATGTGGACGCCACCGGCCGGATCGAGACCATGCGGCATGAGGCGGAGTTCCACTGGGTCACGGTCAGTTTTCCGCCGGCGCTGACCCCGCTTCTCGTTCGAAAAGGGTCAATCGCGGTCGACGGGATCAGCCTCACCGTGGCCGGGCTCGATGACGCCCAGTTCATCGTGCAGATCGTGCCGTTCACCTGGGACCACACGAATCTCAGTCACCTGGGCGTGGGTGCGACCGTCAACCTGGAGTGCGATATCATCGGAAAATACGTCGTACGAGCGTTGGAGGTCGGCGAGTTCGCGAGGCCTGAGGTCGACGTCGAGGAGCAGGATGGCTGAGAAAACCACTCAAAAGCGGTCGCGTCGACAGACAGCCGCGCTGAAGCTGGCCGCCGGTCGCCGCACCCCGGGACCGTTTGCGCCGATCAAGGACGCGGTCGCGGCCATCAAGGCTGGGGAGATGGTCATCGTCGTCGATGACGAGGATCGAGAGAACGAGGGCGACCTCACAATCGCGGCGGAGAAGACCACCCCCGAGATTATCAATTTCATGGCGAAGTTCGGCCGCGGCCTGATTTGCCTGCCGATGGTCGGGGAGCGGCTCGATGCGCTCGACATTCCGTTGATGGTGCGGGACAACACGTCACAATTCAATACGGCTTTTTGTGTCACGGTCGAGGCCAAGGAGTCGACGAGCACCGGGATTTCAGCCGCCGATCGGGCCAAGACGGCGCGGGTTGCCGCCGATCCGAAGAGCACGTCGGCCGATTTGCTTCGTCCGGGGCACATGTTCCCGCTGCGGGCTCGGGAGGGCGGTGTGCTCGTCCGCGCCGGTCAGACCGAGGCGGCGGTCGATCTTGCTCGCATGGCGGGTCTGGAGCCGGTGGGTGTGATTTGCGAGATCATGAACGATGACGGCACGATGGCCCGGGTGCCGGACCTTCGACGCTTTGCCCGCAAGCACAAGCTGAACATGGTCACGATCGCCGACCTGATCAAATACCGTATGCGCCACGAGCGGCTCGTGCGTCGCGCGGCGGCGTCCAAGCTCCCGACCGAGTTTGGGGAATTCCGGCTTGTCGCGTTCGAGAGCATCGTCAACGGTGAGACGCACGTCGCGCTGGTTCGCGGCGACATCGGCGACGGCGAGGACGTGTTGGTGCGCGTGCATTCCCGTTGTCTCACCGGCGAGGCCTTTCATTCGGCCCGATGCGATTGCGGCGCCCAGCTGACGACGGCGATGGAACGGATTGCCGAAGAGGGGCGCGGGGTCCTGTTGTATCTCAATCAGGAGGGCCGCGGAATCGGGCTCACCAACAAGATTCGGGCCTACGACCTGCAAGATCAGGGGTATGACACCGTTGAGGCCAACGAACGCCTCGGATTCAAGCCGGATCAGCGGGACTACGGCATCGGGGCACAGATTCTCGGTGATCTGGGGGTTCGCAGCATGCGACTGCTTACCAATAATCCGCGCAAGTTCGTCGGGCTGGAAGGCTATGGGCTGTCGGTGAACGCTTCGCTGGGGCTAGAGGTGCCGACGACCGGTGCGGCGACGGCGTATCTTCGCACCAAGAAAAAGAAGCTCGGGCACACACTGAAATCCGTGTAACGCACCGTCCCGCGCGCACCTCGCGCCTCGCTCAACCGGTGCCCCGACGCTTCCATGGATGCCAACCCTGTTTCGAACCCGATCTCGCCCCATTTGGTTGACAGTTCGGCCCACGCAGAGTTACAATAAACGGTTGCGTTTGAAGCGCTTAGAACTTTCCTCTCTGGATCTCAAGAGCGGTTGTCCATGTTCGCCTCACTGACTGATCGCCTGCAGGCCGTGTTCGCCTCTGTCCGGCGCGAAACCCGGCTGACCCCAGAGTCCGTCGAGACCGCGCTGCGCGAGATTCGGCTGGCGCTGCTCGAGGCAGACGTGAACTTCAAGGTGGTCAAGGCGTTCATTGATCGTGTTCGCGACCGCGCGGTGGACCGAGCGGTACTTGAAAGCCTGACGCCGACCCAGCAGGTCGTGGCGATTGTGCGTGACGAGTTACTGGCGCTCCTCGGCGACGGCCAGCCGGGGTTGTCCGCGACCAAGCAGCGGCCGCAGGTCGTCCTGCTGCTGGGGTTGCAGGGCGCCGGCAAAACCACGACCACGGTCAAGATCGCTCGTTGGCTGGGCGCGAACGGGCGGCATCCACTGGTGGTGTCGACCGACGTACGGCGGCCGGCCGCGATCGAGCAACTGGGGGTGCTTGCCGGCGACGCCGGCGTGCGAGTGCACGACCCGGATCATGATACGGCGGTCGTCGCGCGCGCCGTAGGTGCGGTGCAGATGGCCAAGTCGTTCGGGTTCGACGTGGTGCTCGTGGACACCGCGGGGCGTCTGCACGTCGATGACGACCTCATGGGGGAGTTGGATGCCCTGAAGGCCGCCGTGGAGCCGTCCGACCTGCTGTATGTGGCCGATGCGATGACCGGGCAGGATGCCATCAAGAGCGCCGGCGAGTTCAATCGGCGCGTGGGTATCAGCGGTGTGGTGTTGACCAAGATGGATGGGGACGTCCGAGGGGGCGCGGCGTTGTCGGTGGTGTCGGTCGTCGGGGTCCCGGTCTCCTTCATCGGCGATGGTGAGCGATTGGAGGATCTCCAACCGTTCCATCCCGAACGGCTCGTCTCGCGCCTGCTTGGCATGGGCGACGTGCTCTCCCTGGTCGAGAAGGCCGATCAGGTGGTGAGCCCGGAGGAGGCCACGCGGCTCGAGCGGAAAATTCGCGGCAACGATTTCACGCTGCAGGACATGCGCGACCAACTCAAAACGGTCGCGCGAATGGGGCCGTTGGACCGGTTGGCGGAGATGATCCCCGGCATGGGCCAGATGTCGGCGCAGATGCCGACCGAGGTCGACCCGAAGGCCCTGACGCAGACGATGGCGATCATCGACTCCATGACCCGGCGAGAGCGTGCGCACTATCAGGTCATCGACGGTAGCCGTCGACGGCGCATCGCGCTGGGTAGCGGCACGACGATACAGGACGTCAATCGTCTCTTGAAGCAGTTCATGGAGATGCGGCGGATGCTACGGGCGGTCGGCGGGGCATCCCGGTCTCGAAAGAAAAAGGGCGGTCGGCGTCGGAGCATGCCGGCCGGGCGGCGTTTTCCAGTGAGATAGTGAACCCAGGAGTGAGGAGTTGATAGACGTATGTTGACCATTCGATTGAGTCGGGTTGGCACGACGAAACGGCCGTTCTATCGGGTCGTCGTGGTCGAATCGAGCGCACCGCGTGATGGGCGGTTCGTTGAGAGATTGGGCCACTACAACCCGTGCGCGGAACCGGAGGTACTCGAGGTTGACCGCGAGCGCGTGAGTCACTGGATTGCCAACGGCGCCTCTCCCTCGGATACGGTTCGGACGCTGCTCGCGCGTCATCCGGCGCCCGTTCCGGCGGAAGCGCCGGTTGAGCCGGAAGCGCCTGCGGTGGTCGAAGCTGCGACGCCGGCTGAGAGCGCCGACGAGACTCAGGCGGCGACGTGAGTCGGGCCCGTGATGTCGTGGAGGCGGTCGCTCGGGCATTGGCCGATCGCGCCGACGACGTGTCGGTGACCGAGCGGGAGGACCGCGGGGCGATCCATGTCGAGCTGTCGACTGCGGGGCACGACCTGGGGCGAATGATCGGACGACAAGGGCGTACGGCCGCATCGATTCGGACGCTGGCCGAACTGGCCGAGGCGCCGGATGAGCGACGCGTGACCGTGGACTTCGTCGACGAGTGACGCTGGACTGGGACTCGATGGTGTCGGTGGGGCGGGTCGCGCGAGCTCACGGTAACCGCGGCTCCGTGATCATCGATCCGGATACCGACTTTCCGGACCAGCGCTTTTGTGCCGGGAACACGCTCTATGTGCGCCGAGGGAGTGAAGTCACGGGGCTGTCCATCAGCGATGTTCGGTTTCACCGGGGTCGTCCGATCGTGGCGTTCGAGGAGGTCAGCACGATGGACGACGCCGAGGCGCTGGCGTCGGTCGATCTGCGGATACCAGCCGGGACGGTGGATTCGCTGCCGGATGGTTCCTACTATCACCACGAGCTCATTGGCTGTGAGGTCGAGACCGTCGACGGGGCCACGGTCGGTGTCGTGAGGGCGGTCGAAGGGGACGATGGGGCGCACCGGTTGATCGTGGACGGCGAGGCTGGTGAAGTCCACGTACCGCTGGTTACGGCGATCTGCGTGAGGGTCGACCCGGCCGAACGGGTGATCACCATCGACCCTCCAGACGGTCTGCTGGCCTTGAATCCGACGCGGGCGGCGAGGAGGTCTGACTGAGGTTCGACTTGGTCACGATCTTTCCGGGAATGCTCCAGGCGGTGCTCGCCGAGGGTGTGCTCGGTCGCGCGGTCGAGCGCGGCGTCGTGCAGGTGGGGGTCCATGACCTACGTGATTACACCTCGGATCGGCATCGGACGGTGGATGACGTACCGTATGGCGGTGGCCCCGGCATGGTGCTCAAACCTGAACCGTTCGTCCGGGCGAGCGACGCAATCCGGCGTCGGCACGGGGAGCCCGCGGCGGTGGTGTTGCTGTCACCGCAGGGGCGGCCGTTCAGTCACGTCGAGGCGGTCAGGTTGAGTCGATTGCACCACGTCATGCTGCTGTGCGGTCGCTACGAGGGGATTGACGAGCGGGTGCGGCAGCAGCTGGCGACCGAAGAGATTTCGATCGGCGACTACGTGTTGAGCGGCGGAGAGTTGCCGGCCGCGGTGGTGGTGGAGGCGGTGGCCCGTCTCGTACCCGGTGTTGTCGGGGATGCCGACTCGGTGCGGGAGGATTCGTTCGCGAGAGGGCTGCTCGACTACCCTGACTATACGAGGCCCGCGTCGCTCGATGGGGATGAGGTGCCACAGGTCCTCTTGTCGGGTCACCATGCCGACATTCGGACATGGCGCAAACGCCAGGCGGTGCGTCGGACACGCGAGCGCCGGCCGGACCTGCTGGAACATGCCGCGCTCGACGAGGAAGAGCGGGCCATATTGCGAGACATGTCGCGGGACATGGAGAACGAGTAGAGTCGTGGCGGATACGGGAGTGACACAGTGACCAGAGTGACCGAAGTGACAACAACGAATGCGATTGAAACGATAGAGCAGGCTCAGCTGCACGAACGTCCGGACCTCCGGCCTGGCCTGACGGTGCGCGTCCACGCCAAGATTCGTGAAGGCGAGAAGGAACGGATCCAGGTCTTTGAGGGCGTGATCATCGGGCTCAAACGCGCGGGCGCCCGGAGTACGTTCACGGTTCGGAAGGTGTCGTTCGGTCAGGGCGTGGAGCGGATTTTCCCGTTGCACTCGCCGTCGATTGACAAGATCGAGATCGGTCGGGCGGCGCGCGTGCGGCGCGCCAAACTCTACTTCTTGCGCAAGTTGCGTGGGCGGGCGGCCCGGCTCCGCGAAAAGCGTCGGCCCGCCGCGGGGTGACCGATCGGACTCACGCGAGACGGCGCGGACGAGTGTCGGCGCGCCGGACCATCGAGAACGAGCTGCGTCGGCTGGGGTTCGCGCGGATCGCCGGGGTCGACGAGGTCGGTCGCGGGTCGCTGGCTGGTCCGGTCGTCGCGGCGGCGGTCGTACTGCCGCCAGGCGATCGTCTGGTCGGCCTGCGCGATTCGAAACTCCTGAGCGCCGCGGCGCGCGACCGACTCTACGAGGAAATTCTCACGGCCTGCGTCTCGTGGTCGGTCGGCGTTGGCGACATCGAGGAGATCGATCGGCTCAACATTCACCACGCCTCGCTGGTGGCTATGCGAGCCGCGGTCACGGGGCTGCTGCCGCTTCCGGATTTCGCGCTGGTTGACGCATTCCGCATTCCCGACCTGTTCATCCCCCAGCGCGGTATCGTCGGTGGCGACCGTCGTTGTGCCGGCGTCGCGGCCGCATCCATCGTCGCCAAGGTGTTCCGTGACCGTCTGATGATCAAGTTGCATCGGGTGGATCCCCGCTACGGTTTTGATCGCCACAAGGGGTACGGCACGGCGGACCACCTGACCGCTCTGGCGAGGTACGGCTATTCGCCGGCGCACCGGCGCTCGTTCCGACCGGCTGCCTTGTTTGATACCATCGATTGACTCACGGTGGCGGTGACGGAGACGCAAAGGGTGGCGGACGAGCGACAGGAGAACGGGGGAGGGGCCGGCGACGCGGCTGGCCCGCTTGGCGACATTCTTGAGACGTTTCGACACCGGGTCTCCGAGGCGCAGGGGAACGACGCGATCGCTGAGCAACACTACTTGCTGGGTGTTGCGTGCGGTCGGGCCGGTCGCTACGACGAGGCGAAGGGTCCCCTCGAAGCTGCGTCTGAATCGCCCAGATACTGTTTTTCGGCGGCGGCGCTGCTTGGGCGGATCTATCGGGACGAAGGTAACCCCGCCGACGCGGTCGAGTGGTTCGAACGGGCGGCTGCGGTGACGGCGTCGACGCCCGACGAGGGATGGACGCTGCTCTATCATCTCGGGACGACGCTCGACAGGATGGACGAGTCGGCTCGGGCGCTGGCTGTGTTCTTGGAGTTACAGGGGACCGCCGGCGAGTATCGGGATGTCGAGCAGCGGGTTGGTCGGCTGACAGCGACCTTGCTGGGAGGATGAGATTCATCGCCTGGGGCGTACGCTGCTGATCGTCTATTTGCTCGAGACAGGGGTCGTGCTGTTGATTGCCCCGTGGTCTACCTTCTGGGAGCGTAACTTGCTCGTGGACACGTTGCCGCTGTTCGGCGGGGTCGTGCAACTGGCGATGGTACGGGGTGCCGTCTCCGGGGTTGGGGCCGTCAACCTGGGCGCCGGAGCCTGGGAACTGGTGGCGTGGATCCGTGCGGGAGCGCGTCGCCTCGGGGCGCACCGTGGTCAGAGTCCTTAGGACACTGACCAAAATAAGATGGTAAGTTTGTTTTGGTCAGTGTCCTCAGTCGCCGCCCGATTCTTTCACTCGTCACGGGTCGTGAGCGTCTTCCCGCGTCGAGATCCGGCGTCACGGGACTCCTCGATCTGGTGGCAGCGGCGGTGACGGCGGGCGTGGGTCTCATCCAGGTGCGAGAGCCTGATCTGCCCGACGCGGACCTGTTCGCTCTCGTCCAACGATGCGTGGGGCTCGCCGACGGGTCACACACGGCGGTCCTGGTCAATGACAGGCTGGACATCGCGCTGGCCGCTCGGGCCGCGGGCGTGCATCTGCGGGGGGGCTCCGTGGCCGCCACGGCGATGCGCCTGCATACCCCGCCGGGGTTTCTGCTGGGTCGGTCGGTGCATGGCGCGGCCGAGGCGGCGGCCGTCGAGTCCGGCGGTGGCGTGGACTACGTGACCTTCGGGACCGTCTATCGGTCGCGGTCGAAACCTGGGCTGGCGCCTCACGGGGTCGAATCGCTCGCAGCGGCCGTCCGAGCGGTCAGCCTGCCGGTGCTGGCGATCGGCGGCGTAACGGCCGATAACACCGGGGAAGTGTTTCGGGTAGGTGCGGCCGGCGTGGCCGCCATTGGTCTCTTCGCCGAGGCGACCGCAGTCGGCGATACCGATGGTTTCCGGCATGTCGTCGGCGCGATCCGCCGCTCGTATGCGAGAAGTCATGTCAACCGAGAGTGACGGGACACCCGGTTCGGCCGGTAGGGCCGGCAGCGTCGGCGAACGTCTCCGTGCGGCCCGCGAGGCGCGACAGGCCTCTTTGCGGCAGATTTCAGCCATCACAAAAATCTCCGTGAGCGCGTTGGAGGCGCTGGAGCAGACCGACCTCTCAAGCCTGCCAGGCGGAATCTTCACCCGTGCCTTCGTGCGGTCCTACGCCACGGAAGTGGGGCTGGATCCCGAGGAGACGATGCGGGACTTCATGGTCGAGGTGGACGAGACGCAGGGGGCCGAGTCAGCGTCGGCCGACGCCGAGGGGCAGCAACACGATCTGTTCCAGAGCCAGCAACGTATGGTGGGGACGGCGCTCACGCTGTTTCTGGTCGGCTTGCCGGTGGCCTTGCTGCTCGGGTTTCTCGGCACCCGGGGCTCGTCGACCCCCGAGGACGGGACCGAGCCGCTATCAGCCGCGGCCGTCGAGACACCGGCGCCGATCGCCGCGGTCGTCGAAACGCCGGTGCCGCCGCCACGGGTCGAGCCGCCCGTACGTCCAGCTTCGGCCCCGCCCGTGCCGGCATCAAATGACTCGCTTGCTCTGGTGCTGAGCCCGCGCGACGAGTGCTGGGTGTCGCTGACGATTGATGGCGACCTGGTGTTTGCACGCGTCATGCGCGGGGGCGAACGCGCGTCCTATGAGGCCAGTGAGGAGATCATCCTCAACATCGGTGACGCCGGCGCATTCGGGTTCGCGCTCAATGAACAAGATGGCCGTACCCTCGGCGATTTCGGTGAGGTGGTGACGGCCACCATTACCCCCGAGAACTATCGCAGCTTCATCGCTCCGTAGCCACGTCAAGTCAGCCTGGAGGTCGTCTGTCTTCTGCGCTCGTCATGTTGTTCCGCCGTGGCAGTATCCCGTTGGATGTACGGGAGTTCGCGGCTCGATGTGGGTTGACCGGGACCGTGTCCGACCAGCTCGAGTTGCTGCTCTGCCTGCTGGAGGATCCGGATCCGAGCGTGGTGCAGTTGGCCGAGCAAACCCTCGACACGAGTCCCACGGATGCGCTGGCTGGATGGCTGGCTGGACTGGCCGCGACGCCCGAGTTGCGCACGGCCTTCGCATCGCGAGGCATCGCCCCGTCGGCTTGACCGGCGCCGGAGGGGGCGCCTTCACCGTTGCCGGAGTCGAGCGAGGAACCGGACGAGCAGGAGGCCGAGGTGCGTCCGCAGGTCCTGTCCTCGCTGCCGGTCATCGAACGCATCAAGCTCGCGCTCCGGGGGAGTCGGGAGCAGCGGTCGGTGCTGGTCCGGGATCCAAACAAGGTGGGTCGCGGTGCTCGGGAGTCCCAAGCTGAACGTGAACGAGATCGAGGCCTACGCCCGGATGACGAGTGCGTAAGAGGAAGTCTTGCGCGTCATCGGAACCGGTCGCCAGTGGGTCAAGCACTACTCGGTCATGTCGGCGCTGGTCTGCAATCCAAAGACGTCGATCGCGATTGCGATGCCGTTGGTGACCCGGCTCAATGAGCGCGATGTGAAGTTGGTCGCGCGAGACCGAACCGTCTCCGACGGCGTCCGGGCGGCCGCGCGCAAGTTCCTGATGACGGGGCAAGCCCGGCGTCGCTAGTGGAGTGCATCAGGCTGATGGGGCATGATCGAGTGTCTCTCGCGCTCGCATGACCTTGGCGAGGATGTCCGACGCCTTCTTGGTCCAGATGAACGGTTTCGGGTGATTGTTGTGGTGAAAGAT
>Ga0310121_10004944_pt1 | contig 11595 bp, 11 predicted proteins | sample CB27_Tmax_986_MG_FD_203504 | JGI IMG/M metagenome (GOLD analysis project Ga0310121, IMG submission 203504) | Marine microbial communities from Western Arctic Ocean, Canada - CB27_Tmax_986 | ecosystem: Environmental > Aquatic > Marine > Oceanic | place: Canada: Western Arctic Ocean | collected...
TATCCCCTGGACAAATCCCAGGACAGCGGCCTGCTCTAAACTGTCAACTTTCCCCAAAGCGGCTCAATGACCCATGAGATTAACTCCACGTGAGATAGACAAACTGCTATTGCACCAGTCGGGTTTCGTGACGCAGAAACGTTACGCGCGCGGGTTGCGGCTGAATTACACCGAGGCGATTGCGCTGATCGCCACGCAGTTACAGGAGTTTATCCGCGACGGCGAGTCCGTCGCCGACCTGATGGCTAAGGGTAAGAAGATCCTGGGCCGCACGGACGTGATGGCGGGCGTGCCGGAGATGATCCATGAAGTGCAGGTGGAGGGCACATTCCCTGACGGCACGAAGCTGGTGACGGTGCACAACCCGATTTGCTCGGAACAGGGCAGCGAGGAGCTGGCACTTTACAGCTCCGGCCTGACTCGTGCGGCGGGGGCGAACAAGGGTGAGGCCGGCGAATGTCTACCGGGCGAATATTTTGTCGAGGCCGGCGAGTTCACCCTGAACGAGGGGCGAGACCTGGTCGAGGTAAAGGTTACGAACATGGGCGACCGCTCCGTACAGGTCGGATCGCATTACCCGTTCTTTGAAACCAACCGTAAATTGTCGTTCGACCGGGCGAATGCCTTTGGACGCCGATTGAACATATCTTCCGGTACGGCCGTGCGATTCGAGCCGGGCGAAACGAAAAGGGTTGAACTGGTGCGGATTGCCGGCGAACAGACCGTTTACGGTGGCAATGCCATGACCATGGGCAAGGCGGACGAAGGAAGGGCCGCCGAGATGACCCGGAGGCTGGAAGCCGCGGGGTTTATGAATCAGCCGGAGTAGGGGTTGACGGAGGCGGATTGATCATCAATCACTCCCACGCAGAGGCGCGCAACCAAAAGAAAGAGCATGAGCCGCACGATCGAAAAAAGAACTTACGCCGATATGTATGGCCCCACAACGGGTGACCGGGTTCGCCTGGGTGATACGGACTTGATCATCGAGGTGGAAAAAGACGCGACGATCATCGGTGAGGAGTGCAAATTCGGCGGGGGCAAGGTATTGCGGGACGGCATGGGGCAGGCCTCGGGCGTGAGTCAGGACGAAGCGCTCGACGTGATTATCACCAATGCCTTGATTGTGGATTACACCGGTATTTACAAGGCTGATGTCGGGATCAAGAACGGGCGTATCGCGGGGATCGGCAAGGCCGGTAATCCACACGTGATGCCGGGGGTGGATCCCAACCTGGTTTGCGGCGTGACGACCGAAGCGATCGCGGGCGAGGGGATGATCCTGACCGCGGGCGGAATCGACGCGCACATTCACTTCATCTGCCCACAGCAGATCAATGAAGCGATCGCCTCGGGCCTGACGACGATGATCGGCGGTGGCACGGGTCCGGCGCACGGCACGGCGGCCACAACCTGCACACCCGGGGCGCATCACATCGAGCTGATGCTGCGCGCGACGGATGCTTTTCCGCTCAACTTCGGGTTCCTGGGCAAGGGCAACTCGTCGCTGCCACAGGGGCTCACCGAGCAAATCGAAGGTGGCGCCTGTGGGCTGAAACTGCACGAGGACTGGGGCACCACGCCGGCAACGATCGACTGTGCGCTCTCGATTGCCGAGGAATACGATGTGCAGGTGGCGATCCACACAGACACGCTCAACGAGTCGGGATTTGTTGAGGATTCACGCAACGCGTTTAAGGGCCGGGCGATCCATACCTATCACACCGAGGGCGCGGGCGGCGGCCACGCGCCGGACATCATCCGGTTGTGCGGCGAGGCGAATGTGCTGCCGTCCTCGACCAATCCCACGCGCCCCTATACGGTAAACACGATCGACGAGCACCTTGATATGCTGATGGTTTGCCATCACCTGGACAAGAACATCCCCGAAGACGTGTCGTTTGCCGAGTCGCGCATCCGCGGCGAAACGATTGCCGCCGAGGACATTCTGCACGACATCGGCGCGTTTTCGATGATCGCCTCGGACTCGCAGGCGATGGGCCGCATTGGCGAGGTGATCTGCCGTACCTGGCAGACGGCGCACAAAATGAAGGTACAACGCGGACCGCTACCCGAGGACGGCGACCGCAACGACAACTTCCGTGTCAGGCGCTACATCGCGAAATACACGATCAACCCGGCCATCACGCACGGCGTCGGCGATGAAATCGGCTCGGTCGAGGTGGGCAAGCTCGCGGACCTAGTGCTGTGGAAGACGGCCTTTTTCGGCATTAAACCGGAGATGGTGATCAAGGGCGGGTTTATCGCGCAGTGCCAAATGGGCGACCCGAACGCCTCAATTCCCACGGTACAACCGTTCTACAGCCGGCCGATGTTCGGCTCGTTCGGCTCAACGATGAAGCATCATTCGCTAGCATTTGTCTCGGTTGCGAGCGTCGATCTTGTGAATTCGGAGTACGGGTTGACAAAGAAGGCTTACGCGGTGCGCAAATGCCGGTCGATCTGCAAGCAGGATCTGAAGCTTAATGCGTTGCTGCCGAACATCGCGGTGGATCCGGAGACCTACAAGGTTACAGTAGATGGGGAACACCTCACCTGCGAGCCGGCAACACGCTTGCCGTTAGCCCAGTTGTATCATCTGTTTTAGACCATGCCCGGGCATGACCCATGATAGGTTCCCTGGATCAACTACTGCTGTTTCAATTAGCCGATGCATCGCTGCCCACGGGTGGCTACGCATTTTCCAGCGGGTTGGAGGCGACCGCGCGGCTGGGATTGATCCGCGATCATCATCAACTGGAGCAATACTTGCAGGATTATGCACGGCAGGTCTGTACGGGTGAAATCCCTTTTATCAATGACTGCTATCGCCTGTCGGGGCCGTGGTTGTCCGCGGATACAATCAACCTTGCGTGGCAACTGGATGCCTTCCTGACCATCCCGTCGATGCGCCACGCGAGCACCGTGCAGGGACGCAATTGGCTGGCCGCGACACAGGCGGTGTTTCAAGACAAGGCCATCGGCGACATCGAGTTACTGCACCGGAAACATGGACTGCCGTGTCACTATACCATGTGCTTCGGACTCAGTCTCCGCACAACATCGACGCCGCTCCAGTCGACGCGCAATCTCTACCTGTATCTCGCGTTGCGTGACCAGGTCAGCGTGGCCGTGCGTTTGGGGCTTATCGGCCCGCGGTATGGCTCAGAGCTGCTCGCGCGCATACTGGATACCGGACAGGGGATGCTGGAGACATACGCGGATCTGGGTGCGGGCGAAGCGTATCGCAGCGGACCGCTGATGGAGATCGCGCAGGCTTGGCACCCGAATATTTATTCCAAACTATTCCAGAACTGAGAAGGAGCGGCACCCATGAAATATCAGCGCATTCTCTATCACATGACGGGACACGATCACGACCATCCCCCCGTTGTCGGCGAATTCAGGCTGCGTGAACTGATCCGCCCCGACCGTGACTTTAACGAGCGGGCGTTCACGATCGGCATCGGCGGGCCGGTGGGCACGGGCAAAACCGCGCTGCTGCTGGCGTTGTGTCGCGCGATGCGCAACCAGTACAGTCTGGGCGTGGTGACGAATGACATCTTCACCCGCGAGGACTGCGAGTTCTTGTTGCGCCATGAGGCGCTGGAAGCCGATCGCATTCGCGCCGTTGAAACCGGAGGTTGCCCGCATGCCGCGATTCGTGAGGATATCACCCTTAATCTGCGCGCACTGGAGGACCTGATGACCGGCATCCCCAGCATCGAGTTGCTGTTTGTCGAAAGCGGCGGCGATAATCTGGCGGCCAATTTCAGCCGCGAGCTGGTCGATTATTCAATTTACGTGATCGATGTGAGCGGCGGTGATAAAATCCCGCGTAAGGGTGGTCCGGGTCTCACGCAGTCTGATTTGCTGGTCATCAACAAAATTGACCTGGCGGAGATGGTTGGGGCGAGCCTCGAGGTGATGGACCGTGACTCGAAGAAAATGCGAGGAGGTGGTCCATTCATCTTTACGCGTGCGAATGCCGGACACGGGATCCCCGAAATCATCGAGCATATCGTCGCCGCGAAGGAGGTAATGCTGTCGGCGAAATCATGATTACAGGGATTGATTATTGTTTGTGGCGCAGCGGATTGAAGCCGAGCCAGGCTACTTCGCGTAACTTCTCGAACAATGTCTGTAATAGCTCCTCCAGCGGTTCGCGTTCACGGCTGATCGATCGGACCTGGAATCCCTTGTCCTTGATAGGATGCGTCGAGCAGATATGGCTCAATGAGGCGTTTGCGTCGTTTCCTCGTACGGCTTCATGGGTGAAGAGACCGGCCAAATCTTTAGCCTGATGCCCGATCAGATAAATGTTCATCCATTGCCGATAATCGTCGAAGTGCATCGGCGAACCGCAGGCGATGATTCCTGGTTCGATGCGCATGCGCTCGATCACCAGCAATTCACTGTCTAGATGCAGCTCAAGTTCGGTTTCCACGCTTTCAAATGCAAAGACTTCGCCTGTTTTAACCCGGCCGGCACTGAACCATTCGACCAGCACAAGGTTGGACGCGCCCATGAGTCGCCAGACCTGCCGTTGGCGGTAGAGGCTTTGGGCATGAGGAATGAGCGGATTGAGGTAAACAACAGCCAGCGCATCTTCGAGGGTTGCGCGCAGCGACCAGGTGCTGGTGCGGCCATCCGGGGATCGATAGACATGGGCATGCGCCTGAGAACCAAGGAACAGTCGACTGCCCACGCGGCCATCCACATCCAGCTCGACCGTATCACCCTGCAGCAAGCCGCCACCATATGACGATAGCATAACATGGCACGCTGCACTGTACGTTTTTGGATTAAGGATCTTCAGCGGAACGATGCTGCGGACCGACGTTAGTTTGGAACTTCCCTCGTGGTGTTCGATGACGACTTTGTTGAATGGAAGCGTTTGAATGATGAAACCTGCCTGCCAGACAGTCCGGGAAATAACGCTCGATCTTTTCCCGATCGATATTATTCATATCACCTTCATCAATGAACTTTCCGCCGTCAAGAATATAGTAGGAGTCCCCGATACGGCGGGCTAAATCCAATACTGCTCACTTAAGGACCTTCACATGGTATTGGATCATCTGTCGGACCGTTGCGTCGTGATGCTTGGGGCGAATCGGCCAGCTGCTCATTTTCCGTTTGGTCCCTCGTGGGTTGCGTCGGCCACGGCTTGAGACTGCCCGTTCTTCCAGTATTTCCTCAAGCACCGATTCATGCAGGGCCTTCCTGCGGCGAGGGGGGGAGAGAGACGAACTGGGGCAACTTTCGTCGAATGACGCGCACGCTGTGTACGAATGATAATCGGTCCGGATCGATGTCGGCCTTCAAGGCCGCTTCGTGCATAAGTCCCCGTATTGCAAAATGCGCCATCATGAAACCGTAGAACTCCTGCGTCACAAGATCGGCTCGCTTGCTACGCAACACGATATTCGCCCCGTGCAGATGCGTTTTGAATTCGTCAAGTGCCGTCTCGATTTCCCATCGATCATGGTAAAGCGCGGCGAGTTCTTTCGCGGGCTGTGCCTCGCCAAAATTCGGAACTTCAATGATTTCAGTCACTTGACTTGTTTCTCCGTCAGGCCCAAAATCGGCGATGATGCTCAAGTTTATCATCGCTTCCATGTCCGCCGTCCTGCAGGTCCTGCGCCTTGTCGTCCAATCCCGAAATGAGCTGATTATGTGACGAACGTCAACCTCTAATTCGCTTGAGCGACGATTAGAACTCCCAATACCTGGGAGCAAAAGGGATGGGGTTATTTCCTCCTTTGTGGTATCAATGATTTACTGGCCCGGAGTAAGTGCTTGGCGGCGGGGAGGTCGGGGATGGGGAAAATGACGGTCAGTTCGCCGTCGCCGATCTTGTCGGCCTGGAGGCCGGGGACCTTGGCCTGGAGCGATCCGAGGCGATAAAGGGGCCGATTCGTAGGCACCCAGGCCCAAAATCGGCCGGGCTCCTTGTAGATTTTGCCGCCTCTGCCGTTCAGGGGGATGAAGCGGTCGCGGCATTTGTCGAGGCGGATGATGAATTTGGTCTCGATGTCGGCCCATGTGAGGGTCATCGGGATGCCCCCCGATTGCGTCGGGCGGGGGGAGACGTGGCCGGCTTGGGCTTGCGCCGGCGGCCGGCCACGAGCTTATGTGTTTTCTCCCCCGCGTTCGTCTCACCTCCTTTTATTTCCTTAGTCGGTCAGGACGACCGAGATTTATGCGCATCTATTGCCGTACGCAGATGACCGAGTCGCTAAGGCTTTAGGGAAAAACTGTAGACAGGGTGTAGCAAATGTTGTGGGGATCGGCGGAATGGAGAACACGTAAACTTATATGGAATCAATGGAGCGGGAAACCGGGTTCGAACCGGCGACATCCAGCTTGGGAAGCTGGCGCTCTACCAACTGAGCTATTCCCGCTCGCGTTTGCAAATTGAATCATAGCAGGCGCATAACCGTGGTCAAGCGGAAAGAGCAATTCCGACTTACTCGGCTTTATTTGGGACCGATTGTGAGGCCGTTTTGGCCATCTTCCGGCGACATCGCTTGGCACTAATGAGCGTCGGGCTCAGGTTTATCCTTGGCCCCGGATCTGAAAAGATTATCCTATCGTGGAGGTCTCCTCCGCTACGTCCAAACCACCCCATGACACCGATCAGGCTTATCGTGGCGGCCGATATCGGGTCACGCGGTGAGACGGGGTATCGCGTCCCGGCCGCCCGAGGGGGTGAGGGCGTGATGAAAGGCTAAGCGGTGGGCCGCAACGACAGGCTTCCACCACCCGTGCTCCATTTCCCCGCGAGAAGCTCCGTTGCGTGACTCCCGACAAACCAACCTTAAATTCGCGAGTGGACAAACCGTCGCCGTCGGATTACAACGTGCGGGCAGGATGCGGAGTCGGGGGACCCGGATCGACCGTGCGGCGCACCCATGTGGCACCCGCCGGCAGTAAGGAAGTCAGTGCGAATCGCCATCACAGTTCCGGACCCGCCCCAGGGTAAAGTCAAGTACGAGGACCCAGCCGTTCTCGCGCTCGTGGGCAAGTTCTCGCCCAAGAAGGTCACGCCGTATTACTGCGAATTCCTCCCCGACGATTATGAAACGGCCGACATCATCGTCATCGCCCGCGATCGAGTCCTTGATCTGCTCATCCACGACATCGAGAAACTGGAGAACCGCCGCGAACGCACATCCGATCCGGATGAACAGGCCCTGCTCGACCGAGTCCTCGCCGGGCTCGAGGCCGAAACCCCGGTCTGTGATCAGGAATTCTCGGAACCCGACCGTGAGCGGCTGCGAACCATCAGCCCGCTGAGCATGAAACCGACGCTCATCATCGACGGCGACGCCGCCGGCCCCAACGACCTCATCCCTCGCGCGCTGGAAAAGGCCGGTCTCATGTTCTTCTACACTTCGGGCCAACCGGAAGTTCACGCGTGGCTGGTCCGGCGCGGGGCCGACGCGGTGACTTGCGCGGGCAAAATCCACTCGGACCTGGCGCGCGGCTTTGTGAAAGCCGAGATCGTGCCGGTCGATGATCTGCTGCAATGCCATAGCCTGCAGGACGCCCGCAAGCGCGACCTCACCCGCCTAGTCGACCGCGAGTTCGTCATTCCCGAGAAGACCGTCATCGACATTCGTTTCAACGTTTAGGGACGACTCGGGTGAAATTCGGCCGACGGCCAGGATGGAGTAGGGACTGATGGATGGGGACAAAGGGGTTGCCGAGGTCAAGATCAAGCAGGCGACGGTATTGATCTTTCCCTCGCTGGCCGAGATGGCCTCGACGGCGGCCTCGCGGGCGGCCGAGAGCCTGCGCGGGGCGATCGCCGAGCGGGGGCGGGCGCGGATCATCGTCGCGACCGGGAACTCGCAGATTGCGTTCCTCAAGACGCTGACCGAGCAACCGGGCATTGACTGGTCCAAGGTCGAAGTCTTCCACATGGATGAATACGTTGGGATGGACTTCGAGCACCCGGCCGGATTTCGACGCTACGTGAAGACCCGGTTGGTGGACGTGGTCGGGGCCGGGCGGGCGCATTACCTGAACGGCGAAGCCCTTGACCTGGACGTGGAGTGCCGCCGCTACGGCGAGCTACTGGCCGAAGCGCCGATCGACCTGTGTTGTATGGGAATCGGCGAGAACGGCCACATCGCGTTCAACGACCCGCACGTGGCCGATTTCAAGGACCCGCTGGCCGTCAAGCGCGTGACCCTGGACGAGGCCTGTCGGCGGCAGCAGGTGGGCGAGGGGCACTTCACGGACCTCGACGCGACGCCGCGCGAGGCACTGACGCTGACCTGTCCGGTGCTGATCACGCCACGGCATCTGATCTGCATCGCCCCGGAGCGGCGCAAGGCCGAAGCGGCGCGCAACGCCATCGAGGGGCCCCTGAGCGAGGATTGTCCCGCGTCCTTGCTCCTCACGCAACCGCACGCGGCGATCTACCTGGATCAGGAATCGGCTTCGCTCCTCTCGGTCAATCAGTGACTCGCCGGCAGGGTTCCCAGGACCAGCCTCGGCGGCCTTGGTGGCTCTTGACCGACCTCGAAGGCCTGCTCGAGCATCTTGCTTGCCGATTGCCACGCGCTTTCCTTGCGGTATCTCACGGTAATGACCGGCTGACCTTTATCGACGCGCTGGCCGATTTTGACCTCGATGGCGAGGCCGACTCCGGGATCAATGCTGTCCTCCTTCGTCGCCCGACCCGCGCCCAAGACGGCGGCGGCCAATCCGATTTGGCGTGTGTCGAAGCCGCCGAGCCAACCCGGGCGCGGGGCCGGGATGACGGCCTCGCGCGGGGCGGTCGGGAGGCGCCAGGGTTCGTCCAGCACCCGTCGATCTCCCCCTTGGGCCTCGATCAGTTGACCGAATTTCTCCAGGGCGGCGCCCGAGCCGATGGCCCGTTGGATCATGCGCTTGGCATCCCGTGGGCTGGCCGCCAATCCCGCCATTGTCAACATGCGGGCCGTTAGCGCGTAAGTCACTCGCTCCAGATCAGGCGGGCAGCGGCCTTGCAACGCCTCGATCGCTTCCAGGACCTCGTTGGCGTGCCCGACCGCCCGGCCCAGCGGCTGATTCATGTCGGTCAGGGTCGCCGAGACTCGCCGGCCCATCGATTTGCCGATCTCGATCATCGTCTTGCCCAGCCGGCGGGCGTCGGCCGCGCGGGCCATGAAGGCCCCATTGCCCACCTTGATGTCGAGGACGAGCACCCCGCAGCCCTCGGCGAGTTTCTTGCTCATGATCGAGGTGGCGATGAGCGGAATCGATTCGACGGTGGCGGTCACGTCGCGCAAGGCGTAGAGCTTTTTGTCGGCGGGGACGAATTTCTCGCTCTGGCCGGCCATCGCCACGCCGATCTTTTGGAGCTGGCGCCGCATCCGCGCCCGGCTGAGCTGGACGTGGAATCCCGGAATCGTCTCCAGTTTGTCCAGGGTGCCGCCGGTATGCCCCAATCCTCGGCCCGAAACCATCGGGACGACCAGCCCGCAGGCGGCGGCCAACGGAGCCAGAATCAGTGAAACCTTATCGCCCACGCCGCCCGTGGAATGCTTGTCCGCCTTGACCCCGTCGATGTCCGACCAATCGTAGACCTCTCCCGAGCGCATCATCGCCTCGGTCAGGACCGTGAGCTCCTCGCGGTCCATCCCCTGGAAGAAGATCGCCATCAGCAGGGCCGACACCTGGTAATCGGGAACGCGACCCGCGACGTAGCCGTCGACCAGCGAGCGGATATCCGGGGCCGAAAGCGCCTCGCCCCGGCGTTTGGCGTGGATCAGATCGACGACTCGCACGGTCTATCGCCTCCCGCGATTGAGATACCAGTTCCGGAACGTCTCGGTCAGCTCTTCGCGACTCATTTCGGCCAGGCCCGCGTTGGGGGTCAGCTCATACAATCGGGGCGAAGGGAGCCGCTCCACCGGATAGAGCGGCGATTGATAATAGGAGAGGGGGAGCAGCGAGGCCGCCGGCTTGGGATTGAGGAGGTCCCTGATGAGTTCGTCGTGCGTGAAGGTGATGAAGATCCGGCGCCCTTGTTTGAAGTTAGGGATCAGAAAGCCGTCGAAGATCGCCACGTCGAAGGGGAGTTTGTCGGTCGGCGGGCGGTCCTCGATCCTGATGGGGATGCGGGGCCGTCCGGCGGATTCGAAATAGCGCGCGTACCAGCCCTGAAAAATGAAATTCGAGCCGACGATCGAGACGTCGGGGCGTTGCCCCAGCACCATTTGCTGATACCACAGACAGTAACAATCGCTATCGGCCCCGGTCAGGACAATGGCGTCGGCGGGGAGCGTCTCGATCACCGCCCGGCCCCAGGCCCCCGGAGCGTCGTCCGCCGATTTGTCGATCGCCCGAAAATGCCAAAGGACCATCGCGAGCGCGCATAGGGCCGGCACGGTGCGCATGAGGGGGCCGAGCTGGAATTCGGGATGCTTTTGCTCGGTCCGCTCGGCCAACCACCACGCCGTCAAGATCCAGCCGATGGCGGCCGCCGGCAGTGCGGGGAGAAAATACGGCGCGATATCGGGAATCTGGTAGGCCATCGAAAAGATGGCCGTCATCAGAATGGCCGCCAGGAGTCCCAGACCCAGTTCCCACCTGGCGCGTGTCAGCCGCGCCAGCCCGAGCAGCGAAATCGCCAGGACGACGAGTCCCGCAACCAAGCTGGGTAGGGGCCGGGCCAGGTTCGCGGGCAGGAATTGGGCACCCCACCACGCCACCCAATTTGCCAAACCCCGGAGAGCCGCCTCGCCCGAGCCGGCCACTTTTAGCTCCCGGAACTGGCCCCCGCTGAGCACCCACATAAGCCGGCTGAACGTCGATGGGTCGCCCCAGTTGAGCGGGGGATTGGAGCGCGCGCGCAGCAGCAGATAAAAATACCCCAAGACCGTCACGAGCAGTCCTGCCAGGGCGACGCCGATGAAGGCGGGCAGGCGGCGGCGGTCGATGCCCCATCGCAAGACGCACAGCCCCGCCAAGGGTGCCACGGCCAGGATCGAGTAGTGATTCAGCATGGCCAGACCGAACGCCAGCCCGATGGCCGCCGCCCTCCCGAGACCCGGCCGGCTCCCGCGCGAGGGCCACGCCAGATGCACCACGACCACGACGAACAGGAACGTCAGAGGGTAAACCTCGGCAAATGTGGCGTGTTCCCAAAGGGTGAAGGAGAAGGCCACCAGCAGGGCCACCCCCACGGCCGGGAGCAGATCAGCCACGCCGCAGGCGCGCGCCGCCGTTCCGCCCAGGAGCTCGCCGGTCAATATCCTCTGGAACAGCAATATCAGCAGGCCGCACGAACAGGCCAGCAGCAGGGCACTGAGGATCGTCAGCGCCCGCCCCGGATCGAGCCCCCCGGCCAACTTCATGAAGCCATGACCCAGCAGCGTATAGAGCGGATAACCGGTGGGGTGTGGGATGCCCAGGGTCCAGGCGGCGCAAGCCAACTCCTGACCATCGCCCCACCAGGCCCCCGGCGCGGCGGTGGCCAGATAGACGAGCAAAACAGCCGCCGCCGCCGACCAGGCAAGCACATGTCGCGGGACGGCGCGACTCACGGAGGGCTCTCGGATTGGCGGACCGATTTCCGGGCTGGACCCTGACGTC
>Ga0310121_10004945_pt1 | contig 11595 bp, 13 predicted proteins | sample CB27_Tmax_986_MG_FD_203504 | JGI IMG/M metagenome (GOLD analysis project Ga0310121, IMG submission 203504) | Marine microbial communities from Western Arctic Ocean, Canada - CB27_Tmax_986 | ecosystem: Environmental > Aquatic > Marine > Oceanic | place: Canada: Western Arctic Ocean | collected...
TTCGAATGCCGGATATGACCGGCCTAGAGCTCATGGAGCAGTTGAGCGTGCGCAACAGCGACATCCCCGTCATCGTCATCACCGCCTATTCGGATCTGGATAGCGCGGTGGCAGCCTATCAGGGGGGCGCCTTCGAGTATCTACCTAAGCCGTTCGATATCGACGAGGCTGTGGGGCTTGTTTCCAAAGCTGCACGTCAGCGGACGGGGTTGGCTGCGCCGGAGCCCATCGCTAGTGCTCCACGCATCATCGGCCAGGCGCCAGCGATGCAGGAGGTTTTTCGCGCGATTGGTAGGCTCTCCCGCTCCAGCATGACGGTGCTCATCATGGGGGAGTCGGGAACAGGCAAAGAGTTGGTGGCTAGAGCGCTGCATGAGAACTCCCCGCGAGCCGATCGACCCTTTGTGGCCCTGAACACATCCGCCATCACGCCCGAGCTCTTGGAATCGGAGTTATTCGGGCACGAAAAGGGCGCTTTCACAGGAGCGAACGAGCGTCGGGTAGGCCGGTTTGAACAGGCCGATGGGGGGACTCTCTTTCTTGACGAAATCGGCGACATGTCGACGGAGCTCCAGACGCGCCTCTTGCGCGTGCTTGCGGAGAGTGAGTTCTTTCGGGTTGGTGGGCAGATGCCGGTCCGTGTCGATGTGCGCGTGATTGCGGCGACACATCAGGATCTAGGTTCAGCCGTAAACTCAGGTAACTTCCGCGAGGATTTGTTTCACAGGCTCAACGTGATGCGCGTAGATATACCCCCGCTTCGTGCGCGCAAAGAGGATATCAAGGCACTCGCCGATGTTTACCTCGGTGAGGCCGCCGCCGAGCTGGATGTGCCGACTAAGTCGCTCAGCTTGGATGCAGTCGTGCTCATGCAGGATTACGATTGGCCAGGCAATGTGCGCGAGCTCGTGAACATATGTAGGCGCCTCACGGTCACGGCGGCCGGCTCTGAAATCACGGCGACGGATTTTCCCGCGGACTTGGGCGGTACCGCGCTGGACCCCAAGGCGGACTGGACGGCTGGGCTGGCGGAGTGGGCCGAAGGCCGACTGTCTGCTGCCCCTCAGAGCCCGCTGTTGTCCGAAGCCCTGCCGGCTTTCGAGCGGACGCTAATAGAGACGGCGCTCCGCCGCTCAGATGGGAAACGTCTCGAGGCGGCCAGGTTGCTGGGCTGGGGTCGGAACACGCTGACCCGGAAGATAAAAGAGCTCGGCCTAGACCCTCCCTGAGACGATGGGGGCCTTCCGGAGCCGCTGTGTTAAAGGGCGCGCGCTTGCATATCTGTGATAATGCTCTCGGCCAACTCCAGCGCGGCAACGCCGTCGTGACCTGTGACCTGGCAGGGCGAATGGGCCTCAATGGCATTTATGAAGGCCTCGGTTTCTGCTAGCAGCGCGTCGCCCTTTTGGAGACTCCACCTCTGTTCCTGCAACGCGAGTTGTCCCGAGCCCTGCGTCGAGTCGTGGGTTATCAATCGCACCTCGCCCCCGCCAAAGTCCATAGATAAGTACTGGCCCTCGTGGAAGACGCGGAATTTGCGCTGTGTGCTCGTGGAGACTCGCGACGCCGTGACGTTGGCAATCGCTCCCGTGTCGAATTCGATCCGGGCGTTCGCGATGTCTGCCGTTTTGGTTAATACGGGGATTCCAACGGCTGAGACACTGCTGGGCGTGCCAAATATTAAAGAGAGAATGACATCTAGGTCATGAATCATTAAGTCTAGAACCACGTTAACGTCCGCGCCGCGATCCTTGAACGGTGCGAGGCGATGGCACTCAATGAACTGCACGGTCCCGAGCCGTTCGCGTGCCGACAGGAACGCTGGGTTGAAACGCTCCACATGGCCCACCTGCAACCGGAGATCGTTTCGCTCTGCGAGATCGGTCAATATGCGTCCCTCGGCACTGGTGGTCGTCATTGGTTTCTCCACCAGCACATGAACCCCGTTCTCCAGAAAGAAGCGAGCCAGTTCGAAGTGCATAGACGTGTCGGTAGCGATAGTCACAGCATCAGTTTTGCCAATGAGCTCCCTGTGGTCGACTGTGAAAGCTGCACCGTGGGCACTTGCGACTGCCTTGCCAGTGGCTGGATCCAGATCGCAGACGGCGACCAGATCGGCGTTCGGAATCTGCGCGTACTTCTCCGCGTGGAATCCTCCGAGGTGCCCGGCTCCAACGACGGCTGCTCGCACGGTACTCATCGGCGAGCGACTCCTCTTTTGGATGAGGAGACGAAGCGTGTTAAATGCTTGATGTACGCGTCAGCTTCGCAATCGGTGTCGATCTTCTCTAGGGCCTCGGGTACGGTCAGTGAGCGGTTCAAAAGGAGTCTCACGGCGCGATCGAGGTTTCGGAGTTCTGCCTCGGAGAGCCCCGCGCGCTTCAGACCGACTTTGTTGAGAGCTTTCGGTGTCGCCCAATTTCCCTCGGCTATGGTGTAGGGAAGAATGTCCTTGTTGGCAATGGCGCCGGCCGCCAGGAACGAGGACTTGCCCAACCGAACGAACTGCGTGACGGCCACTATACCGCCAACGATCACGTTTGGTTCCACGACAACATGACCGGCGAGTTGCGCAAGGTTTGTCAAGACAACGTCATCTCCAACCTGGCAATCATGACCGATGTGAGCGTTCGCCATAACGAATACGCGGTTCCCTACTCGGGTGATCCCCTCGCCCTTCTCGCTGCCGAGGTTCAGAGAGGCGCCTTCGCCGATTCGGTTGTGGTCCCCGATGATGAGCTGGGAGTGTCCGCCTTTGTAGCTCCAATCTTGAGGCGGCCCGCCCAACGTCGCGCCGCTCTGGATGAGATTGTGAGCGCCCACCACCACTTCCCCATGGGGACTGCCAAGTCGCGCGTGTGACTGCACTATGGTGTGAGGGCCTATTCGAACACTGCCGGTTATGACCACGTAAGGACCGACTTCCGCCTCCGGTGAGACGGTCGCTTCTGCTGAGACGATTGCAGTTGGATGAATGCTCAAAGCTTAACTCGGATGGTATCGCTTCGGGTCTGATACACCAGAGCGCGGCGCCCGGCAAGTCGTGGGCAAACGACTGGTGCATAATCACGTGATAAGAGGACCTCATGCCCGCGAACCTTAGTCCAGAGTACAAGAAAGCTGAGCAAGCGTTTCGCAGTGCCCGGGATGAGCAAGAGCGCCTTGCGCGCCTGAAGGAGATGCTCCGCACGATTCCGAAACACAAGGGAACCGAGCACCTGCAGGCGGACATCAAGAGCCGCGTAAAGCAGCTGACGGAGGAGTTGTCGGGGCCTAAAAAGGGAGCCACTCGGTCGGGCCCTGTCCACAGCGTGCGACCGGAGGGAGCGGCGCAAATCGCGCTCATCGGGCCGCCAAACTCTGGAAAATCCACTCTCCACAGTAAGCTGACTGGATCCCGGGCAATTGTCGGTCCCTACCCACATACGACACATGAGCCCATGCCGGGGATGTTGACGTTCGAGGACGTGAATTTCCAACTTGTCGATCTGCCACCCGTCTCTACCGACTACATGGGAAGCTGGCTTGTTAGCGCGTTGCAGCCGGCCGACGCTGCCTTGCTCGTGTTGGATATCTCCGATCCGGAATGCACAGATCACGTGGGGGCGATTCTCGCACTGCTGGAAGAGAAGAAGATTTCCCTGATCGAGCGATGGCCCGGTCTCGATATTGACCCAGTCGGCGTGGAGGAAGATGAGCTTGACCCCTTCCGGTCCTATCTTCCGACGCTCCTCGTCGCCAACAAAATCGACCTGAACTCTGACCCTGAGGAGGTGACGATCCTCGAGGAACTCCTTGGGGTGCGTTTCCCCACGCTGTCTACCTCGACAGTCAGCGGAGAGGGTCTTGATCGCGTCGGACCGCTGCTTTTTGAAGGTCTGGAGATCGTGCGCGTCTATACCAAGACTCCCGGAAAACCGCCGGAAATGGATCGGCCGTTCACTGTCCGCCGCGGGGCGAGCGTTTCGGATGTTGCCCGACTGGTGCACAAAGACATTGCGGGGTCACTGAAGTATGCGCGGGCCTGGGGTTCTGGGGTTTTCGACGGTCAGCAGGTAGGGCCCGAGCATCCGCTCTCGGACGCGGACGTCGTGGAACTCCATATGCGCTAGAGATCTCAGCCGCTCGCTGAAATGTCTTGTGTTCCACTCAAATCCAGGTGGCCGACCAAGTCGATTACGGAGCTCACGCCACGACGCTGCAGATAGGCGTCTATTCCCGAGTTGATCGTCTTAGCTGCCATTGGGTCGTAGAAGAGCGCAGTGCCCAGTCCCACTGTGGTCGCACCGGCTAAGAGAAACTCGATGGCGTCATGCGCGGTATGTATGCCTCCTTGCCCGATGATCGGTACATCGTGTGGAGCCGCGACTTCGTGGACCTGATGTACCTTGAGCAGCGCAATGGGCCGGATCGCCGGTCCGGAGAGACCACCCTGTACATTGCCGATGATGGGTCGTTGTGCCTCGATGTCGATTGCCATCCCCATTATGGTGTTGATTACGGCCAAGGCATTCGATCCCGCTTCGATACAGGCCTTCGCGTTGGCAGCAATATCCGTCTGGTTGGGAGATAACTTCGCTATCAAGGGCTTGTCCGTGACAGCTCGGCAGGCCTCGATGACGCGCGCAGACATGTCCGGACAGTTTCCGAAAGCGACGCCGCCCTCTTTGACATTGGGGCAGGAGATATTGATCTCCATTGCGTCGATCGGGGAGTCGTCAAATCGTTGCGTGACCTTTGCATACTCCTCGACAGTTGATCCACAGACGTTGGCGAAAAAGCGGGTTTCGGTGTAGTCCAATCTAGGCAGGATGTCGTTGACGACCTTCTCGACCCCGGGGTTCTGTAGGCCGATGGCATTCAACATGCCCGATGGAGTTTCCCACACACGGTGCGCTGGGTTACCTAGACGTGGCTCGTACGTCGTACCTTTGAGTACGATGGCCCCGACGTCGCGATTTGAAAATCCCTCGACTCGAGTGTACTCCTCACCGAAACCAACACACCCCGATAAGAGCACGACAGGAGAAGACAGCCTCAAACCGCAGAATTCAAGGGCGAGGCGTTCGCTCATGTTGGTAGGGATTTCCGTAGTGCGATTTCGCCATTATGTCGAAGCGGGATGGTTAAGACCATAGAGCATTGTTGTGGTCTTTTTGATTTTGTACCAACCGGAAATCCCCGCCAACACGGGCAATCGCAGCCTAAATCTGTCTAACCTTGAGGCCGTTGGCGTACGGCGACGGGCTTCTTCTATTCCGGTGTCAGGGGGCGGCGCATCAGGGTGGCGACCGCCTCGCGTGGCGCGACGCCCTCGCAGATGACCCTGTAAATCTGCTCGACGATCGGCATCTCGACCTTGAGCCGCGTCGCGACTTTGTAAACCGCCTTGGCCGCGTAGTAGCCCTCCACTACCTGCCCAATCGCGTTGCGCGCCTCCTCGACGTTGGCGCCTTTTGCGAGTTCGAGTCCGAATCGGCGATTCCGGGATTGATTGTCTGTGCAGGTGAGTACGAGGTCGCCCATTCCAGATAGCCCCATGAACGTATCTTTCTCTGCGCCCAACGCGAGGCCGAGTCGGGTCATCTCCATCAGGCCACGCGTCACCATGGCGATGCGCGTGTTTGCGCCAAAGCCAAGGCCGTCCGAGATTCCAGCGCCAATAGCCAGAACATTCTTGGTAGCACCGCCCACCTCGACTCCTACGATATCCTTGGCGGTATACGCGCGGAACGTCTCAGTGCTAATGGCCTCTGCGAGCCTGCGAGCGTTGTTTTTGTCGGTGGAAGCGATCGAAACAGCGCTCGGCAAGCCTGCCGCCACCTCGGCCGCGAACGTAGGCCCAGAAATGACGGCAGTGGGCAGACTAGGATCGAGCACTTCTGCTGCGACCTGATGTGGGAGTAAGCCCGAGTCCGTCTCGAACCCCTTGGTTGCCCACGCCAGGTGTCGTACCGGCGACCTTGAGGCTTTGAGGCGCTGCAACGTTTCTCGAAATGCGTGACTCGGGACGGCGATCAAGACGTCCTCGGCATTCTCGAGCGCTTCATCCAGCTCAGTTGTAACCTTTAGGCTATCTGGAAAGTTTGCTTCCGGCAGATAGGTGATGTTGCGGCGTGCGTGGGCCATAGCCTTGATCTCGCCCACCTCGATCCCCCACATCACTGTCGAGCGACCTGTGCTAGCGAATTGAATGGCGAGTGCAGTGCCCCAGGAACCGGATCCTAGTACTGCGATGCGATTAGCGGTATTGATCGAATCAGCCTAGTGCGTTTCCTTAGGGGGTGGCGCGCCCTCTCCATCGTTGCCCTGGCGACGCTCTTGGACCGCCTGAGCATAGAGCGAATCGAAATTGATCGGTTGCAGTAACAGCTGCGGAAAACCACCGCGGGTCACTATGTCTGAGATAGCCTCTCGGGCGAAGGGATATAGCGCGCCCGGGCAGTAACTCCCAATGAGCATCTGCCGTTCCTCCTCGGTATAGCCTTGCATGAGGAAGACGCCGGCCTGCTCGAGCTCTACCAAGAATAGGGTCTGGTCTTCGTCCTTGGCTTCTACGGTCAACGTGAGGGTGATCTCTTGAGTTTCGGTTGCTACCTCCTTCGCGTTGGACTTGATGTTCAGCTGAGTCTGGGGGGCCACGTTGCCGCCCCTGAATATCTCGGGCGCTAGGGGTGACTCGAATGAGAGATCCTTAATATAGACTTTCTGCAGCACGAGTTGCTTGTTGGAGCCGTCCTCAGATTTTTTTTCCGCCATGATGTTCTCACTTCCTGTAGTCTCCTGATCGACTCAGGATCTGCACTTGATCGTAATCGCGTCAGGCCTCTTCTGCCAGTAGCGCGTCCAGTTTCCCCTTGGTCTCCAACTCGTTCAGCTCAGCGTAGCCTCCGACGTGTCGCCCGCCTATAAGGATCTGCGGGACCGTTTGTTGCCCAGTCAATTCAAGCATCTCTCGTCGTCGCTCCGGGCCTGAGACGACGTTGATCTCAAGGAAATCGGTACCCTTGCTTCGAAGGAGCCGTTTCGCAGCCACGCAATATCCGCAGTAAGGCGAAGAGTAGACTACAACCTGGCTGGCGCTTGGGTCCCGTTTGCTCATTTAACCAGTGGCAGATTTTCACTGCGCCACTGTCTCAGTCCGCCCTTCAGGCTGAACACGCTTGCGAAGCCTGCTTTGCGTAGGAGGTTGGCCGCCTTGCCAGAGTTCATGCCGTTCTCGCAGATTGTGAGCAACGGTTTATCCTTTTTCTTGTGGACATTCTGGCCTGCCTCAACGGCTTCGAGGGTTATGTTCTTGGAATTCACGATGTGGCCGGCCTCGTACGCGTCGTTGGGACGCACATCTATGATCAGAGCCCCTTTGTTGATGATCCGCACAGCATCCGCGGCCGAGACTTGGGAAACGGTTGCACCCTTGAGCCTGAACTCGTAGAACATGACGGCAGCCCACGAAGCCAGCAGTGCGAGAACGAGTAGTCTATTGTTGTCCGCAAACTCGACCAGTTGGTCCATCAATTCTCTCCGCCGGGACGCCGCGACCGCGGCGCGGCATTATAGCAGTCGCGCAATTCGGCGATTCTCAGGCTAGACTTCTCAGTGCCATGATCCGAAAAGGCGATCGAATCCAGCTGGAATCTGTGGTTTGTCTTCTCTTGTGGGCGGGCCTGCTGGCACCGACGGCGGCTCAGCGCTCGGAGGAGGCGGCACTGGGGGCGGTCCGCGAGGAGATCAACGCCCTTGAACGGCGCCTCACCAGGCAGCATGTCGAGCGGGATGCGGGCTATCGTGCGCTGAGGGCAGCCGAGGTCGAGATCTCGGCGAGTGCGAGTGAGCTGGGAGTAATCCGGGAAGGGCTTGAAGCTCAGCGCGCTCGGTCCCGGGCGCTGGAGCAAGAGACGCTGGCGGCGCGAGAGCGCCTTGCGGGCGAACGGCAAGCACTGGTCGACCAGGTGCGTGCAAGCTACCTGGTGGGCGACCAGGAAGTGTTGAAGCTAATGCTCAACCAGGAAGATCCTGCCCGTCTCGGGCGAATGATGGTCTATTACGACTACCTGAATAGGGCCCGAAGCGAACGGGTGAAGGCGGTCGCCGACGAGATAGCAACTTTGGCCGATTTGGCGCTCGCCAGCGAGCGTGTGGCGAGAGAGTTTGCCGATTTGGAGGAAGCGCAAGCGAGAGAGCTTGAAACGCTCGGTCGTGCTCGCGCCGAGCGCCGAGCGCTGGTCACGAGAATAGAGCAGGGAATCGGGCAAGCCGGTAACGAGATCCAGCGGCTGCGTGAGGAGGAAGAACGACTCACTCAGCTTGTTGCGGAGCTCGAAGCATTGCTTGAGGGGTTTCCCGTCGATTCGGAAGTCCGCTTTGGGAGCACTAGCGGCAAGCTACCCTGGCCCGTTCGGGGGGAGCTGATTAATGATTATGGTGATGACCGTGGGAGTGGTCAGATTAAATGGAACGGCTTTGTCGTGGCGGCCCCGGCGGGCACCCTCGTCAGTGCGGTTTATCATGGTCGTGTGGCGTACGCGGACTGGTTGCCCGGCCTCGGCCTACTGGTCATCCTCGATCACGGGGAGGGCTACATGAGCCTTTACGGATACAACGAAGCCATCCTGAAGGGACCTGGAGAGTGGGTGACACCGGGAGAAGCCATCGCGCAGGTAGGGGATTCGGGGGGGCAGGCTCAAAATGCGTTGTATTTCGAGATCCGTCGGGATGGTCAACCGATTGATCCCCGTCCGTGGATGGGGCCGGTTCCTCAGCCGTGAGGGTCTAAGCCGACGCTGTATTCAACGACCTTCCTGCCTATGCTAAGGTGCTGAGTCCTAATCCAGAGGTTCTTCTTAGCCTATGTCTTTGAAAGTCAGGGCTATTCTGATTCTGCTAGTCGGTTCCAGTCTGGGGCTCGCCGTATCCGTGGGGAGCTATCTGCTGATCGACCGGCACATGCGCGGCGAGATTGCGGTCGGGAGCGAGTCTAGGGAGCAAGCCAGGTTCCTGGCCGAGGTGATAGAGCGAATTCGGGAAGAGTATGTCGATGCGCTGGACGACGACGTGCTCGTCGACAACGCTGTCGAGGGGATCCTTGAAGACCTGGATAGTCATTCCAGGCTCCTCGGCGAGGACGATTACGAGAACATTCGGATCAGCGCCACCGGGCAGTATGCCGGAGTCGGACTCAACATCAGCCTCGAAGAGGGTGAGGTGAGGGTGGTAGCGCCCCTGGATGACACGCCCGCACAGCGTGCGGGCATCCTTTCGGGTGACGTCGTGGTTTCCGTGGATGATGTCCCCGTCGACAGAGAGAACACCGAAGCGACTGTCAACAGGATGCGCGGGCAGCCTGGGACGCTCGTGACACTCGATGTCATGCGTGATGGGTCACAGGCGCTATTGCGGTTCGCGCTTACCCGGTCCGAGATCTACGTCAAAACCGTTCGAGCCGAGTATCTGGGTGAAGGCTACGCTTATATCAGTGTCACAGGCTTCGCCGATACCACTGGTGACGAGTTGGAGGACGCTGCGGAGGCGATCATTGATGAGCATGATCTAAGGGGCGTGGTTCTCGATCTCCGTAACAATCCCGGGGGTGTCCTGGACGCCGCGATTGACGTAGCAGATGCGTTCCTCGAACACGGGCTTATCGTGCGTGGCAAGGGACGCGTGCGAGATGCGCGGTTTGAAGAACACGCGAATCCCGGCGATCTCTTCTCGGGCGTACAGGTTGCCGTCCTCGTCAACGGCGGATCGGCTTCCGCTTCGGAGATCGTGGCAGGAGCTCTAAAGGACCATCGACGTGCACGTCTCGTTGGCGAGCAGACTTTTGGGAAGGGCTCGGTTCAGACCGTCATACCGCTCTCAGATGGCCGGGCACTCAAACTGACCACCTCGAACTATTTCACCCCATCTGGGCGCTCCATCAACGGAACCGGAATCGAACCCGATGTCGTGGTCTCGGCACACAACCCGGCGCAGCAGTATCGTGGTCCAGGCAGCGATATCTTGCCCAGCGACGACAACCAACTTCAAGAAGCGCTGCGTGTCATAGGGTTAAACTCGGCAGAGCTCAGCGAGGCACCGTGAGACACGGCCAATGCCTGGGCGCCCCGACGCGGCGCTTGCGGCAACGCTAAAACGTTGGCAGCGGATCCAGTGATGGACGATTCCTTCGATCGCAGCCTGGAAATCGAGCAAGCCCAGCTGAGAGGGTTTGCGCTCAGCGGCGTCGAAGCCGAGTGGCTGCTTCTCATCTTGCTTATGCTCTATCTGTTTAGGCAGACGATCACGGTAGCGGTTCCGGCAGGTCCGAGCGAGGAGGGTGGTTTGAATATCGATCACGCCCCTTCCAGGGGCTGACAGCCCGCATCCCCATCATGCTCAGCTTCTACAACGCTCTCGGTCGCCGGCTTCACGCCTTTCGAGCTCTAATGTGGGTCTTGGCGGCTTTCGCCGTCGTGGTCTTTCTCGGTGCAGTGTTTTGGACCGACCCTGTAGAGGATCAGACTTACACGCTGGGCGCAATTGTCTTGCTTTTGTGGGCGCTGAGCCTCGTTGTGGTCGCCGAGGCATTCGCGGCCCCAGCTCCGGAGATCGACCCGAGGTCAAAGGTGATGGATAGGTTGCGCGCCCGATTAGCCAGGGGGTTCAGGTGGATCATGGCGATCACCACAACGGGGCTTTTCGGCTTCGTTATACTGTTATCGTTCAAGTCCCTGGGCTTACTCATCCGAGGCTGAGGTGGACCGCGTGAGGGTCAGTATCACCTACTGCGTACGTTGAAATTACCTGCCCCGAGCCTCCGGTCTGGAGGCTGAGCTGGCGGCAGAGCAGCACATCGATGTCGAGCTTGTCGAGGGTGGCAGTGGCGTCTTCGATGTTTTCAGCGGTGGGGTGAGAGTTTTCTCCAAGCACCTGGAGGTGCGTTTCCCAGAGGAAGGAGAAATTCTCGACCTCCTCAGGGAAAGCATGGGCGGCAATCAAGACTGACGGGCAAGGAGCGTTGGCGGATCACGCACTAAAGGAGCGACTTCTAAGCGAAGGCCGGTGTTTTGGATGTGGCTCGTCCAACCCGAGTGGTCTGAAGCTGAAAGTCCATCATGATCCCGGTGACCCAGAGCAGATTACTGGTCACTTCGTGCCTCACGAGAGCTTTATAGGGTTCCCGGGAATAACCCACGGCGGTGTCGTATTCACGGCGCTCGATTGCATGGCAAGCTGGGCCGGAATGATGCTCGTGGGTGGGCAGAGGGCTATTTGGCTGTTGCGTTCCGCTCGGGTGACCTACCATCGGCCGGCGCTAGCGGGAGAGCTCGTGAACCTGGCAGCCAGGATACCGAAGCATGCTGAGCCCAGCGAACCCCAGCTCGTGCACAATGAGGCTCGGAACGAGATGGGGGATCTCCTGGTGAACGGGCAATACAAGATCGTGCCCTTTAGTTCAAGGAAATTTAAGGCACTGTTGGGCATCGATGAGATGCCCGCAGACTGGGCCGCGTGGCTTGAATTGCCCGAGACCGACTGAGGCCCCGAGTGTGAAGAGAGGGCGATCGAACCAATCGGGCTATGCGGGGAGCTTTCCGGGCTGGGGGGCCGCGA
>Ga0310121_10004946_pt1 | contig 11590 bp, 8 predicted proteins | sample CB27_Tmax_986_MG_FD_203504 | JGI IMG/M metagenome (GOLD analysis project Ga0310121, IMG submission 203504) | Marine microbial communities from Western Arctic Ocean, Canada - CB27_Tmax_986 | ecosystem: Environmental > Aquatic > Marine > Oceanic | place: Canada: Western Arctic Ocean | collected...
GTCGCTGTCAAAAAAAATAGTTACCTTTCGTTTCTGCGAACGGCGCAAACGGTCAAACAGCTTGTCCCACAGCCAGCTCGGTAGAAACACAAGCCAACCCGTGATGCATATAAGCGGAAACAGGCCGAGCACAACAAACATGGCGAAACCGATGTGCAGGCAGATAAACAGCATAATCGCCATCGTCCGACACGGTCCTGTCCGCCACGGCGAAAACGCCAGGAGAGGACCTAGTGCCTCTATGGTCAGTGTCGCGTAGGTGAGCGTGGGCAGTAACCAGACAAACTGGCGCAGCCACACTCCCCATGTGGTCGCCAGCAAATCGCGATGCAACGCGTAATATATCGCCTCGCCCCGCCACCAGATCTGGTGTGTCTCGAACGGGTAAAGCTTCAGTGGAATACCCGCCAGGTAGATCAGGCAAATCTGGGTGAGCAGCGCCGCCGTACCCACTGACAGCAAGCTGTCCGACGCCCGCCGCGGCCTCGTGTTCAAAGCGCTGTCAATCGAGAACCGCGCCCCAAGCGGCAGAAACATGCCCCAAAACAACAGCAGCAGCAGGATACCGTCACCCGAGTCGCCCACCAGGTCCGCCCGGTTCTGGAAACTCATCAACAGCAGCCAACTCGCGATCGTCGCCAAACGCGTTCGGTACCCGACCAGCATCATCAACGCGAATATCCCGGCGATCACAAACAGACACGCCACCCCCGTCACACTGCCGCTGAGCAGGAAATGAAGCGATAGCTGAGACCGGTCGCGAAATTCTGCGATCAACAACTCGCGTGGGATCGCGCCATAATCGGTGTATAGTCCGACCAGATCAGGTGTGCGGCGGATCAAATCGATGAGGATCATCGACGCGAGCGATAAGCGAAACACCGCCAGCGACCGCAGATCGATGCCGAACAACTCCCGTCCCTTTCGTCGCCAGGAGCCCGGATCACACGGTGCTGCATTGCCGTTCGTGTCTGTTGGCATGTGAGAGGCAGCCCTTGTCATGGGCGTTGCGTTGCGGTCTATGGTAGGATGGTCAACACCTGATCACGCGGAAGAAGATTCAATATTTGTGAAGGCGAATGGCGCTGTCTTCTGGTGCGCATCAAACATTTATAATACAGAGCCGTGTATTTTCTCCATTCGGTTCCATCGTCAAGTGCGTGCATCTGTTTGAGCAGGAGATTATATTGACCGGTTAGGTGCGCCGCGACGCGGTTGTTCAGCGACGTGCGCAGGTCGGCCAGGAGTTGGCGGGCGATCTGCGAACGGCGATCACCGGTGTAAATCACAACCTGCACCACGCCGAAATTGCGATAATCTTTGGCGGATTCGATCGGCGCATCTGCCGACACGACGAATAAACGCTGCAATTGCTGTTTCTGCTCGGCGCCGTCGAGGTAGGCACCGACCGATACCGTTCGGCGATCCAGATACGGCACAAGGTTCAGCGCCGGGTGTTGACGCCGATGCTCGATTGCCAGGATGTGATCCGACCGACCGACCTCGTCGTTGAGATAGGCCGCGATGTCCTGCCACGGATAGTCATACTTATGAACAAAGATGGCCCGGAGATTCGGAGTCCAGGTCGCGGCCACGAGAATCGTCAGCACCACCACGACGTCCGTTCGTTGACGCCCGGCGGGCAGGGCAATGGCCGAGGCCACGATCACAATCAACAGCGGCACCACGGCGATGAAATACCGGCCCATTGTCCAGGGGAATTGCGATACGCCCAGCCACGACGCGCACACGATCGGGATCACGACCCCCAGCGCCAAATAAAGCACCGGCGTTCGATCCCGGACTGACAGCCACAACCCGATTACCAGCAACACGAGCGTCGGCACGACCGCGAACCCGTGCACGAAATACAACCCCGAAACCAGATGAAGGTAGTTAACAGGCGTCGGCGCCTCAGCGTTGAACATGGCGCGGAACTCAGCTATCGGTTTGAGAAGCGGCAGGTACGCGGCGGCAACCAGGATGCCACACGCAATCATCGGAACAATCAGTGATGCACAGCGGCGGCATGCCGTTGCCAGGTCACATGATCTTCCGCGGCTGAACCGCCAAATGCCATACCAGCACGCGAGAAACGCCACGTGGTAGACGGCATTGGGGTGCATCAACATGGCAAGTGCGCAGCAGAGGGCGCACCCGACGCCGCTGCGCCACCGCGGATGGTGCATCCAGTCAAGCAACCAGACCAGCGCCGTGATCGCAAACGCGGCCAGCAGCATGTACGACCGGATCTGCACGCTGTAAAAGACCAGATATGGATTGAACGCGATGAGAGCCGCGGCGACCAATGCCGTCGCCACGCCACTGACGCGAAGCGCCGCCGCCGCGACCAGCGGTATGGTCACAACGCCGGCGATCAGGCTCGGCGCCACCAGCGCCCACGGCGCGTTGTCACAGAACGAGCCGACCCATTTGACCAGCGCGATGTAATAATTCATCGTCAGCCAGTCGTAGAACATCGTCAGCAGGTGGCCGTAGTCGAGCGCCAGATATTGAAGCGTGCCCACCTCGTCGTCAGTAAACGGCCGATCGATCTGATATGCGATGCGCAACACCGCACCGGCCGCGGTGATCGCGACGAGCATGGCCAGCCCGCGCGGCGACAGATCGCGCAATCGCCGAGAAGTGCTGTCCGATGGCGTCATGGATCGGCCGCCCTGTTAGCCGCCCGGCAACGTTTGACGGAAGAAGCGCAGCCAGTTGCCGTAGAAGATGCCATCTATATCGGCGTCACTGTAGCCGCGGCTAGATAGAATCGCATCCAGTTTTTGAAGGTCCGCGATCGTGCGCAGTTCGGCCGGCGTCTCCTCATTGCCGAACCCGCCGTCGAGGTCGCTGCCGATGCCAACGTGCCTGGTACCGCTGGTGAGTTGGCAGATATGATCGATGTGATCAGCGACGGCGTCGAGATGGACCGTTTTGGTCGGCCCGTCGCCGCGATAGTCGGGGGTGAGCATCCAGCAGTCGGCAACCACGCCGATGACACCGTCGCGCTCGGCGATTCTTTTGATCTGATCGTCGCTGAACTGCCGATCGCCGGGCACCAATGCGCGGCAGTTGCCGTGGCTGACAAACACCGGTCGCTGGTACAGGTCAAGCGCCTCGTCGAGCGCGGTGTCCGCGGTGTGGACCAGATCGAGAATGACACCGAGCTGGTCGAACTGTCGCACCAGATCGCGCCCGCTTGCTGTAAGCGGCCCGTCGCCGCCCGTACCCATCGCGTAAGCGCTCGGCCCGTAATGCGCCAGGCACGCCGTGCGCAATCCCTGTTGCCACCACCACTGCGCACCCGCCGGGTCGATGATCGGGTCGCAGCCCTCCATGCTCAAGATAACGCCGATCGGTGCGATGTTCGTCGGTGAACCCGGCCAGGCGTCGAACATGACGTCGAGCGCCTTGGCATCTCGGATCATGCGCAGATGGCCCTGCTGTTGCAGCAGTTGGTAATACGCCAACTGGCCCTGCCCGTTGGCGCAGCAGATAGTCTGGTTGGCAAAATCGAGGCTCTCGCGCAGGATGACTTCGCTGTGACCTCGCTTGCCTATCCCAGGACCCGGGCTGGGATAGGCATCGGGCATTTTTGCCGGCATCGCGCGTGACAGCACCGTCACCAGGGACAGTCCGATGTTGGCGCGGCGCATCTCCGGCAGGCTCACCGTGCAATTGCCCCGGCTTGGGCCCGTCATGTTCGCCTCACGGGCGCGCATCTCGTCGACTGACAGCAACTGGTCGCGGTCATATGACATCGCGTTCCACGCGATGTCCAGGTGGGCATCGAAGATTAATCTCATGGTCGGCGGATTATATGGCGGTCAGTGGGTCAACGCTCATCGGGCAGTGCCTGGCAGTAAAACCGTAACCAGTTTCCGTGTAGAACCGACTTGATGTCGCCATCGCTGTATCCGTGCCTGGTAAGTTCGTCGCCAAGGCGGTGCAGGTCGGCGATGGTGTCGATCTCCCGCGGTGTCCACTCGATGCCGAATCCACCGTCCAGATCACTGCCGATGGCGGCGTGCGTGGCGTCACCGGCTAGCTGACAAATGTGGTCAATGTGCTCGGCTATGGCATCGAGGCCTACCTGTTGGTGGCCCAGCGTCTGTTTGTCACCCGGGCGCAGCATGGAGTTGCACAGGGCGATGCCGATCACCCCGTCGCGCTCAATAATCAGGCGTAGCTGCTCATCGCTTAGCTGGCGGGCTCCCGGCACCCGCGCACGACAGTTCGAGTGGCTTGCACAAACCGGTCCGTCATAGGCGTCATGGGCCTCGAAGAAGCTGGTGTCGCACAGGTGCGTCAGGTCCAATGGCATGCCCAGGTCGGCCAACTCGATCAGTAGCCGTCGGCCCTTGTCAGTCAAAGGTCCTTCCTGCGCCGAGCCTTTCTCATCGTTGCACGGTGTTCCAAACGCGTAAGCGCTCGGGCCGAAGTGCGCCAGCATGAGCGAGCGCAGTCCCTGTTGCCACCACTGATGCACCTCGTCCGGCTCGATCAGCGGATCGGCCCCTTCCATTGTGATGATGACTGCGATCGAAGCCGACGCCTCGTCGGCTTCCCACTGCAGCCAATGTGAGGTGAGCTGCTTGGCCGTCTTGATGATAGTAACAACCCCTCGCCGCTCGAGCGCTTCGTAGTAGGCGAGTTGTCCTTTCGCCGCAGCGTGCGCCATGTCTTGTGTTGGATAATCCAGGTCACACCGCATCACGCCACGCTCTGGTTTCACCGGCTTGGTGCGGGCAATCACCGTGGCAACGCACGCCGCCGTACCGCCCCTGCGCATCGCTTCAAGTGATGCCGTCGGCGTTTCACGGCCGTCGTTTCTCGCCTTGACTTCATGTGCGCGGATCCGTTCGACGGGTTGGCATTGGTCCCGCTCATAGCCTAACGCATTCATGGCCAGATCGAGATGGCCGTCGAATATCAACCGCATGATGTGAGTTTATACCGCTGCGGGCGTAATGACCAGTTCGCCAAACAGTGTTAGCGGCGCCGAGTTGTTGATCCGCACTTCGACAATCGATCCGACAAGATCCGGGGCACCGTCGAATATGACGATAAGGTCGCCGCTGGTGCGCCCGCAAAGCTGGGTAACGGGCTGTCCGCGCTCCCATCCAACCGTGACCGCCGGATCGGCCGTGTTTCTCGACCGTATCGCTCTGTCGCTGATCGATTCAACGAACACAGATACGGTGCGCCCGACTACCGCACGGTGTACATCTGCGCTGATCTCGCTTTGGATCGAGAGCAATTCATTGTTGCGCTGACGCTTGACCGACTCAGACACGTCGTCGTCGAGCCGATCCATGGCGACGGTGCCGGGCCGGGGCGAATACTTGAAAATGAAGCAGTTCTTGTAGCGGGCGCGGCGGAGCAGGTCGCAGGTCGCCTCGTGGTCCCGTTGCGTCTCTGTGGGGAACCCACAGATGACATCCCCGGCGATCTGGGCGTCGGGCAGGTATTCACGGATACGCCCGAGCAATTGCTCGTACTGCTCGATGCGATAGCCGCGGTTCATCCGTTCGAGGATGCGGTTCGAGCCGGACTGGGCCGGCAGGTGCAGGTACCGGCAGATGCGCGGCTTGTCGCGTATCACTTCGAGAATATCATCGCCAAAGTCGCGAGGAAAACTGGTGACGAATCGCAAGCGGCGCAGATCGGGTACCTCGTCGTGGACGCGGGCGAGAAGGTCGGCAAAGCTGGTGGTGTTTGAGGCTTGGGGCTTGAGACTCGAGGCTTGAGACAACGGGGACGACCCTGCGCGTGGTTCATGGCTCAAGGATCCTTTCATCACGGCGCCGACCTGTGGTTGTTGAATCCCACGAACGGTCACCGCGGCGGTGCGATCATATCGATAGTGGTTGACTGTTTGGCCGATCAGCGTGACCTCGATGACGCCCGCATCGACGAGTCGGCGACATTCCTCGACGATGTGGTCGGGGGGGCGATGCACTTCGGCGCCGCGCGTATGTGGGACGACGCAGTAGGTACAGAATTTGTTGCAACCGCGTGTGATGCGCACGTAGGCGGACCCGTGATGTTCGTCGGGCGAAAAGCTACGGGCCAGGTCGAGCATTTCCAGCTCATCCTCGGCGGCCGCCAAGGTGGCCGAGCGACGGTGGGTATTGCCCTGCAGGGCGACCCGAGCGGATCTGCTGCCGCCCCGCCGGTTCGGCGACGTGCGCAGCGCGTTATCGATCAACATGGGAAGTTTGTCCAACTCGCCCGGCCCGCACAGTACGTCGATCTGTGGATAGCGGCGCAGCACATCACTGCCTTCGCGCTCGGCCATGCAGCCGATCACCCCGAGCACCACGTCGCTGCCGCGGCGCTTGTGTTTTCCTATCACGCCGACTCGGCTGTAAACCTTTTGCTCGGCATGCTGGCGGACCGAGCAGGTGTTGTACAGCACCACGTCCGCGGTCTCCCAATCATCGACAAACCGATAGCCGAGCCCGCGCAGTTGGCCATGCACGAGCTGGGAGTCCAGCACGTTCATCTGGCAGCCGAAGGTCTCGAGAAAGACGGTCGGTCCGGTGTTGGGTGGCTGCGGTCTCTCGGTCATATCGCACGGTCCAGTGAATATCGGTCAGTGATTTTATACGCGTATCGGGCAAAACCCAAGGGCACGGGCCGATTCACGATGGCAAGCACGCCATGACGATAATAGGCCTGTCGTGATGCCACGAATCTCGCTTCATCTTTCACCGCGGACAGCATCATCCCTGGCGGGGTGGAGTTGCCTGATCGGTGGGGTGGGGCTGTGGGCCATCACGATCCTGGTACCGGCCCTGATCGAATCCGATCGCCTGAAAGCGGACCGTTACCGGATGCAAGTGCAACTGCGACAATGCCGCCACTACCGACAGGCGTACCAGGCGCTGCACATGGCGATTCGGCGCGACGACCCGATGGCGGTGGCGGCAATGGCGTACCATCAGCTTCGGCTCAAGCCATCGGGCTCGCGATTGCTCTACGGTTTGTCTGCGGGCGAGCCGCAGGTGGCCGGCATCGATGACTGGGTGAGCGAGTCGCAGCAATTGGCCGAGCCCCTGCATATCGCGGTTGCCGAACAATCATGGTTAACGCAGATGGTCACCGGCCCGTTGCGACCGACGATGATCGTGCTGGGTGGTCTTTGCGTCGGCTACGGCTTGATCGGCACCGACCGGCGTTGCGGTTGATTTTGCCAGTGACTGCCGGGAGTTGGCACAAGCGTTCGCGGATCGGTGTGGGTATTCATGGTCAGGTCGATCGTGGAATGTCGCGGTGCGGCGTGAGCAGTCCGCCCCGCCACCCGCCGCCCTTCACTCCGCCCTTTACAGCTTTCGAGTTATTCGGCGTTAAGCTGCCTCATAGCGCAACCGATGACAGGTTAGTCAGGCCACTGCGGCAACGAAAACGGGGCGGATCGGCAGAAAGCACTATTCCGGGGGTTTTCCAGGGGTCGGCCCAAGGCAATGCATGATCCTGCGCGGGTTGATGTGATATCAGGTCTGCATGACGGCCAGCGACACATGCGGTTCTTTGCGCACGCGGGCCTCGAACTCGTCCCAGAACTTGTTGACGATGGTGCGGATCGCCCAGTTGGCGCCGTCGGCCAATCCGCAGATGGTCGTGCCCGGCATGGCACCCATCGATCCGGCCAGTTCGAGCAGCATGTCCAGATCGCGCGTCGTGCCGTCGCCCTCCTCGATGCGGCAGAGCATCTTGTAGATCCAGCCCGTGCCCTCACGACAGGGGGTGCATTGGCCGCACGACTCGTGGCTGAAAAACCGCGCAATGTTGCGCGCCACGGCGACCATGTCGGTGTCCTCGTCCATGACGATTACGCCGGCCGTGCCCAGCCCGAGGCAGGCGTACTTCTTGCCGACGTCGAAGTCCAGCTGCGCGTCATATTGATCCGGGCCGAGCACACCCATGGAGATGCCGCCGGGCACCGCCGCCTTAAACCGTTTGCCTCCACGCATCGCGCCGCCGTAATTCTCAATCAAGTCGGACAGCTTGACGCCCAGATTCTCCTCGTACACGCCCGGGCGGTTGACGTGTCCGGAGATGCCGAACAGCTTGGGCCCGTAGCTGGCGGGCGCGGTGGGAGGCGCGCCGTCCGGTCGCGGCACACCCATTGACTTGAACCAATCAGCGCCGCGCTCGACGATCGGGCCGATGCACGCCAGCGTCTCGACGTTGTTGATGATCGTGGGCCGGCCGAACGCGCCGGCGACGGCGGGAAACGGCGGCTTGATGCGAGGCCAGCCTCGCTTGCCCTCCAGCGACTCTAGCAGTCCCGTCTCCTCGCCGCAGATGTACGCCCCGGCGCCGCGGTGCAGGTGGCAGTGCGGCACCCGATCGTTGATCCGGCCCAGCATCGACCCCTCGCCCAGGATCTTGTTCTCGTACGCCTCGGTGATGGCAAACTGAAGCGTCTTGGCCTGTTGGTGGTACTCGCCGCGGATATAGATGTAAGCCGTGTCGAGTTGACAGGCGTACATGCATATGGCGATCCCCTCGAGCAGCAGGTGCGGGTCGTAGTCGATCAGCAGCCGGTCCTTGAACGTGCCGGGCTCCGATTCGTCGGCGTTGACGGCCAGGTACCGCGGCTCGCCGTCCTGCGGCGGCAGGAAGCTCCATTTCATACCTGCCGGGAAACCCGCGCCGCCCCGGCCACGCAATTCGCTGGCCTTGACGATGTCGATGATCCGCGGCGGCTCCATCGCCAACGCTTTTTTCAGACCCTCGTAACCGCCGGTGTCAAAATAATCGTCGATGTGATTCAAACGACGATCATTCACCTCGCCCCACGGCGGCGTTGGTATGCGCTTGAGAAGCACGGGTTCGCTAAGTGCCATTCGGTATCACCGTTAGTCGAGTGAATCTATCAGCTGCTCAAAGTTTTCGATCGTCAGGTTTTCGTGCAGCGTTTCGTTAATCAGCGCGCACGGTGCCGTGTCGCAGGAGCCGAGGCACTCGGCGGTCAGCAGTGTGAATCGGCTGTCGTCGGTCGTCTGACCCGGTTCGATGCCCAGCTTGTCACGGACCAGGTCGAGCAGCCCGTCGTGGCCGAGTAACTCGCAACTGATCGACTGACAGACCCAGATCAGATATTTGCCCGTCGGCTCAAAGTGGAACATCTCGTAGAATGTGGCGGTATCGAGCATCTCCGTGACGTTGATATCGAGAAACCGGGCAACCTCTGTGATCGCCTGATGCGTGATCCAGCCGTGCTTTTCCTGCACCGCGTGCAACACGGGCAATGCCGCGGCGCGCCGGGTCGGATAGCGGGGCATGACGGTGGCTTCCAACTCTTGTCGCAACGCGTCGTCGAGATACGGCTCGTCGCGCTGCTCAATCTGCATCGTAGCGCTGTTCTTGGTGATCCACGCCATGTTGCGTCCCGCGACCGCGGCAAAATGCTGCGGTAATATGGCCGGGTCATCCCGGTCCGGCATTAACGATCCAATTCCGCCGCGATAATATTGAGACTGCCCAGCACCGCGACGATGTCAGCCAACAGGTGCCCCTCGATCAGCTTGGGAAACACCTGGTAGTTGATGAAGCTGGGCGGCCGACAACTGGCCCGCCAGGCGCGGGGACCGCCGTCGCTGACGATGTAGAAACCCAACTCGCCGTTGCCCGTCTCGTTGGCCGCGTACACCTCGGCCACCGGCGCTTTCCAGCCGCGATTGGTCATCACCAGCTCAAAGTGCTGGATCATCCCCTCGATCGAGCCATACACCGCCGCCTTGTCCGGCTTGATAACCTTGCCGTCGTCGCCGACGTTGATCGGTCCGGCGGGGATGTCGTCAACCAATTGCTCGATGATCGCAATTGCCTGGCGGATTTCTTCCAGCCGAATGAGATATCGCGACAGCACGTCTCCCCCCGATGCCACCGGCACCTTGAATCGCACCGCCGCGGCGCCTTGACCGTCCCAGTTGTCGGCGTAGCAGAGATACGGCTCGTCTTTGCGCAGATCGCGGCGCACGCCGCTGGCCCGGGCGACCGGTCCGGAAAGCGACCAGGCGATCGCATCATCGCGGCTTATCACGCCGATCCCTTCCGTCCGGTCGCGGAAGATGCGGTTCTTGTTCAACAGTTTCTCGAGATCCTCCACGGCCGACGGGCAATGCTCGCGGATGAAACGCTTGACCATCGCCTTGAACTGGTTCTCATCAGGCAGGTCGTACATGGCCCCGCCGACGCGGGTCCAGTCCGGGTGGAACCGCTGACCGCTGATATATTCACAAATGTCGTAGATGCGCTCGCGCTCGTTGAACCCGTAAAGGAACGCGGTGAACGCTCCCAGGTCCAGCGCGGCAGCGCCGATGCTCAGCAGGTGATCCTGGATGCGCCCCAATTCGGCCATGATTGTGCGGATCACCTTGCACCGCGGCGTGATGTCAATCGCGAACAGTTTCTCCACCGCCGTGTGCCATGCGATGTCGTTGGCGATTGGCGAGATGTAGTTCATCCGGCTGACCGTGCAGACGTACTGGTTGTAATCGTGATGCTCGGCCAGCTTCTCGAACCCGGAGTGCAGGTACCCGATGTGAGGCACGGCCCGCGCGACGCGTTCGCCGTCCAAGTCGATCACGATGCGCAACGTCGTGTGCGTCGCCGGATGCTGAGGTCCGAAGTTGAGTGTCCAGCGGTCGCCGGTGCCCGACGATTCGTCGGTCTGGCGGACATACGGCGTCGTCTCCACGTCTACGTCAAACGGTTTGAGATCATACGGCATCCGGCACGCAATCCCTTAGCGGCAGCATCGGGCGGATTGTAGTGACTATCGCCCTACGTGACTACACTCACGTGTCATGCAACCGCCCGTTACACCACCGCCGACCGTGCCCGCACAACTGGTGCGCCGGTTGGCCGAGCCGCTCGGCTTCGCGATGGTCGGCATCGCCCCGGCCGAGCCCAGCGACCACGGCGACTATCTGCGCCAATGGCTGGCAGAGGCCAGGCACGGCGAGATGCAATATCTTGACCGCAACGTCGAGATGCGAATCGATCCGGCAGGTTTGCTCGCCGGCGCTCGATCGGTGATCTGCGTCGCCGATCGGCATCACGCCGACCACGAATGGGCCGAGGCCAACAGCGGTCAGGCTGTCGGACGCATTGCCCGGTATGCATGGGGCGACGATTACCACAAGATCATCAAGAAACGCCTGCACCGATTGGCTGATTTGCTGCGTCAGCGTTGGCCCGATGAGCAATATCGCAGTGCCGTGGACACCGCTCCGATCCTTGAGCGCGACCACGCCCAACGCGCTGGGCTCGGTTGGATCGGTAAACACACGCTCTTGATTCATCCCCGGCTGGGATCGTGGCTGCTGCTGGGCCAGATCGTCACCACGCTCGGCATCGAGCCGGACGATTCGGACCCCCCGGACCCCCCGGACCCCTCAGATCACCGGGACCGCCCCATGGCGGACCACTGTGGCACCTGTACCCGCTGCATCGATGCCTGCCCAACTGACTGCATCAGCACCGATGGCTACCAACTCGACGCCAGTCGGTGTATCAGCTACCTGACCATTGAGCATCGCGGCCCGATCGATGAGCCGATGCACGC
>Ga0310121_10004947_pt1 | contig 11590 bp, 6 predicted proteins | sample CB27_Tmax_986_MG_FD_203504 | JGI IMG/M metagenome (GOLD analysis project Ga0310121, IMG submission 203504) | Marine microbial communities from Western Arctic Ocean, Canada - CB27_Tmax_986 | ecosystem: Environmental > Aquatic > Marine > Oceanic | place: Canada: Western Arctic Ocean | collected...
TGAGGCGGATCGGGTCGTGGAGAAGGCGGGAGTCACCATCATCGGCTATACGGATTTGCCAAGTCGTCTCGCTGCCCAGTCTAGCCAACTATACGGAACGAACCTGAGGCACCTTCTGACGGACATGTGTCCGGAGAAAGATGGCCAGCTCGCCGTGGATATGGAAGATGAGGTCATCCGCGGTGCGACCGTCGTGAAGGATGAGGAAATCACTTGGCCGCCGCCATCCCCCAAGCTGTCTGCGACACCGCCTCCGACCGCGTCAGAGCCTGCCCCCAAGGCCCCGGAACCAGTGGCGGATTCGCGACCGTCGGTCCTTGGGCCACTTTTAACGTTCGGCGTGGGCGCCCTAGCGCTACTGGGGCTTGGCGCCGTAGCGCCGCCGTCGTTCATGGCACATTTCACGGTTTTCGTGCTGGCGTGTTTCATCGGCTACATGGTGATCTGGAACGTGAGGCCAGCGCTGCACACACCGCTTATGAGCGTAACTAACGCCATTTCCAGCATCATCATCATCGGTGCCCTGCTGCAGATCAGCTCCGCCGAAAGCACGATCATGTGGATCGCGGGAATAACTATATTGATCACGAGTATCAACATCGCCGGTGGCTTCGCAGTGACGCGTCGCATGCTCGACATGTTCCGCAAATAGGGGGTCAAGATGTCAGGACTCGTTACAGTCGCCTATATCGGAGCCACGATTCTTTTCATTCTTGCGCTCGGTGGATTGAGCAACCCCGAGAAAGCTCGGCGCGGAAATCTCTACGGCATCATCGGCATGAGTATCGCGCTCTTGGCCACGGTGTTCGGCGTCGTGACAGCACATTACCTGCTCTTGCTGGGCGGCCTTGTGATCGGCGGCACCATCGGCTTGATTCTCGCGCGCCGCGTTCAGATGACGCAGATGCCGGAGCTGGTTGCCATACTCCACAGCCTGGTTGGGCTCGCGGCTGTGCTAGTTGGCTTCGCGAATTTCATGGACCCTGAGGTGCACTTCGAGGGCGTCGAGCAGACTATCCACGATATCGAGGTGTGCCTGGGGATACTCATTGGCGCGGTCACGTTTTCGGGCTCGGTGATTGCGTTCGGCAAGCTGAGCGGCAAAATAAGTGGCACGCCCCTCACGTTGCCAGCCCGCCACTGGCTGAACCTGAGCTTGCTTCTGATCACGATCTGGGTCGGTTGGCAGTTCGTAAACGAATCGGCTGCGGGAGGGGGGTTGACGCCTTTACTCATTATGACAGTCGTCGCGCTCCTGTTCGGTATCCATATGGTCATGGCGATCGGCGGCGCGGATATGCCGGTTGTCGTCTCCATGCTCAACAGCTACTCGGGATGGGCGGCTTCGGCGACCGGCTTCATGCTCAACAATGATCTTCTGATTGTGACGGGGGCGTTAGTGGGTTCTAGCGGTGCAATCCTGAGCTACATCATGTGCCGAGCCATGAACCGAAAATTCCTGGCAGTGATCGCCGGCGGCTTCGGCACCGCTGGCAGTACGGCGACTGGGAACGAACCCGAGCAGGGGGAAGTCATCCCGGCTGATGCTAGGGAGGTTGCCAGTCTCCTTTCCGGCTCCAAAGAGATCATGATAGTGCCAGGGTACGGAATGGCCGTTGCTCAAGCACAGCACATCGTCTGCGAGATCACCAAGGTCCTTCGCGACAAGGGTATCAACGTCCGTTTTGGTATTCATCCGGTGGCCGGGCGGATGCCCGGCCATATGAATGTTCTGCTGGCTGAGGCGAGGGTCCCTTACGACATCGTCTTCGAGATGGACGAGATCAACGAGGACTTTCCCAACGTCGACGTTTCTATAATTATTGGCGCAAACGACATCGTGAACCCGTCGGCTCAAGAGGAACCGGATAGCCCCATCGCAGGTATGCCGGTACTCGAAGTGTGGAAAGGGAAGGTGACCATCGTCCTCAAGCGCAGTATGGCGACGGGCTATGCAGGAGTTCAGAATCCGCTGTTCTTCAAGGAAAATACCCGGATGTTGTTTGGCGATGCGCGCGAGAGCTTGGACGCCGTCCGGAAGGAACTGTAGCCGGGTAATGAGCGAACATATGAAGAGATTGTGTAGAGTTTTCGTCCTTTTCTTCGCAGCGGCGGGCATAGTGCTTACGATGGGGTGTGCCCCCAGCTCGCCCCCCACCGCCTCGGCACAGGAGACAGACGTCCCCCCACTGCCGGCACCCGATCTTTATGCGGGATCCCCCTATCTCGGGGAGCTGCGCAACTCGTTGGTCTACGGTGAAATATGGGAACGACCCCAGCTTTCTAAGCGTGACCGCAGCCTGATCACGATAGCCGCACTCCAAGCCCTCACCCGCGAGGAGCTCGCGATCCATATCCCGCGAGGCCTCGACAATGGACTAACGCCCGAGGAAATCTCCGAGATTATTTTGCACGTGACGTTCTACGCAGGGTGGCCCACTGGTGTGCAGGCATCCATCATTGCGGCTTCGGCCCTTGAAGAACGCGGCCTTTCTCTTGGTGAGCTCCCCGGTGCCCCGCCTGACAGCTTGGCCTCCACGCCCACTTCGCTCAGCGATGCATATGCGGCAGTACCGAGGCTCGGTGAGTTACGTAACAGCCTCCTCTACGGTGATATCTGGGAACGACCGCTCCTCTCTAAGCGAGACCGGAGCCTGGTTACGGTCGCGGTCAACCAGGCGCTCTATGCGACGAACGAGCTCCGTACCCACATCAATCGCGCCCTTGATGAGAACGGCGTAACCGCGCAGGAGATCTCCGAGGTGATTCTTCACGTGACCTTCTACGCTGGTTGGCCAGCGGCGGTCAACGCCGGCCGGTTGGCCACGGCCGCTTTCCAGGCCCGTGGCATCGATCTCGAAGAGCTCCGATAGATTACGTCGACGCGGGGTCTCGGAAAAGTTCGAGGCAGTTGGAGTTCTGCCGCTCCAACCATTGAATATTGTTGCGGCGTCGGTGAAACTTGTGGCGCTCAGGGCAACCTCGGCGAGAAAAATGGAGCAAGGTGCCGTCACCCAGGAGGTACTGCGAACTGATGTCGCGGGCATGCCTCTAGAATGGATCGACTACCGTGATGCTGTGCGGTTGTATCATACCGAACAGGTAGCGTACGTCTGCGGGTCACCGATCTATCGAATACGCGGGGGGCGTAATGCTAAGACGGGCTTGCGCAGCGTCATTGTGGTGAGCTCCATCATCGCCACTCACGGTGACACCATAGCCATAGAGCGAAACCGCGATCGGTATACCCCGCCACTCAATAACCGAACGCTGTTCAAACGCGACGCGAATTTATGTTTGTACTGCGCTCAGCAGTTTCGCACTTCCGACCTCACTCGCGACCACATCACTCCGATCAGCCAAGGCGGTCGGGACGGATGGACTAATGTGGTAACCGCGTGTCGGCGATGTAATAACCACAAAGGGGGGCGCACTCCAGAACAGGCTGGAGTGCAGCTGGTGGCCGTGCCATTCACCCCGACATACGCTGAGTACATCTATCTAAAGGGCCGTCGAGTGCTTGCCGATCAAATGGAGTATCTGCTCACGCATTTCCCCCGCACCTCGCCTCTACACGAGCGGCTGCGGATTCATCTCGCCGGCCAAAAGGTAGTTGCTTAGATCGCTTTGGATCTCGAGCAATTTGCGGCCGAGCTGAAGGGGCGCCTCGGCATACGTTGCGCTGCAGATGATGCGAAGGTCGTTGCCGGTGGCAGCATCAATCAGGCGTACTACTTGCCGACCGATCGTGCCCCACTGTTCTTAAAGGTCAATGACCCGAGCGCACTCTCGATGTTCGAAGCAGAAGCGGACGGGCTTGCCGAGCTCCGGGCCGCGACCGCAGTCAATGTTCCCGACACGGTTGACGTCGGGCGCGCCGGAGGGGCGGCTTATTTGGCGTTGAGTTGGGTCGACCTTCGAGGCAAGACGTCGGCTGGTGAGCGCGCGCTCGGGATCGCGTTGGCACGGCAGCATCGCGTGACAGCCGAGCGCTTCGGCTGGCACCGGGAGAACACCATCGGAGCGACACAGCAACAGAATACACCCACCTCCGATTGGCTCGAATTCCTCCGGGCCAATCGGCTCGGTTTTCAGCTCAAGCTGGCCTCGGAACGAGGTTTACCCGAAAAGGAGCTTGATCGGGGGCAGCGCCTGCTCGCGCGACTCGAATGGTTTTTTCGAGACTACACGCCCCTCGCTTCGTTGCTTCACGGTGACTTGTGGTCCGGGAACTGGGGATGTGACGGTGTGGGAACACCTTATGTCTATGATCCTGCGGTCTACTACGGAGACCGGGAATCGGACCTGGCGATGAGCCGGCTCTTCGGAGGTTTCGGTCAGGCCTTCTACTCAGCCTACCAGTCCGAATGGCCGTTAGAGACAGGATGGGAGGCGCGCGTAGATCTCTACAACCTCTACCATCTGCTGAACCATTTCAACTTGTTCGGTCACGGGTATCTGGGCCAGACGGCCGGGAGCCTCGACCGTTTATTACGTGCGTGCAGGTAGAGTCAACTGGGGTGTGATCTCGACGAAACAACCGCGTCCGTCAGCGAACGTCCCGTCTGCTGATGAGATCCTCCAGCGTGGGCGGCGGGTGATCCGGCCCCATTCTGCCCGTTTTCAGTCGGTCAATGTAATCGTGATAGGCGCGCATGGCCTGGCGCCCGAACACCCACATGATCGGGACGTTTGCCCATAACATTAAACCTGTACCGAAACCTGTCAGATTGTCTAGATCGGCATCCGATTCGATAAAACCCCAGGTGGCGACGATGATCAGTGCGCAATAGATGAACTTGTATGCAAGGACCATCCGCTCCCCAAATAGGAACACGACACCCTGCTCGCCATAGTAGCTCCACGAAATCATCGTTGAGAGGGCGAATAACCATACGGCCAACGTGACCAGCCATTTGCCGAGGCCGGGCGTGACCGAATCAAACGCCTTTGCCGTCAACGTTGCGCCGACGTAAGTCGCGTACACGCCGGTGTTCTCGACCCGGGGACGGGAGTTGCTCGCTAGCGTGCCCCAGTCTATGACCAGCCCCCCGTTCTGGTTGAGCACGCGGCCCTCAAGGCGATGAGAGTCATTGGCTGATTGCGGATTGGGGTCGGCATTGACGATCATAAAGACGACGTCACCTTCGCCCCAAACATCGTCGACGCGCTCAGGCGCAGGGAGTGTCTCTAGACTCCACATTGCCGTACCCATGGGGATGACGCCAGGAGCCACATCGAACTGGGCTTCCGGAGCGCGGTTCCAGATCCCCGTCGAGAGAATGACGAGAGCAGTGAAGGTGCACACGACGATGGTATCGATAAACGGCTCCAGGCCAGCGACTACGGCTTCACGCACAGGCTCATCTGTTTTGGCGGCGGAGTGAGCGATCGGCGAAGAACCCTGTCCTGCTTCGTTGGAGAAAAGGGCGCGTTTCATTCCGAACAGAAACGCGTAGCCCGCCGTGCCGCCGATGAACGCGCCCGTCATCTCTTGTGGAAGAAATGCCGACCTCACGATGAGAGTGAACATCGCCGGGATGTCACCTGCGTTGATGATCAACACGTACGTTCCGGCGAGGAGGTACATGGTTACCATGATCGGCACCAACCGCCCGGCGACGGCGCCGATACGCTTGATGCCACCGATGATGACCATGCCGACCAGCACGGCCAACACGATGCCTGACACAATGCTGGGTATGCCGAAATACTCCTCGGTGATCTCCCCCACGTTCCAAGCCTGGAACATGTTGCCGCCGGTAACCGTCGACACCAGCAGGGTGATGCAGAACAGTCCGCCGATAAATCCGCCCAATGGCGCGAGGCGGGGATTCAATCGGGTGAGACCCTTGCTGACGACCCACATGGGGCCACCGTGGGGATTGTCGGGATCGTCCGTGTTCCGGTAGAGCATGGACAGACTGACTTCAGTTAGCTTGATCGCCATCCCGAAAATGCCCACGATCCACATCCAGAAAATGGCACCCGGGCCACCGAGCGCGATCGCGAGCGCGACACCCCCTATATTGCCCAGGCCGACCGTGGCGGAAAGGGCAGCGGAAAGCGCCTGGAAATGGCTGATGACCCCGGGGTCGTCGGGGTCGTCGTAGCTGCCGCGGAGAACCAGGATGCCGTGAGTCAGCGCCCTGTACTGGCCAAACCCGCTCCAGATCGTGAAAACAACCCCTGTACCAAGCAGGATGATCAGAACGGTGTCGTGCCAGATAATACCGTTAAGCGTCGTCAGGAACGCCATGAATCCCTCCGTCGAATGCCCCTCGTAAGGATCAGCCTGCCTCCAGGATGGCGGTGACACCCATGCCGCCCGCTGTGCAAACGGAGACTAGACCTTTGCCGGAACCTTTTTCATGCAACAGTTTCGCCATCGAGCCGAGAATACGCGTTCCCGTAGCGGCGAAGGGATGCCCAATCGCAACGCTACCGCCTTTAACGTTCAGCTTCTGCCGATCGATGGAGCCCAAAGGGGAGGACCTACCCAGGCGCTTGACGCAAAAGGTTTCGGATTCCCACGCTTTCAGGGTTGCCAGCGTTTGCGCCGCGAAGGCTTCGTGAATCTCAAAGAAGTCGAAGTCCTGCAGCGACAGTGCCGCATCATCCAACATCTCCGAGACCGCGTAGGTGGGGGCCATGAGTAGTCCCTCCCGGTTAACGAAGTCCACGGCCGCGACCCGAGAGTAGGTTAGGTAGGCGAGCACGGGGAGGCCCCGTTCCCGCGCCCAGTCTTCCGATGCTAGGAGCACTGCGGAAGCTCCATCAGTCAAAGGGGTGCTATTTCCTGCCGTCATGGTGCCCTTTTTGCTGCGATCGAAAACGGATTTCAGTTTTGCAAGCTGCTCCATGTTGGTATCCGGGCGCACATTGTTGTCCCTCTCGAGTCCCTGGAATTCGACGATGAGATCGTCGTAGAACCCTTCCTCCTGGGCCTTTGCCGCTTTGCGGTGGCTCCCGAGGGCGAAAGCGTCCTGATCCTCTCGGCTCAGTTGCCACTCCTTTGCAGTCAGTTCCATGCTCTCGCCCATGGAAAGCTTGGTCCGCGGCTCGATTACGCCGGGAAATTCGGGTTTGAAATGACGCGGCCGCAACGCCAACCAGGGTTTGAGCTTCTGGCCCAGAGTTCGTCCGCGAGCGCTCTCAAGGAGAATCGTACGATAGGCATCAGGGTAGACGATGGGTACGTTGCTGATCGTATCCGTGCCTCCCGCGATGCCAGCTTCGATCAATCCTGTCGAGATCTTCGCACCGATGAGGACTGCAGCCGACAGACTCGTCCCGCACGCACGCTGAATGTCGAAGGCGGGTGTTTCGGGCGCTAGTCCGGAGGAGAGCGTTGACTCTCGTGCAAGATTCCAGTCCTGGGAGTGCTTTATGACGGCCCCGAGTGAAACATCGCCAAGACGCTCACCACTGAGCTCGAACTTCTCGACAAGAGAAGCGAGTACTCTGCTCATCATCTGTTGGTTTGAGCAGTTTCGATAAGCCGTGTGTGAACGAGCGAAGGGAATCCTCAGGCTTCCGACGATCGCGACGGGCCTCGCAGGTTGATTACGCACAGCCTTTCTCCTTGCCCGTGACTAGCGCCATACAGCGCCCTTTCATCGAAAGACTGGCGCCTGCCAGCGCGGATTTTATCCTGGTTTCTTCGGTAGAAGCGTTATCGGGGCGTCACGCGGTCAGGTGCGGTTGACCGTCAGGGCTAGCATCCAGTAACTAACTGAAAAATAATAGTATTACCGGTCGTCGTGGCTCCGCGTGTTTTGTCGGCGCCATAGCTGGATATCCGGCGGTGTTATAATTGGCGCCGGCACTGGCCCATCGAGACCCTAACAGCGGTCGTACGCTTCCAGCAGTACGAGATCGCCCGAAGAACTCAGGGCCCGGCCAGAATCACCGACGCCGGGCCGCCGAGAAGCCCTGCACATAGCGGAGCGCCGGCTCCGCCAAGGTATGGTATGACTCTGAGCCACGACATAAAGCCGGGGGCTGCATTTCCGCCGGCACATGGGTTGTACTCCCCCGAGCGGGAGCATGATAGCTGTGGCGTTGGATTCGTCGCCCATGTGAAGGGCGAGGCCAGCCACCAAATCATTCGTGACGCGGAGCATCTCCTGTGCCAAATGGACCACAGAGGCGCCCGCGGCGCCGAACCGAATTCTGGCGATGGCGCTGGCATCCTGACGGCGCTGCCCCATGCTTTTCTCACTCGAATCGCACAGGATGAATTAGGCACCGAGCTTCCGGAGCCTGGCAGATTCGCGGCGGGGGTTGTCTTTCTCCCGACGGTCGATCTGGAGCGCGAGAAATGCAAACGGGCCGTTGAGGAAATCTGTAGTGAAGAGGGTCAGACCCTGGTCGGTTGGCGCGTGGTCCCCACTCGGCCCGACGAGGCCGACCTGGGTCCGGGCGCCTTAGCGGCAGCCCCGCGGATCGAACAGGTTATCGTCGCGGCGGGAGACGGTTTCGAGGGCGACGCTTTCGAGCGCCGACTCTATTTGATTCGCAAGAGGGCGAGCCACCTGTTGCGCTCAGACCCCGAGATGACTCAGGCGAAGGCCTTCTATGTGTGCAGTCTGTCGACCAAGGTACTCATCTATAAAGGCATGTTGACGCCGAGCCAGTTGATGACGTATTTCCCTGATCTAAGGGAGGAGGATTACGAGACGCATCTGGCCATGGTCCACTCACGGTTCTCGACCAACACGTTTCCGAGCTGGGACCGGGCACAGCCCAATCGTTTCATGTCCCATAATGGCGAGATCAACACGTTGCGCGGCAACGTCAATTGGATGACAGCGCGCCAGGGTGTTGTGCAGAGCGATCTTTTCGGGGAGTCAATCGAAGGGCTTTTCCCGGTCGTCGAGCCCGACTGCTCCGATTCTGGCGTGTTCGATAACGCACTGGAATTTCTCCTTATGACCGGCCGGACGCTCCAGGAGTCGGTCATGATGATGATTCCGGAGGCGTGGCAGAAAAACGAACTGATGCCAAAGGACAAACGGGCCTTCTACGAGTTCCATTCCTGCGTGATGGAGCCGTGGGACGGCCCCGCCTCTATCGCATTCACGGACGGGCACTACATCGGGGCGGTGTTGGATCGCAACGGCTTGCGACCGAGCCGCTATTACCTCACTCACGATGATCGCGTCATCATGGCCAGTGAAGTCGGTGTGTTACCTGTGGATCCCGCGATGGTGAAGTTCAAGGGACGCCTGGAGCCGGGGCGTATGTTCCTGGTCGACTTTGTCGCAGGGAGGCTGGTGCCGGATGATGAGCTGAAGCAGGAGTTCGCGAATCGGGCACCTTACGGAGACTGGCTCGAGAGCGAGAGACTCACGCTGAGAGAGCTTTTACCTGAGCCTCGAGCGATCGGCCTGGATCCGCAGACGTTGCTGCACCGTATGCAGGCGTTCGGCTACACGGTAGAAACGATGCAGTTCATGCTGCAACCGCTGATCGATCAGCTGCGGGATCCCGTTGGCTCAATGGGCAATGACTCCGCGCTCGCGTGTCTCAGCGACCAGCCGCGAATGCTGTATGACTATTTCAAACAGCTTTTCGCGCAAGTCACCAACCCCCCGATTGACTCGATCCGTGAAGAGATCATCATGTCGTTGGAGTGCTATATCGGGCCGGAGCCGAATTTGCTCGATATCACGAAAAAGCACGCCCATAGGCTTCGGATCCGGCATCCCATTCTCACGAACGAAGAGCTGGCGGCGGTTAAGCACATGGACCACCGCGGATGGCGATCGCGAACCATTGACACTACGTTCGATCGCTGTACCAGTCCCGGAGAGATGGCCCGAGCTCTAGATCGGGTTTGTCAGGAGGCTGAAGAAGCAATAGATCAGGGCTACAGCATTGTTGTCCTCTCGGACCGGAAGATCGATGAGAACCGTGTGCCCATCAGCGCTCTCGCGGTTTGTGGGGCTGTCCATCACCACCTTGTTAGACAAGCAAAAAGAACTCGTATCGGTCTCGTAGTCGAGACCGGAGAGGCACGCGAGGTTCACCATCATTGCCTCTTGGTCGGGTACGGTGCGGACGCGATCAATCCGTATCTGGCCTTTGAGTCTCTGTGGCAGGCCAGGCTGGATGGTCTCCTCGATGAAACCGTGCACACTAGCGAGCGCGCAGTTGTCTCCGCTTACAGAAAAGGCGTAGCCAAGGGCATCTTGAAGGTGATGGCGAAAATGGGGATTTCGACTCTCCAATCGTACAAGGGCGCGCAGATTTTTGAGGCCGTGGGTCTTGCCGACGAGGTGATTGAACGCTGCTTCGCAGGGACTGCAAGTAGGCTGCAAGGCGTCGGGCTCGACGTGCTCGAGCAAGAAGCGCTCAGGAGACACGCGCTGGGGTATCCAGAAAGGGGGCAGACCCATCTAGCAGCGCTACCGAATCCCGGCGAGTTTCATTGGCGCAGTGCGGGTGAGCGCCATGGCTGGGACCCGGTCGTCATCTCCTCGTTGCAAGCAGCAGCGCGTTCCGGTGACCAAAGTGCATATGAGCGATTCGCCGAGCAGGCTAACGAAGAAGCCCGAGCAAACTGCGCACTGCGCGGGCTGTTGCGCTTGAAGACCGGTATCGAGGATGCCGTGCCGTTGGAAGAGGTCGACCCGGCAAGTGAGATCATGAAACGTTTCTGCACGGGTGCGATGAGCTTCGGCTCCATTTCGGCGGAAGCGCATGAAGCGCTCGCCGTCGCTCTCAATCGAGCAGGGGGCAGGAGCAATACGGGCGAAGGCGGGGAGGATTCCGAACGATTCAAAACATTGCCGTCTGGAGACTCCAGGCGCTCGGCGATTAAGCAAGTGGCCTCCGGACGGTTCGGCGTCACGATCTGGTACCTGACGAACGCGGACGAATTACAGATAAAGATGGCTCAGGGCGCAAAACCCGGAGAAGGCGGTGAGCTGCCGGGCCGCAAAGTCGACGAGATCATCGCACGTATACGGTATTCGACCCCCGGCGTGGGCTTGATTAGCCCACCGCCCCATCACGACATCTACTCGATCGAGGATCTTGCGCAGCTCATACACGACTTGAAAAACGCTAACCCCACTGCGCGGATAAGTGTGAAGTTAGTTTCGGAAGTCGGCGTAGGCACGATCGCGGCGGGTGTGGTGAAAGCCCACGCGGACCATATTTTGATTTCGGGTGATGGCGGTGGCACCGGTGCCTCACCGTTGACCAGCATCAAGCATGCCGGTCTACCTTGGGAGCTTGGGATCGCGGAGACTCATCAGACTCTGGTTTTAAATGATCTTAGAAGTCGCGTCGTGCTGCAGACGGACGGCGGGTTGAAGACGGGTCGCGACGTCGTGATAGCTGCTTTGCTCGGCGCTGAGGAAATGGGATTTTCGACCGGACCATTGGTCGCGTTGGGCTGCATTATGATGCGTAAGTGTCATTTGAATACATGCCCGGTAGGTATCGCGACCCAGGATCCGGTTCTGCGTAAGAAGTTCGCCGGCACGCCGGAGCATGTCGTCAACTATCTGTTCATGGTGGCAGAGGAAGCGCGCAGGCTAATGGCCCAGCTCGGTTTTCGCCGGATGGACGATATGAT
>Ga0310121_10004948_pt1 | contig 11590 bp, 7 predicted proteins | sample CB27_Tmax_986_MG_FD_203504 | JGI IMG/M metagenome (GOLD analysis project Ga0310121, IMG submission 203504) | Marine microbial communities from Western Arctic Ocean, Canada - CB27_Tmax_986 | ecosystem: Environmental > Aquatic > Marine > Oceanic | place: Canada: Western Arctic Ocean | collected...
CCAGGCTCAGCGGGCCATGGCACTTCCACGAGAGAGCAGCATCAATAGCCGACAGCGGTAGGGCGGGCAAGAGAATACAGTCCAGACGGGCCGCCTTCACCCGCCCATGAGGCCCAGCAATTCTTTCCGCCGAAGTACCACGTCGATCACCGCGTGAAGAGAGAAGTCGCGATCCCCGGGGTACAGCTCGCGAAACAGCTCACGAAGCAACTCCAGGTTCTTCGCGTAATTGACGGCGAAGTGAAGTGTCGGAGCGGCGACTGGCGCCCATTCTTCGGTCGCTTCCAGAAAGCCCAGTCGGAAGAGGTCCGGGTTGCTCCAAATGAACTCGGTTGCGTCCCCGCGAAAACCGTGCTCACGGGTGAGAGCGTCGGCTCGTTCCAGGGCTTCGAGCGGGAAGACCTGTACCCGGACACCGATAGGGAACTTTTGAATGTCCGGGCCCGCCGAGGGGTATTCCGTGGTGACGGAGGCGGCGTAGTCGAAGTTCCCTTCATCGAACACCGCGATCGTATCGTCGATGAGGTCGGCATGGACCAGGGGATTGTCCCCCAAGATCGTGACGATCCGGCTCGCCCCGTCCGCCATGGCCGCAGACTTGACCCGATCGAGGACGTCTTCGGACGATCCGCGAAAGCACCCCACTGACAAACCCTCACTGAGGGACTCCAAGGGGTCGTCTTCGGGCAAGGTCGTCGTGGCGATCACTATCCTGTCGAGGCTGCGAGCTTTGGACACACGTTCGACGAGCCGGCTCAGCATGGGAGCCCCTTCGACGTCCATCAGACTCTTGCCGGGGAGGCGGCCGGAGCCCATACGGGCCACCAAGATTGCGCAGGTACTCACGGGCGCTTACCCCGCTGGATGCATCGCTCCTCGAGGCTGTTGGAGTCGGGCATCAGTGCAGTGACTCGAAGGAGATCATCGAATCTTCGGAGATGGCCACTTTGGCCTTCCTACCCACGACCTCGTCGACTGCCGAGGCCGGGATACCCGTCCCGGGGTTCTTTAGAGCCAGCATGTCCCGCGTGATCGTCTCGCCCGCAGCGATCGCCTGACGCGACACCAGGGACACGTGGTACTTGACTCTGGTCGTGCGCTCCCGGTCCGACACATGCTTCTCCAGGCTGCGATTCATGGACTCCACCACACGCATGTCTCGTATCAGTGCGGCCAGATCGCCCGGCTCCACCGAGAGTTTGTGATCGAACCCCATCATGCCTGAATCGAGCGTGATGTGGCGCTCGACGATCGAAGCGCCGAGACCCACGGCCACGAGGGTCACTAGGGAGTTCAGCTCATGACCGGAATACCCGGCCGGCACCCGATATCTGTCCCGCAACTGAGCGATGAGCCCCAGACTGGACTCCTCTTCGGCCTGAGGGTAGGAGGAGACACAGTGAAGAAGGGCCAACGGCGTCCTGCGCCTTCGGAAGATGTCCACGGCCGCATCGAGTTCATCCCAGGTACACATCCCGCTCGACATGATCACGGGGTCGCCCGTGGAGGCCACCGCCTCGAGCAGAGGCAGGTTCGTGACACTATGGCTGGCGATCTTGTACGCGGGCAGGTCGAGCTTCTGGAGGAACTCCAGAGACACCAGGTCGAACGGCGTGCAGAATAGGGTCAAGCCTCGTTCCCGAGCGTAGAATATCAGGTCTCGATACTCACTCTCGTCGAACTCGTGGTGCTCCCTTATCTGGCGATAGGTGCTTCCGAACTCGGGGAACCGATCGTCGGCTGCGTCGAGCACGGCTCCGATCGCCAGGCTGTCGACGTCCCGCTTCTGGAACTTGACGGCACTCGCGCCCGCGCTCGCGGCAACATCGATCAGTTTGTTGGCGATCTCGACGGAGCCGTTGTGATTGAGGCCGATCTCGGCGATGAAGTAGCAGGGGGCGTCCCCGCCGATCAGGGTGCCGTCGATCTGAAGTTGGGGCGGGAAGGGTTGAGTGCTCATATCCGGGTTCTGCGAGGTGTTATGGGCTGTACTCTTGTTCGGACGCAGGGCTTCTTTGCGATCCCGGTGCGCATGTCGTTCGATTCGGCCAAGGTCGTTTCGATAGTGCAGGGAACAGGCGACATCGTAAGATTTAGGATTGGCTATTGGGTGGCAAGAGTGGGAGTCGAAGAATACCTTGCCGGCTTCCCCCTCCGACAACAAATGGTAGCCGGAGTCGAAGCTGCCGTGATGTGGCGAGTGCGGGTGTTCACCCACTGTGCGACTTCCCCTGTACGTCCGGTTGATGGCCTCGAGACAGAACATTGCGGTATACCTGGATGCCCTGAACCTGTTTTCGGGGCTTCGTCTGCTGCGACTCACCGTGTTCCGGCGAGTAGTTTCGGTGCGTTATCTGGTTGCGGATCGTTGTGGACGAGCCTTCGAGGGTCTCTTGAAGCGGACACGACTCTGTTCCGACGTGGGACAGATCTCTCCGGACTCGTCGGCAGGCGCCCTGCGAGGAGGATCGGACTACGATTGGACGAATCTGCTCGTCAGAGAGAGCGGAGAAGGCATCGTCTCTCGGCTGTATGAAGGGCGTTCTACGGGCGATTTCCTCCCCGCTGGGGTCGCGGAGCACCGGCGGCGCGCTTGGTTACGCAAGTCGGTCCAGCGGGAGATTTTCACTCCGGTTCATTTGGCCTTGGTGGGAGAACAGCGAGGCGGCGCCGATACCGAGACTCTCGTCCTGGCCGACCTCGCCGACCTCGCTCCCGTCTTGGAACAGGAGCTTCGCAAGACCGTTAACGCTCGGATGCTCGGCTATGCCCGCCCGAGGAACATGCTGACCGCGATGCTGTCGTGGTTTCTGTTCGTCCAGGCTTCGAAGGTCATTCGCGGGTTGGCCGACCTTCTGCGAGTCGCACGGTCCGGGGATGCCCGTGAGTCCCCGTCCGTGGCTGTAGAGTATACTCGCGGGACGCGCGGCTTCACCCCCCTCGAGAATCAACTTTGGTGGCATCCCGAGTCGGGGCTCCCAGCCGACCGATGTGTGGTGTTATTCAACCACTCCAGATACAAGGCCACGGACCAGATTCTCGCCGACCTCGACAGCCGTGATCTGCGCCATACGATCCTCAAGCACGAGGCCAACGCCTCTTCCAGGGCCACCGATGGTTTTCCGACTCAGCCTCTGGGCCGGACCGCGTCGGACCTCATGCGGTGTCTTCGGCTTCTGCTGTCGGCGCCTAAGGTGGTCGCTCGACGATGGCAAGTAAGCCTCTGGTTGGCCACGATCACGCACATGCGTCGCTGGCAACGCCTGATGGAGGTGGAGAACATTCGGGTGATCCTCACCGTTGAGGAAACGGCTGCGGACCCCGTTTCCTTGGCGGCAGACCTCGCGGAGGCGATCCGCTTGGGCTACTGCTGGAGCTCCCTCTATCCGCTCATGGGTCGTATCGTTCGTCTGCATCAGGTCTACTTTGCATGGGGACCGCGGGATCAATCGCTGATCGTCGAGGGGGGACTCGACGGCCTCGACGCGGTGGTGCAGGGTGGCTCCGTATTCGATGTTGGAGATCCGGATCAGGGCCATGCCGGAGTCGACTCGGGAAGCCCGTCTGGCCTGCCGGGCACCTCGTACACCGTCTGCGCATTCGACAGGTCGATCGGATACTATGGCCCGGCCCGGCACGTCGAGTTCTATGAAGCGCTCATTTCGTGGGCGGAGGCGGATCCCGCTCTGGGGCTGATCCTGAAGCACAAGGGTGATGCCCCGAGGGTGTTTCACTTCGCGCCGGACCTGGAGCGGCGGGTGAGCGCCCTCGTGCGAGAAGGTCGGGCCCTGCTCTTCGGTGCCAGGCGCACGGTGAGGGAGGCGGTTCGGCGATCCGACGCGGTGGTTGCCATGGGTTGGAATTCCGCGGGCATCGTGGCGGCTCTCGACGGCGCGAGAGTAGTCTATTGGGATGGAGCGGACCTTCTGGGTGGGCCGGCCGCGGATCTGGTTCGACAGTTCAACTGGCACGATCCCCTCCTGGCGTTCACGGACCTGACGCGTTTGACGGAAGCGCTTGGTCGTTACCTCCAGAGCCCGACTGACACACCTGGTTTTGGCGACATGTCCTCACTCCTCGACCGCTTCGACCCGTTTCGGGACGGCCAAGCGACCCTCCGGATCGGACTCTTCGTCCGATGGTTCATCGACGAGATGGACAAGGATGCGCCACGTGACGAGGCGCTGAGCCGTGTGCTCGCGCGTTATGGGGACCGATGGGGCGAGGATAAAGTTGCCGTGCGGCCGGATTCATGACGGCCAGGGTCGGATCGGGCGTTCAACGGATGCCTGTCGGGTTGTGGGGGCCCCGAGGTACCACAGGGGAAGGAATCGGTCTACTTTGGTCGGTGCGTCTCTCACGAAGGAGCTGCTTGGACAATGAGGCAGGACAGGCCACCCCGGCACATCAGGATCATGCTGAAGTGAAGACTGAAGGTCTGTGGGAATGAAGCGACTGTCGGAGGCCGGGATCATCCAGTACGCGCTACTCGTTGCACTCGTGCTGAGCGTGGGTATGATCACCGGGCTGATGACCTTGAGCTTTGCGGCAGCCTCGAGTGGCTTCGATCCTTCAGAAGCACGCGGAGCGGGCGCCGCGGACATCGAGATATGGCTTGCCGTGGTGGGGACACTGCTCAACCCACGGACCCTGCTGCTCGTCCTCGTGGCAGCCGCCATCGGAGCGTTCTACATCGCGTCGGCCGCTCGAAGGGGTCATTTGAGAATCGCCCCGTTCGCAATCGCGAGCGGCTTTCTCTATGCGGCGGCGGCCGCGATGATCCTTCCGCTGATCCCTATTAGGGGCATGGTACTGTTGGCGGTCGGTGCCGCACTCTTCTATCGTCCCGAGTCCGGTGAGCGTTGGTCCGGGTTTTGGACTCTGCTCGTAGTGTGCGTCCTTTTCACGGCTCTTGGGACGGTCGTCGCCCCCCTTCTTGGGGACGACGTGCGGCCTCAGATTCCCTGGCGACTACAGCTCTTCGGTCATGGGGTGACCTCCTATCTGATAGCCTTTGCCACCGTCTTCTGCCTCAAGCGCTTGAGATGGGGCCTCAAGGAATACGAGTCCTTCTACATGGTGATTCTCGTAGGATCCGTATTCATTTCTTTCGAGGCCTTGATCACGTTCTACCTCAAGCAGCCGGACGTGTTTGCAGCCTTTGGTCCGTCCATGCACAAGACCAACATGTTTCGGAGCGCGTTCATTCAGGATCATCACAAGGTGGCCCGGCTTGCGATGACCGGCCTGTTCATGTCACTCTATTTTTTCAGACAGCGAGCTCAGAACCGCTACCTTTGCTCGGCGATCCTCGCGGCCCTGCTGCTCGGCGCCACCCTCAATCGGGCGCCGTTTGTGGCCACGGTCATCGGAGTCACCGCTTACCTCGTGATCGGAGTTCAATGGGCTGATGCTACGTGGACTGGAGTGGCGATGCGTCGCTTAGTGGCCACCTCGGCCGCGGTTGTGATACTCGTCGGCGGCGGCGTGCTCTTGGGGGGCATGGAGGAAACCCGAGATACGGCGAGCAGCCTGAACGCCCTTGAGAATCGAATGCTTCACGGGGCCCGGGCTGTCGAAGTGTTGCGCTACACTCCGCTCCTGGGTACTGGACCGGGCAACGATACGTACTATTTGGGGTCGGGTCACATCCCTCCTGTGCTGTTGCTAACGCTTGCGAGGTGGTTTCAAGTCTCGGAATTCTACGCACTCCAGAAGGTGGCCAGGAGCGAGCTGTACGGCAGCCAAGGGGACGTCAGAGGTCGTGGTGCCCACAGCCTCGTGCTCGAGATTTTGATGCACTGGGGCGTAGTCGTGGGAGGAGCGGCTCTTCTGTACCTTTTGTTCCAGGCTCTGCGGGCCGTGCGTAGACTCATCTTGGCCGAGTCAGGCGTCGACAAGGAGATGGCCTGGCTCGTGTTGTTATTCGCTATGAGTCTCTGCCTGAGTGTGTTTACCACGTCTGGGTTCCGACATTACTGGTTCTTCGCCATCACGTTCTATTTCGTCAGTGCCAACATGAGGCGGGTAGGAGCTGAGAGGCTCGAAGGTGGCGAGAAGGCCCTCAGCCCCGGCAGGGTGTGAGTCCTTCGGAAAGACTAGCCACCTGACGCATTGCGATCAGTGACAGGCATCGATAGTCTAGGCTCCCTCAACATCGGCGGTGTCCTCTACGCTCGTTCAGGTCCCTTTCGAGGTGCCTGAGTAGTGCAGGGCCGACCCAGGGGTTTCTCAGGAAAGGTTGTTATGGTGCCCCTGGCGTCATAGGGCGTCACGAGTCTCGCCGGGCGTCCCCCAGGTTTGTTTGCTAGGGTGTGCTGTGTCATGATCTGGTTGGAGCGAGGGTGCCTTTGTAGACTTGTGCTCCGTACGCCGATCGGGTGAATGATGTATTGGTGGGGTCTGGAGGTGGGTTATCGGATTCGTTCATGAAGGAGAAGGTAGTGAGAGTATTCATAGCCGGAATTGATGGATATCTGGGCTGGCCCCTGGCCCAGCATCTTACCGCCGCAGGGCATCAGGTGGCCGGTGCGGACCTGTACTTGCGGCGTAAATGGGTGGACGAGATGGGGTCGTGGAGCGCGATGCCCATTAGGCCGATGGAAGAACGACTGGCAGCATTCAAGGAGCGATTTGGACAGGAGCTCCTCTTTTGGGAGGGGGATCTCCAGGACTACGAGTTCGTCGAGCGCATGATGCGGGAGTTCTCGCCCGAGGCCATCGTCCACCTCGGCGAGTGTCCCTCGGCGCCCTACTCCATGGTGGACGTCCACCACGCGACGTGGGTCCAGACCAACAACATCACAACGACGTTCAATTTACTCTTCGCGATCCGTGACATCGTACCCGACGCCCACCTGGTGAAGCTAGGGACCATGGGAGAGTACGGGACGCCGGCCGTAGACATTCCCGAGGGCTTCTTCGATATCGAGTACCGAGGGCGGCAAGATCGGCTCCCTTTCCCTCGTCAGGCCGGAAGCTGGTACCATTGGTCCAAGGTACACGGCTCCAACAACATCATGTTCGCGACCAAGATCTGGGGCATCCGCGCGACCGACATCATGCAGGGAGTCGTATTCGGTACTCAGATCGACGCCATGGACGGCGATCCGCGCCTCTGTACGCGGCTTGATTTCGACCAGGCGTTCGGCACGGCGATCAACAGATTCTGCTGTCAGGCAGTGATCGGACACCCGGTGACGCCTTATGGAAAGGGTCATCAGAAGCGGGGTTTTCTGCCGCTACGTGATTCCATGCAATGCCTGACTCTGGCTCTGGAGAACCCACCGGAGCCGGGGGGATACAGAGTATTCAATCAGTTCGAAGACGTGTACGACGTCACGCAGCTCGCCCTTCGAGTGCAGAGCGTCGCAGGTGAGTTGGGCCTGCCGGTCGAGATTCGGAATCTCGAGAATCCTCGACAAGAGTTGGAGGAGCACTACTTCAACCCCGACCATCAACACCTGCTCGACCTCGGGTACCGGCCAACTCACGACATGGAATGCGAGCTCCGAATCATGCTTGGGGATCTGATCGAGCAGCGTGATCGCATCGAAGCGAAGCGGGACGCCCTCATCCCCGACGTCCACTGGAACGGGGCGAGGAGTCGAGTCCACTTCATCGAATCGGAGATCGCGGCAAGCGGATTGCTCTGACCCGCCCCGGGCACCTGAGGTGCTCGGTACATCGCGCTCAGCCCGCCCATCCACCACGGAGATGGCCCGAGAGGAGGTGGAGCCCGAACCCTGGATATCGTCATTCTGGCAACCACGTCGAAGTTGTTGAGAGCGCTGTTCGATCGCTCACCGCTACACAACCTGCGTGCCCTTTCAAGGATGGTGTCACGTACAGGCAGCTCGTACGACCTTCAGACCATCCTTGATTCTCCCAAGTACATGGATCCGGCCAAGGTCATCGACCGGCTCGAGCGATATCAGAGGGTCCTGGGGAATCGGGGACCCTGGGACCGCATCGACTTCAATGGCCGAACGGTTCTTGAAATCGGCTGTGGTCCGCTCTTGGGATGGGCTCCTGTCGCCATCTACCTGGGGTGCGAGAAGTATGTTGGCGTAGAGCCCGGAGCCGATGGCTCCATCGCTCGCTCCGAACACGTTTGGGCTGCCTATTTCAAGAATGTGCATCGACAACTTCGCGCCTACTACGGCGAACGAATGAACTTGAGCGAGTTCAGGGAGCGACTCCTGTCGGCGACCGTGTTCCAGCAACCGCTGGAGGAAACCGACTGGGACGATGAGGTCTTCGACATCGTGCTCTCCAATTCGACCCTGGAGCACGTGTTCGACATCGAGCCCTTCTTTCGGACCCTGGCTTCGGTCTCATCGGATGACACGGTACATCTACACGCCGTCGACTTCGGGAACCACCTACGAAAGGACTCTCCCTTCGCCGGCCTCTACGATGCGCCGAGACCGGAAGGTCACAGCCACCGCGGCATCAACCTCGTCAAGCCGTCCGAGTTTCTGGAGCTGTTCCGCAACGTCGGCATCGGCATCGAGCTCGTGCCGTACTACAGCGTTGAGGGGCTGTTGGATCAGCAGATTGTACCATTCTGGAGGCGCTTCGAGATGGAGGACCTGGCACTGAAGGTGGGCTTCTTCATTCGCGCCGGAGAGCGGGAGTAGGGTGGACAACGATGATGGCGTGTCCTGACCGGCCATGAATTGGAGGCGTCTCGATTCCGGGAACGGGTGCGCCGGTCGAGCGTCCACCCTGCTCGTACCTAGCTCGGGGAACCCAGCGGCATGAGATCGCTTCCCTTGGTCCGGTTCTACTCGACTTTTCGGCGCTATGCCGGGGTCCGGTTGCCCGTTCTCGTGTTGATGATGACGGTCGGTGGGTTGATCGAAGGGGCGGGGGTCGGGGTCTTTGTTCCCCTCCTCAGCGTCGGGAGCGTCGGCGAAGGGCAGGGGCACGTCATTTCGCGAGTCGCGGAGGGGGTGCTGGAGTTCTTCGGAAGTGAACCGACACTGAACGCGCTGTTGGTCCTCATCCTGGCCATCTTCCTGCTGAAGGGCCTCGTCTCTCTCGCGCAATCCGCGGTCACGGCCCACATCATGGCCACTCTCACGTATGACATCCGCACCGGGCTCGTGACGCTCCTCGAGAGCACTGCCTACAGGAATTTCGTTGGACTGAATACGGGCTTCCTAAACAATGCGGTGACGGTGGAGTCGTTACGCGCCGTGGCGTGTTTCGGCCATTATGCCAACACCCTCGTAGCTCTGATATACAGTGTGGCATATGGTCTGTTGGCCTTGGTCGTCGATCCTCGCGGGGCTCTTCTGGTGACGGTGCTCGGTGTCGCGGGGGCGTCGGCGATCGGGGTCCTCCACCGTATCTCCCACGAGTACTCGGTGCTCACATCGGCCGCGAACGCGAGGCTTCAGAGTCTATTCATCGAGACGATTCAAGCGTTCAAGTACTTGAGGGCGACCAACAGCTTCCCGGTACTTATCACCAAAGTGAACACGCAGGTGCGAAGATTGGCGACCTACGTGTTCAGGCTGAGCCTCGTAACCGGCGGTCTGAAGTCCGTCGGCGAACCGGTGGGAGTCGTGATTCTCGTCACGGTTCTCTTCGTCAATGTCTCGGTTCTTGGGCGGCCGCTGGTGGATGTCCTCGTGCTGGCGTTCGTCTTCTTTCGACTGATGGGAAAGCTGATGGCCGTCCAGGCCAATTGGCAGAAATTCAGCGCGACCCTCGGGTCGTTGGAGGCGGTCGAGGAGGCCTCCAACCTGATCGGGCGAGAGCCCGACCCTGACGGCACTGTGAAGCTGGACGGTTTCTCGGATCGAATCGAGTTGCGCGATGTCGGTTTTCACTACGGGGACCGGCAAGTCCTGTGTGAGGTGAACATCGAGCTTCGGAAGAACAGCACGGTGGCCATCGTCGGCAAGACCGGAGCGGGCAAGTCGACGGTCGTGAATCTGCTGTTGGGACTCCTTCCTCCGACGAGTGGAGAGATCCTCTTCGATGGCACGGAGTACGGTGCCATCGAGCTGGCGAGCCTTCGCAGACTATTCGGTTACGTGACGCAGGAAGACGTGATCTTCAGTGACACGATCGCCAATAACGTGTCACTCTGGGCCTGTGACGACGGTGACGGGGAGTGCCTGGAGAGGGTGGCCCGGGCCGTTCGAGAGGTGCATGCGGACGACTTCGTCGCAGACACTCCCGACGGACTCCAGACGGTGTTGGGCGATCGGGGCAGCACCCTGTCCGGAGGGCAGCGCCAGCAGCTCCAGATCGCCAGGGAGCTGTTCAAGGATCCGGAGATTCTGGTATTCGATGAGGCGACGAGTTCATTGGATGCCAAGTCGGAGTGGGCCATTCAGCAAAGCCTCGACGAGTGGAAGGGACGGCGCACGCTCGTGATCGTCACCCACAGGTTATCGGTGGTCCGCGGCTGCGACTACGTGTACGTCATGGACGAAGGGCGCGTGGTCGAACAAGGACGGTTCGAGGAGTTGCACGCGAAAGACGAATCCAAGTTTGCGGAGCTCGCTCGACTGCAGGGGTTGTAGGATGGCGACATCTGTGAAAAAGGTAGCGTTCGTCCTTCCCGAGCTCGGAGGGGGAGGGGCTGAGCGCACCTTTCTCAACCTCGTAAACCACTTGGATCGCGCGACGATAGCCCCATTGCTCGTGCTCTACCGTAGGTCGGGGGAGTACCTCCCTCTCGTGGAGAGCGATGTAGAGATCATGGAGATCGGATGCCGTCGCGCTCGCCATTCGATCGAGCCGCTCAGACGTCTGATCGGACGCGTCCGTCCGGATCTCGTCGTTTCGACGCTCCAGTATGTCAACGTGGCCACCGTAATCGCATGTAGGCTCGCGAAAGGCGGGGCCAGGGTCGCTGTCAGGGAATCCAACCACCAAAGCGCAGCCGGGTGGAAAGCGATGGCGCCCAGGAGTCTCGGCGTGCGGTGGGCTTACAACACCGCAGACGGCGTCATCGCACTCTCCGAAGGTGTGCGCCAGGACCTCCGTCGACGGCTTGGTCTCTCGTCCGACCAGGTCACGACGATCTACAATCCGATCGACATCCGCGAGATCGAGGCACAGGCCGCATCTGCGGCACCGAGTATCGAAGGGTGGACGGACGCCGTTGGCCGTCTCAAGATCGTTACGATGGGTAGGCTCGTACCCCAGAAGGGATTCGATCTGTTGATACGCGCAGTCAGCTCGTTGTCCATCCCGTGGACACTCCTGATCATCGGAACAGGGAGCCAACGTGAGCGGTTGGCAGCCGTAGCAAGAGAGGCGGGGGTTGAGGATCGGGTCCACTGGGCTGGATTCGTTGAGCGGCCCTTCCCGTACATACGTTCTGCCGACCTCTTCGTGCTTTCCTCGCGTTGGGAGGGATTCGGACATGTGATCGCGGAGGCCATGGTCTGTGGGACTCCGGTCTTGGCTACGCGTTGTCCGTCCGGGCCGGATGAGATCATCTCGGATGGTGTGGATGGGATCCTGTGTGATGTCGGATCGGAGTCGGCACTGACTCGCGGCATCGAATCCCTCGGAACGGATCAGGATATGAGAAGACGGCTCGCTTCGGTGGCCGAGGAGT
>Ga0310121_10004951_pt1 | contig 11585 bp, 8 predicted proteins | sample CB27_Tmax_986_MG_FD_203504 | JGI IMG/M metagenome (GOLD analysis project Ga0310121, IMG submission 203504) | Marine microbial communities from Western Arctic Ocean, Canada - CB27_Tmax_986 | ecosystem: Environmental > Aquatic > Marine > Oceanic | place: Canada: Western Arctic Ocean | collected...
GGCGTTCTCGCCGCCCAGCCGGGTGCCGCCTACCAGTGCGTCCCTGCGGGAACGGACCTCGCTGGCATCCTCTGCTTCAAGTACCAGCGGCCTGTGGCGGCTGACAACACCATGGGTTTCGAGGGTCGCACGCTGCAGATACTGCCCGACCCCCATCGGGCCAGCTATGCCCGGGCACGCGTCGAAGTCCAACTACGGCTCGACGGAGAGCTTATCGTCACCTACCAAGGACGTGCCCTCCTCTCACAGGACGTTGCCCCAGATACCACTTCTCTCCGTGCCCAGAACCGGCCACAGCGCAATGGTAACCAAGACACTGCTAGGAGGCATGGCGCCCATCGGCGCTTCGCCTCTACCTCGAAAACCAGCCCCCGACCACCCCTGGCGAAGGTCCTTCAAATCACCCGCCAGGACAAATCCACTGAACACTTAGGGGTGACATATTGACTGGACAACGACAGTAAAGGGGGTTGGGGACTGGGGGGCTAGGAATTTGAGAAAGAAAAACGCCCGCAACTACGGACGTCCTACGCATGCACCGGGTGGCTCGGAACACTCGTGGAATCTTTAGCAATGATTCCACCCCTTGCGGGGCCGCCCTTTTTTTCTCCGACGCGTGGCCCGTCTACCATCCACGCGCCCAAGACGACAACGTTTGGACGCCGGCGGTTACCGTTCCACCTTCAGGATACTCAGGAAGGCCTCCTGCGGGATCTCGACTCGGCCGACCTTCTTCATGCGCTTCTTGCCTTCGGCCTGTTTTTCGAGGAGCTTCCGCTTCCGGGTGACATCCCCACCGTAGCACTTGGCGGTCACGTTCTTGCGGAGCGCCTTCACCGTCTCGCGCGATACGACCCGCCCGCCGATTGCGGCCTGAATGGGCACCTCGAAGAGCTGTCTGGGTATCAGTGCACGTAAGCGGGACACCAGCTCTTTTCCTTTGATATGGGCGCCGTCCCTATGGATAATGACGGACAGCGCATCGACCGGCTCCTCGGCAACCAGGATGTCCAGCCGGACGAGCTTTCCGGGCCGGTAGTCCGCGACGGAGTAGTCCATGGAGGCGTAGCCCTGGGTCCGGGACTTCAGCTGGTCGTAGAAGTCGACCAGCATCTCGGACAGGGGCATACTGAATTCGAGCATCACCCTCGTGCGCGACGGCCCGTCGGTTGCCGGCTGTCTTCGAGCGGCTTGGGCGTTCGACACCGCTCCGTCAACGCCGTTGGACTCGACGCCGTACTGGATGTACTCCATTCGCTTGAACTCGCCGCGCCGGCCCGTCACCAGGTCTATTACGGTACCGATGAAGCTGGCCGGCACCAGGACGGTAAGCTCGACCCACGGCTCCTGTATCTCTTGGATGAGCTGGGCCTCCGGCAGCTTCGACGGGTTGGCGACGTCTTTCACTTCGTCGCTCGTTGTGACGACGCGGTACGCGACGCTTGGGGCCGTTGCCAGGAGGTTGATCTCGAACTCCCGCTCCAGGCGCTCCTGGACCACGTCCATGTGCAGCAGGCCCAGGAAACCTGCCCGGAATCCGGAACCCAGAGCCACGGAGGTTTCCGGCTGGTAAGTCAGCGCCGCGTCGTTGAGCTGGAGCTTCTCGAGGGCTTCACGCAGGTCGAGGTAGTCCTCGCCGTCGGCCGGGTACAGGCCGGCGAAGACCATCGGCTTAAGGGGTACATAGGTGTCCAGGGGGACCGATGCCGAGTCCTCGGCCAGCGTGATCGTAGAGCCTACCGGGGCGTCGCCGACGGTCTTTAATCCGGTGGCGATGTATCCGACTTCACCGGCAGCCAGGCCGTCCACTCGGGTCGGCTTCGGACGAAAGCAACCTACTTCGAGGGCGTCGCTCTCTTTTCGTGTGGACATTACGCGGACGCGGCTGTTCTTGGGAACCGCGCCCTCGAAGACCCTGACGTATGCGACAACGCCCTTGTACGGATCGTACTTCGAGTCGAAGACCAGGGCCCGCAGCGGCCCCACTCCATTTCCCGACGGAGGCGGTATCCGGTCGACGACGGCCTCCAGAATATCCTCGACGCCCTTACCGTCCTTGGCGGACGCGAAGATGATCTCGTCTTCTCGGAACCCGAAGGCCTTCTCGACCTCCTGGGCGACGCGTTCAGGCTCCGCGACGTCGAGGTCGATCTTGTTGATGATCGGGATGATCTCCAGGTCGTGCTCCATCGACAGGTACACGTTGGCGAGGGTCTGGGCCTGGATGCCTTGGCTCGCGTCCACGACCAGCAGCGCTCCCTCGCACGCCGCCAGACTCCGAGAGACCTCATAGGAAAAATCGACGTGGCCGGGCGTATCGATCAGGTTGAGCTGGTACTTCTCGCCCGACCGGCTGGCGTAGTCGAGCCGCACGGCTTGGGCCTTGATGGTAATGCCGCGCTCCCGTTCAAGCTCCATCGAATCGAGCCGCTGTTCGACCATCTCGCGGGCGTCGACGGCGCCGGTCAACTCCATGAACCGGTCTGCGAGGGTGGATTTGCCGTGATCGATGTGGGCGATGATGCAGAAGTTGCGTATTGACCTTGCGTCCATGCATTCGATGGTAGCACACGCCCTATTCGGCGCAAAGGAGAATCGCAGCTATCGCGTTGGTTGTATCCTCCAACCTCTGTGATAACATTCGCACGGCCTAAAACAACTACTTGCAAAGGGAGAATCTGACTATGCCATCAGCGATGTGAAGAGCGGCAGCCACGTGGACGGGCGACCTTATGAGCGGGAGCGGGGTTGTCAGCGCCAAGAGTAGCGGTGTGTTTACCGACCTGCCGGTGAGCTGGGCCGCACGGACGGAGCGCTCGGACGGAAAGACGAGCCCCGCGAGGAGCTGGTCGCTGCCGCCCACGCCTCCTGCTACTGCATGGCCCTGTCCAGCGGGCTGGCCAAGGCTGGCACGCCCTCTGAGAGGCTGCAGGTCAGCGCGACCGTGACCTTCGGGCAGGTCGAAGGGGGATGGAAGGTGGCTTCCAGCGCACTCACGGTCACCGGCGCGGTACCTGGGACCGACGACGCCGCGTTCCAGAAAGCCGCCGAGGCCGCCAAAGACGGCTGCCCGATCTCGGGCGCCCTCAAGGGCAACGTCGCCCTTAGCGTCGCCTCGACGCTGGAGTAACAATTAGATTGTTGTTTTGCGCAAGCGTTTGCCGCCTGCGCGTCAGACACAGATGAAAGCAGCCGTATACCAAAGCACGCCGCAGTTCAGAGTCGAGGAGATACTGGCGTCTGAGCCTGGGCTGGGCCAGGTGCTGTTGGAGGGTATCCAGCAGGCCTTCGAGGCGCTGGTCAAGCCGTCGACGCAACTTCAGATGGTCGTGAGGATGGAATGACCACGTTGAGCGGGAACGGCGAAGAGATGGGCAAGCTCGATTTCGTGGACGCACACGTCCACTTCTACGACATGCACCACCCCGTCCTCTACTACGGCGACTGGCAGCCCGGCGTCCCCCATCCGTTCCTGGGCAGTCAGATACAGAAGCTCGCCGAGAGGAACTATTTGGCCGAGGACTACATCGCCGAGACGCGCAGCGCTAACGTAGACAAGGGCATCCACGTCCAGGCGGCGATCGGGACGGAAGACCCCGTGAAGGAGACGGAGTGGCTCCAGGCCGCCGCTGATCGGACTGGCTTTCCCCACGCCATCGTCGCCTACGCTGACCTGAAGGACCTCGGAGTCGAGTCGGTCCTGGAGCGACACTGCGAGTACCCGCTAATGCGAGGCGTCCGCGACTTCTCGTCCGGTGACTACCTGGTCGAGCCGGCGTTCCACCGCGGGTTTTCCTTGTTGGAGAAGTACAACCTGGTCTCAAGCGTCAGCGTCCAGTGGCAGGAGATGGAGAAGCTGCGCGGCCTGGCGACCAGGTTCCCGAACGTACACATCGTCATCGATCACGCGGGGTTCCCAACGGAAAGGACCGAGGAGTACTTCGCCAGCTGGCGACAGGGCATGTCCACCGCCGCCATGGCCGAGAACGTCATCTGCAAGATCTCGGGGCTGGGCTTGGGCGACAACAACTGGACCGTGGACAGCATCAGGCCTTACGTCCTCCACTGCATCGAGACGTTCGGCGTGGACCGCTGCCTGTTCGCCACCAACTGGCCCATCGACTCACTCTGGAGCACCTACGACGCTGTCGTCGACGCCTATCGCGAGATCACTTCGAGCTTCAGTGACCAGGAGCAGGCCGCCATGTTCTCCAGGAACGCCGAGCGCCTTTACAGGATCTGAGCGTATTCTCGAACTCGGGTCCGCAGGCTGACCGCGTGGACCCAACCGGAGGAGCACTGTAGTCGTGAACGTCATCTGGATCGTCGCGGATACCTTTCGGCAGGACCACCTTGGGGCGTACGGGAAGGTCGATATCCGAACGCCCTCGCTTGACGCGTTGGCGGCAAAGTCCGTGCGATTCGACCGGCACTACTCGGGCAGCCTGATGTCAGTCCCCGCCAGAGCCGACTTCGCGACCGGCCGCTGGACGCTGTCCTTCATGGGCTGGGAGCCATTGCCCGATGGGACGGCGACGCTGGCCGGTCTTCTGTCGTCTAACGGCGTGCACACAGCCGCAATGGTCGATACGCCATTCTACTTGCGCGGTGGCATGAACTACGACCAGGACTACCAGACCTTCCGTCATTTCGCCGGGCAGGCCCAGTCCCGGTCGTACCTGAAGAGCGGCCGCGACGAGCACATGGACGCCCGCGCCGCCTGGCGCTTCGAGGCGGACAGGAACGCTCCCAGGACTATCGCCGGGGCGATGGAGTGGCTCCAGCTCCACTACGACGAGACGTTCTTTCTCAACATCGACACGTGGGACCCCCACGAGCCCTGGGATGCCCCAGACTACTACACGGAGCTGTATTGGCCGGACTACGACGGAGAACACATCTACCCGTCGTACACCCGGTGGCAGGATCACCCTGGCCTCACGGAGGAGAAGGTGAAGAAGGCCCACGCCGCCTATCGCGGCGAGATCACCATGCTCGACGCGTGGCTCGGGCGGCTATTCGGGTTGGTCGAGAACTTGGGCCTCATGGAGAGCACGGCTATCGCGTTCACGTCGGACCACGGCGCGTATTTCGGCGAGCACGGAGGTATGTTCGGCAAGAAGATCATGGGCAAAAGGCCGGACGGGACCAGCTACGACTATCTGGACGACGACCGGCAGTTCGGCTTTATGCCCTACTATGAGGAAATTGCCCTCGCACCATTGCTGCTATACGTGCCCGGGGCGAAGCCGGGTTCATACTCGGGCCTGACGTCGGCTGTCGATCTGATGCCCACGGTGCTGGACATCATGGACTGCGGGGTCCCCGACCGGATCGATGGCCGGTCGCTGCTGCCTCAGGCGTGGGACACTTCGTTGACGGGCCGCCAGTGCACGATCACGGGCGAGAAATTCGTGTTCGCCGGCGAGCCCTTGGGCGCTGCCGGAGAGAACCCGGGGACTCACGCCATCTCGACGGTCACGACGATCACCACAGACGAATGGTCGCTGGCGTACACGGACGAAGCCGGCATGTCCGAGCTTTACCACCTGCCGTCTGACCCGACGCAGTCCGACAACCTGATCCACGACAAGCCCGACGTCGCCCGGGATATCCATGCGCAGTTCACGGTATTCCTGGAGGAGACCGGCGTTCCCGAGTCCACGCGCCGGCGCTTGTCCGAGCTGCGAATCTAGCGTAGCCCGCGGTTGGGCCGCCTCTGGTACCATCGCCGGACGACCTAGCAAGAGGACGCGCCAGTGACCGGTCTCGCACTTCGCCCCACCAAGCCTTCGGGAGCCGCATGGCAACTCCGTCCCTACGTGATTCTCGGACTGGCCTTGGTCTGGGCCGCTCTGTCTTTCGTGCGGTTGGGACCGAACGGCATCGCGCGGTTCAGCGACTCGGCCGGATGCCGATGGTCTTCGAAGCCAACCAGGGCCAGACGGACCTCGCCGTGAAGTTCATCTCGTGGGGTGGTGGCTACACGCTCTTCCTCGCGCTTGACGAAGCTGTCCTGGCCCTGCATCCGGCGTCGGCGCCCGGGTCGCGAGCCGCGGACATGGGTGACAGTGAGCACTTGCGCATGCGTCTTGTCGGCGGCAGCCCAACCCCGGAGGTCGTTGGCGTGGACGAGATCGCCGCCAGGAGCAACTACCTGGCCGGCAGCGATCCCAGCGCATGGGCCGTCGATGTGCCGATGTACCGCAAGATAATCTATCGAGACGTCTACCCCGGTATCGACCTCGCATACTACGGGGACGGCGATCTCGAGTTCGACTTCATTGTGGGGCCCGGCGCGGACGCCGGCGCCATCGAGATAGATTTCGACGGGGCGGCATCCGTCGAGCTCGACAAGAAAGGCGACCTGATAGTCCGGACGGCGAGGGCCGAGCTGAAACAGCTCGCGCCGGTAATCTACCAGGCGGACAATGGGTCGAAGAGGTCCGTGGAGGGTGGATACTGCCTAGACGGCCGGTCGGTGGGATTCTGGATCGGAGATTACGACGCCAGCCTGCCGCTTGTTATCGACCTGGTCCTGGCCTATTCGAGCTACCTGGGTGGCAGCGGGTACGACCGAGGGATCGACATCGCGGTCTACGCGGCGGGCAATGCTTACGTGACCGGCTGGACGCAGTCTCTCGACTTCCCGACGACCACGGGCGCCTTCGACACGGCCGGTGGGGCCACGACGGACATCTTCGTCGCAAAGTGCGACCCGTCGCAGGCCGGCGCCGCGTCGCTGGTCTACGCGACGTATCTCGGCGGCAGCGGCGTTGAGGATGGAGTGGGAATCGCGGTCTACGGCAATCAGGCATACGTCGCCGGCGATAGCGCTTCGACCGACTTCCCGACCACCGCAGGCGCATACCAGCCCGCCAAGGCACCTCAGCTTCCAGGCAGCCCCGACGCGTTCCTTACCGTCCTCGACTCCTCCGGAAGCAGCCTCGTCTACTCCACGTACTTCGGCCACACTAACGGCGAAGAGACCGACGCGGCGGCCGTCGATCAGAACGGGAATGCGTACGTCACCGGACGTGCCTCCTCGACCGGCTTCCCGACGCGGAACCCTGTACAGACCCAGAACAACGGCATATTCGACGTTTTCGTGACGAAATTAGACTCACCCAAGTCGGGCGACGCCTCGCTCGTGTACTCGACTTACCTCGGTGGGTTCGCGGACGAGAGCGGCCGCGACATCGACGTCGACTTCGCCGGCAACGCCTACGTCACCGGAGACACGAACTCAAACGACCTCGTTGGCACACCGCAATACGACGGTTACCCGGTAGTAAACCCATTGAGCTCATCGCTCGGCGGCAGCCGCGATGCGTTCGTCTCGAAGCTCGATCCTGCTGGGTCGGCTCTCGTCTACTCCACATATCTCGGCGGTGCCTCCGACGAGAACGGCGTCGCCCTGGAAGGCGGCATCGTGGCGGACACGGCCGCCAACGCCTACGTGACCGGAACCACCGGCTCCGTTGGACTTCCCGACCACGACAGGAGCCTTCCCGACCAATCGCAGCGGCTTCGGCGACGTCTTCGTGACAAAGATCGAGCTGTTGGCTCCGGTAGCCGTCCCCGGCGTTTCGATCGCAGGCCTGCTGGCACTCGGCGTGCGACTCTTCGTAACCCTGGCAGTGTCCCGCCCATCCCCAAGACGCCGTATCGCGGGCTAGCGCTCGGCGCCGGACGGTGGGAACGTCGCTATCGTCTTTGATGCGTCCGACTTCCCGTCCTTCTGTTGCATGATCGAGGAGGTATTCCCGTGAGCATCGTCGAGAAGCTAAACAAGCTGCGTCCCGGGACCATCACCACCCTGGCCGGAGTTGGCTACCAGGAAGGTATACCGGCCAGGGACGCGCTGGCCGGCGCGCCTCAGGGAGTGGTGAGGTGGCCCCAAGGCGACCTCATCGTAGTCGACATGTGGGGCCACCGTATCTGGAGGATCGACCCCGACGGCACCCTCCACACCTTCGCGGGCGATGGAGTTCCCGGTCGTACCGGTGACGGCGGCCATGCGAAAGACGCCCGGTTCCACACCCCTCACGACATGTCTCAGGACAAGCACGGCAACCTGTACATTTCGGAGATGGGCAACCGCGTCATCCGGCGCATCGACCGCAAGACGGGGATCGTGTCCACGGTCGCGGGCTCGGGCAAGCTCGGCTGGGGCGGCAACGGCGGACTAGCGACGGAAGCGGAAATCGACAACGATTCGGGCGTTGCCGTAGACAACGACGGGAGCGTCTTCATCTGCTGCGAGTGGTCCAACGTCGTACGACGAATCGACGCCGAAACAGGCATAATCGAACACTTCGCGGGCCAGGAGGCCCGGCACCACGCGCTGGAGGAGGGGAATAGCAGGCCCTTCAGCGGCCCCTGGCTCAGACTCGAAGGGTACAGCGGCGACGGCGGCCCTGCCAAAGGCGCGGCGTTTTACCACCCTGAGCACCTGGCCTTCGACTCCAAGGGAAACCTCTACGTTTGCGACAACTCCAACGACCGTATCCGCAAGATCGACATGAAGACGGGCATCATCACCACTGCGCTGGGCAACGGGCAGCGTGCCTCCAACGGCGACGGCGGTCCCGCGACGGAGGCCAGCATCCTGATGCCCGACGCACTCTGCTTCGACGTTCACGACAACATGTACGTCGCGGAGAAGTACGGCTTCCGGGTCCGCAAGGTGGACGCGAAAAGCCGCACGGTCTCGACCCTGGTCGGCAACGGCGTCCCAGGGTGGGGCGAGGAGGGACTGTCTGGTAGCGAGACACACCTCAACTCCCCGGAGGCTGGGCTCTGGGCCGACCCGGACGGCACGGTGTTCTGGGGCGAGTCTGGGGGCAGGCTACGAAGGTACGACGGCAAGACCGGAATCGTCACCACGGCGCTCGGCGGGACGACGGTCCGTGACGGCGGTCCCGCGACAAGCGCGTTCTTTCGGGGTCCCCATGACGTCTCGGTCGCCCCAAACGGAGACCTCTACGTCGCTGACACGTTGAACCAACGCATCCGGGCTATCGACGCCCGCACGAGCGTCATCCGCACCGTCGCCGGCAACGGCGCACGGGCGTACGGCGGTGACGGAGGACCGGCAACCGAGGCCTACCTGGGCAACCCCAATGGGGCCGTTGTGGATTCCATGGGCCGGACCATCATCGCCGACACCAGACACTCACATGTGCGCCGTGTTGACGAGCAGGGCATCATCCACAACCTGGCCGGTGCAGCCTTCCCGTGGGACAAGGGCGACGGCGGCCCGTCGATATCAGCCAACCTCGTCTACCCTCAAGCTGTTGAGGTTGACCGTGCCGACAACGTCTACATCGCCGACGGGGGCGTCGGCAGGATACGGCGCATCGACGCCGCAACCGGAATCATATCGACGGTAGTAGGGACCGGCATCCAGGGATACATGGGGGACGGCGGCCCGGCGACCGAGGCACGCGTCGGGTCACCGACGTCCATTCGTTTCGATAGCCGGGGCAATCTCCACTTCTCGGACAGCATGTACAACGTGGTCCGCAGGGTCGACGCCGAAACGGGAGCCATTACAACGGTCGTGGGGCGGGGAGAGCAGGGCTTTTCTCCTGACGGTACGCTGGCTCTAGAGGCCCGGCTCGGCGGCCCTTTCGGTGTCGAGGTATCAAAGGACGGGACGATTTACGTATCGGACACCAAGAATCACAGGGTCCGCATGGTCGACTCGAGCGGACGGCTCCAGACCGTCGCCGGCAGCGATGACGGCGGCGACTCCGGCGACGGCGGGCCCGCCACTAACGCGAAGCTGAACTGGCCCTACGGCCTGCGTCTGTATGACGACACGACTCTCCTGATCTGCGATTTGTGGAACAATCGCATAAGAGCGGTAAAAACTAGCGTATAATCTCCGCCGAGCGTCCACATCTCGCCTGCTGCTGCTTTTCGCCATTGGCAATGAAACGCACCCCCAAGCCGAAGCATCTGGGACCTGAGTAGGGCCTTCTGCTCAAGGGCTAGTCCAGGAGCTCGCCGGACAGCGTGATCGATTCCTGGAATTACAGCTCCGAAGAATTGGAGTTGAACCATGCCGATCGAGATTCCAATCGGACCTGGGGGCGCCGACCGAGGGAAGCCCCCCGTTCCGGGCGACCTTTGCTACTTGTGCGAAATCATCGGAGGCAGCTCAGATAAAGGCATCGTCGAAGAGACTGAGATGACCCTCACACTCGTGAACTGGGCTCAGTTTAAGTTTGGGCAGGTCTACGTAATTCCACGACCTCATGCCCCGACTCTTCTCGATCTCTCCGATGAATAAGCAGTGGCCGTAATTCATGCTGTCCGCAGGACCGCCAAAGCACTTGTGCGTGCATACGACCCCGATGGCCTTAACTTGATTCAGAACAACGGCGTGATTGCTGGTCAAGTTGCTCCGCACTTCCATATGCATGTCGTTCCGCGGCGCAAGTTCGGCGGCGATTGGGGAAACGGACCTCCTCACATCGCAGCTCTGGAGGGAAAAACCCCAACAAAACCTGACCGCGATGTGATCATAAGCCTGGAACGAGAACACGAGATTGCACTTCATATCCGGCAGTTTCTACCACAGAGATCAGGTAGCTGAGCTGCATTCGGCCTGGTAGAATCTAGTGTCCTGCGTTAGACCCGCCCAGGGCTCTGTACAGGTCGACGTATGACTGCGCGATGGCTTCCGAAGCGCGGAAGGCCCGTGCCGGCCAGTAACCGAATGCGTCGTGCAGACGGATTTTGCTGTCGACGAGGCACTCGACGGGCTCGCCGACCATAGGGTACTCTGGGCTATCACGGCCCGACTCGTCACTGACTGCGATCAGCTTGCCTTTCGCCGGTGGCCCAGCTATGTAGCTGCCGCCTCCGGCGTTCACGTTTATGTAAAAGGCATGGGTCTGAGCCGTGCTGTGTTTGGCCAGTGCCTCCACGGCGCTGGCGCTGTCGGCCGCATTGTCCGCATTGGACGGGTGGAGGACCAGCCGGCACCCGAACATCACTGGCAAGGTCTGAAGCTCCAGGTATCGATGGTCGTGGCAGATGTGCAGGGAGATCGGGACGCCGTTGATGTCGAATTCGTTCAAGGAATACCCGTGCCAGAACCCATGCTCGGCCGAGTGGACCTTCGTCCCTGTGTAGACGGGTTCGCCGTCGGGGTCGTAAACACGGGAGGCTATGTACCGGGTCTGACCGAGAGCGTGGGACGGCTCCGATCGCCAGATTGGCAGCCCCACGACCACGTGCGGCGCATCCGGCAGGTCCGAGATGAAGCGTCTGAGAGCGCTCTCGGCCTCCGCGATCGGCCCAGAGTCCGCCAGCGTCGGGCCGGCCGGGAACAGGCCCGTCAGCGAGGCTTCCGTCGTCACCAGGAGCTCGACTCCCTGCTCGGTGGCCTGCCGTATCCCATGATACAGCGACTGCAGGTTGTGCGCTATCGAGTCGACGTTCAGCATCTGCCAGCCGCCCAGATGTAAGAATTCCGGGATACCCGATGGGGCGCCGCGGTGGACGAACCGTTCGAGCTTGACCACGTTCCCTTTAGTCCAGATTGCCACGCCCATCTCGGGGAGCAGGTT
>Ga0310121_10004952_pt1 | contig 11584 bp, 5 predicted proteins | sample CB27_Tmax_986_MG_FD_203504 | JGI IMG/M metagenome (GOLD analysis project Ga0310121, IMG submission 203504) | Marine microbial communities from Western Arctic Ocean, Canada - CB27_Tmax_986 | ecosystem: Environmental > Aquatic > Marine > Oceanic | place: Canada: Western Arctic Ocean | collected...
CTCTCCCAGGCTCTCACTGGGTCCGGGGAGAGGGTACGGGTCGAGCCGTTTGCCGAAGCCGTGAACGGTTACGTTTACTGGTCACCGAACACCGAATACCGAATACCGAACACTGAACACTGAAACCTGAAACCTGAAACCTGAAACCTGAACACTTTGGTTGCGGCTCTGCCGCCTTTGGGGACTGACATGAAAAACAAGTTGTGGATTGTGGCCATTGCGAGTGCAAATCTGTTGATCACGGCGGAGCACTCGAGGGCGGCTCCGGTTTCGCGCAAGGCGCTTCCCGATGGTGTTTTGGAGATACAGGGGATCGAGCAAGTTGGCGGCATCGTCGGCCTCAATAATGGCTCTCTGATGCTGGCGCAGGAGGACAGCTATCGCATATCCACCGACGGCGGCGCTTCCTGGGGTGACCCCCAACCACTGCGGGCACCTTTCCACGCGACAGGGATGATTCGGCTCCAGTCGGGGGCCCTGGCTATCTGTGGACGAAACGACGCAAGCAATCTGTTTGCTCTTTCCAACGACCAGGGCAAGACCTGGAGTGAGCCATTTGTGATATGTCCGCGGTACGAAGGGAACGTCATGTCTGAAAGCGTGATTCAGATGAGCAGTGGCCGCTTGCTGATCCCGGTGTATTGGGAAAAGTTGGATGGCTGGGACGTTCATCCCGACGTGATGTATCCCCAGAATGCCGGTGCCTTCGGCACGTGGAAAGGTCACCGGGTCTCGATCGAGGGGCACGGTCACGTGCCCGAAATGGGTATGTCTTTGGTTTATCGCAGCGACGACCAGGGCCAATCATGGACAAAGCACCCGGGCGGATTGATGGGCTGGTTTGATGCTGAGGGAAACATCAACGGCCAGTCCGGCTTGACGCCGTGCTTCGAACCCACGCTCGCCCAGACCAGCAGCGGCGGTGTCCTACTGATCGCCCGATCGACAGTCGGCCGGTTGGTTCAGTCGTACAGTCCAGACGGTGGCCAACAATGGCTGGCCGTGCGGCCCACCGATCTAGGCGCTTCTGAGGCGCCGCCAATCATGGTCAGCGTTCCTCCCAACGGTGACCTGCTGATCATTTGGAACCAGAATTCGCGGGAGGAGATCCGTCGCGGATTTCGTCGCAATCGATTGTCCTCCGCAATCTCGAAGGACGGTGGCCACAGCTGGGAGCACTTCAAGACACTTGAACTGAGCGAGGGGCTCGAAGACATGGATCGCATTCCGCCCGACTACCCGGTCAGCCCGGTGCGCGCTCGTCGGGATGTGGGACATCTGCCTGACAACTACATCCAGTTCAGCTATCCCAATATCGACGTGGTCGGCGAGTTGGTTTTCGTCCGCTACTATCGCCGCTGGTGGATCCTGGATGGGGGTCAACCGAAAATGCCAAAGCGGTATCTGATGCGGGTTTACCCGTTGAAATGGTTCTATCAGTAGGGAAGCTTTATTCTTTCCCGCGCAAACTGATCTGGCCCGCCAGATCGTCTCCGGTAGAAATCCTCCAGGAGAGCGACGTGCTGTCTCGGCATTCCGGCTCGGCTGTCGACACATAACCCATGTTGTCGACCAGCCGCGTTTCCCACTCTAGGCGGACATCGTCCCCGTCGGTATAAACTCGGAAAACTCGATACCCGCCAGGCCAGCTGCAGAAGGGAGGTCCCTGAAAGGAGGTGACATCGTCGCCGTAGTCGTTTTGAAAGGTCTCCACGTGATTCAGGTCGAAATGCCCACTTATGGTCGCGACTACGTTGGGGGCTGCTTTGACAAACTCCTGCAGCTCGCCTTGCTCCGCGTGTACATCCATCACGTAACCACACGGCGTCTTGCCTGGACTAATCGAGAACGGAAAGTGGGAGACGACCACGGTCAGTGTGGTCGTGTCGGCAGCCAGGGTGCGGCGGAACCACTTGATCCCGTCCGGCCCCATGCCGCATCTTGGACTACGGTGAAAGCGGTAGTAATCGTCCCAGCGCGGCGCGATGTTTCCGACTTTGCCCTCCGGCGTCATCCAGTTGGCGGCATCGACGACGATGAACCGAAGTGGCGGTTTGTGCAAAACGTAATTGGTCTTCCCGCCCGGGAAAAGGTCGGGACATGTCTCAAGTAGTTCCGGTCGGGAAGAAGGATGGTAGGAATCGTGGTTGCCCACACAGCCATAGACTTCCAATCCACCGCCGGCGGCGATCGCGTTGGCAAGAAACGTAAACTGTGGCTGCTTGGCGTCATCGGTCATGTCGCCCGCTATGATGGCATAAGCGACACCTTGTTGTCGGAGCGTGTCAAGCGTGTCTCCCAGTTTCAGGGCGGATTGTCCACCGCGATGGACCTCGCTCTCATACTCGTTGGCGTAGCCTATGTGGGTATCCGCGAATTGGGAAAACGTATGCGTGGGACTTTCCGGCACGATGCCCAACCCCTGCAGTTCGAGACTCTTAAAGTCCCCGCCAGCGCGATAGTGGGGCCCGGCGATACTCACGTAATGGCGACCTGGCTCCAAACGCCATGTCGCCAGTTTAACCTTCTTGTCGGGCATGTTCCCCGGAAGATCAAAGTCTATCTGTGCGTGGCCTTCCGGCACTTCCTGGAAAATCATTGGCGCGCCAACCACGGTCGTATCCGACAATATGTAGGCCCGCAGTCCCGGCCTGAGGTCCGCCGGATCGGCCGCGAGAGAGAGGAAGCCTGTAACGTACATGGGCTCGCTCACGTCAAGTGCGAAGGTAAGAACGCCGTTGGCCGGTATCCGTACGGTGGAATCGTTGACAGGTAATACCTGCCGAAGGCTTAGGTCCGGGGCCAACACAGCCGTGCGGGCATCCAGCGTAATTCTTGAACCACGACTTAGCATGACAGGTCGCTTGTCGGCTTCACCATGGAGCAAAGCCCTCAGCTCGGGCCAATTCTCAATGGGGTCCAAGGCATTGGCCAACTGTGCCGTCATCGGCAGCACGGGGATGGCCAGTAACACCATCAACAGACCCGTGGCCTTTCGAGAATCTGGGCATCCTGGATTGCGACTCATGAGTACTCGTACACATTCGGGCCTGGTTGAAAAGTGGCCAGAAATCCCGCGTTTTTATGCGTATTCCTTCGCGCTGAAACCTGAAACGTTACACGTACCATCAAACCTAGTGCATAAGTGAGCTAGTGCATAAGTGAGCCTGTACGGATTGTCAGTTGGGACTCGCCGATCGTCAAGGCGAAACAGGCCCTTCTCGCAATTCTCTAATAATCCCAACTAATTGGTGAATTTGTAAGAAATATTAATCTAGGTACTTGATGCCCCGTGCTGAGTGGGTTATAAGGTTAGATGAGATGGTGCGTTTTGTATAGAAAACGGGTTAAGAACTACTGACTGACGTTTAGTTAAAGCGAGCAGCCCACGAAGAGATTCGTATAAGGAATGTATTCTGTTGCTTTGCCATGCAGGGTTGAAGAAACCTGCGAGGGCCTAGGCAACAGATTGCGTTCCTTTTTTTCGTTTGTAGGCGTACCCTCGTGAGGACGGGGTGCAAAGTAGTGCGCCCAATCCTATTTACAACCATTTCTAACCTAATGTGTTCGCCGGATGGTGGGCACCGAAAGTCGGAGTGCGCGATACGGTAGTAATCCTTTTAACGCCAAAAATCGTGGTAGCAGAAGTCGTGAGATTTCTGAATTCCCCTTCTCTAAAGAGTTCGGCTACCAAAAAAACTGAGACTTGGCGCCGTAGAAAAACCATAAGGTCAAGAACTAATTTTCTAACGATTAGCTTAAGCGAGCAGCCCACGAAGAGATTCGCATAAGGAATGTATTCTGTTGCCCTGCCATGTACGGTTGAAGAAACCTGCAATGGACTGGGTGCCAGGTTACGTTCCTTTTTTCGTTTTTGACTTTTTGTGTTCGCCGGATGTTGGACAACCGGATTCCTATTGTGTGGTGGAGATTAGCCAGTGAAAAAAACGCATTAAACTAGATATCGGCAATTCGCGGCAGCAACGAATCTGTTCTGCTGATTCGTACACATTTTTCACTAAGTTTTAAGCGATCGGGGGGATCCACATGAATATGCGATCAAATTCGATGGGGCGGATGAGCAGGTGCCTGCTCGAAAGGACCAATGCAAACAACGCGCTGAAATGGGCAACGCTGTTCGGCACAATGTTATTAGTCACGATGACATGCCCGGCAGTCCAGGCCGGATTCGTTTATGACGGGACGGGAAGTCCCGAAACCGTTGGGTTTACCAACAATACGAACCCGCCACCGGGCTGGCTGCTGGACAATCCGGCTCCCGGACTCTTGCATCAAATCGATACAGTACCATCAAGCCACTGGCGTCATTTAAATGATGTTCCGGGCCTGACGAATCTAGAGCTCGACAATAACGCCCCAAACGGCTGGGCGGTGGAAACGAGGTTCCAGCTGCGCGCTAATTCATCGCCCAGCGGTGCTAACGATGTTGATGATGGGTTCGCAGCTGGGGTTTTCCTTAGGAACCTCACGGGCACCTTCGCCGTTAACTTCCTCAGTGACGGCCAAATGCGGGTATGGGATGGAGCGGGGATGGTCAACGTCAACCCAACGTCATACGGCGGTGTGGACAACATGTATCACACTGTGCGCATTAGAGCTCCCGGTGGAGGTTCCCCAGACGTGGAACTGATCGTCAACGGCGACTCCCAAGGCACCTTTACGATGCAGGGTGGTCAGGACCTTTTCCTCAGCTTCGGCGATCACAGCGGTAACAAGATGGGCCAGGGTGACGTCGTTTGGGACTATGTTGTAAATACACCGGAGCCGACAACTTCGGTACTGGCGGTGATGGCGCTGCTGGTCGGTGTGGTGGCGCGCCGTCGCACCACGTCGTGACGCATCGTTGAACGGAATCGCGACGACTGCAAAAGTTGAGAGTAGCCCCCCTATCGCACGTACCGCGTAAGCCTCGTGCGGGGGGGCGTTGCGCCTCGCCGCAAGGCATCCATACGGAGGCTGGCAAGTCCCGTCCTTCATGCCGCGCGAGATATTGCATCACGGGATTCATGCTGCGGAGCTTGCGAAGTCAACGACAAAAGACGTGCCAATTCGTCGGGCGAGATCTTGCCGTACATGGCGACATTCGCGATGTTTGACTCGGAGTCTTTCCACGCGCAGGCTTATCCGTCGGTATTGCGCCATTTTTTCTAGTTCGACTGTTTGAGTTCGGTGGGGAGACCTCCGCAAGCTTGTGGCTTGTTGATTTAATCGATCCCCGTCGGGCAAGCCTGGATGGGGGGCGAGTTGGCATGGCAGATCCGAGGACGGTCGACTAAATCAACAAGCCGCTTGCTCGCGGGTCACCGAGGTTGGCAGCTACCACTATCCTCGCAACCTACTTGGTAGATTCTTTTCGCGCTGTTGCCTAACTAAGTACTAAATGCAAAGTGGATTATTTTAGTCCGTTGTCAGGATCGACCGTCCTTTCGCCTCGGCAACCCTTGCGCCGAACGGGGTTGTCGTGCCCAAGATACCCTGTCCCACTTTGAACCGCCAAAATTGGTAATAATCCTAGCGCCTTTTGCTACCACAATAGTGCCGGTTACTGTAATATGAAAAGTAGCCCAATCGCTCCGCCAGAGGAAGGTTCGGGTAGCGGGCGAGACGGCTACTATATTGATATGTTGAACCTTCCGACGGGGACCACGAAAATGAAGGTAACTGATTGTACGCCGTTGATCAGCATGGCGGTGGCTATGGTACTCGGGCTGTCTTCGTACACGCCGGCGGCTTTCGTTTTTGACGGGTCGGGTAGTCCCGTGGATGTGGGATTCGAAGCAGTCAACGCAGGTCACGATGAGACGTACAGCTTCGACACACCCGTTGTTGGACTCATGACACAAATTGAGAACGCAAGTGGATCGCCGAACTGGCGGCACTTCGGCGCGGAACTCGACAATGCCGCAGGCTGGTTTGTCGAGGCGCGGTTTCTGCTGTTCAGCAACAATGACGTCAGCAATGGAGAAGGCGCTTCAATCTTCTTGCGAAACACCGTCGGTTCTGTGTTAGTAAGTTTCCGTAGCGACGGTATGGTGGGAGTTTGGAACGGAGAGCAGACGACGACAGTTGATCCGGCCAGCTACGGGGGAGCGGATGGCTTATTCCATGATGTCAGGTTGGAAATGCCGGCTGGTGGAATCGGGGGCCTACCGATCGTGGATATTCTGATCAATGGCGAGTCGCAGGGACTCGTGCAGATGGCTGGCGGTACTGCTGACCCTCCTTTGGTAAGCTTTGGGGATATTAACACCGCTGGCGCCGCTTCGATGGCCTGGGACCATGTGGTCAACAACGATACCGTCCCTCCACCCACCACCGTCCCTCCCACGTTTGCCTGGGGCAATAACGTATCTGGCGACTGGAATGTCAACAACAATTGGGCAAAATTCGGCGGCGGCACGGTTCCCAACAGCCAGGATGACTCGGCTATCTTTGGCGTGGCGATTCAATCAGCTCAGACCGTCTACACCAATGTGCCCGTCACCGTCAACAGCGTTCAGTTTGACAATTCGAACAGCTATTTTGTGGGCGGTGCCGGCAGCATAGATTTGGCGGCGGACAGCATGGGTGGATTGCCCAGCATCACGGCCATGCAAGGGACGCATAGATTTCAGGCCCCCGTCAATTTGCTCAGCGACACGACGATCGATGTGGCGAGTAGTTCGACTTTGATCTTTGATGGCCCTCTGAGTCTCATGGGCAACACATTGACCAAGACGGGCGCGGGGGAAATCGCCATTCGCAATGATTTGGTCACCGCTGGTGGCACGCTTTCCGTTCAACAGGGAATCGTTTCAGGCAACGGATCCATTGGGGGGGACGTGAACAACGACGGGGGCACGTTATCGCCGGGCAATAGCCCAGGCGTGATGGAGATCGATGGAGTTTACACGCAAAGCGACGATGGCAGCCTGCTGATCGAGATCGCCGGCACCGAGAGAGGCGTGGAACACGACCTGCTCGATGTAAGTGGTTTGGCCGCGTTGGCCGGTTCATTGGAAGTTCAATTGCTCGATGACTTCCACCCGACCCTCGGCGACCGCTTCGACATAATCGATGCCGGAGCGATTGCCGGTAGATTCGACGACATCCTCCTGTCAACGCTCGACAGCGGGCTCCGTTGGGATACTTCGGCACTTTACGTCGACGGCAGTTTGACGGTCATTCCGGAACCAGTGTCAATCGTGCTATTGCTGATCGGTGCAGTCGTGTGTGCCGCGCAAATAAGGCGGCGCGGATGGGGTACCGACGAGCAGGCGCGAACGAGCACTTCATGGAGTGTTCCTCATGAACGATACACAGGAAACAAGCTGGTGATCATGAATCGTCTCGGGTTCACAATAGGTAGCGGTGTGCAGTACCGCGTATTGCTGCTGGCGACATTATTTTTGGTCACGATTGATTGCCCCCCGGCAGTCCAAGCCGCGTTCATCTATGACGGGTCGGGAAGTCCCGAAAGCGTTGGGTTCACGGACCGAACTGCCACCGAGGGATTCCTACTGGACGACCCGGAACCCGGTCAATTGCATCAGCTCGAGGCCGCGCCAACAAACCATTACCGTCATCTCAACGATATGCCGGGCCTGATGAATCTGGAGCTCGACAATAGCGCCACTGACGGCTGGTTTGTGGAAACGAGTTTTCAGCTACTCAGTAGTACGCATCCCTCCGGTACACTGGATGTCGATGATGGATTCGCTGCCTCGGTTTTTCTCAGGAACGCCACGGGAACGTTTTCCACCAACTTTCTCACCACCGGCGAAATTCGGATATGGGATGGAGCGGGTATGGTGAACGTCAACCCACCCAGCTACGGCGGTGTGGACGGCCTGTTTCACAAAGTGCGGATAGAAGCTGTCGGTGGAGGCTCCCCGAACGTGGAACTGTTCGTCGACGACGCATCCCAAGGGACATTCACGATGCAGGGTGGGACGGATCTGTTCCTCAGCGTTGGCGATCACAGTGGTAGCCAGCAAGGCCAGGCCGAGGTCATTTGGGACTATATAGGGAACAATCAGGAGCCTGCACCGCCGGTGCCATCGACGATGTTTACCTGGAGCGATGACGTATCTGGCAACTGGAATGCCAGCGGCAATTGGACGAGTGACGGCACCGAGCCGGTTCCCGATAGTACAACGCACACCGCCATCTTCGGCTCGGCGATTCAATCGGCGCAGACCGTCTTCACGAATAACACCGTGACTGTCAATCGTGTGGAGTTTGACAACTCGAACAGCTATTTCGTGGCCGGTGCCGGCAGCGTAAATCTGGCGGTGGACAGGGCGGAGGACAGGATGGATAACATGGATAAATTGCCCAGCATCGAAAGCAGGCAAGGGACGCACACATTTCAGGCCCCCGTCAATTTGCTTAGCGACACGTCGATCGATGTGGATGGCGGTTCGACATTGATCTTTGACGGTGCTCTAGGTCTTATGGGCAACACATTGACCAAGACGGGTGCGGGGGAAATGACCATTCGCAATGATTTGGTCACGAATGGTGGCACGGTTTCCGTTCAGGAAGGAAACCTTTCAGGCATCGGTCCCATCACCGGGGACGTGAACAACAGCGGCGGCACGATATCGCCGGGCAATAGCCCAGGTGTGTTGGAGATCGACGGAGATTACACCCAAGGCGACGATGGCGGCCTGCTGATCGAGATCGCCGGCAGCGAGAGAGGCGTGGAACACGACCTGCTCGATGTAAGTGGCCTGGTCACGTTAGCCGGTTCGTTGGAGGTTCAATTGCTCGATGGCTTCGACCCGTCCCGCGGCAATCACTTCGACATCCTCGATGCGGGGACGCTGATCGGCAGCTTTGCTGAGATCCAACTGCCTGCGCTGGTCGAAGGGCTCGGCTGGGACACATCGGCTCTTTATATCGACGGCAGCCTGGCCGTTGTGCCGGAACCTGCCACAGGGTCAATTTTACTGTTGGTAACGCTCCTGTGCGCGTCGCAAATTCGACGGCGTTCATTGCCCGACCAGATTGACGGTTGAACTGGCCAGCGGCTGGATCAAGTTTTACGCCGAAGGCGTTATATTCCAAAGCCCGGGGTCGCGGCGCAGCCGCGTACCCTGGCAACGCTTTACACCGAAGGTGTTATACACGTCAATGGCCTCGCGTGTTGTGTAACGCCTTCGGCGTAATTTTCTTCGGACGTGAACCCAGGGTGCGCGGCTGCGCCGCGACCCTTGGGCTATGGAATTAAACCGCTTCGCGGTATGAACCGGAGAAAATCGCAACTTTAAGACTCGCGCGTCGGGCTAGAATTTCATATGAATTACGTTGTTTTCAAGGCTAGTACGATTGAGGCAAGCTCGGAGGTGGCGTACGCACGCAAACTCGCAAGAGTTGAACGAAGCCTAGGCAGGTTCCTGGCCGTGATCATCTTGATATCAAATCCGTGCCTCATTGCCGAGGGGTACACCAACGCGCAACCTGGGGACCGTGTGGGACCCCTTGAACTGGTCCAGCGTGACATTCTTATCTCCAACTTGGGCAACGACACCAGTGACCAATTGCATTATCCGTGGCTCTATGAGTCTTCCAATAGCAACTGGTATATGACTTACCGTGAGGGAGCCCACGGTGCGGCAGATGGCGACCGGGTGCAAACCGCGCAGTCAGCCGACCAAGGTGAAACATGGGTTCCGTGGCCCGGTTTAACGGCGGAGCCCTGGCTATTTCAGTTTTTTCCCACCCGACTTCCCGACGATAGTCTGATCTTTTACCGGACTAAACTGGAAGAACTGCAATCCGGCCCTAACGGAACCACCGAGGGCAGTTCCTTCATGTATCGTTCGACGGACGAGGGAGACACCTGGACAAAATACACGGCCCCGGTCACCGGAATGCCCAGTTCCACCTATACCACTGGTAGTGGACTGAAAACCCTGTGGGGGACGGGCATTCAGATGCCGGACGGTAGGCTGCTGATGGGAATCATCAGCAGGGATGCCGGTTCGGTAGCCGGCGTAGCCGAGTCCACCGATGGCGGGCAGAGTTTCCAGTATCTGGCCTCCGTGAACGATGCTCCCATCACGCGACGGGAGCCCGGTCTGGCCTTGCTGGAGAACGGGGAATTGATCTCGGTAGTTCGCACCGGCACCAATTCGTCAAACATGGTGTTAACCCGCTCCTCCAACGGCGGACAAACATGGGGCCAACAACAGACGCTCGCCGAGCCAGGGGTCGCTCCAGCATTACGCCAATTGGACAGTGGCGCGCTGGTCATGTCCTACGGCACCCGCAATTATGTTCACACGGCAGCCAGTTGGGATGGTGGCCACACATGGTCGGATCCTCTGGCCCTCTACACAGGCCAAGGTACTGGCTATACCAGCATCCAGGCGTTGTCAGCGGATCGTTATCGCGTCGTCTACGACGAAAGCTCATTTGAGACATTTCAGCCAGGGGGCAATCGGATCGCGCGCATGGAGGTGAAAGTCACGTCGCAGCCATCGACCATGTTCACTTGGAGTGAAAACGTTTCTGGCGACTGGAATGTCGGCAGCAATTGGATTGGAGACGGCAATGAGCTGGTTCCCCATAGTCGAGATCACACCGCCATCTTCGGCTCGGCGATTCAATCAGCTCAGACCGTCTACACCAATGTGCCCGTCACCGTCAACAGCGTTCAGTTTGACAATTCGAACAGCTATTTTGTGGGCGGTGCCGGCAGCATAGATTTGGCGGCGGACAGCATGGGTGGATTGCCCAGCATCACGGCCATGCAAGGGACGCATAGATTTCAGGCCCCCGTCAATTTGCTCAGCGACACGACGATCGATGTGGCGAGTAGTTCGACTTTGATCTTTGATGGCCCTCTGAGTCTCATGGGCAACACATTGACCAAGACGGGCGCGGGGGAAATCGCCATTCGCAATGATTTGGTCACCGCTGGTGGCACGCTTTCCGTTCAACAGGGAATCGTTTCAGGCAACGGATCCATTGGGGGGGACGTGAACAACGACGGGGGCACGTTATCGCCGGGCAATAGCCCAGGCGTGATGGAGATCGATGGAGTTTACACGCAAAGCGACGATGGCAGCCTGCTGATCGAGATCGCCGGCACCGAGAGAGGCGTGGAACACGACCTGCTCGATGTAAGTGGTTTGGCCGCGTTGTCTGGTTCGTTGGAAGTCCAATTGCTCGATGACTTCCACCCGACCCTCGGCGACCGCTTTGACATCCTCGATGCGGGGACGCTGGTCGGAAGCTTTGATGAGATCCAACTGCCTGCACTCGACAAAGGGCTTGCTTGGAACACATCGGCTCTCTATATCAACGGCAGCCTGGCGGTTGTGCCGGAACCTGCCACCGGCGCGCTTTTACCGTTGGTTATATTCCTGTGGGCGTCGCAAATTCGACCGCGTCCATCGGCGGACCAGATTGAAAGTCGAACTGGCCAGCGGCACAGGTTGCCGATAGGGGTCGACGATGACCCGATGGTGGTGTCATAATAGAGGTTGTGTTCTGGCGTTTGTGCGAGATAGCGGTGTAGGTGAGAAAGATGTTCAAGGTGGATGAAAAAACAAATATCCATGTTCTGCCCCTT